>OMBG01000202.1_pt1 | contig 32697 bp, 50 predicted proteins | sample 1674251 | NCBI WGS metagenome assembly OMBG01 (sample SAMEA103958153, study PRJEB25191) | human gut metagenome | reverse complement strand
GAGGTGGTGACCACCATCACCGCCGTGGACACGTTCCTCGGCGCGGTGCTGTGCATCAGCACGGCGCAGTATCACAAGGAGGCTGGCAACAATGGCTAAGCGGGTGTATCTGTCCCCCAGCGACCAGCGGCGGAACACCTACGCGGTGGGCGACACCACCGAGGCCATCCAGTGCGGACGCATTGCCGAGGCTTGCAAGGCCGCTCTGGAGCGCTCCGGCGTGGAGGTCATGCTGGGGCAGTACGACACCATGCAGAACCGTGTGGCGGCGTCCAACCGCTTCAAGGCTGATCTGCACGTCCCTATTCATTCCAACGCCTGCAACGGCAAGGCCAGCGGTACGCACCTGTTCTGTTACAGCGGCGACCGGAACAGCGCCGGGTACAAGGCGTGTCAGGCGGTGCTGGACGTGCTGGGGCCTGTGACGCCGGGTGCGCCGGACGTGATCCGCGCCTACCCCGCGCTGTACGAGGTGAAGCACCCTGCCGCCACGACGGTGTATATCGAGACGGATTTTCACGACGTACCCCGTATCGCGCAGTGGATCATCGACAACACGGAGCTGCTGGGCGAGACCATCGCCAAGGGGCTGTGCAGCGCGCTGGGCGTACCCTTTGTGGAGAGCGAAAACGCGCCGGTGACGGTACCTGCGGAGAAGGACACGACGCTGCCCATGCAGGTGCGGATGCTGCGCCGCGGCATGAAGGGCGCGGATGTGAAGACCCTGCAAGCGGCGCTGGTCGCCTACGGGTTCTCCTGCGGCGCGGCCGGTGCGGACGGCGACTTCGGCAGCGGCACGGAGACGGCGCTGAAGAAGTTCCAGACCAAGTACGGCCTCGGTGCTGACGGTATCGCCGGGAAGGGGACTTGGGGCAAGCTGCTGGGGGTGTAACGTGAAAAAGATATCCCGCACCGAAACGGTGCGGGATATCTTTTTTGTTTTTTCTGCAAAATAGCTTGACAACGTTCTTGGTATGGTATATAATAAAGCCATACCAAGAACAGGAGGAGTCAATCATGAAGGAGTTCAAGACCGAGATCATTGAAAAAATCGTTAAGGAATCCGAGGGTAGCAAGATCGTCAGCCTGCACGACGTAGGCGTCGCGCTTGGCCACAAGCATCTCTCCGCGCAGGACTGCCGCGACATCATCAGCGCGGCGCTGAAGCAGATGCCGGACTACCGGGTCGTGAAAATGGTTGCTCCGCGCACTCCGGACTGCTGCGCATCCCTTTGGGAGACCGCCACATTCGTCGACTCGTCCCTTGAGTTTGAGGACGGAGGTGCGTTTTGATGCCGAGAAAAGGCGTGAAATTGTCTGAAGAGGCTGCCAGGAAGAACGCCGCCGCCAGCGCGGCGTGGCACAAGAAAAACACGGAGGCGCTGTCGATTCGCGTTCGCCGCGAGAAGGCCGAAGCCTACAGGGAGCTGGCCAGTCGGAGGGGGCAGTCCCTCTCGTCCATCGTGTGGCAGTACCTTGATGCCGAGTGCGAAAAAGAGGGTATTGTCATCGAGTAGGCGCAGGCGCACCGTTGTCATTTCATTGTCAAAAGTTGTTTTTATCGAGCGCAAAACAGTCCGCGAGGCCGGACGGTTTTCGCGCCGTCTCGGACACGCGGCGAGCCGCAAAGCCTTGTGAATAAAGACAAAACCGCCTGATCGTTGCAATCAGGCGGTTTTCCCTTTTGGTGGAGCTGAGGGGAGTCGAACCCGTGGGCTAAATGACTATAAACCGCATGATTACGTGCTTTCTTCATTTCCAGTTGTCATTTTGTTGCCAAAATAGTCGTCTATGCTCTCGTTGATCGCGGTCATTTGATCTGACATGGCGTAGGCGTAGACCTGCTTATACATCCGATCGGAGGCCCAGCCGTTTCGCTCCTGGGCATATTTTGAGTCCACGCCCAGGCGCACCATGACGGCGGCGTTAATGTGCCGTAGGTCATGGAAGCGGCAGCGGGGGATGCCTGCCTGATCCAGCGTGCGGACGAACCGCTTATAAATAGCTGCCCCGGAGAAAGTCACCAGCGGCCCGCTGTCGCGCCCGGTGGCCGCGATGAGCTGGGCAATGTAGCCGGGGACGCTGACCCACCTGTCTCCAGCATAGGTCTTGGCGCTGTCCTTCTCCGCGGGCTTGTTGTTTTCGTCCAGGACGACCGCCCGGCAGATGTGCAGTTTTCCGCCGTCAATATCCTCGCGCCGTGCGCCGAGGATCTCCGACATCCGCATACCCATCCAGAGGGCCATGAGCACCGGCAGCTCGATAGGGCTGCCACGGAAGGCGGTCAGGATCGCTCCAATCTCTTTGTCGTCTGGTTGTCGAAGGTCCGGCTTTCGTTTAGCTGGGAGATGCAGAGAGTAGTGCCTGTCCGGCATGGTTTGTTTTAGGACTGAGGAAAGAAGGCCCTCTGCGTTGGCGATGTATTTCGGGCTTTTTTTGCTCTTCGTCATGGCGGAGATCTCCCGCTGAATGTGCTCGGAAGTGATGGACGAGAGTTGCATCGGCATGAGCCGCTGAAATGTGTTGCGCTGGAGGCGTTTATACCCGGCCACGGTGGAGGGAGACAGAACGCCATCGCGGGACTCGATATAGGCTTTGTAGGCAGCCTCCAGCGTCATGGTGACGCGGGGCGTGTCCGGAGCTTTGAGGCCGTGCTTGATGGCCATGGCCTCGGCAATGGCCTCTTCCTTGGTCTCGCGAGTGATGGACACATCCTGCCCGTTGACGCGGACGCGGCAGGCCCACGAGCCGCTGGGAAGCTTCCGGGCGGTGGGTGTGTGGGCGGTGTTCTTGCTGCGCTGCTCCCGGACCTGCCGGGTGCCGCACCATTTGCAGTAGACGGAATCGGCGTCTATCTCGCGGCCGCAGCCCTTATTCTTGCACTGCACGGCAGAGCCTCCCTCCTTTTGAGAAAGCGGTGTCCGATTCGGGCACCGCCTCTGTCTTTTTTAGCCGACCTTCTCCATGCGAATGGTCATGGTGGAGCCGAGGGCGCTGGCCTCGTAGCTCAGCTGGCCATCGGAATAGGTGAACGTCTTCGTGTCGTCGCCGCTGGCCAGAAGTGCGAGGGATGTCTGATCCTTGTCGTTCTGAGAATCCCAGGAGTAAGGCTCATCGGTCGTGGTGGGGGCGACGAATGTTCCCGCCCAGTACAGGCTCTTGGTGTCGCCGTTATCGGAAACCCAGTTGACGACGATCTCGCTGCCGGAGATCGTGGCCGCCTGCCAGGCATCCTCGGAGTTGCTGTTGACCTGCTTCCACTCGCCGGTCAGGTCGGGAGGGGTGGCGGGTTCTTTGACCTGCTCACCTCCGTTGCCGGCGGGCGTGCTGCTGCAGGCGCAGATGGACAGCGCCAAAATGGCGGCCATCAGGAACACGGAAATTTTCTTCATTTTTGACCTCTTTCCGCGGCAAATCTGTCGCTTACATATATTTTTCATAAAGAATTTGCATTTTACTGGATATATTCTGTCGAAGTGGTAAGATAAAGGTAATATTTGAGGAGGGACGCGACATGAGTGAGTGGGAGGAGGACTTGTTGGCGTTATTCGACAGTCTGGACGAAGCGGCGCAGGTCGAGGCCCTGGCGGCCGCGCTGAAAATCATTGGCGGCGAGATCCTCTAAGAGACGGTGCCCGATTCGGGCACCGTTTTATTTTTCCCGCTCCCGCCTCAGGCGAAGCATGAAGGCAAACAGTTCGTTCCGCTGCTCGGCGGTCATGCTGTCCAGCAGGCGCATAAACTCCTGCCGCACCGGATCCGGCGGCGGCTCCCTTTCCCCCAACAGGTCGGAGACGGTGCAGCCGAGATACTGCGCCAATAACTGCACCTTGGCCACAGAGGGAGTCGTGCCCTTATTTATGTCCGTAATGAAGCTGGTTCCAACGCCGCTTTCACGGCAAGCTACCGTGGGCTTAACTCCTTTTGCTCGACACCTTTCTTTGATATTTCTTACAAAAAGTTCTTTATCCATAGTGGCCTCGTCAAATGAGATTATAGGAGCTTCAAGAACTCCTGCTCGGATATCACGGCAATTGATGCGCCTTTCGCATTGAGCGCGGCTGCCTTTTCTTCCTTGTCACTCATGCCGTCGCATCCGACGATGATTTTGTCTTGTTCTCCGACCACCAGATAGTCGGTCTTTTTCGATACGGCGCTTTTTACGGTGGCGCCGGCAGCCTCTGCGAGGGATTTTGCTGCTGCGCGCGGAAAGCTTAATGCGCCAGTAAATACGACGGCTTTGCCATCCAATTCCCCGCCTCGGTATACATCGCCGACTAATATTGGACACGTTCCCGACACAGACCTTTGAAGATAGGACCGTAGCGCAGCATTTCGTTCTCCTTTGCTGTGAAGTGCATGATCTAATCTATTTTCACCGCAAAGCCAAGATAGGATTGCTCCACACGCGCGACAATCCTCGAGCGCATCGTGGAAGCGCGCCATGTAACCGATCTCATCGCATGCATCAGATAGTTTACTGTAAGGATGACCAGTGACTCGCCCGTAGAGCGTCATCACGTCAAAGCAACGGGCGAAGCATTCTCGAATAATCCCCTCCGCCGCCTCCAAGAAACTGGCATCAAAAGAAACATTCCACCCTGCGGTGTACGGGGAGGCGGATACAAATTCTGCAAAAGTGTCAATCACCTCGTCGATGGTTGGAGCAGCGGCGACCATATCTCCCGTGATCCCAGTCAACTCCGTCACTGTGGCCGGTATAGGGCATCCCGGATTGACGTAGGTTTTGTAACTGTCGCTCTCTTGGTGCCCGATGTATCGCACTGCGGCGAGTTGGATAATTTTACATGTTTGGGGGTCGACGCCCGTAGTTTCTAAATCTATGACCACGTAGTCAGAGAGATCTTCCGGGTGACTAAAAGGCATGACGTGAGATGTGTCGTTGCTCATGATGCGCCTCCGCTGTAGATGATATACACAAAATATAAACTCAAAAATTGTGAATACAAACAACAAATAAGAAATTTCGCATTTTATATTGACAATGAGAAATTTCTCATTTATGCTTAACTTGTCCCTCAGGTGAGAACGAGAGGGAGGTGAGAAGATGGTAGACCTTCGCACGGTTCTGGATCAGGACATCGCTGATTTTGCTCGTCGCGTGCTGGCTGGCAAAGGCACCCCACAGGAAGTGGCGGCGCTGCCCAGCCTGCTGATGTGGCACAGCGGTGTCAATCCTCCGGCAGAAGATCCCGAAGCGCAGTCTTGACGGCCTGTCGCACGGCTGCGTTGTTTAGGCGAATCCTATCAGGTTCCATGTTTTCCCTGCCTGTTGTACATTTGAGGGTTTCCACTGGGTCTTGCGCAGATTGTATCCCCCTCGGAAAAACGGGTGTGTAGTTGTTTGCTGACATGAACACTATACCACCCTTTTTTCCGGCGCGCAAGGTGAAATTTCACGATTGGAGGTGAATCAAGTGCGGATCAAGGAGTACCGAGAGCGCACCGGCATGACGCAGGAGGCGCTGGCGGACAAGCTGAACGTCGACCGGTCGGTGATCAGCTACTGGGAACGAGGCAAGGCGACGCCCTGCAAGAAGCACCGCGCCATGCTGTGCGCGATTTTGCAGTGCACGGAAATGGAGCTGATGAGCGACGCTGCTCACTGAGGTCAGCATAGCGGAGAAAGGAGGAGTTGTCCATGGCAAGGGACGGCGGAAACATCTACCAGACCGCCCGGAAAGCGGCGGGTCTGACGCAGGAGGCCGCGGCGGAGCGGCTGGCGGTCAGCGACACCAGCATCCGCGCCTACGAGTCCGGGGAGCGGCTGCCGGGCGACGACATCGTGGCGCGGATGTGCGCGGTGTACAACGTACAGTATTTAGGCTTGCAGCACCTGCAGCTGAAGACGGCGCTGCTGCCGGACTGCGTGCAGGAGGCGCGGCCGGAGCCGCTGCCGGTGGCGGTGATCAAGCTGGTGCGGCGGGTGATGCGCTTCGCGGAGGCGCACCGCAGCGACCAGCTGATGGAGATCGCCGAGGACGGCGTCATCAGTGACGGCGAGCGGGCACTTTTCGAGGAGATCGCCTGCGAGCTGGGGGATATCGTGCAGGCCGCACTGGCCTTGCAGTACGCAGAGGAGGTGCAGTGATGCCCCGGACGATTTTGAGCGCGAAGACAGACGCCGCCAAGGACATGGCGGTCCGCATCAAGGCGCAGGCCTACGCCCTGCACGGCGGTCTGGACGGCATGGCGCGGGCGGCGGGCATGAGCCGCAGCACCATCTATGCCCGGATCAAGGACCTGCCCAGCTGCTCCGGCAAGGAGATCGCGGCCATCGCCAAGGCGGCGCGCATCCCCAAGGACGAGCTGTTCGCCGCGTGGGCGAAGGCGTGCTGACTATGGGTTTTTACGATTGGCAGCGCGACCTCGTCTACGCGGATGAGCGATATATCTGCCGGTGCATGAAGTGTGGGCAGGAGCGCTTAAAGCGCTCGTGTGAGTGCATTCTTCACCGCGAAGGCAGCGGTACCACGAAGGTGATCGGCTACTTTTGTCCGAGCTGCTACGCGGAGTTTTTGGACGAGTACGAAACGCATGACTGATTGGGAGGTGACGAGCGTGACAACATGGCATTGGTTAGATCTTCGGCATGCCGATTCGCGGCCCAAGGCGGGCGAGCTGGTGGTGGTACGGACAGGCGCGCTGAGTTTCTACAAGGACGCCACCTACCGGGTGGGGTGCTTTGACGTGGATCCGACGGATCTTTCCGCCAAGAAGTTCTACTTCTTCCGCTCGGGCGGCGGCATAGAGGACCCGGCCCGCTGGAAGAAGTACTACACCGACATCCGGTACGCGGTGATCGACACGCCGGAGGGAGGTGTGATCTGTGGATAGCTGGGCAATGGCGGTGCAGTACATCTGCGCGGCAGCCGGTGCGGCAGCCGTCGTCCGATGGGTAGACGGCTGCGGGAAGGCACAAAAAAAGAACCGCCCTCTGGGTGGAGCCAGAAGGCGGTTCGGTGAGTTGAAGCGCACGCGCTTCATACGAGCAAGATAATTATACCAGAGCCTGGAGGCTTATGCAAGGGGGTAAGGACTGCCATGAGCAAAAAATTTGAACAGCCCGCCTATTGGGGCGTCATCCCCGCCCCCGTGCGGTACGACGACCGCCTCCCTGCCAACGCGAAGCTGCTGTACGGCGAGATCTCCGCACTGTGCGACCGGAAGGGCTTCTGCTGGGCGAAGAACGACTACTTCGCCGAGCTGTACGGATGGTCGGCGGACACGGTGACGCGGCTGATCCGGAAGCTCCGGGACGCGGGCTATCTGACGGTCGAGATGGTGCCTACGGCCACCGGCAGCGAGCGACGGATCTTCGCCGGTGTTTGCACAAGGGGTGTCGGCAAAAATGCCGACACCCCTCTCGGCAAAAAAGTCGGGGGGGTGTCGGCAAAAAAGTCGACCCCCCACAATATAAGAACAGATAATTATAATATAACCCCCATACCCCCATTGGGGGAAAGTGTGCAAAAACGTGTGCACAAGGGTGTGCCGCGGGAGCAGCCGGACTGGAAGCCGGAGCGCTTCGCGGGGATGTGGAGCTACTACCCGGCCAAGGGGCGGCGGAACAAGCAGCGGGCCATGGACGCCTGGGACAAACTGAAGCCGGACGACGCACTAATCGCCCGGATCGGGCGGGCGTTGGAGAAGCTGCTGGCCACGGAGGAGTGGCAGCGTGGCATTGGCATCCCCCACGTGGCCACGTTCCTAAACGGCCAGAGGTGGAAGGACGCCGACGAGCTGGACGCGCCCTCCCCTGCCGTGCCGGCATCCACCCGTGTGCAGGAGAGGAAGGGTGACTACGAGATATGACAATTGACGCCCCCATCCAGTCCCAGAGGCTGGCGACGGCGCAGGCCGCCGTGCTGGGTGCGATGCTGATCGATTCGGACTGTATTGCCGATGTGCTGGCGGATACGTCGGAGGCTATGTTCGTGTCGTCGGTCTACCGCACGGTGTACGGCTGCATCCGGCAGTTGTTTCAGGAAGCGCAGCCGGTCGACCCCGTGACGGTGGGCGCGGCGCTGAAGGAGCGCGCCGGGCAGGACTACGGCGAGCTGTTGGTGCAGCTGATGGACGTGACGCCCACCAGTGCCAACGTGGGCTCCTACGTGGAGATCCTCAAACGAGAGAGCATCGTGTGGCGGCTGCGGAGCATCGGCGCGGCGCTGGCGGAGACGGAAGATCTTCCGGCAGCGGAAAAGTTGATGGAGAAGGCCAACGCCGCCATGAGCCTGAAGTCCGGCGTGGAGGTCTGGGACATGACCCAGATGTGGGAGAACTTCTGCCAGCGCCATGCGCAGACCGCTAAGACGGAGTACATCCGCTGGGGTTACGACTTCATTGACGAGCGGGTGTATACGGCGCGCGGCGACTACTGCGTCATCGGCGGGTATTCAAGCGCCGGAAAGACGTGTCTGGCGCTGTGCATGGCCATGAAGATGGCCCAGCAGTACCGGGTGGGCTTTTTCTCTTACGAAACGGACAAGGAAAAGCTGACGGACCGCATCATGTCCGCCAAGGCCATGGTCGGCCTGAGCGATATCAAACAGAACAAGCTGGGAGAAAAGGAGTGGGAGGAGCTGGCCTACGCGGCGTCCAGTCTGAGCAGGACGGGCCTGCAGATCATGCAGTGCAGCGGCTTCACTGTGGCGGACATCCAGTCCGTGGCGCTGTCCCGGCACTATGACGTGGTGTTCGTCGACTATCTTCAGCTCGTTGAGGCGGACGGGCGAAAGGGCTGGGGACGGCCGGAGGAGGTTGGATCCATCAGCCGCGGTCTGCAGCGAATGAGCCACGAGCACGGCATCACGGCGGTGGTGCTGTCCCAGCTGACCCCGGATGACGGGCGGAAGAAGAACGAAGCTCCCACCATGTACGACCTCCGTGAGAGCCGGCAGATCGCTATGGATGCGGATGTGATCTTCCTGCTGTATCTGGAAGACCCTGCGGATCGCGCCGGCCCGCGCATCCTGAAGTGCGACAAGAACAAGGACGGCCAAGCTGGCTGGTACAAGGTGATGCAGTTTCAGGGCCGCATCCAGAGTTTCCGCCCCATGCCGAAGCCGGTGGCCAAGGCGGCGCCGCTTCCGGCACAGGTCAGCTTCCACGAAATTAAAGACGACGGCGACGCGCCGTTCTGAGAGGAGGGCCTATGCAGGTCGGCGACAAGGTTACATACGTTCCCTTTGTGCTGCGCTACGCCAAGGACACAGAGCTGCGGGCGCCCAGCGTCGCGGCGCCGGTGCTCTGGGTGCATCCGGAGGGACGCTTTGCGGTGGTTGAACGCAGCACGGGGCGGTACAGGTATCGGGAATGCATCCCGTGCAGAAAAACGAAAAAGTGAGGTACGAGCAACATGAAAACCATAGCGATCATGAACTTGAAGGGCGGCGTGGGGAAAACGGTCACGGCCATCAACCTGGCGGACGCCCTGCGGCGCGGCGGCAGACGGGTGGTTCTGGTGGACTGCGACGGGCAGATGAGCCTGACGCGGTTCTACTTCCCGGACATCGACCCGGACAACACCGCCACGGTGGCGGACGTGCTGGAGGGTGAGGCGGAGCCCGTGTGGAGCGACAGCACCATCCCCGTGGACGCCGGTGGCCTTGTGCGGCTGCTGCCGGCATCCAGCGCCCTGTACGGGCTGGATGTGAGGGCGCTGAAAAGCAGCATCCACAGCATCAGCTCCCTGCGGGACTTCCGTGACGCGGCGGCGGTCGACGGCATGGACTACATGATCTTTGACTGCCCTCCCGGCTTCACGGCGGCAAGCTGTGCGGCGCTGATGGCGGCGGACGAGGTGGTCGTCCCCATGGTGGTGGATGGCTTCTCCGTCTGGGGCGTCAGCGACATGGCGGCGCAGATCAACAGCATGAGGGCTGCCAACCCCGCCATCAGAGTGGCCGGCGTCCTGATCTGCCAGTGGCACAACAGCGAAGTGGTGCGGCAGGGCGAGACGCTGCTGCGAGGCCTGAGCCTGCCGGTGTTCACATCGGTGATCCGTCGGACGGAGAAGGTACCGGAGAGCACGTTCTCCCGGCAGCCGGTCATGGACTACAGCCCCCGCAGCGCGGCGGCGGCCGACTACCGTGCGTGGGTTTGGGAATATCTGATGGAGGGAGGTGCAGACCGTGGCGAAGTTTGACATGGGTGAGTTTGCCAAGACACTGGCGCGGCCGGTGTCCGAGTCGGGCACCGGACGGGAGCAGATCGAGTATATCGATGTGGATCTGTTGGACGGTGACCCCGGAAACTTCTATGCGCTCCGCGATCTGGATGATCTGGCCGCCAACATCGCCACCATTGGCTTGCAGCAGCCCATCCGGGTGCGCGCTGGCGAAGGCGGTCACGTGGTGATCGTCTCCGGCCACCGGCGCGCGGCGGCCATCCGAAAGCTGGTGGCAGAGGGGCGAACAGATCTGCTGGAGGTGCCGTGCATCCGGGAGTCGGACGACGCGTCTCCGGCGCTGCGGGAGCTGCGCTTGATCTACGCCAACAGCAGCACCCGCGATCTGACCGCAGCAGAGCTGTCCCATCAGGCGGAGAAGGTGCGGGAGCTGCTTTACCAGCTACAGGAGGAGGGATTTGAGTTCCCCGGCCGGATGCGGGATCATGTGGCCGAGGCCTGCAAAATCAGCAGGAGCAAGCTGGCGCGGCTGGAGAAGATCCAGAAGGGGCTGGCCTCGTGCTACCGCGACGCATGGGAGGCTGGGACGCTGCCAGAGGACACGGCGGACGCGCTGGCCGGCCTGTCCGAGGAGGTTCAGGAGCGTATCAAGAGGGTTTGCCCGAAGAAAACGCCAACGGCAAACGCTATCCGCGAGATGGGAGAGCGGCTGGGGTCTAATAGCTGCGGCTACTACGCAGCAGCTTTTCGATGCCCAGACGCCGGGGCCTGTACCCATCAGGACAATTTCTTTCGCCATGATTTAACATGCAGCAGCTGGGAGCGCTGCGGAGGGCAAAGGTGCTGCCTGACCTGCAGCGCGGGAGGTAAACATAGCCCCAACGGCTGGTCTGGACGCATGTGCCCGGATATGTGTGCGGCGGCAAAGGCCGCCTTTGAGAAGGCAAAAGCGCGCGCCGAGGCCAAAGCGGAGCGGGAGAAACAGAGCGAGAGAAGCGCCGTCGTGACCAAGGCGCAGGCGGTCGCGCAGCGGATCGTGCGGGCCGCGGATGCCGCGGGTCTGGCGGGTGACGCCAAGATCTCCGGCAGCTACGGCGGCGGTTTTAGCATTGACGCGCTGCGCGGCATCTCCCGCGGCGATGTGCCAGACGGTGCGAGAAACATAGACTTGGATGATCTCACACCCTGGCGCACGACGGAGCTCGTCAAGAACGCCAAGACGCTGCACTGCTCCGTGGACTATCTGCTGGGTCTGACGGACGAGATCAACTCCACGGCCGCAGTGTCCGGCCAAGTCGCGCTTGCCGCGTGGATGCCCGGCGGCACGACGCCGGCAGGGCCGTGTGACGTGGTGGCGGAGTTCGACCTGAGCGGCGACGGCGAGCTGACATCCCGCTCTCTCTGCCGGTGGGACGGTGAAGCGTTCCGGTTTGAGAAAAGCCAAGACAAGATTGAGGTGCGTGTCGTCCGGTGGTTGGCGCTGCCGGAGGTGGAAAAGGAGGACGAAAACGATGATTAACTGTGTGCGAGATGACAAGAAGACTGTCGTGAGCGCGTCCGGGGCCGCCCCTCAAGTCGCCGCGGATTGCTGTGAGGTGATCCGCGCGATCTACTTTGAGATCCCGGTCGAAATGCGCCCGCTGTTCAAGGAGTGCGTGTTGCTGGCCGTCAACCACAAGGGTTCCCCTATGTGGCAGTCTCCGCCTCCCAGCTCGGAGCGCGTGGTGATCCGCTCCGAAGGCAAAGAGCTTTTGAAGCAGGCTAAGGATCTCTTTGGAGGTGAAAACCATCCTGAGGGGGGGCAGCAGCATGACGAGAGTTGATCTGACCAAGGCGCAGTGCGCTGAGCTGGCGAACTACCTGCGAGGCGTCCTGAACAACGGCATGGGCGCAGGCAGCTTTGACAAGATTGAAATGCTGGTGCTGGCCCGCCGCGCCTTGGCGGCTGCGGAGGAGCTACCAGAGGTGCCTCGCACCGTCGCCCGCGGGCCGGCCGCGCGGAAACCACAGCCAGAAGGCGCCTCGGCGGCCGGCTCTCCGGCTTCGGAGGCGGCGCAGCTGAAGCGCGACACGTTGGAGCGTCTGACGGCCTACCGGAAGAAGGATGGTCTGAACAGTCTGGCGCCGCTGGCAGCGGCCTGCGGAAAGGTGGACGGGAAGGTGATCAGTGCGGAGCTTCTGGCTCGGATGCTGAACCGGGAGCGCTTCCCGGTGGCGATCTGGCGGGAGGTGGCCGCCGCGTTGGACAAGGTGGAGCGGAAGAAAGGAGCGGATGCAGATGGTGAAGACGACTGATCTGGTGGCTGATCTGAGAGTGTGTCTGCGCGGCGAATGTTCGGCCTGCGGTCACGAGTGCGGTAACGCTGATTGCCTGGACCGCATCATGGAGGACGCCGCCGACCGGCTGGATGAGCTGGTGGAGCGCTGCGCCCGGTACGCCGAGGAGATCGCGGTGCTGCGGGGGAAGGTGAATGCATGATCGTTGTGCGAGTATACTTGAAGTCCGGGCAGCGCTTTGATGTCTGTGCAGAAAACGTCAAATGTGAGTATAACGGGTTGACGGGCGAGCTCACATCCTTCAACTACACTGGTGCCGTATCAGGAATCCCAATATATCTCGACATCGGGGAGGTTGAAGCCGTTGTGCAGCTGAAGGCTGGCGGAGGTGACGATGATGAGAGCGAAGAAGTGTGACCGCTGCGGCAAGTTCTACGATCATTATGACGGGTGTTCGCGGTTCAGTGGCGGCTGCAAAGCGAATGCTTTGGTTCTGATTGATCGAGATCTGGATAAGAAGTATTGGTCGAGAAAAACCTACGATTTATGTCCTGCATGTATGGGGGAATTCGAGACATTCATTCGCGGCGGTGCTGTTTCCGCCGCCGAAAAGGAGGAAATGTGATGGAACGACTGACGAGAAGAAGTGACGCCGGACACGCATATTACCCGCGTTGCTTTGAGGCGCCGTGCGACGGAGATGGGTGCAAAATCAGGGACTGTCTGTTTGACAATACGATTTGTGAGCGCCTTGCCGCCTACGAGGACAGCGGGCTGACGCCGAAAGAGGTTAAACAAATGTCTAATATCCTGATGGATGTTGGAATTGATTACAACTGCAGTTGGGAATATGTGAAAAACTGGCTGCTGGACGACCGACTGCGAGAGCTGGCCGAGGCCGACAAGGACGAGCGCGTAGTGGTGCTGCCAGTAAAGCCAGTACTTACGCCGATTCTTTCAAGCATGTTGTATATAATCGAGGACGGAGAAATCTATGAAGATGCCCTTTATGAAGCTGTTGTCGGGATGTCGGAAAGTGGGAAGGTGAATGTGGTCTACACGACGCTTTCCGACCAGATAATCTTCGAACAAGCCGACATCGGCAAGACGGTTTTCCTGACACGCGAGGAGGCGAAGAAAGCGCTGGAGGCGATGAGGAAGGGGGAATTGACGTGATAAAAAAGAGTGACCTGGTCTGCCCGTGGCTCCCGTCCACTCTGGTGAGTGATGACGGAAGCCGCGTAACGGCGCTGGCGCGCTGCTATGAAGAACGGTGTCCATATTGGGGAATCGTCGACATGGTGAGAGGCGCCGACGGCAAGTCTCAATCCGTTGCGGGATGCCGCCGCGTGAACGAGGTGCTTCATAATGAGTGACCGCGAGTTGATCGCCGCGCTGCGGCAAACGGATGGGGATCTGCGGGACACCGTACTGCGGCGGGATGCATAGATAAAAGAAATGAAGTAGGGCATGGCACGGCGGGCAAAGCCTGTGGCGGTGAAGGAGGATGACACATGATACACGTCAGCCAGCCGCTGACAAAAGAGGCGGCACGAAAACTGATGGCGCTGGATTTGACGGCAAAGGAACTGACCACCTACGAAAAACTGGACGAGTGGTACACCGCATGGGGCGGGCAGTGCTACGTCAGCTTCTCCGGCGGAAAGGACGGCACGGTGCTGGCGTATCTGGCGGCGCGGTATCTGGCGAGCTTCAGGACGCCGCCGTGGGAGCTCAATCTGGTGTTTGTGAACACAGGGCTGGAATACCCTGAAATTCAGAAGTTCGTGAATGAGTATGCCGCGTGGCTGTGGAAGGAGTTTCCCCGCGTGACCATCAACCTCCACCGCCTGCGTCCGAAGATGAACATTCGGCAGGTGGTTACGAAGTACGGGTACAGTATCATCGGTAAAGACGTAGCGCACCGGATAGAAACCGCGCGGCGTTCACCAGATAGCCGAAGTATGAAGCTACTACGCGGGGAAGTTTTGCGTTCAAATGGTGAAAAGAGTATGTACAACTGTGAAAAGTGGGAGTATTTGCTTTCGGCTCCATTTCTCATATCAGACAAGTGCTGCGGAATTATGAAAAAGTCCCCGTCAAAGAGCTATGAGCACCGAGCGGATGTCAAGCCCACGACGGCAACAATGGCGGAGGAAAGTCTTTTGCGGATGCAAAAATGGCGCGAAACCGGCTGCAACGCCTTTGAAGGAAGGCGTCCCTTATCTAAGCCCATGAGTTTCTGGACGGAGCAGGACGTGCTTCGGTTCATCATAGACAACCATCTTTTTTACGCCAGCGTATACGGTGACATCGTGGCCAGCGACGGCGAGAACGACTACGGCGCGACGCTGATCGACTGCAAGCTGCACTGCACGGGATGCCAGAGGACGGGCTGTATGTTCTGCGCGTTCGGGGCGCACCTTGAAAAAGGCGTCAACCGTTTTGAACGCATGAAACTGACACACCCGAAGCACTATGCGTTCTGCATCGGCGGCGGGCATTTTGACACGGACGGGCTGTGGAAGCCCACGAAAGACGGCCTTGGTTATGCGCGGGTGCTGGACTACATCGGAGTGAGGTATTGACAATGGCTAAGAAAATGAGTGACCGCGAGTTGATCGCCGCGCTGCGGCGGCTGAAGGTGGAAACCGGGAGCCTGGTGTGCGCGGGCTGCGGCTATGAGCATAACTGCGGCATCCACGGTTGCCGCATCCTGCGGGAGACGGTCGCATGGCTGGAGCAGACGCTGGCAGAGGGGAGGCCCAGCAGCGTCATGGAGTACCGTGATGAGCGCTAAGGTGAACCCGCGGCGGGTACCTCGGACAGAGGCCGACGTGGCGGCCGCCTACACGAAGGGCGTCACCGAGGGCCTGAATCGCGGCATCGAGCTGATGCTGTATGTGCTGATCGACAAACACGACGCGCCGATGGAGGACGTGCAGCAGCTGGCCGCGGAGCTGAACCACGCCGCCGAGTGCGTGGCGGATGGGTACGTCACCTGGGCCGGCGTGCGGCGCATGCTGAAGGAATATAACGTGGAGGTGGAGTTGGTATGATGGGCATTGTGGAGTCTGCCGAAGTTCTGAGGGCGTATCTGGATGAGTCTGCCGCGTGCGTTCCGCCTAAGGTCTACGGAGCCATATCCACGGCAGTGGTCGTGATGGATGCTGTGAGCAAAACGATTGATGCGGCGCAGTGTGTCATGGCTGACAGCTTACAAACAATTTGTGTGGAGGCTCAAGATGGACGGTGACGGCCGCTGGATCTGCGTGCGGCAGCGGGCGGGCCCGCTGGTAAAGGAGCAACGCGCCATACGTCCGCGGCTCAGCCAGTATGACAGCCCTTACGAGCGGGCGGAGAAGAATCGTATTCTTCGCCCGCCTCGGGACTCCGGCGTCTGCCGGACGCGCATGGATCGCTTGGAGCTATTGCTGGCGCTTTTCGGCTTTGATGGGTGGAGCTACACGCTGACTTTTGACGAGGCGCATTTGCCACCCAGCTTTGCAGAGGTCCGATTGTGCTGGCGCCGATTGCTTTACCAGATGAAAAAGTGGCATGACGGCGTGACGCCTGACTATGTTTATCTTATCGAGGGGCGCCATGGGGACCATCGTTACCACATGCATCTCACGGTGCGATACAACGACTTCCCGCCCATGATCATGGAAGATCTCTGGAAACAGGGCTACATCATCTCGTCGCAGCCTTTGCTGCTTGGCGCATTTGACAGCTATCGGCGCACTGCCAGATACTACTGCAAGGAGCGCAGCGACGGCATCGTCATACCGATCGATGCCAGGACGTGGGTGGCATCGCGCAGCCTTGCGCGGCAGTTGCCGCCGCCTGAATACTTCCGATCTGATTCGGGGCGCATTGAGATCCCGGACGATTGCCGGGTGTGCGGCCGGTATACGGTGGATAACGGGTTTGGCCACTACCAGTATGGCTGGTACATCGAGCAAGATCCTCTTCATCCGACTGTGATAGACGGGAAGCGTATGCCGCATCAAGGCGGTTTCGGTATGTACTAAATAGTAAATGTAACTTGTGATATAGTTGAATAAATCACGAAAAGGAGGAAAACCCCTTGCGTATCACATCCGAATACGGTAGAATATCCCCAAGGAGCGATGGGTGGTTGACCTGTCCCAGGTGCAACCGCAATCGACACTTCCTGCGGGTGCTGCCCGGCACATCCGCCACGGAGCTGCCTGTGTACTGCCGGGACTGTAAAACGGAGATCATCCTGCATATCGAGCAAGAGGCCGGAGCGTTGAACGCCGGAGCCCATGATTAGACACCACACGTTGGTGCTGCGTCATGGGCTCCGGCGTTTTTGTTTTGCCGCGAGGTGATAGCCGCGAGCCGGAACGCCGGAGACGAAGACGGGAGGGGTTCATGGGAATTTCAGCAAGCAGGCTCGCGGAACTGCGCGGGCTTCTCGAAGCGGGGTCGGAGCATGAGTTCTACTCCTGGCCAGAGTGGCGGCGGCTGCGCCGGCAGGTGCTCGCGGTTGATAACTGCGAGTGCCAGGAGTGCAAGCGGCGCGGCGTGTACTCCAAGGCCAGTATCGTCCATCATGTCAGGCACCTGCGCGATCGCCCCGACCTGGCACTGTCTGTCTACGATGGCGATTCCCGGCAGCTGGAGGCCGTCTGCAAGCGTTGTCACGAGGAACTGCATCCGGATAGTCAGCGGCAATACGCGCCGTCTGCGCCGCCTCTGACGCCGGAGCGGTGGGATTGATGCCCCCCTCGAAAAAACGCCCCTCGCGTCCTTGTTGCTACTCGCGGGGGTCCAAGACATTCCAGCGATTTCCGCGTCTGCGCGTCGCCGCGCTGCACGTGGGCGCGAGGATCGCCGGGCAATTCCAGAATGAACTGCGGTTTTGCGGGGCGGGCAGCCCCGGAAGTACTCTTCTCCTTTTTCCTCGGTTCGGGCGGCTCGTCCGCCCGTCCCGCAAAGCCGCAGAAGAATGCCTCAGGCTGGTCAGCCGAAGGCCTGCGCTGGATGCGCGGGGTATTGACGTAGGCTGGCTGGCCTGAGGCGGGCGCGGTGTCCGAATCGGGCACGGGAGGTGACTTTATGCGAATCGAGAACAGGCCGCTGGCGGAGCTGACGCCGTATCGCGCCAATGCAAAGAAGCACGATGCCCGCCAGGTGGACAACGTGGCGGAGAGCATCCGGCAGTACGGATTCGTCCAGCCGGTCGTGGTAGACCGGGACGGCGTGATCGTCATTGGTCACTGCCGCGCCCTGGCGGCGGAGAAACTGGGCATGGTCGAGGTGCCCTGTGTCTGTGTGGACGATCTGACGCCGGAGCAAGTGAACGCCCTGCGCCTTGTGGACAACAAGACCAACGAAAGTCCGTGGGACCTCGACCTGCTGGCCGCCGAGCTGCCGGAGCTGGACCTGTCGGCGTTTGATTTCGAGTGGGGGCTTCAGGCGCAATTAAACGATGAGGTCGTTGAAGATGACTATAGTCCCACTCTTCCCGCAGAGCCTCGGAGTAAGCGGGGCGAGATATACCAGCTGGGTCGACATCGCCTAATGTGCGGAGACAGCACGTCTCTGCAGGATGTACAAGCGCTCGTGGGGGGGCACAGGTGGACCTTCTGCTCACCGACCCCCCGTACAATGTCGACTATCAGGGCGCCGCCGGGAAAATGGCGAATGATAACATGAGCTCTGCAGCGTTTAGGAGCTTTCTCACCGCCGCTTTCTCCGCCGCGGCGAAGGTCATGAAACCTGCCGCACCGTTTTATGTCTGGCACGGCGAGTCTGAGGGCTACAACTTTCGCGGTGCATGCATAGACTCGGGGCTGGTTCTGCACCAGTGCTTGATATGGGTAAAGTCTCAGCTTGTACTGGGTCGCTCTGACTTTCAACCGCGCCATGAACCTTGCTTGTATGGTGAGCTCGAGTCAGACGACGAAGCGCAGCCGTGTCTGTACGGTTGGACAAAGGGCGGCAAGCACTACTTTTTCAAAAATAGGCGGCAGACGACCGTGTTGAATTTTGACAAGCCCGTAAAATCTGCGGAGCACCCGACGATGAAGCCGGTGAAGCTGTTTGACTATCAAATGCAGTGCTCCAGCAGGGAAGGCGATGCAGTGCTTGACTTGTTTGCTGGCAGCGGTACGACGATCATCGCGGCGGAGCAGAACGGGCGGCGGGCTTACTGCATGGAGCTTGATCCTAAATACGTGGATGTCATCATTGACCGGTGGGAGAAGTTCGCGGGCAGAAGGGCTGTGTGTTTGAGCAAAAAGGAGGTGTAATGATGGCGCATCAGCGGGAACTGGACCGTCGGCAATTTGAGGGCCTGTGCGGTATGCAGTGCTCTGTGGAGGAGCTGTGCGGTTGGTTTGGCTGTGATGAGGCAGCTTTGAACGCCTGGTGTATGGACACCTACGGCGAGGACTTCCGGAGCGCGTTTGATCGGCTGGCTATGATGGGGCGCATTGCTCTGCGCCGCGACCAGGTCGCCGCAGCGAAGAAGAACGTGTCCATGGCGCGGCATTTGGAGGCGCAGCGGGCGGGCCATGACGTACCCCCGCAAAAGCGGAAGAACTACCGCCTGACGGACGCCTATAAGGAGCTCCGGCAGTCGATGCTGCAGAACCTGATCGAAAGGGATCTTGACGGCGATGTGTACCGGGATAAGGTGCAGGAATACATGGACTTTTGGGTGCGGCGGCAGGAGCTGCGGGACGACATCGCCCGGCGCGGGCTGACCGTCACGGATGACCGGGGGCGGCTGATGGAAAACCGCAGCGTGTCGCTGGAGATCCAGGTCTCCCGCCAGATGCTGGCGATCTTCACCACGCTTGGCTTCAAGGAGGACGCTCTGGCGGCTGCCGCCCGGGGCGATGACGACGATGAGCTGTGAGATCCCCGCGGAGATCCTGCGCTATATCGAGATCGTCGAGTCCAACAATCTCCGCGCCTGTCCTGAGCAGCACGCACTGGTGGCGATGATCCGCCGCGTGTTCGACACGGAGGACATTTATGTGGACACGGAGCAGCTGCGGCGGTACCTGAGCCTGCTGCGCTACTTCCCCTATGAGCGGCTGTTCCCGTGGGAGGAATTCCTTCTCGCGCTGTGGGACTGCACCTACCGCGCCGACGGCCAGCCCAGGTGGAAGAAGCTGCTGTGTATGGTGGGCCGCGGCGCGGGCAAGGACGGCTTCATCGCGTTCGACGCTGCGTGTGCGCTGTCGCCCTATAACCCGGTGAAGAAGTACAACGTAGACGTGTGCGCCAACAACGAGGAGCAGGCGGTGACGCCGGTGAAGGATCTCTCGGACGTGCTGGAGTCCCCCAGGTGGGAGGCGAAGCTCGGCAGGCACTACTACCACACCAAGGAGATGGTACAGGGCCTGAAGAACAAGGGCGTAATGAAGGGCCGCACCAATAACCCGAAGGGCCGGGACGGTATGCGCTCCGGCAAGGTGATCTTCAACGAAGTCCATGCCTATGAGAACTACAACAACTACAAGGTTTTTGTCACCGGCCTGGGGAAGGTGGCCCAGCCCCGTATCGGAATGTTCACCTCTAACGGTGATGTGTCGGACGGGCCGCTGGACGACTTTCTGGCGCAGGGGCGCAGGATCTTGTTTGAGGGTGAGGGTGACGGCGGCTTCCTGCCGTTCATCTGCTGCCTGGAAAGCCGGGAGCAGGTGCATGACCCGGAAAACTGGCACATGGCCAACCCATCCCTGGCGTACTCGCCGACCCTCCAGCAGGAAGTGGCGGATGAGTACAAGGATTGGTTGGAGCACCCGGAGCAGAACGGAGACTTCTTGACAAAACGGATGGGCATCCGCGCCGGCCAGCTGGAGATCAGCGTGACGGACTATGCCAAGGTCAAGGCGACCAGCCGGCCGCTGCCGGATCTCCGCGGGAAGTCCTGCGTGGCCGGCATCGACTACGCGGAGATCAACGACTGGGCGAGCGTCAATCTGCACTTCCGTGTGGGCGCGCAGCGTTATGACATCAGCCATTCTTGGGTCTGCCTGCAGAGCCGGTCGCTCTCCCGCATCGTCGCCCCGTGGCGATCCTGGGCGGAGGCGGGAAAACTGACGGTGGTGGACGATGTGAGCATCGACCCCAACCTTTTGGCGGACTACCTGAAGGAGATGGGCTTGAAGTACAACATCGTCAAGCTGGCAATGGACCACTTCCGCTGGACGCTGGTGAGCGACGCCATGCGGCGCATCGGCTTTGACGCCAGGGACAAGAACCGCGTGAAGCTGGTTCGACCCAGCGACATTATGCAGGTCGACCCGGTAATTCAGGAATGCTTTGACCGCGACCAGTTCACATGGGGCGACAACCCGCCCCTGCGCTGGGCGGTGAACAACACCAAGAGAGTACGCAGCGGCCAGCGTGCCGGTACGAATACAGGAAATTTCTATTACGCCAAGATCGAACCGAAGAGCCGGAAGACGGACCCGTTCATGGCTCTGGTGGCATCTATGACCGAGGAGGCGGTGCTTGGCACCGGCGAGCCGGTGAAACTGCCGCCCATCGGCGCGATCCGGCTATAGGAGGTGGGCAATGGCACTTAATTTTTGGAAGTGGCTCGCCGGAGGTAAGGCTCGTTCTCCCACCACGGTGGAGATCACGTGCCGCGATCTTCTGGCGGCGGCGCAGGAATTCCAGCTGCGGGACACATGCTTCTGGGTCTGCGCGAACATGATCGCCAACGCCGTCGGGCGTTGTGAGTTCCGGACATTCCGGGACGGGAAGGAAATCCGGGAGCGCGAACACTATCTTTGGAACGTGGAGCCAAACGTGAACCAAAACTCCACGGCGTTTCTGCACAAGCTGGTATCAAAGCTGCTGGTGGACAACGAGGTTCTGGTCATCAGCACCCGGCAGCGGGAGGGCTATGACGCGTTAGTCGTGGCGGATGCCTGGCTTCAGGACGGAGATTATCCCAGTCGGCAGAACGAGTACATCAATGTGCAGGTGGGAGATGTGTCCTACGAGAAGACCTTCCGCGAGCGGGAAGTCCTGCATCTGACGCTGAACCACTTGGACATCAAGCCGGTGCTGGATGGCCTGTACGGCTCCTACGTGCGGCTCATCAATGCCGCCATGCGGCGGTATGCGTGGGACAAGGGGCAGCACTGGAAGGTTCACGTGAGTCAGCTGGCCTCCGGCGCGGATGACTTCACGCAGAAGTTCTCGCAGATGATCGAGGAGCAGGTGAAAACCTTCCTTGACTCTGATGGAGCAGTCTTGCCGGAGTTTGACGGCTATGCCTACACGAACGAGGGCGGCAAGGCTGCTGTAGAGCTGTCGGACATCCAGAGCCAGATGAAGGACATCTTCGCGTTCACGGCGAAGGCGTTCCAGATCCCGGCGGTTCTGGTGGATGGCAGCATCCAGGGCACGGAGGACGCGCAGGGCCGGTTCCTGACCGGCTGCATCGACCCCATCTGCGATCAGCTGCAGGAGGAGATCAACCGCAAGCGGTACGGCTACGACCGGATCCAGCGCGGCGACTATCTCCGCATTGATACCAGCAGCATCCGCCACTTCGATATGTTCGCCAACGCGGCGAATGTGGAGAAATTAGTCGGCTCCGGCGTGTTCTCCATCAATGAGGTCTTGCGGGCGGCGGGTCTGCCAGCCATCCCGGAGGACTGGGCGGACAAGCACTATCTCACGAAGAATATTGCAACGTTGGGCGCGGAGACCTCCGTGCTCGGCGGCGCGGAAGGAGGAAACGCATGAAGAAACCCCTTTGGGAAATCAAGCAGGCTGCGGAGGGCGTTCTGCAGCTCTACATCTACGGTGACGTAGAAGGCGAGGAGTTCGATTGGGAGAGCTGGCGGTATGTCCAGAGCGACAACAGCGCGGAGCACTTCCGCGAAGAGCTGGCGAAGCACCCCGACGTGTCGCGCATCGAGATCTACATCAACAGCTACGGCGGCAGCGTCTTTGAAGGCACGGCGATCTACAACCAGCTGAAGCGCCACCCGGCGCGGAAGGTGGTGCACGTGGACGGCTTTGCCTGCTCCATCGCCTCCGTGATCGCCATGGCGGGCGACGAGGTGATCATGCCGCGCAACACGCTGATGATGATCCACAACATGTGGATGTGTGCCTGCGGCAATGCCGCGGAGCTGCGGAAAGCGGCGGATGATCTGGATGTCATCAACACTGCGGGGCGGCAGGCGTATCTGCAGAAGGCCGGCGACAAGCTGACGGAGGAGCGTCTGTCGGAGATGATGGACGCGGAAACGTGGCTGACCGCTGAGCAGTGTGTTGAGCTCGGTCTCGCGGATCGCCTTGCCGACACCGACGCTGACATGAGCGGCGCGGCCACCATCCTGCAGAAGATGAACGCCGGCATGGAGCAGCATCTCCGGTATCAGAAGTCGCTGGCGGCGCAGCTCCGCGACCTGGCAGCGGCACCCTCGGTGCCTGCGCCCGCTAAGAATCCCCAGGGCGGCGGAAGCCCTGAAAAAATTAACAAAGTTCTCGGACTGTTTTCTTGAGAATCGAAAGGAGAAAAAGAATGAACAACAATGACATTCGCACCCGCGAGGAACTGCGGCAGGCTCTCCAGCAGGCTGCCGTCTCCGGCGACACCGGCGCATTCTCTTCCGTTCTGGACGAGATGATGCAGCGCATCGGTCTGGACATCCAGGCCGAGTATGAGCAGCGGTTTGATGACCTGCGGCAGGAAGTCGATTCCCGCATCCTTGCCCAGCGCGGCGTCCATCAGCTCACCAGCGAGGAGCGCAGCTACTACCAGAAGCTGGCCGCAGCCATGCGCTCTACCGACCCCCGGCAGGCTGTCACCGGCCTGGATGAGACGCTGCCCAAGACGGTGATTGACTCCGTCTTTGACGAGCTGCAGACGGCGCATCCTCTGCTGAGCCGCATCAACTTCCGCGCCACCGGCGGCGCCGTCGAGATCATGGTGAACACCAACGGCTACGAGGAGGCCGTGTGGGGCGAGCTGTGCGACGACATCGTCAAGGAGCTGACCGCTGGCATTAAGAAGATCCCCACCACGCTGCTGAAGCTGTCCGCATTTCTTCCTGTCTGCAAGGCGATGCTGGAGCTGGGCGCAGAGTGGCTGGATAACTTCATCCGCCAGACGCTCTATGAGGCTCTGAGCAACGGTATGGAGGCGGGCATCGTCGCCGGCGACGGCAACAAGAAGCCTATCGGCATGATCCGCCAGGTGGGCGACGGCGTCACCGTTACCGGCGGCGCATACCCCGAAAAGGCCGCCGTCAAGGTGGACGACCTGTCTCCCCATACCGTGGGCAACCTGCTGTCCATCGTGGCAGCTGACCCCAATGGTAAGCCTCGTCAGGTCCGGGATGTGATCCTGCTGGTGAACCCCCAGGACTACCTGCAGAAGGTCATGCCCGCCACCACGCTGATGGCTCCGGACGGTACCTACCGGAACGACGTCCTGCCCTATCCCATGGACATCATCCAGACTCACGCTCTGCCCCGCGGCAAGGCTGTCATCGGCATCGCCTATCGCTATCTGGCGATGGCGGGCACTTCCCCCGAGGGCCGCATCGAGTACAGCGACCACTACCGCTTCCTGGAAGACGAGCGCGTCTATCTGATCAAGGCCTACGCCAATGGTATGCCTCTGGATAACAACGCCTTCCTGGTGCTGGACATCTCCGGCCTGACGCCTGCCACCTACAAGGTGACGCAGGTAGATCCTCCCGCAGCGTCTACCGACGCCACGCTGACCGCTCTGACCGTGGGCGATCTGGCTCTGACTCCCGCGTTCGCCTCCGGCACGCTGACCTACACCGCGACCACCACCAGCGCGTCTGATGTGGTGACCGCTGTGCCCGGCAACGCTGCGGCTGCCATGAAGCTGACCGTGAACGGCACCGAGATCAACAACGGCACCGCTGCCACGTGGAAGACCGGCAGCAACACCCTGCAGGTCGTTGTGACTGCCGCTGACGGGACCACCACCAAGACCTACAAGGTCACCGTCACCAAGTCTTAACGATGGCGGGCGCGGTGAACGCCGCGCTGCTGTCGTCCGTCAAGATCGCCTGTAACATCACCTGGAGCGATGGGGCTACGGATGCCAAGGTGTCCGACCTCATCGCCTCCGGGGAGGCGTACATTGACGGGAAGCTCGGCGCGGCTGGCGACTATAAGAATCCCGGGGAGCCGTTGACGCTTTTGAAAGAATACGTCCGCTACGGCTTAAGTGACGCGCTGGATGTGTTCGAGACGAACTATCTGAACCGGCTGCTGGCCATGCAGAACGACAGGCAGGTGAGGAACTATGCGGAAGCTACCATTTCGCCCTGACGACCGGCAGATCACCCAGCCCTACCGGGACGGCGTGGTCAAGATCTACACCATAACGGATGCCGCCCAGCCTGGATACCAGCCCAAGCCTAAGCCTACGCTGGTGGAAACGATGTTTTACGCGGAGCGGCGCGTCGGCCTGCAGCGGTATTGCAGCGGCAAGCAGGCGCAGGTGCAGGTGGAGCGCGTGATCCGGACGCAGACGCGCCCGGCGGTGAACCCCCAGTGCATCGCCGTCACGGAGGACGGCACGCAGTACGGCATCGAGCTGGTGCAGCAGCTGCAGGACGTCTACCCGCCGTCCATGGACCTGACGCTCACCCGGATCGATCAGAAGTACGAGGTGCCCCATGAGTAGAAGACGAAATGTGTCCGAATCGGGCACCGACAGGACGCCCCTGTGGGCGCAGCGGATCATCGCGGCGCACCTGGCCGTGACCGATGCCGTCAGCCACGGCGGGCGTATCCAGTCTGACCGCTACTTTGTCTGGCAGGAGGACGGTGCGAACGACTTCGAAGCCGGAGGCGTCCACGCCGAGAAGGCGGTCACCGGCTCTACGGACCTGTTCACGAAACAGGATTTCGACCCTTGGCGGGATGAGCTGGAGGCCGCCTTCGACGCAGCGGAGATCGTCTGGAGCCTGAACAGCTGCCAGTTTGAGGAATCCACCGGCTTCTGGCACTACGAGTGGGACTGGGAGGTGTTTGCCTGATGGCTACGTTTCAGTTCGGCGGCATCGACAACTACATCAAGCAGCTGAACAAGCTGCAGCAGTCCACCAAGGACGGCGTGGTGGGCAAGACGGTCTATGCCGGCGCCGAGGTCGTGGCTGATTCGGTTCGGCGCGCGATACAGGCTCTGCCTGTGGGCGACGGCCGCGCCCGAAATGGGGGCTTAGTTGACACCGTCACCCTGCCGCAGAAGGCGGGGCTTCTGGACGGGTTTGGCATTAGCCGAATGAAAGACGATGACGGGTTTGTCAACGTCAAGCTCGGCTTCGCCGGGTACAACGCTACCCGGACAAAGAGGTACCCGCGAGGTCAGCCCAACGCATTGATCGCCAGGTCCGTCAACAGCGGCACTACCTTTCGCAAAAAGACGAAGTTTGTGGACAAGGCCGTAAACTCCGCCAAGAAGGCGTCGGAAGCGGCAATGGACGCGGCGTGCAGCCGCGAGATTGAAAAAATCATGAAATAGGAGGTGCTGCTATGAGCGCAGCAGGAAAGGTCTGTACGGGCTTCAGCAAGCCCTACGTGGCCAAGTATTCCAACGATGGCGGCGCGGTCACCTACAGCGGCGTCATGCTGCTGGCGCGGGGCGTCAGCGTATCCCTGTCCCTGAATACCACAGACGACAACACGTTCTACGCCGACAACATTTCCGCAGAGGTCGCAGCGGCTGTATTCGCAGACGGCACCGCCACGCTGACCGTTGACGGGCTTCTGTCGGCGGCGGAGAAGTTCGTCCTCGGTCTGCCCGAGGCCACCGAGATCCAGGCGGGCGGCAGTGCGGTGCAGGTATCCCACTACGGCGACGGCATGGAGATCCCTTACGTGGGCATCGGCTTTGTTGTCCGCTACCAGAGCGGCGGCGTGGTGACCTACGCGCCCGTGGTGCTGACGAAGGCGCGGTTCCAGCAGCCCGGCCTGGATGCTGCTACGCAGGAAGAATCCATCGACTGGCAGACGCAGGAGCTGACCGCCACGCTAATGCGCGACGACACCACCAACCACGACTGGAAGCTGGTGGGCGCTGATCAGCCCACTGAGGCAGCCGCTGAGGCCGTCCTTAAGGCGATTTTGGGCGGCGCGGCGTAAGAGGAGGAGCCTATGCAGATCTACGGCAGAGAAGTAGGCTTCCGCTTCACGGTGGGCGCCTCCGCTAAGATCTCCGACCTCTGCCCGGACGGCGATATCACCCGTCTGGGGGAGGTGCTGGAGGGGAGCTACGGCAAGGTGGTGCGGGACACAGCCGCAATTATCGTCGCCATGAGCGAAGGCTATGCGACGGCCCTTGCATTTGAAACCTTCGGCAGAGCGGACATCGGCGGAGACTGGATACCTCCCCGGCCCCTGACGGTGGACGAGGTTTTGTCATTGCGAGAAAGCGAGTTCATTCAGTTGCAGCAGGCGGCGCTGGCGGCCTGGACGGAAGACAGCAAGCCCACGGTGGAGGTAGAACCCGAAAAAAAAGAAAGCGGCAAGGCGCAGGCGTCCAGCTGAACCTTGCTTGGCTCCTGTTTTACGGGCGAAAGCTGAATATGGGGAGGCAGGAGATCATGGTCACGCGATACGGTGAAATGCTGGACATGATCGCCTGCCTCGCTATTTATAACGGGGCTACCCCCAAGAAAAAACAGAAACACTGGACGTTTGACGAAGCTATGAGAGTGAGGTGAGGCTATGGCTGTAAATATTGGCCCTAAGATCGGCGTAGACGGCGAGGCGGAGTATCGCCGGCAGATCAACCAGATCATCCAGCAGTCCAAAACACTGGAGAGCCAGATGAAGCTGGTGGCTTCGCAGTTTACCGCTGCCACGACGGCGGAGGAAAGGAATGCCAAGACCGCCTCCGTGCTGTCCAAGCAGATCGATGTGCAGCGTGAGCGCGTGAAGCTGCTGGCGGAGCAGACCGGCAAGGCGGCCGCCAAGTACGGCGAGAGCGACGAAAAGACCCAGAAGTGGCAGCAGGCGCTGAATGAAGCCGCTGCCACGCTGAACAAGATGCAGAGCGATCTGCGCAACACCTCCAGCGGCGTAGAGGAGCTGGGCGACGACATGCGTGAGGGCAGCGAGAAAGCCCTGTCCTTTGGCGATGTCCTGAAAGCCAACGTCGCCTCTGACTTTATCGTTTCCGGCATCAAAGCAATGGCGTCAGCTATCAAGGAGGCCACCGCAGCGCTTGTAGATCTCGGCAAGCAGTCCATTATGGGCTTTGCAGAGCAGGAGCAGCTGGTCGGCGGCGTGGACACCCTGTTCAAGGAGTCCTCCGCGCAGGTGCAGCAGTATGCCAACGACGCCTACAAGACTGCCGGCTTGAGCGCGAACAAGTACATGGAGACCGTCACCAGCTTCTCCGCATCCCTGCTGCAGTCTCTGGGCGGCAACACGGCTGCGGCGGCTCAGAAGGCCGACCAGGCTATTACGGACATGTCCGACAACGCCAACAAGATGGGCACGGACATGACCAGCATCCAGAACGCCTATCAGGGCTTTGCCAAGGCCAACTACACCATGCTGGACAACCTGAAGCTGGGCTATGGTGGCACCAAGCAGGAGATGGAGCGGCTGCTGACTGATGCGGAGAAGATTTCCGGCATTAAATACGACATCTCCAGCTATGCCGACATCGTGGACGCCATCCATGTGGTGCAGACAGAAATGGGCATCACCGGCACTACCGCCAAGGAGGCGGCGACCACCATCCAGGGCAGCGCCAACGCCATGAAGTCGGCGTGGAGTAACCTTATCACCGGCATGAGCAACGATAATTTGGATCTGGACAAGTTGGTGCAGAATGTGATCGACAGCGTCAACACCTTTGCAGACAACCTGCTGCCGCGTCTACAGATCATGCTGCCGCGCTTTGTTCAGAGCCTCACGCAGCTGATCTCCGGCATGATTCCCTATGTAGCGCCGGCTTTGGAGCTTCTCCTGCCGCCGCTTATCGAGGGGGTCGGTGGTCTGGTATCCGGCATCGTGCAGGCGCTTCCTGCGGCCGTGGAGGCGATAGCCGCGGTCGTTCCGATGCTGGTCGAGCAGATCACGATACTGCTGCCGCAGATCCTGAATGCCGGCATTGATATTATTGCCGCCCTCGCGTCGGGCATCGGAGAAAACCTTCCGGCGCTGATCCCCGCGGCGGTTGACGCCATCATCACCGTAGCCGAGGGTCTGGTGGACCATGTGGATGAGATCATCATCGCGGCGGGATCTCTTATCGCAGGCTTGACGCAGGGCCTGATCGAGGCGCTGCCCCGTCTGGTGGTGCGGCTGCCGGAGATCATCGGCGCCATTGTCAAGGGCCTCCTGTCTGGAATGGCTTCTATTGGTGAAGTCGGGTCGCAGCTGGTCCGCGGCCTGTTCGACGGAATCTCCAATGCGGCGTCGTGGCTTTATGACAAGCTTCGAGGCTGGGTAAGTGATGTCCTGGACTGGGTCAAGGGCTTGTTCGGCATTCATTCTCCGTCTAAGGTCTTTGCGAATGAGATCGGAAAGTTCATCCCGCCCGGCATCACGCTGGGCGTAGAGCAGGCTATGCCGAGAGCTATGCGCGACATGGGCGAAGAGCTGTCCGCGCTGTCGGCGCTGCCCTTGGGCGGCGGCACGACCACTAACATGGGCGGTGTAGTGCTGAATGTCTACGGCGCGGAGGGGCAGGACGTCAACGCACTGGCGGATGCTGTCATGTACAAGCTGCAGCACGCGGTGGAGCGCAGAGAGGCGGTGTTTGCATGATTTTCTGGGCGGGAGTATCGTCTGATGACGTCCACGTTGTCGTTGAGCGCTATCCGGATGTCCAGCTTTCTGCGCGAAAGCTGGACACACAGGCCGTCCCCGGGCGAAACGGCGACCTGCTGTTTCTCCAGGACGCCTACCAGAATTATGTGCAGGCGTATAGCATCTACATCAGCGCGGAGCGGATGCGGCTCCCCCGCGCTATGCGCGCGGTGGCTGACTGGCTCTGTGGCCCGCGTGGGTACCAGAAACTGGAGGACAGCTACGACGTAGAGACCTACCGCAGGGCCTATTTTGCCGGCCCGCTGGACGTGGAGAGCGTCATGCACCGGTTTGGCCGCGCGACAATCGAGTTTAACTGCCAGCCGCAGCGGTTTCTCCGCATCGGAGATATGCCGGTGCAGGCCGTGCAGGGGGAGGTTTTGCGAAACCCCACCGCGTTTACGGCTCTGCCGACGATCACTGTCACCGGAACGGGGGCCGGTACCCTGACGGTAGGCGATGTCACTGTCAACATCAACAGCATGCCTCGCGGCACTGTTGTGCTCGATTCGGGCACGCAGAACGCCTCCTACGGAGCATTTAATTTGAACAATACTATCTCCGCGCCAGAGTTTCCCACGCTGCCGGCCGGGGAAAGCGTCGTCCGCTGGACGGGCGGCATTACAGGCGTGGAGATCATCCCGAGGTGGTGGACACTATGAAACCGATTCTGTATGACGCCGACCGCACAAGCTTCCCGGCGGGCGTTGACAATGGACTGGGCGTCCTCGCGGACGCTATGTCCTGCAAGGTGACGCAGGAGCTGAACGGTCAGTACGAACTGGAGCTGCACTATCCGGTAGAGGGAATCCACTATGGAGAGATCGCGCTGCGCGCCATTCTCCGGGCTACCGTTGGCCCAGACGGCAAGCTGCAGCCCTTTAGGGTATATCGCATCGTGCCCGGCATGAACGGCACAGCGGCCATCTACGCGCGGCACATCGCCTATGATCTCGGCGGCTATGTGGCGTCTCCATTCACGGCAGCGGATGCACCATCCGCTGTGGCGGCTATTAAAAGCCACGCGATGCCGACAGACTTTCCCTTTGCGCTGACGACCGACAAGACCACCGTGGCCGCCATGGCCGTGACAGTCCCCTCCAGCGCGTGGGGGCTGCTGGGCGGCCAGCAGGGCAGCCTGCTGGACGTGTACGGCGGCGAGTACGAGTTTGACGAGTGGGCGGTGCGGCTGCTAACGCGGCGAGGAGCGGACCGCGGCGTGTCAGTGCGGTATGGGAAAAACCTCACCGATCTGACGCAGGACGCCAGCTGCGCCAACTGCTACACGGGTGCGGTGCCGTACTGGCGGGGCAACGGCATCACCGTCACGGCTGCGCCTGTGTACGCAGAGGGCGATTTTGGTTACACCAGGCTTATGCCGCTGGATCTATCCACGAACTTCGAGCAGCAGCCAACGCAGGCGCAGCTGCAGGCCGCAGCTGCCTCCTACATCAAGCGGAATCGCATCGGCGTCCCCGCGGTGAGCTGGGACGTGAAGCTGGCACTGTTGGCGCAGTCCTCTGGATACGAGGACGTGGCGTTCCTGGAGCAGATCTATCTGGGCGATACCGTGGGCGTCTACTTCCACCGCCTGGGTGTGGACGCCAAAGCGCGGGTGAACAAGATCGTCTGGGACTGCCTGCTGGAGCGCTACGACAGCGTGGCTCTTGGCAGTGTGAAGGCCAACATCGCGGCCACTATTGCCGGGCAGCAAAAGGAGATCGATGCCAAGCCGTCCACCGCGCTGGTCGAGAAGATCTCCTCCAGCCTGACAGCTGCCCTCCTGGGGGCGAATGGCGGTTCTGTCCGTCTGCTGGACACGAACGGCGACGGAGAGCCGGATGAGCTCTATATCGCCGACGATCCGGATCCCACCAAGGCCAAGAAAGTCTGGCGGTTTAACTACGAGGGCTGGGCCGCCAGCAGTACCGGCTACAATGGCCCCTACACGATGGGCGCTACCATTGCCGGGGGCATCCAGGCGTGGATGATCACCGCCGCGAATCTGGTGGCCGGCACGATCTCCAGCGAACAGGGGAACTTCCTGATCAATCTGGATGGTGGCACCATCGACACCAGCGCCACCGGCGCGACCTACAAAAACTCCGACTACTCGCAGGCGGATCTGGATCGAATCAATCAGATCAACCTAAAGACTGTCACGCCGACTTTGGCCGACTACGAGAAACTGGATGTCAACGGCGACGGCGCGATCAGCATCACCGATGCTGTGCAGATCCAGCAGATCGTCAATGGAACGCGGACAGTGAACTTCACCACGCGGTGGCGGCTGCGCATCGATCCTGCCGACGGAAACAATCTCCTGAAGATCTATCGTGTCTACCACAACAACATCACCGGCGCAGATGCCGAGAACATCGTCTTGTCCGCTGGATTTTCGAACGTGAAAGCAAACTCTGTGGAGGCCGTAAACTTGACTGCACAGAAAGCGATCGAGGCGGAAAGTGCGAGCTTCGACGCACTGAAAATCGACGGGAAAGACTACCAGCCTTTTGAGAGGAAGCCCATCGGCTATGTCGTCTGCTGTACTGGCGGGAGCAACAATCAGGCGACCTGCTTCATTCCTGAAGGCACCTCTGGATCTTTCCAGTGCGCGTCGAATGACTGGTACTGCGCTTTCTCGTTTGATGGCAGCGGTGGAGCATCGAAAACGGGCGGAACGGGGTCTATCGATTCCGTGAAAACAGTTTACAACGGATAGGGAGGGATTTTTTTGAATATTAAACACTCGATCGGGCTGAACTTGTCCGCTTTTGCGATCCCCTGTCGCCTGCACATGGTGCAGGGCGATAGCAACTCGCGGACGATCGTGGCCACGCTGTGGGACGGGGTGCAGCCATACAGCGTGCCGGATGGATCGTCTGTGATGATCCGCTTCAGAAAACCGGACGGAACTGGCGGCCTTTATGATTCCTCTGAGGCTGGCGAGACTATTTCCTATGCCGGAAACGTCGTGACGGCCCCAGTGGCCACACAGATGCTGGCTGTGGCTGGAGACGTATTTGCAGAGATCGACATCTTCGGGAGCGGCTCCGGGACAGCGGCCGAGCGGCTGGCTACATTCCGCTTCGTCGTTGAAGTGGCGCCCTGCGTGCTCCCCGACGCGGAGATCATCTCCAGTGACTACTACAACGTTCTGGCGGCTAAGGTCGCGGAGGCGGTCGCGGCTGCCGATCAGGCAGAGCAGGCGAAAAGTGCTGCTGCAGCATCGGCGGCAGCAGCAGCAGAAAGTGCTGAAAACGCCGCAACATCGGCTGAGGGTGCCGTCAAGTATAACGCACCTCAAACACTGACGGAGGCCCAGAAGAAGCAGGCGCGGGACAACATCGGTGCGGAGGTGTTCTACATCGACCTTGCGGGCGACTACCCCAATTATACCTGCCCGGTGGCGCTGGCCGACATCAATGCGGCGTATGAGG
>OMBG01000185.1_pt1 | contig 34468 bp, 27 predicted proteins | sample 1674251 | NCBI WGS metagenome assembly OMBG01 (sample SAMEA103958153, study PRJEB25191) | human gut metagenome | reverse complement strand
ACCAAATCCTCACGGGTCTTGACGCTGTTGGTGCCAAGATAGTTATAGATAGCACAGTTCGAAACGATCGTATCCTCATCTTTATCATAGTTATGCTCAAGCTGCTGCACCGACTGAATGATCGGTACCACTCGGATCCCGTAGGACCTCACCAGTGTCAGGATGGTGGAAAAGTCATTGATCTTGCCAAGGTTCGCAAATTCATCCAACAGTAACGCCAGCGGCACCGGCAGCTTGCCGCCGCCCTCACGCTCCGCCTTGCGCTGGATGTAGGAAAACAGTGTTGATAAGAACATGGCCGAAATGACACGGTAGGTACGGTTCTGTGGCGGCAGCACAAGGTACAGGACCGTTTTTTCCTCCACCAGCCCGTCAATATCCATTTCGTCTCTTGCCGTCAGGACCTTTACATCGGTGATATTCCAAAGCCGCAGCCTGCTGGTCGTGGAGATCAGGATGGACTGCAGCGTTTCGGCAGGGGCCTGCTTAAACTGCTTATAGAATGTCAATGCAGCATTGCCGGGGTCGGTCGCCTCCAGTATCCTCATTTGGATCTCATAGGGGGAAAACGGCATGATCTCCCCCTTAATAACAACCAATCCGCCGATCAGCTCCAGTGCCCTGGCAAAGGTCTTTTCTTCCCCCTCCGTCTGTACCAGATAGGTGAGTACGGAGGTCAGGAGCATGGCCATCGAGTCTTCCCAAAACTGATCACCTTGCCCGGTTCCGTCAGTGCGGCTGTTAAAGACAAAGGTGTCCACCAAAGCCATCACTTCATCCTCTCGCTCCAAATACTCCAGTGGATTAAAACAGTTGGAGTATCGCAGGTCCTTGAGGTTTAATACCCGCACCTTATAGCCGTTATCCTCCATGACCTGCCTTGTCTGCCGGTACAGCGTTCCCTTGACATCGGCGACCACATAGCTGCCGGTCATCTGCAGCATATCCGGGATAACGACGCGGAAGCTCTTTCCGGCACCGGTATCACCGACCACCAGCTCATGCAGGTTTTTCAAATCATTGTTTTGGGGGTCAACATAAAGCCCCTCTGCCACAGGGATCGTATGATCGGGGTTGGAAAATGCGCGTCGCTCCTCCCCGCTTGCCCACCGGGCAGAGCCATACTCGACGCCGCGGAAGGGATCCAGGCGCTTGGTGGAAAGCAGGAAAAAGCCAAGGATCAACGCCATCACCGGCAGGCCGGCAAGGTACATCCGGCCCAGTGCTCTCCATGTATCCGCAGAGAACAGAGGAACCGTCGGGAGGAAGGTAAACAGTGCCCCCATGGAGGTCATAAACGCAACAATGCCGGGGGTCTCTCCGGTTTTGCCGAGCCATGAGAGATAGTGTAAGAACAGATAGCCCTCCAGCAGCACCATGATAGCCAACGCCACCAAAGCCGCCTTTGCTCTCTTCTTTCTGCGGTCCGGCCGCAGCTTAAAATCCGTATCCACCCGATAGCCTTTTCCGGGCATTACATCACATCCTTTCATCCTTTGCTTCGGCATAAGAAAAGGGCCGGCCAATCGGGTGTTTTCCGGCTGGCGGGCCTCTCATATCATGGGTTATTCTCTATGTTGACTTTTGAAAACGGATGCGCTGCAATAAGGGTGAAAGGACGGCCGGTGACGGTAGTCCCCAATAGTGTTACAGAAGTAACCGCATGCTTGGAGACGAGGCGGTTGCTTCTTTTTGCTGTCTCTACGATTGCACCACAAAGAAGCTGCCCCCGAAGATACAGAAAAAGGGGCGCCGCCAACCGTTTGGTCGTCCTTTCGTTCCTATTCTACATTATTTTCACGAAGAAGACAATATTTTTTACCGTTCCGGTCCTTCCTCTGTGCAGCTTACTCCTCATCAAGGCGATCCTCCTCAATCTCAACGAGCCTATACTTTGCTTTACCGATCAGAACCGTGTCGGCCGTTCTGGTCCGCTTGACGCGGCCTCTGCCGATCGGGCGTCCATCCGGATCGAAGAATCGGGCGTTGTTAAGGCGGATCCAAAGGAACGCGCAAACAACGATTGCCCCGGTTCCGCCAACAGCGGCAGCCACAACAGCCGCCCTGCTGGGGGTATAGGTTGCAGTTGCTTGGATTTCATAGCGTTCCGGCCCGTCAGTCAGTCCGTTAGAGTAGACCGCTTCCGCGGAATAATAGGTTACTGCGGGGTTGCCTTCGTGCCAGGTCAACCGGCTGCAGCGGAATGTCACATTGCGTAAGGACTGGCCATCGCTTCCTGTCGTCCATTCGCCGCTCCATGCTCCGCTTTTAATCCGGAAGTTGTCGGCATTAAGCCCGAGATACTGCAGATAAGCAGTCTCATAACCGCCGATAACCGGGGCTCTATCATTATATGGGATCAGTTCATCGCCCAGATAGTATTTCGTCATTGTCGGGCTGCCGTACAGCGTACCTGTTACGGTAATCGGATCCCAGCTCCAGTAGCCCTGCGTGCCCTCGCTGTGATGCTCGGTGTAATCGGCTTTTTCAAGCTGAAGAATGATCTCCTCTCCATCTACCGTCACGGTATAAGTCTCCGGTACACTCTTGTTGTCCAGCGAGTCAAAGGAAACGGTTTCCTCGATGCGCTTCCCGGATGGGATCGTGCGCAGCAGCAGATAATCGATGCCCCGCAGTCTCCAGGTCACCTCTCCATCGGAGATCTTCTTTGCCAACTGCAGCTCATCGTCCTCCCGGTCACTTGTGAAAACATAGGTGTTAATCAAAGCATCCTCTGTTTTTCTTTCCCTGATCAGTTCTGCTTCTTCCCATGGCTCACCGGCGCCGGTTCCCGGGTTTGTTGTGGTTGAATAGTTGGGGCCTTTGGGCTTATGCAGCTCCATGCGGCCAATTTCTTCCGGAATAATAATTACCGGCGGTCTTTCATCTGTTTTGTTGACGATAACATGGCCGCCGTTTGCAGTCACCGTAACTGTTGTGCCGGCCAAAGGTGAGTACATAAACCGGAAGTACCAGCGCTGGTCGGGATCATACTCATAATTGGCCGGTGCCTTCAGCTCCCGGATATAGTAGCTGCCAAGGGGAAGGTCCAAGGAAGAGGTGCCGACACCGTCCTTAATGCGGATGACCTCCAGTAAAGAGTCTGCGGGAATAAGTACCTTGGGAAGTACTGCCTCCTTCTCTTTTGTTGCAGTGCCGGGAATTGCAGCCGGGATCTCTGCTGCAGGGATTACGGGCTCCGGCTCCGGATCGTCGCCCTCGGCATCGGTAGGAACAGCAGGCGGTTCCGCAGGCAGTTTCGCAGGCACTTCTGCAGGAACTGCGGGCGGTTCCGCAGGAGATCCTTCCTCTGCCTGGCTGCCATCGGTATTCTCTGTGGCCTGCTCATCTTCAGAGGTGTGTACAACGGCTCCGTCTTCTTTTTCGGTCTCCGGAGCAGCTGCCTCTGTGGAGGTCTCTCCGGAGCTCCGGCCGGTCAAATCATCGCCGGTAACGACCTCCGGATCCGCCAGGACCTCGATGGTGCCTTCTACAACAAGGCCATCTGTGTTTTGTACGGTAAAGGTGGTGCTGCCGGCCGCAACGCCGAAGAAGCACCTGCTGTCGGGATCGTAAACCGCAACGCTCTTATCCTTCACATGCACCGAGTATTCCTGTGCTGCGTCTTCACTGAAGGTCACATCCAGCTTATCGGTTCTTTCATCGACACGCTTCCCGGCAATCAACCGGTAGTTGGTCCGTGCGACGGTCATTGTCAGCGTATTCTCCCCATCCTGCATACTGCTGGCCGGCTTTGCCTCCGGCATCGGATCCGGCAGCTCTGCATCTTCCGCCAGCACTTCGATGGTCCCCTCAATCGAGAGCCCTGCCGCCGAAACAACGAAGGTGGTGCTTCCAACCTCTGTGCCGATCAGTTCAAATACTCGATTGTCGTGGTTCTTTGCATTTGCCACTTCAATGGGCTTACCGGCCGGGTCCGGGTTTGCCATCTTTTCTACCGTCACGGTAACCTGCTCATCTGCAATCAGTGAGGAAAGCCCGATATCCAAGGTCACAGTCTCGCCCTTCTTGATGATGAAGTTGCTGCGCGGCATTACGATCCATGCCTCATCTGCGGAAGCGTAAATGCTTTGCGCATTGTATAGCCCGAAGTAGACATCATTTGCAGGCTTGTTGCCGTTCTTGGTTACCGCTTCTTTGAGCACCTTAAAGATGACATTCTGACGAATGTTTTCGACCTCCAGATACTTCGGATAGATAGTTACCGCCTGGCCTGCATAGGCAAGCACAACATCGATCGGCTCACCGTCAGTCAGATAGCCCCATGTGGTGGCTACCTCTTTCACGGTATAATGGCCCAGCTCCAGCTCGGAGGTCTGCGCCATACCGGTGCGGTCGGTCTTTACGGTCTCCACAAGCTGCCCTGCGGTATAGTACACGGTTCCCTCGGGGGTGGCGATGTCCTCCGCGGCATACACCTCAAAGGTTGTACCGCCGGCCAGCAGTCCGATCTTCCAAATGGGCTTCAGTCCATTCAAGGAAAGCAGGGTCTTATACGCTTCAGCGCCAACCAGCAGATTGCCGGACTTCTCAAAGACGATCCGGGCCTTCTGCGGCACATCCGCCTGTTTGATGTTCAGTGTCAGATAGATCTTGCTGTTGTTTGCATCACTCTTATTGATGGTGAATGCAAACGGCTCCGCCTGAACATACCCTTCCGGGCTTTCGATCTCATAGAGTAGATAATCCCCATACACGAGATAATCCGGCATGGTAAAGGTGCCGGTTGCATCAGTCTTGAAATCAGTCAGTGTATGGGGGGTGGGATAGCTGATGGTCTGGTGGATCCAGTGGCCGTCAACCTTCCAGGTTACGGGGCTGTTTGTTGCGGTTGCAGCCCCGTCAGCTACTTTCACCGTCCCGGTGATGGCTTGCCCACCGGGCAGCCTTACGCTATATTTGGTTGTGCCGGCAGCCACACCGATTATCGACCAGCTGCCATCGGTCTGCTGCTCCGCCTTGGCCACACCGGCGTCGGCGATGTAAACAGCGTAAGCATTGGCGAAGTCGGTCTTGATCGCCGCCTGCTCTGCCGCTGTCCAGCTGATCGCCTTTGTTCCATCCTTGAGAACAACCGCTGCCGGACCAACAAAGTCAAGGGAAAGCTCCGGTGCCGCAGCGCTCTCTCCCGGGGCGATGGTGAGGCTGCTGTAATCCATCGAAACAGTAGGCGGTACAACGGTGTCCGCCGTTACAGTACCGTCCCCCGCGACGATCTTCCTGGTATAGGGCCGCAGCGGATGCTCGGTTGCCCCATTGGCAGAAATGTTGTCCCAGCTCCAAATGCGATAGGTCGTGTTGGCTGCCGGGATCGTCTTACCGGACTGTGCATCGGTCTTGCGGACAGTAACGGTCTGCTTGAGGGTCTTGTTCTCCAGAATGTAATTGTAATTGAAATCGTACCAGCCGGAGGTATAGGGATAGTCCTCGCCGGACCTGCTCTTGGTCTCCGTGGGTGCGGTCGCAGGCTCTGCCTCCGGGTCACGGCCTATAAATACCTCAAACATGTCCGGCTCGCGCCCCTCGTAGGGGTTCAGCTCGATTATGGTGTATAAGCCGTAAGGCAGCCGATAGTCGATGCCTGCGGTGCCGTTTGCTGCGGAGTTGTCCAGCTCACCCCAACTGCAGTAAACCACAGTGGACGGGTCAAGGGTCGTCGCCCGGCCGGTGCTGTCGGTCCGCAGAACCATGTAAAGGTCCTTCATAGAGATCCTTGAAAGGTCGGTTTCCTCCGCTCTCCCCTCCTCTACGCTGGGATTGCCGTTAGGCAGCGGATTATTGGCATCCAGATCCCTCTGCTTAAACCATTCATCAGGCAGCGGAGAATAGAAGTTATGGTTCACAAGGTCGAGATACCCCCAACCGGCGGTAGATGCGCTGCCGGAGGTGCCGTCCCCCACCGGGTCATCGGTGGTGGAATAGATGGGATTGCCGCCGGCGGCCGCCTTGCTGTTCAGGTACACCGCAAAGTAAACGCCCTCTGCAGGCTGCTTATTCATCTCATAGGCGTTGCCGTCCATCTCGTTCTCAACGGTACGGTTTTCGTTAAACTTTGTAAGGGTCAGATCCGCCTTTATAACGGTGTTGGCGTACTGGTTCTTATTGCCGGTATCGCCCTGCGCTTTGTCGTCAAAGGAAAGGATGTTGGTCCCGCTGCCGGTATAGGCATTGGTGATGGTATAAATCTGCCCACGCGCCTTGGCGCCCTGGAACACATAGCCGTCACTCGGCGTGATCTCCTGCAGGGTATAGACGCCCTGCTCGATACCGTTGATGGTAAAGCTGCCGTCGTTGCCGGTCACTGCAGTTGCAACCAGGTCACCCTCGCTGTAGATCTTGATCCAGGTGGAGGGCAGGTAGATGTCCTTGGCTGCCCGCAGCTCGAATACGGCACCGGCAAAGGTAGCATCACCCTGCGGAGTGCGGTAGTTGCCGTGGTTGAGGGAAATCGTCTCATTATCGACCTTGGTAACGGTCAGCTGACCGCGCTGCCGATAATCTTCAACCGATGCGTAGGAGGCGCCGTCGGTGCCTCCGCCGCCGGACACGGTAATGGTCGCCTCTGCTTCGGCTCCCTCAACGGGTTTCCCCTCCCCATCCTTTTCCACCTCCACGGTGATCTCTGCGCTCCATGCGTCATTGAGGAGATACCCATAGGGAGGTGCGACCTCTCTCACGGTAAAGGTGCCTTCCCCCAGTTCTACCGTACACGGCAGCTCGTAGGTTCCTGCGCCTGTGCCATCGCCGGAGATCTCGATTACAGTTCCGGAGATATTATCGAAAGCAGCTGAATTGGAGGATGCCGGAGCAAAGGTAATAAGCCCAGTATTGTAATTGGCTGCATTAAATCTCTCCGGGTCGGTCTTTCGGAAGGAAATCGGGACGGTAGGGCCGTCGCCGTCCCCGCCGGTCCCGGGCTCGGGCTCCTCCTCCGGGATGAAGCTGACAATACCCATACCGAGATAGTTGATGATATTGGTATCGTTCTGGATGCCGGTCTTGGCGCCGGACCACTTGGTAAAGCCCAGATCGCTCTTTTCAAGGTAGAGCGCGAGCGGCAGCTGCTGGTGGGTTGCGTTGCCCAGAGTACGCAGCAGCAGTCCGTTGATATTTCTATCAAAAAGAGCCGCCTCGGTGGCGGTCATGGCATACTTTTGCCCATCAAAGGTAAAGTACAAGATCGGCTCTATAAACAGCTTGTAGTCACCGTTAATAAGAGTGTCATAAGCCATGCCGGTTACATCACTGATCCAGCGGATGACCGTCTCATCAGTGAAGTAATTCTTGATCGCCTTGATATCCGGCGCACCGCTTGTGCGGACAATGGTAGGGATGGATACATCCGGGGTTTCCCATACATAATCGGTAAGTTGAATGGATAAAGCAGAACCGCCTCTGTAGTCAAACTTGTTAGTCTTCCCATAGTGCCAGTAGCTTTCATAACCGGAGCTCTTGTTTGCCGCATCATAGGTAGCGGAAACCACCGTCTGACTGGCCACATCGACCACGCAGAAACGGATGCCCCAATCGCCGTTCCAGAAGCTGTCTCCCGTCACGGTCTCGGTCTGACCACCGCCGGCCTCCATGTTGCCCTCACCGACCGCCCAGGCTGTGCCGGGCAAACCGGTAAAGAGAAACATCACAGCCAGCAGGGCTGATAAAATGCGTTTCCTCATGCTTTCTGTCTCCTTTTCATTTTGAGATATAGAAAAGCAGCCGCATTACTGCGACTGCTTGCTCACCCGGTATTCGGTTGTCTTGGGAATTACATAACGCCTACCTTGTTGCCGGAAAGCTCACCGGGGCCGTCCCAAACTCTTGCACCCCCACCGCTCTCGCTGCGGTGGTCTTCGACCCAGCCAAAATACTTGTTGTAAACATACTTCTGCCCGTTCTCAATCTTTGTGTCCCCATCCTTGGGGCCGGTCTGGGTCTGCCCCTGCTGCTGGCCGGGGTTCTGCTGCTGTTTGTTTTCTGGCTCCTTGGCAGGCGTCTGCGGCTCTTTCGCCTCTTCCGGTTCCTTGGCCTCTTCCGGTTGTTTGGCCTCCTCGCCGGGGTCTGTGGGGTTCTGCTCCTCAACCGGCGGGGTGACCTCGGTGGTTCCGGTTTCCTCCCCGGGGTTCTCTTCCTTTCCCATCAGTTCATTCGTCCCATGCTGCTCATCCTCGATATCAGGAACATTCTTGCCGCAAGCTGCGCAGCAAAGCAGCAGCATAACAATCAGGATCACTGCAATAAGTTTCTTCATGGTAAATACCTCCTGTTCTTTTTATGTCTTCTCTGACTTTAGTTTATCATGTTATTGGAAAAAGGGCAACAGAAAAGCCCCTCAATGGGGGGCTTTTCATCATGTGCCTTTGCGGAGAATAGCAAGATAGTCCTTATAGGCAAAGGTTCTGTTTCTTTTGCTGGTTGTGGTCTGTGTCAAAATTCCCACAGAGGCAAGCCTTTCTACCGCACTGGAGGCGGTCCCGAAGGTAATCCCCAATGCTTCTGCGGTTTTTCCGATTTCGATGATTGGGTTTGCTTCCAGGTACCGAAACACGAGCATCGCATTTTTGGAAGCACGCCCCATTCCGGCAACAAGGTCAACATTCTTATCATGCAGGGCCGTCAGCTCATCGATGGCCGCTATGGCATCTTTCGCCGATTCGGCAAGGGCCTGCAGGAAAAACTTTACCCATTGCTCATAGTTTCCCTTGCTCCGCACCTCGGTCATGCGATCATAGTACTCCACACGGTTCTTTTTTAAGAAGTATGAGATATATAGAGCCGGGGTAGTTAAGATCTTTTTCTCCATCAGGAATAAAGTGATAAGCAGGCGTCCTATGCGCCCATTGCCATCCAAAAAGGGGTGTATCGTTTCAAACTGGTAGTGGATCAGTGCAGCACGAATCAAGCCGTCCAATCTATCATCGGCATTGATGTATTTTTCCAGATCGGACATCGCCTCCGTCATGTCATCGGGAGATGGAGGAATGTATTTTGCATTCCGCAGCGTGCTGCCTTTCCCGCCAATCCAATTTTGAGAACACCTGAATTCTCCCGGGTTCTTTTCCTGCCCCCGGACGCCCTCCATAAGGATTGCATGGGTCTCCTTGAGCAAGCGATTGCAGAGCGGGAGCTCATGAAGTCTCCTAATGGCATACTCGGTTGCCTTGATGTAATTGACAACATCTGCAACATTACGGTTTGTATTGTCTTCGATCAGCGGATCAAGAACATCCTCCAGGGTGGCCTGTGTTCCTTCGATTTGAGAGGACATGAGCGCTTCTTTTCTCACATACATGGAGACAAACAAATCGACATCGGGAATGCGTGTTGCCACGCTCTCCAGGATGGCCAGCTGCGAATTCGCCTTAATCAGCTGTTCAAGAATATCCTCGCTTATCTCGATGGGCGGCGTCGGCGGCAGGGGAGAAGGCACGAATGATTGGTATGCCATTTCTCCGGATAGGTTTGTCTTCCAGTAACCGGCACGATCGTTCATTTTCCTTTCACTCCCTTTCCAAGATCAAAATACTAACTTAATCATATTCCCATTATTTCAATTTGTCAAGCAAATTTGGAATAGCAAGTGGCCAATCCTCGCCTTATTTCAATTAGCATTCCCGGAATTACTCATTTGAAAAGCATTTCCGCTAATGTGAATAAAGAAACGGTACACACTATATTGTATCCATCAGCGGCTGTAGCAGCTTTTGGAACATCTTTGTGTTCTCTGTATTCTTTATCAATGGATCGGGGTTATAGGCAACGGCATAGCCCCGGCACTTCCCTTGCCGCAGGTTCTTAATATAAGACTTTGCCTGTGCTTCATTTGCCGGCCATAAAAGGTACTCAATCGTATCTGCATACTTGTTGCCGCGCAGATAATCCGTCAAGGTGTCGATCTCCCACGCCGACACCCCGCACACCAACAGTTTGCAGCTGGCCTTCAAAAACTGTTCGGTGTTGTGGCCGTTCAATCTCCCAAGGTCCCGGATCACCACCCGGTGGCAGCCCAGCGCCTGGGCTTCATCGGTATAGATCGAGATCCCCTCCAGCACAATGCAGCCGTTGCTCTCTTTGAGCAAATAATAATCTTTGGCTCGACGAAAAACCTCCCGGTCGGTCAACACGCCAACATCCTTTTTAAGCCGGTGCAGGCAGGCCGCCAGCTCCAATGCCGTGTGCGTGCTGCCGCCGTGCGGGTAAAGCGCTGCCACCCCGATCACAACATTACCAAGCACCTTGGTTTGGATCGTTTCTCGTTCGACGATTTTTTCCACCAGCAGTATTTCCAGCTCTTTTTCCTGCTCCGGTGCCGCTACCGGCCGCACCTCCGGAATAGGCTTCGGTATGGGCTCCCGATCCTCTTCCGGTCCCGCTTGATACCCCACAACATCCTCCGCGGTGTATGTGCGTTCGATTGCATCCTCCAGCCGATCCTCATCAACCGCACCGGTAAGGATGTTGTAGATCCCCTGCCGCACCAGAAAATCAGAAAAATACTTGTATTCCGCATCGACTTCCCCATAAATGAATACAATCCGGCACTGTTCCTTCAGATTCCTGCAGCGCTGGATCACATCCGTCATTTCCGTTTTGCCGCTTAATTCCCTTGAAAGAATTACAGCATGGGGATTGTAATTGATAACCGCATCCAGAACAGCCTCCCTTTTCCGCACCGTTGTCAAAACATCTATCGCTTCCATTCTGGCGATACACCGTTCGATTTTCTTGTTTCCGACGGCAACCACTACTTTAACACTCATTTCTCCACCCCCTCTCTAAACTCTCGAATATCTTTGATTATCTCTGCTGTAATATCTCCCTCATAAGCCTCACGGCGTTCTGTCGAAAGCACAACAAGCAATCTCCTCTGCCCCGCTTTGGTACAAAAAACAAATCGAGAAAAAACACTATCCGTTCCCATCAGCGGCAGCCGGCTTTCCGAAACGATGTACTTTGGCCCGATGTACCCAAGGTACTGCTCCAGCAGCTGTTCCGGGAGCTCTGCCCCGGCCATCAATTCCATCACACCACGGCTTTCCAAATAGATGCTGCAGTCCGATGTGTAGGTTTTTCTCATATGCTCCGCAAAGCTGTTATAGTATATTAAATTCATGTCATGCCCCTCCCGAATAGCGAATGAAAGAATTCCTTCATCTTAACCCAGAATGATAATACTGCTGCATCCGGCGCCTGGCCGTTATTGATGGCTGTGGCAATGACCGACACCGCCACCGAAAGAACGAGGGATCCGACCACCACCAGCACAACTTTTAAGATATTCCAAACAGCATCTGTTGCAAAGTAGTATGCCGCAGAAGGTTTCTTTTTTCGCTTGCTCTGTTGTTCTTCCTTAATCTGCTCAAACAGAACCTTTTTGTGCCTTTTCATGGTGGTCTCCTTCTTGTATGTGTTCGCTGTAATTTCCTTACTGTTCAACTTGAACAACAATAATTATCCCTGTGTAACGGCAGCGACATCCTTTGCCTTGCAGCGCTTCCCGTTTACACGGAAGGCATATCCCGCACCCTCCATTTCCCGGAGTGTGTTCCTTTCCGGGATACACTCCGGATGTTCAGTGGTCGCTCTTACCTTCCCATCAAATAGAACCTCAAATAACATTGTCCAGCCCCTTTCTTTTGGCTTTCTCGCCTTTGGAAGGAGGGCCACTGTCTGGCCCTCCTCCAAAAGAGAGAGAGATTGGGCCACTCCTATGGGTGGCCAGTGAAGGACCCCGGCATCCGGAATTGAACCGGCCCTACCATTTTGTTGTGCAACCTTGCTGCCGGGGATATGTTTTGTTTTACGAGTTAATTGACGAAAAATGACAGTCTCCTTATAATTAGCCGCACAACTTTATAAGGAGTGATCATTATGATTTGTAAGACCTGCAAAAGAGAATTACACCAGGACTGGGTATGCTGCCCGTGGTGCAGCACAAAGAACAAAGCAGAAGCCGGCACGGACAAAACGAGAGTGTATCGCTTTTATGCAGAGCAGTTGAAGCAATCCTGGGGAGAGCTTGCGCCCAACACAGTCCGCGGCTATCAGTCTCCGTTCCGAAGGTGTGTTGACCATTTCGGGGATCTTCCGGTCGGGGGAATTACTCCGGCAATGATCAAGGCTTTCCTTGATAGCCTCGGCAAAACTTTTTGCAAAAAGACTGTCATTACCCACCGCCAGCTCATCAGCCAGACGATGGCTCTTGCCATTCTGGGCGGCGACATTACATTTAACCCTACCGACGCCAAATACCGCACCGCCGGCCGGCCCTCTGCACAAAGAGAGGAGGCCCCTGCCAAGGATCAAAAAATAATCTCCGAAGCATGGAATGAGGATATGTACTCCCGGCTTGGCTTTCTGATCAAGTGTACCGGTCTGCGGAAAGGTGAAGCCCTGGCTCTCCAGTTCAAGGATATTGATAACGCCCGCCACATTTTGCATGTATCAAAAAGTGTGTACTTTACCGGCAATACCCCTCACATTAAGGAGCCCAAAACAAAGGCCGGGATCAGGCGCGTTGTTATGCTGGATAGTCTGTCCGGAAAATTTGTCGGCAATCCGAATGATTATGTTTTTTCCTTTGACGGGAAAACGCTGCTGCGCTGCCATCAGGTTGAAAAGGGCTGGCAGGCATTTTGCGTCCGACACGGTATGGCTCAACCCCGCAAAGGTCATGGATATGTCCAGTGCTCAACGACCTTTCACCAATTACGGCACAGCTTCGCGACCAACTGCAAGGAAGCCGGTATCGACCCGAGAGTAATTCAGGAAATGATGGGGCACTCGTCATATGCCGTAACTGATAGCTATACCCACATCCGCCAGTCTATGCTCGATGAAGCAAGGAGCCGTTTGAACGAAATCGACCGTGCATTTTGGGCACAGCAAAAAATCCAGCCATAATTCAAATCCCTCCATCTCCGCCAAAGAAAAACCCGCAGAAATGCGGGTTTTTCCTTTGTTCATGCGGGTTTTCAGCATTTTTAGCCTTTGCAAATATTGCTGTTTCTTGCGGTCTTTTTGCATATAGGCTACACAGAAACTACACAGTAAAATACCCCCTCCAGTTACGGAGGGGGCATCTCTTTACCACACCTTCTCTGACACTCCGAGTGCCTCGTACAAAAGGTGCTTTTGCTTTGTGCTTGCGCCTGGAACGGCCCCACCACAATATTTCTGCTTTCCATTCCCTGCGGAATGCCGGAAGGCAGCGCCGCCATCTCGGCCAGCACAGCAAAAGCTCCCCCGGCGCGGGAGAGCTTTTGGGCGAATCACGGATTACTTTTTGCGGGCGAGGACGGCCATGCCAAGAGCGGAAACAGCCATGAGAGCGACCGCGGCGGCGACCACATCATTGGCACCGGTGGTGGGGTTCTTCTCGGGCTCGGTCTTGGGGGTGTCCTCGGTGGGGGTGATAATGACGATGGTAGATGCGTTCTCATCCTTGCCGTTACCAGTGGGGTCAAGGGTCAGCTTTTCATCGGTGGTCGTTTTCCACACCATAACATCGGTAAGCTTTACATCGGTACCGTTGGTGTTCCTGATGGTGGAGCCTTCCGGCAGAGCAGTCTGATCGGCGGGAATGGTGTAAAGAGCCGCTGTATCTGCACTCTTGGTATTCTTCTCTACTACAAGGTTGAACGGCGCATCTGCGCCAAAATACATGCCAATATTCTTTACCTTTCCGCCATCCGATTTGATATCAAAGCTGTTGCTTGTAGCAGTAAGCTTTGTGGTAACCCTCCACTGAGAAATACGCTCAAACTTGACAGGTCGGGTGCCGGTAACCTTGTTATTGGTGAAGGTAATGCTGGTGAGGGAGCGGAAATCGCTACCCTGACCCTCGTTATCGCCCTTGCTCCAGTTACCGTAGGCAGGTCTGATCCAAGTGGGGTTGGAATTGTTGGCCTTAGATGTATTGGTGTAATTGTTAAAAGTGCAGTTATTGAAAACCAAGCTCTGTGTAGCCATAGCACCAACGATAATGCCATCAAAGGTGCAGCCTTCAAAATCCACGCAGCCCAACTGACTCCAAGGGCCGGTGTAAAGCTGATAATCAATGCTGATAACATTCTTGAAGGTGGTGCCCTGGAAGGTTACATGGGTGTAGGCGGGAACAGCCAGCAATAAGCTGGTGCCGATATTATCAATATCCTCATAGCCGGTAACACCGCTGGTAATGGTGCCGCCAACAAAAACTATATTTTTACCGTTGGCGCCGTCATTTTTCTCGCCAAGGTAGCCATTAGAATTGTAGCCATTCAGCACGCTGCGGTCTTCAGTCTGTCCCGTGGTATCATCGCGCTTACCATTGCCGAGAACACCGTTAGCACCATAGCTGTAATCACCTACGGCGACATACATAGTGCCGCCGAGCCGGGTCTGGGCCTCAATGTATTCTGCACGAGTCATTTTTCCAAACTGATCGCGTGTGTAAGGCTTGTCTCTAGAACCGTCGCCCTCCTCCGCCATCGCCGTCACCGGCAGCATAACGGCCAGCATTAAAATAGCCAGCACAAGGCTTAAAAACTTTTTCATTTTGTATACCTCTTTCTCTTTTTTATTTTTCCCGCAGGTGGGGTTGTGTTTGCTCCGCAAACACAAAAATATCCCCATGGGGATATGAATAGCAAGAATAAACTACCACTTTTGGGCAGGGGATGTCAACCTAAATGAGAAATTTTGGGGAGGTGCACAAATTCTTGTGTAATTTTTATGCAAAACAGAAGAGCAGCGCCGCAGCGCTGCCCTTTGCAGGAGAAAATCCGGGATATCAAATCATTGCTCTGTTACTTGCAGAGGGGGCTTTCCTTGGGCCGGGTGAAGTACTCCTTGGTGAGCTTGAGAACGACCGGGGAAAGCAGCGCCACGGCGATGAGGTTCGGAATGGCCATCATGCCGTTGAAGGTTTCGGCGATGCTCCAGAGGAGATCGAGCTTGACGGTGGCACCGATAATGGCAACCAGGGAATAGATGACCATGAAGGGCTTGATGACCTTTTCACCGAAGAGGTACTCGCTGCAGCGGGCACCGTACAGGCCCCAGCCCAGGATGGTGGTGAAGGCGAAGCAGCACATCGCCACGGCGGTGAAAATGGTGATCCAGTTGCCGTAGGTGCTGGTAAAGCCGCTGATGGTCAGCTCGGCGCCGGCCGCCGCGCCAAAGGTGATGGGAACGCCGCTGCACAGGATGACCAGCGCGGTGAATGTGCAGATGATGATGGTATCCACAAATACCTCAAAGACACCGAACAGACCCTGCTGCACCGGATCATTGACCTCGGCGCCTGCATGGGCAATAGAGGCAGTACCAAGACCGGCTTCATTGGAGAAGATGCCGCGGGCAACACCCTTTTGTACGGCGGTGAACATGGCGCCTACTACGCCGCCTGTGACCGCGGTGGGATTGAAGGCGCCCTTAATGATGGAGGAGAACGCCACAGGGAGATTCCCGATGTGAACAATGATGACGCCAAGACCCAGCACCACATACAAAAGCGCCATAATGGGCACAAGACGCTCCGCCACGTGACCGATGCGCTTGATACCGCCCAGCAGGATCATGCCGACCAAAACAGTAATAACAATGCCGAGAATGAGATTGAGGGTTGCGGTGCTGCCGGCTTCCATCACGCCGAAGCTGATGAGCGCGGTATCAATGGAGGCAACGATGGTATTGACCTGCGTGGCGTTACCGGTGCCGAATACCGCAAATATACCGAAAATGGCAAACAGTACGCCTAAGAATTTCCACTTCTTGCCCAGACCGTTCTGGATATAATACATAGGACCGCCGACCCAGTCGCCGTGCTTATTCTTCTGGCGGTAATGAACGGCAAGCGTAACCTCGCTGTACTTGGTCACCATGCCCAGCAGGGCGGAGATCCACATCCAGAAAACAGCGCCGGGGCCGCCGATGGCGATAGCGCCTGCCACACCGGCGATATTGCCGGTGCCGACGGTAGCTGCCAAGGCGGTGCAGACCGCCTGAAAAGGGGTGACAGCGCCGCGACCAGCCTCGGTGGAGCGATGGAACAGCTTACCGATGGTATTCTGCCACACGGTGCCGAACTTGCGGAACTGGAGGAAACCGGTGCGGATACTGAGGTACAGACCCACGCCGAAGATGAGCACCATGGCGGGCACACCCCACACGATGCCATTGACGGTAGAATTGATACTGCTGATGGTTTCAAGCATTTACGATACTTCCTTTCTCTACACAATTTTTCACGGGATTTGTGCGGGAAAGGGTATAAAAAAACGCCCCCGCCCCTGCACTTCGGCATAAGGACGAAAGCGAAAAACGCCTGCGTGGTACCACCTTACTTCGCACCGCCCTCACGGGCAGCGCCTTATGGGTGCCAAGGACACCCTGCCGCTGTAATGGGCGGCGCCCAGCGCAGCCTACCGGGGTTCCCTTTCGGTGCGCGGCTCCGGGAGAGCTTCATACAAAACCACACCCGCGCCTCTCACCAACCGGCTGCTCTCTTTGGGGGATCTTTGTACTACTAATTCCCTTCGTTGCTTTTTATTATGTTGCATATTGTAGCGGATGAAAGCGGGAATGTCAACGGGTTTGACGCATTTTTTGTAGTTTTCCCAAATCATAAATTCATCTTAGCTGGCTTTTTGATAAAAAAGACGGTAAAAAGGCTGGAAATATGAAAGTTTCTCATTGAAATTCCTGCAACATGGAGATTTTTTGACGGAAGCCTTGCTATAACTATACTTCTGTGGTATAATATAAATAGCCGGAACACCCGGTGAGAAAGGATGAAAAATGATATGGCAATGAATATAACCGAACTGCACGCGGAAAATTTTGAACAGGAAGTAGTAAACGCCGACCGGCCGGTGTGCATCGACTTTTGGGCGCCGTGGTGCGGTCCCTGCCGGATGCTCTCGCCGGTCATTGAGGAGCTGGCGGCGGAGGAGCCGGCCATCAAGTTCTGCAAGGTGAATGTGGATGACGAGCCGGGGCTGGCGGCCCAGTTTGGGGTCAGCAGCATCCCGACGCTGATCTTCAGCAAAAACGGCGCGCTGACCGGCCGCACGGTGGGCTTCCGGCCCAAGGCAGAGCTGCTGGAGCTGATCGACGGGATCAAGGACTAAAACTTTATAAAAATACCCCCGGTCACTGCGGCCGGGGGGTGTTTTTCTTTATTCTGTTTATTCGGTTTTCTCCGGGGCGGGCTGTTCCGCGTACTGGTGCGGGGTACCGCTGCCGGGGTAGCAATCCACCAGGGCGCGATACATCAGCGGCCACACATGCTCGCTGACATCCCTGGTGCCGCGGTGCTCGCTATCGTAGGGCAGCACCTCCAGTACTTTAAGATTGACGGTGGTGGGCTGCCAGGGGAAATTCTTGAGGATCTTTTCGGTATTTTCGATGACGCAGACCACGATGGGGACTTTGGCCTTTTGGGCGATCTTGAAGGCGCCATTGCGGAAGGGCAGCAGTGGCTCCTCGGTTTTATTGGTTTGGCCCTCCGGGTAGATGCCCATGGAAACAACATTCTCATCCAAAAGCTCCACCGCTTCATTGATGGTCTTAACGGCGGCGCGGTTATCCTCGCGGTCCAGCGGCAGGCAGAAGCACATATGCATGAGTTTATTGACAATGGGGATCTTGAAATTCTCCTTTTTGGAGATAAAGGCCAGGGTAAATTCCGAAAGCTCCGCCATGGTGAGGACGGGATCGAAAATGGTGCGGTGGTTGCAGACCAGCAAAAAGCGGGTATCGTGTGGGATCTTCTCCCGGCCGGTAACATTGACCCGCACCCGCAGCAAGAACATACCCACCTGCACGATGTTGGTCATGAGCCAGTGGTAGAAGCGGGTACGGCGGTCGGCGGGACGATCGATACGGATGAACACCGACAGCAGCGCCACCAGCAGCAAAAAAACAATAATGCAGCCCAGTGTATAGCCCACGGCCAACAGAATGCCAAGAATGGGGCCGATGCTGTGGAGGATGCAGGTATAGACGGCCAGGCCGATACCCAGCAGGATGAGAATGGTGAGGATCAAGGGAGTCCCTCGCTTTCAGGTGGATGATGGATAAGAATAAAAAAGGAAAGATTAAGATTTCCTTAAGGTATAGTATCTATTCTATCGAAAAGATTTTGATTTGCAAGGGATTTTTCCGTTAAATTTTCGTAAACGATGGCATGGGCTTGCATTTTACGAGGTATAGCGGTATACTATTGGCGGAATAACCGTTCTGAAAATACATTTACAGGAGGTATTGTGATGAATCATATTGACGCAAAAGGCAAGGCCTGCCCCATGCCCGTAATGATGGCCAAAAAAGAGATGGATACCGGCTGCGAGGCGCTTTCCATCACGGTGGATAATGCCATAGCCGTACAGAATCTGAGCCGCCTGGCGGAGAGCCAGGGCTTTGCCGCCGAGACCGCCGAGGAGAACGGCTGCTATACCATTACCATGCACCGCACCGGCGCGCCGGCCCAGGAGATGCCTGAGGAGCTGCTGAACTGCGCTGTGCCCGCCGCGAGCGACTATGTGGTATTTGCCGGGCGGGATGTCATCGGTGAGGGCGACCCGGAGCTGGGCCATTCCCTCATCAAGATGTTCTTCTACACCCTGAGCGAGAAGCCTGACCTGCCTTCCGCCATCTGCTTTATGAACAATGGCGTGCGGCTGGTGACTGAGAACGAGCAGACCATAGAGCACCTGAAGGTACTGGAAGCAAAGGGCGTCAAGCTGATTGTGTGCGGCACCTGCCTGAATTTCTACGGGCTGACCGACAAGCTGCAGTGCGGCACCATCGGCAACATGTATGACATTGTGGAGACCATGACCAAGGCGGGCAAGGTCATCACCGTGTAAGCAAAAAGAAGCAGCTCTTCCCCCGGCCGAAAGGTTGGGGGAGTTTTGCTGGGGACGGGTAGGCGCAAGACGGCCGCAGGCCGCCCCGGCTGCGCCGGGGCCAGCGGGCTTCGCCCGCTGAGATCGCCCTTTGGGCGATCTGGCCTGCGGCCGAAACCAGTACCCAGCAGGGGCCGGCGGTGTCATATTTTACAGGAATGTGAACATTTTACACCATTTGCCCCGGAGTGTGGCATGACATCTTGATTTTATGAAGGCGGACCGCTATACTATTGATATTGAAAATCCGCCGGCACAAAATGCCGGCACAAATTATCTTTTTCCGAGGTCAACACCCTATGACAAAGCTGAAAGATTTTTTGCACAAGCGGCCCTCCGCATGGTATATGCTGTATATCCCGGTATATCTGCTGCTGTTTTTCATTGTGGAGCAGCTGGTACCCTCCACCTGCGATTACTGGGTGAGCTACCTGCCGCTGGATGATTTGATCCCCTTTTGCGAGTACTTTGTTATCTTCTACTGCTTGTGGTATCCGCTGCTTATCGCCACGGCCATTTACCTTTTTGCCAATGATGACCACAGCTTTCGGCTGTACGGATGGTTTATCATCATTGCCTTTACCGGAACACTTTTATTCTGCCTGATTTTCCCCAATGGACAGAACCTGCGCCCGGCCGAATTTACCGATCCGAACATCTTTACCTGGCTGGTGGGACGGCTGTACCATGCCGATACCAACACCAATGTCATCCCCAGCATGCATGTACTGGGCTGCATGGCCGCTGTCTTTGGGCTGTTCCGCTGCCGCTGTACTCCACGCTGGGTCAAGATCGGTGTCATTATCCTGACGGTGCTTATCAATGCCTCCACGGTGTTCATCAAGCAGCACAGCATCCTGGATGTTATCATTGCGCTGATCGTCAGCGTGGTGCTGTACTTTGTGGTATTCCGGTGGATGGATAAACGCATCGGCGGCACACCGCTGCCCCTGCCGGAGGATGCCAAGACCTGATCCCGCAGAACAAAAGAGAACCTCCCCTAACTTTCCGGTCAGGGGAGGTTTTTGTGTATTTATTTGTTTTGGGCCAGCCAGTCCATACGGCCGATGTGTATTCCAAGAAGCCCAGTTAGTTCCTCCATTATTTTTCTTTTGTTTTATGATATGCCAGCCGCTCGCCGCCATCTGCCAGGTAGATGATGCCGCACTGATGAAAGCCGTTTTTGGCAAGGCAGCCCTGCATGGGCAGATTGATGCGATGGGTGTCGGCGCGGAGGTTGGGGTGCTGCTGCCAGCACCACGCCAGACAGAAGCTGCACACGCCGCCCCGGTGCGCCCCCACGCCCAGCCGGTGGATGACGCCGTAGGGTTTCTCATCCAGCCAGGTGCCCTGGTAGATTTTACGGTAGGTGGGTTCTTCCCCTACAGTGAAGCAGAATACCGCCAGCGGGGTGCCATTATCATTGCAGCAGAGATAGCTCTGCCCTTTGGTGATATCCTCTGTCACCAGTTCCCGGCTGGGGTAGCCGCCGTCCCACTGCTGGTCATTGCCGTTTTGGCGCATATACTGCCGGGCGTGGTCGTACAGGGCCATAGCGGCGTCTAAATCTTCTATTTGAGTGGGGCGAATAAACATCAGTAATCTCTCCTTTGCGGGGGCATATTTTTTGTGATGGGGATACTATAGCACACGGGAGAAGCCGGTGCAAGGGGGAAGTATGGAGCTCACCGGCATTTCGCCCCAAAGGGCGAAATGCCGGTGGGCCCCTGCCCTTAGCAGGAAGCCACGGAGGTGCAGGGAGTACGGAAAGGCCGCCGGCGGAGCCGACGGCCAAAATGCTCATGTGCGGTTTTTAGATGGTTTCGTCCCGGCCAGCTTTCTGTCCGGCCAGCAGGGCCACCATGCAGGTAAACAGGATATACCCCAGGCCGATGTTCCAGTTGGGGGTCAGATCATACAGCCAGCCCACCACCAGCGGACCTGTAGCGGCCAGCGCATAGCCTACCGACTGTGCAAAGCCGGAAAGCCGGGCGGCATCCACAGCGTTTTTGGCACGGAAGCCCATAAGCGCCAGCCCCATGCTGAAGGCGCAACCGTTGGCGAGGCCTAGGATGATGGTGGCAGCGACCTGCGCCGCGGCCGCGGAGGAGGCCATCAGGGTGGTGATGCCGATGATATTGAGGATGGAGCCCAGCAGCAGCCAACCGCGCTGATCCCGGCGTTTACCGGCCAGGGTGGGCACCAGCAGCGAGGGGGCCAGGCTGACCACCTGATACAGGGAGGTGACCATCCCGGCGGTTTGGCCGGCCATGCCGGAGGACTGCAAAATGGTGGGCAGCCAGCCGATGACCGCATAGAAGATAAGGGAATTGATGCCGAAATACAGGGTGACGCACCAGGCCAGCCCACATTTCCAGATGGGCTTTTGGTCGGATGCAGCTTCAGCCGGGTCGGTGGTGCCCAGCCGCAGGGAAACATTCCTGCGCCAGATAAAACCTGTAATAACTACCGCGATGCCCCAGATCATCAGCGCGCCGTTCCAGCCCAAGCCGGCAGTGGAAAGCGGGACATTGAGCGCCAGACCGATGGCGGCGGCTGCCACCATGGCCACGGTGAAGTAGGCCGTGACCTGCCCCACTCGGGTGGGATATTCCGCCTTGACCACAGCGGGGAGCAGCACATTGCCGATGGCGGTGCCGACACCGACGATGGCAGTACCGAGGAACAGTCCAAGGATGCCTGCGGTGCTCCTAAGCACGGTGCCCAGCAGGATAAGGCACAGCCCGATAAGGACGGTTCGGCCCTCCCCCAGGCGGCGGCCGATGCCGCCGGTAAGCGGACTGACCACGGCAAAGGCGATAAGCGGCAGGGTGGTAAGCAGCCCGGAAGCGCTGCCGGAAAGGCCCAGGCTTTTGGTGATCTCCGGGAGGAGGGGACCCACGCCGGTAATGATGATGCGCAGACAGAAGGCCACCAGGATGATGCTGAGCATCATAGTGCGGCCTGGGGAGGAAACGGTGTTGGTTTCAGCTTTCGTAATGATCCCTCATTTTTTACTTATTTTTATTGCAGTGGTATTGCCAGTAGATCTTATTGACAAGGCCGCCCAGCAGGATGATGGTCCCGATGAGATGCAGCCAGAGCATCAAAATAATAAGCGAGGCCAGTGACCCGTATACCAGCGTATACCGCGCCGAGGCACTGATCATGGTGGAGAAAAGGATGCTGACCGCCAAAATGGCCAGCCCGCCAAAGATGGCGCCCGGCAGAACCGGCAGCGCGGGACGGTTGTGTGGGGTGACGCTGCGGTACAGCAGCAGCAACAGCAGCATGATAATACCGGTGAGCAGAATAAAACGCAGCCAGGTCCAGCTGGCGATAATCTCGCCCACATGGAACCACTGGTCCAGCAGATCGATGAACCAATCGCCGGTGGCCACTACCACCACCGAAAGGTAGATGATGACCAGGAATACCGCCGAATAGAGGAAGCACATCACCGTGTGGAGCAGGCCCTGATAGCGCTGCTGGCCGTAAAGATCCCCCATGGTGGCCATGATGGTACCAAAGGCGCCGGAAGCCGCCGTAAACAACAGGATGATGCCGGCCCACAGCATGGCCTGGGAGTAGTTATCGTGAATATAGCCGAAGAAGGTGACCAGTGTTTCGGTCACCTGGGGAGGGATGACCTCGCTGAGCAGTTCCAGCAGCTCGCCGGTATCGATGCGGGTGCGGCCGATGATGCTGGCCACGCAGATGAGCAGCGGGAAAAAGCTGAGCATCAGGTAGTAGGCGAATGCTGCCGCGCTGCGGCCCATGCGCCTGCTGCCGTACAGGTCCAGGATCTCATACACCTTGGTCAAAAACGGGCTCTTATCGATGATTTTCTGCAGGAATGGGGGCAAGGGATTCCCTCCTTTCTTCTAAATTCTACAAGCCGCCGGGCCCCGCCGCCCCGCTGCCGGGCTGCGCCCGGCACCCGCCCGCAGGGCGGGAAGCGCCGCCCCCTGCGGGGGCGCCGCGGCGGGGCGGCGGGGCCTGCGGCTTTATTCAAATTCTGGTTGGTGCTGCCGCGGCAGCGGATGCACTTAGCCGATGCCAAACAGCCGCTTGGCGTTCCGGCAGGTACTTGCGATGATCTCCTCCGGGGTCACCCCGCGGATCTCCGCCAGGCGCTCCGCCACCCGGGGCAGCATGCTGCTGTCGCAGCGCTTGCCGCGGTAGGGCTCCGGCGCCATGTAGGGGCAGTCGGTTTCTATCAGCAGCCGGTCGGCGGGAACGGCAGCGGCCGCCTGCGGGGCCTTGCGGGCGTTCTTAAAGGTAATGGCTCCGGTGAAGCCCAGGTACATTCCCAGTGCCGCCACCTCCTTGGCCATCTCCACGCTGCCGGAAAAGCAGTGCAGTACCCCGGCTGGGTGCAGCTCCCGCAGCAGCGCCAGCGTATCGGCATGGGCCTCCCTATCGTGGATGATGACTGGCAGGCCCAGCTCCTTGGCCAGCAGCACCTGCTGGCGGAACAGCTCCATTTGCCGTTCCTTCGGGGGATTTTCCGCCCAGTAATAGTCCAGTCCGATCTCGCCGATGGCCCGGCACTTGGGGTGGGCAGCCAGAGCTTTCAGCTCTTCCAAATAGTTTTCGGGGGCGTCCCCCGCCTGCTCCGGGTGGATGCCGGCGGCAAAGTACACAAAGTCGTACCGTTCCGCCAGTTCGCACGCGGCGTAGCTCGTGGGCAGATCGGCCCCTATGGTCATTATATATTCCACACCCTCCCGGTGGATGCTTTCCAGCAGTTCGTCCCGGTCTGCATCAAACCGTTCGTCATCATAGTGGGCGTGGGAATCAAATATCCCGTTCATGGCTTCTCCTTTGGGAAAAAACGGGGCCGGCGGCAACGCTGTTGTCCCGGCCCCGCAATTTATATCCTCTGCTCAAGGGTGTATCAGCACAGCTTTGCACCGGCAGGAATCGCATCATCCAGCATCAAAAGATGCAGGCTTTCACCCTGCTCGGCAGAGATAAGCATGCCGTTGGATTCCCGGCCCATCATCTTGCGGGGCGCCAGGTTGGTGCACGCCACCACCGTCTTGCCTACCAGCTCCTCCGGCTTATAGTACTTTGCAATGCCGGAGAGGATCTGGCGGTCCTTGCCGGTGCCGTCATTCAGGGTGAAGCACAGCAGCTTATCGCTTTTTTCCACCTTTTCGCAGGCCAGCACCTTGCAGACGGTAAACTCTACCTTTTCAAAATCGGGGAAGGCGATCGGCGTCTTGGCGGGAACGCTCTCCTCCTGCGTCTTCTCCTTGGGAGCAGCGTCGGCTTCCAGCTCGGCCAGTTCCTTTTCCATATCAATTCGGGGGAACAGCACCGGGCCCTTCTGCACCGTTGCACCGGCATGCAGCCCGCCAAAGGCGGCAGCGGATTCCCAGGTGCGTTCATTCTCAGTGGCACCGCACTGGTCCAAGATCTTCTCAGCGGATTCCGGCATATAGGGCTTAAGCAGGATGCCTGCCAAACGGATGCTTTCCAGCAGGTTATACATAACGGTTGCCAAGCGAGCACGCTTGGTCTCATCCTTGGCCAGCACCCAGGGGGCGTTTTCATCAATGTATTTATTGGCACGGGAAACCAGCTTGAAAATCTCGGCCAGGCCATTCTGGAAGGCGAAGGCCTCCATCTGTTTTTCGTAGCTGTTCCGCAGCTCATTGCCAATGGCAATCAGCTCGTCATCAGCGGGGGCCGCTTCCCGTTCAGCGGGCAGGGTGCCGCCAAAATATTTTTCCACCATCGCCACGGTACGGCTGACGAGGTTGCCCAGGTCGTTGGCGAGGTCGGTATTGATGGTGCTGATGAGCAGCTCATTGCTGAAAACGCCATCAGAGCCAAAGGGGAAGCTCCGCATCAGGAAGAAGCGGATGGCATCCACGCCGTAGCGCTGGCACAGCACCACGGGGTCCACCACATTGCCCTTGGATTTGCTCATCTTGCCGCCCTCCAGCAGCAGCCAGCCGTGGCCGTATACCCGCTTGGGCAGCGGCAGATCCATAGCCATGAGCATGGCAGGCCAGATGATGGAGTGGAACCGCACGATCTCCTTGCCGACAAAGTGCACATCGGCCGGCCAGTATTTCTCCACATCGTGGTATTTATGGTTCTTGTAGCCCAGCGCGGTCATGTAGTTAAAGAGGGCATCCACCCACACATACACCACATGCTTGGGGTCAAAATCCACCGGCACGCCCCAGGTAAAGCTGGTGCGGGAAACGCACAGATCCTGTAGCCCCTGGTTGATGAACGCCTTCATCTCATTGACGCGGGAGGCCGGGGTTAGGAATTCGGGGTGCTCATCATACAGCTTCAGCAGCCGGTCGGCGTACTTGGAGAGCCGGAAGAAGTAAGCCTCCTCCTCGGCATCCACCACGGGGCGGCCGCAGTCGGGGCAGCAGCCGTCCTTCAGCTGGCTCTCGGTCCAAAAACTCTCGCAGGGGGTGCAGTATTTGCCCTTGTAGGTGCCCTTGTAGATATCCCCACGGTCGTAAAGCTCCCGGAAGATTTTCTGAATGGCCTCCACATGGTAATCATCGGTGGTACGGATAAAGCGGTCATAGCTGATGTTCATCAGCTTCCACAGCGACTTAAAGCCGCCTTCCCCCTCCACGATCTTATCCACATACTGCTGCGGGGTCACACCGGCCGCCTTGGCCTTATCCTCTATTTTCTGGCCGTGCTCATCGGCACCGGTGAGGAACATGACATCGCAGCCCTGCAGGCGCTTGTAGCGAGCCATGCAATCGGTGGCCACGGTGCAGTAGCTGTGCCCGATGTGCAGCTTATCGGAAGGGTAGTAGATGGGCGTGGTGATATAAAACTTTTTCCGTTCCATATTTTTTACCTCCTGCGCAAATGAGCGCAATTCTTCATTATCAGTATAGTATAACATACTTTGCCGCCAAAGCAAAGCATTTTTACAGGGAACCGGCCGCTAAGGGGCGGCTCCCCCACCGGCTGCTGCAAACCGCAGGCACCGGCCCGGCGGGCAGCCCGTCCTGCGGACGGGCTCAGCGGCCTGCGGCCGCCGCGCGGCGCTACGCGCCGCGGCACGCCGGGCCGGCTTGCCCCCTGCAGGGACCCTAAAAAGCAAAACCGCCGCCCCGAAAGCCGGAACGGCAGCCGCTTATTTTTTCCTTTTGCCCGTAGGGTTCTTGGGGCGCTTTTTGCGCACTGAATAGCCAAAGGAGCCAATCTTTTTACCCATGGCAAAGTACTCCCCGTGGGAATAGGCCATCAGCCCTGCCTTTTCCAGGTGCAGCTTGCCGGTCTCATCCAGCAGTCTTTCCTCCACATCCACTGCCACAATCTCCGCCAGGAACATATCATGGCTGCCCAGCGGGATGATCTGCTTGACCCGGCACTCCAGCGCCAGCGGGCTCTGCGCAATGACCGGCGCCGCTATTTCTTTGGCGGGCTCTACGGTTAAACCGGTGGCCGCCAGCTTATCCATCTCCCGCCCGGAGCGTACCCCGCAGAAATCGGTGGCGCGCGCCATGGCACCGCTGGTCAGGTTGATGACAAATTCCCCGGATTCCTTGATGATATCGTAGGAATACCGTTCCGGCCGCACCGAGATGTAGGTCATGGGCGGATCGCTGCAGGTGATGCCCGTCCAGGCGATGGTCAGGGCATTGGGCTTTTCCAGCGTGCCGCAGCTTACCAGCGCGGCGGGCACCGGGGCCAGCAGGGTGGAGCCTTTCCATTGAAGCTTACTCATAGTATGATCGTCCTTTCCGGCGGTCAGCCCGCCACCATGTCGCTTATTACCTTAATAAACAGCAGCGCCAGCACCGTAATGATGACCGGCCGCACGATCTTGCTGCCGTTTTTCATCATCATCCCGGAGCCGATAACATGCCCCAGCAGGCAAAACCCACCGGAGATGAGTCCCAGCGTGACCAGCACCTGCCCCGTGGTGAGGAACAGCACAAAGCTGGTGATATTGGAGGAGAGATTGACCAGCTTTACAGTACCGCTGGCCCGCTCCAGGCTCATTTTGCACAGCCCGGTATACAGCATCAGCAAAAAGGTGCCGGTACCCGGCCCGTACAGGCCATCATACAGCCCAATGATAAGAGAAAACGCCGCCGCTAGGATAAGCTGCCGGCTGCGGGGCATAGTGCTTTCCGGCTGCTCCCCTGGCTGGATGGGCTTTCGTTTTAATACCACAAAGGCTATGACCGGCAGTGTGCCCAGCAGCAGGTACTGGATGTACTGCTGCGGAATGAGCAGGATGAGCCGCGCGCCAAAATTGGCGCCCAGGATGGCCATAACCATGCAGGGAATGGCCGCCTGCCAGTCCACATAGCCGTTTTTCAGGTACCGTGCCGTGGAAGCGCAGGTCCCGATGGTAGAACTCATTTTATTGGTGGCAATGGCCTGGTGGGGCGGCAGCCCGGCCAGCAGGTACGCAGGGAGCGAGATCAGCCCACCGCCTCCGGCAATGGCATCCACAAAGCCCGCCAGAAAGACCAGCGGGCAGATAATCAGCAGGGTTTTCAGGGTCAGCATAGGGGGTCTTCTTTCCAATGGGATAATAATATTAAAGTTATACTCTCATAGTGGGGAAAAGTCAAGGGAAGCCGCCTTTACATCCGGGGGAAAAATGCTATAATATCCCTATAAAGCCCGCGGCTGCCGCAGGCCGCGGCCCGCAGGGCAAACCGCCCTCCGGGCGGTTTTAGGCGGCTTCGCCGCCCACGCCGGGGCTGCGCCCCGGCGGCCCTGCGGGCCGCCCTTCCCCCATCCAAATCTCTGCCAAGGAGGCGGCAGCCCACGCTGCCGAATAACGCCATGAAATACGGATTTATCAAAGTCGCCGCCGCCAGCCCCGCCTTACGGGTGGCGGATTGCCGCTACAATGCCGAGCGCGCCGCCGAGATGATGCAGCAGGCCGCCGCGGCCGGGGCGCATCTGCTCGTCCTGCCGGAGCTGGGCCTGACCGGCTATACCTGCGGGGATCTGCTGCTCCAGCCCACCCTGCAGCAGGGCGCCCTTTCCGCGCTGCAAACGCTGCTTTCGGTCAGTGCGGAGCTCCCCCTCACCACCATCACCGGCCTGCCGCTTTCGGTGGGAGGCAAGCTGTATAACTGTGCCGCCGTGCTGCATCAAGGACAAATTCTCGGTGTCGTCCCCAAAACCAACCTGCCTAATTACGGCGAGTTCTACGAGGCCCGCTGGTTCACCCCCGCCCCCGCCGGGACCCGCACCATCTCCCTGCTGGGGCAGGAGGTCCCCTTCGGCACCGATCTGCTGTTCTGCTGCCGGGAGCTGCCGGAATATAAATTGGCGGTCGAGATCTGCGAGGACCTGTGGGTAGCCGCGCCCCCCAGCACCCGCCATGCTATCGCCGGGGCCACCGTCTTGGCCAATTGCTCCGCCAGCGATGAAACCATCGGCAAGGCGGAATACCGCCGTTCCCTTGTCACCGGGCAGAGCGCGCGCCTCATGGCCGGTTACCTCTATGCCGATGCCGGCCGGGGTGAATCCACCACCGATATGGTCTTTGCCGGGCACAATCTCATTGCCGAAAACGGCAAGCTGCTGGCCCAAACTGCCCTCTTCACCAATGAGATGGCTATCACCGAGCTGGATGTGTACCGCCTGGCCGCCGAGCGCCGCCGCACCACCACCTGGCCCACCGCTGAAGCGGCCGGCTATACCGTTATTCCGTTCTCCCTGCCGGTGAGCGAGACCTCCCTCACCCGCTTTATCGATCCCCACCCCTTTGTCCCGGCTGACAGCACCGAGCGCCGGGAGCGCTGCGAGGCCATCCTGGCCATGCAGGCAGAGGGACTGCGCCGCCGGCTGGAGCACATCGGCTGCCCCACCGCGGTGCTGGGTATCTCCGGCGGGCTGGATTCCACCCTGGCCCTGCTGGTCGCGGTTCGCGCGCTGGATCTGCTGGGCCGTCCCCGCACCGATATGGTCGCCGTCACCATGCCGGGCTTCGGCACCACCAGCCGTACCCGCTCCAATGCTGAATTTCTTTGTGAAAAGCTGGGGGTCACCCTGCGTACCGTTTCCATTGCGGCGGCCGTCCGCCAGCATTTCCAGGATATCGGCCACGATGAAAAGGTGACCGATGTGACTTACGAAAACGCCCAGGCCCGGGAACGCACCCAGGTGCTTATGGATATCGCCAACCAGCAAAACGGCATCGTAGTCGGCACCGGCGATCTCTCCGAGCTAGCCCTGGGCTGGGCCACCTACAATGGCGACCATATGTCCATGTACGGCGTCAATGGCTCCATCCCCAAAACCCTGGTGCGCTACCTGGTGCGCCACGCCGCCGATACCTGCGGCGATGAAGCGCTGGCCGCCGTGCTCTATGATATCCTGGATACCCCAGTGAGCCCCGAGCTGCTCCCCGCCGAGGAGGACGGCACCATCGCCCAAAAGACCGAAGATCTCGTTGGCCCCTACGAGCTGCACGATTTCTTCCTCTATCACTTTATCCGCTACGGCTGCCCACCCCGGAAGATCCTCCACCTGGCCGAGCTGGCCTTTGCCGGCCGCTACGACCGTGCCGCCATCCTAAAGTGGCTGCGTACCTTCTTCCGCCGGTTCTTCCAGCAGCAGTTTAAGCGCAGCTGCCTGCCGGATGGCCCCAAGGTCGGCTCGGTCACCCTTTCCCCTCGCGGGGATTGGCGAATGCCCAGTGATGCTTCCGCCGCCCTGTGGCTGCGGGAACTGGAGGACCTGCAATAACCCCCATTCGGCGGCCGCTCCGCTTCCCCCTCGGGCTGACCCTCCGGGCAGCCCTCGCCCGCTGCGCGGCCGCCTCACTCCCCGCGTATGGCAAACCTCTCATCCCCCACAAAGAAATCCCCAAGCCGTGCCGGTTCGCCGTGCGGCTTTTCTTCTCCCGAAATATTGTTGAAAATTTCACTAAGTTGTGGTATGATATAGAATAAACTATTTGCGCATAGCATTTTCCCGGGCGGTCTTTGGCCGCTGCCCATATTCACTCTCCCCCAAAAGGAGGTCCTATTATGACAGAACTCATCTCCCGCATGAATGAGGCCATGCCGCTGGGTTACCAGCTCGCCTTCCTCATCCGTGTACTGGTCGCCACCCTTTGCGGCGGCGCCATTGGTCTGGAGCGCACCAAGCGCCTAAAGGAAGCCGGCATCCGCACCCACTGCCTGGTCTGCTGCGCTTCCGCCCTCATCATGATCGTTTCCAAATACGCCTTCGCCGATCTTTCCGTCGGAGATGCCTTCTTCTTTGGCGACCGCGGCGCCGATCCGGCGCGCATTGCGGCGCAGGTGGTCAGCGGCATCAGCTTCATCGGCCTGGCCGTCATCTACCGCAACGGCAGCACCCTAAAGGGCCTTACTACCGCGGCAGGCATTTGGGCCACCGCAGGCATCGGCCTGGCCATCGGCGCCGGGATGTACCCCATCGGCATCGCCACTACCATCATCATTATTTTGATGCAGACCATCATGCACAAGTTCAATATCGGCAATGACGCCCTGGCCACTCGGGATATCAATATCACCATGAATGATACCCCGGAGCTGCGGGATGCCTTCCTGGCGGAGCTCAAGCGGATGGATGTTTCGGTCATCGGCAGCCACATTACCCACAATAACGATGGCACCGTCAATTACGGCCTTACCATCAAGTTCAGCCGGGAAATTAAGTTCGAGGAGATTCTCGCCTTTATGGATAGCCACCCCGGCATCCGGAACATCGCCATGTAACAAAAAACATCTTTCCCCCGTCCAGCAAAGGGCGGGGGATTTTTTGCTTTGTGCCCTCTCATCCCCGGCCCCGCGCACCGCCCCACAGCCTCCCCCGCGCAAGGGGTAACGAAGCGGCATCGCCCTGCACCACAGGCTCCCCTGTGTAAGGGGTAACGAAGTGGCGGCGCGGTAGTGAATGATATGCCGGTGGCATATCAGAGCCGCGCCGTGACCGAGCCGCAGCGAGAGGCTGTCAGCCGCAAGGCTGACTGAGGGGTTGCCGGCAAAAGGTAATAATTTTATCTCGCCTGTCGGCGTCACGGAGCCTTTTACAAAGGAATAATCTGTACGGCTCGCCGCCAGGCGACCACAAACTCGCCCCAAAAATCTTTTACTACTTTTCATCATAGAAAAGTACCCCCCCGCCGGGCAGGCGCGCTCACCAAGCCTTGCAAAAGGCCCCGCCAAAGGCGACCACAAATCAGGCCCGCAAAAAAGAGCCCTCCCAACTCCGGAAAGGCTCTTTTTGTTATTCTGGTTTATTCCTGCCACGCATTCACCTGGCGGCGCAGCCAGTCGCACCAGGCGTCCACACCCTCGCCCGTGCGGGCGCAGATGGGGAAAATCTCCAGCTTCGGATTCCTCATGCGGGCGTACTCCGTCACCTTGTCCATATCAAAGTCAAAGTACGGCAGCACATCCACCTTATTGATGATGAGCGCATCGCAGACGGTAAAGATCAGCGGATATTTCAGAGGCTTATCATGTCCCTCCGGGACCGAAAGGATCATCGCGTTCTTCACCGCGCCGGTATCAAATTCCGCCGGGCAAACAAGATTGCCCACATTCTCCAGCACAATGAGATCCAGGTCCTTCGTCCCGATCTCCCGCAGGCCCTGCTCGGTCATCCCGGCATCCAGGTGGCACATGCCGCCGGTATGCAGCTGGATGGACCGTACCCCGGCCCCAGCCATGGTGCGGGCATCCACATCGCTGTCAATGTCCGCCTCCATCACACCGATGCGCATTTCCTCCCGCAGCCGCTCCACCGTCCGCAGCAGGGTGGTGGTCTTGCCGCTGCCGGGGCTCGACATCAGGTTCAGTAGAAAGGTCTTATCCCCCTTCAGCTCTGCCCGCAGGCGGTCTGCCTCCCGGTCGTTATTGGCAAAGATGCTTTCCTTCAGCTCTATCGTCTTAAATTCCATTATATCGCCTCTATTTCCTTTATGCTGATTTCATTCCCCCGCAGCAGCCAGGTCTTTTCGCTGCCGCAGTATGGGCAGGTGCGTCCGTGCCGCACAGTGGGATAATTCTCTCCGCAGCCCTCACAGTGGGTCACGGCGGGCAGGGTCTCTATCTTCAGCGGCGCGCCGCGCAGCAGCTCGGTGCGGTTCACGGCCCAGTCCCAGCAGCTCGCCAGCTCCTGCGGAATGGCCCCGCTCACCTCGCCCAGCTCCAGCGTCACGCTGCCCACCCGGGTCAGTCCCTGCTCGGCGGCCACCTCTTCTATGGTTCGTATCGTATGGAATACGATCCCCAGCTCATGCATTATCCGTTCCTCTTTTCGGCTTTCTTGGCGCGGCGGATGCGTATTTTCCGCTTGATCATGTACGGCAGGATGCCCTTCATCTTATCCTCCGCCGAGCGCATGGTGCTGCACTCCGGCAGGTCACGGTGCAGGTGGATGGCATCAAAGGCACAGCGGGTGGTGCAGATGCCGCAGCCGATGCACTTATTGGGGTCCACCACGCTGGCGCCGCAGCCCAGGCAGCGGGCGGTCTCGGCCTTCACCTGTTCCTCGGTAAAGGCCACCCGGCCATCCTTAAAGGTCTTTCTCAGCGTCTCATTGTAGCCGATGCGCTGGCGGGGAGTATTGTCATAGCTTGCCTCCTCCAGCAGCAGGTTATTCTTATCCAGCTCTATGAATTCCCGCTTGTCCCGGCCGATGGTCAGGGTGGCATCCTGCACCCAGCGGTGCAGAGAAACCGCGCCCTGCTTGCCGGCCGCGATGGCATCAATGGCAAACTTTTGCCCGGTGTAGACATCGCCGCCCACAAAGATATCCGGCTCGGCGGTCTGGTAGGTCACGGGGTCGGCCTTGGCGGTGCCGTTGGGGTTCAGTTCCACAGCGGTGCCGGTCAGCAGGCCCTTCCAGTCCACCTTCTGCCCGATGCAGTACAGCACCATATCACAGGGGACTTCCTCGGTCGCATTATCATCAAAGGTCGGGGCAAAGCGGCCCTCGGCATTGCGGACGGAAAGGCACTTGCGGAAGCGGATACCGCTGCACTTGCCGTTTTCGGCAAGGATCTCGGTCTGGCCCCAGCCGGCATGGATCTCAATGCCGTCCTCCTCGCACTCGGTGCGGTCCTCCACACCCATTGGCATGGAATCATAGTCCTCCAGGCAGTACAGCGAAACCTTCTCGGCGCCGCAGCGCAGGGCCGTCCGGGCCACATCGGCACCAATATTGCCGCCGCCGATGACCACTACCCGGCCGGAAAGACTCTTCTTCCCTTCCAGGTTCACTTCCCGCATCAGCTCAATACCGGCCTTGACACCCTCGGCATCCTCGCCGGGCACACCCAGCTTGCCGCCGCTTTGCAGTCCAATGGCCACATAAAAGCCCTTGTAGCCCTGCTCCCGCAGTTCGGGGATAGTCACATCCCTGCCTACCTCCACGCCGCAGTGGAATTCCACCCCCAGGGCCCGCAGCACATCGATCTCGGCCTCAATGACATCCTTCTCCAGCCGGAATTCGGGAATGCCGTGCATCAGCATACCGCCGGGCTGTTTTTCCTTCTCAAAGACGGTGGGACGGTAGCCCTTTTCCGCCAGGTAATAGGCGCAGGAAAGGCCGGCCGGGCCGCCACCGATAATAGCGATCTTCTCCTCAAACTCGCCATCCACCTTGGGGATGACCTTTTCGGGAACAAAGCGGGTCTCGGCGTTCAGGTCCTGCTGGGCAATAAAGCGCTTCACCTCATCAATGGCCACCGCCTGGTCGATGGTGCCGCGGGTACAGGCGTCCTCGCACCGCCGGTTGCAGATGCGGCCGCAGACCGCCGGGAAAGGGTTATCCCGCTTGATGAGCTGCAAAGCTTCCTTGTACTTGCTCTGGGCCGCCAGCTTCAGGTAGCCCTGCACCGCGATGTGGGCGGGGCAGGCGGTCTTGCAGGGGGCGGTGCCGGTCTTGTAGCAGTTCACGCGGTTCTTATCGCGGTAGTCGATCGCCCACTTTTCGGGGCCCCACTCATGGTCGTCAGGCAGCTCCTGCCGGGGGTAGGTGATGGGGCCGTCCTTGGTGCACAGCTTTTGGCCCAGCTTCACTGCGCCAGCGGGGCAGCCCTCCACACAGCGGCCGCAGGCCACACAGTTTTCGCTTTCCACCTTGGCCACATAGGCGCTGCGGGACATATTCGGCGTATTAAAAAGCTGGCTGGTGCGCAGGGCGTTGCAGATATTCACATTGCAGTTGCAGATAGCAAAGATCTTCTGCTCGCCGTCGATATTGGTGATCTGATGGACAAAGCCATTCTCCTCCGCCCGGCGGAAAATATCCAGTGCTTCCTCCTTGGTGATGTACTCGCCCCGCTGGGTCTCCACCACATAGTCGGCCATATCGCCCACCGCGATGCACCAGTTTTCGGGGTCGTCGCCGCAGCCCTCGCCCAGCTTCTGGCGGCTGGCGCGGCAGGAGCACATGCTCTTGGCATACTTGCCCTCGTATTTATCCAGCCAGTAGCTGATCTTTTCCAGCCCAATGGCCTCATTCTCACTTTCGATGGCCTTTTCCACCGGGATGACACTCAAGATCGGAAGAGCGGTTCAGCAGGAATGCCGAGACCGATCTCG
>OMBG01000183.1_pt1 | contig 34656 bp, 31 predicted proteins | sample 1674251 | NCBI WGS metagenome assembly OMBG01 (sample SAMEA103958153, study PRJEB25191) | human gut metagenome | reverse complement strand
ATAAAGGCAAACCCACATGGCTTTCTCTATACCTTTCGCATGTGCCTCACACATCGTCCGTTACTTACGCTGTGCAAGGGTTTAGATTTGGAAGGTGTGTAGATATTGTTCAATAGTGCGGTGTGCACGCTCATATTCCTCATGCAGATGCGGATGTTGTGCAATCGCTTCCTCGATCCGCCCATCTTTACATGCATATTCCTGTGCTTGTGCAATCGCCGCCAACTCTTCGATTCCTAAACTACGCATACCTCCCTTTAATGCATGAACCCGAATCGTATATTCTTCCCAGTCCTGTTTATCAAAACATTCCTGTATCTCATTCCAGCGATCTTCTTCTAACTCAATACAATATTCTAATAATTCCTTGAACAGATCTCTCTGTCCACCCATATTTACATCTATTACCGCTTCATCTATGTGCATTGGTTCAAATCGTTCTGTTTTATCATCTGCGTTCGCCGAAGCCGGTCTGTTTGTTGGTAATAATTCGTTATCTTTTTCCTTCTGCTTTGTCTCTTCTATATCTCCAAAATCCGGCACCTGCTTTCGGTCTGCCTCGTCAATCAATTCAATCTTCGTACCCGGAAGCCATCTTCGCAAAACCACATCAATCGATTTGAAACTGACCGGTTTTGCAAGAAAATCCTGAAAACCATTGTCTAAAAACATTTGTTTCGCATCATTTACAACATTTGCTGTTAACGCAATGATAGGAAGGTTCTTGCCATATTCTCCCCCGATCCGTCGTATGATCTGTGTTGCTTCTATTCCATCCATCTCCGGCATCATATGATCCATAAATACAATATCCATATCCTGATCTTTCAGTAATTCGATTGCCTCTTTGCCACTACGGGCAAGTACTGCATTCACTTCATATAATTTGAGAATTCCTTCCGCCACACGCAGATTGATCTCATTATCATCCACCACCATAACTCTCGCAAACGGAGCACGGAATCGAACCGTAACCTCTTTTTCATCAATCAACTGATTATAAAATGCTTCTCCATTTAAAGCGGATACGACATTAATGGAATAAAACGGTAAATGGATACCGTTAATATTCGTACCGAGTTGTAACGGATATTGTGGATCATGCATCACATACACATTGATATGCTTTGCTATCTGATCAAAATAATTACGTTGATCCGTATATTCTCCTGCACCTATAAATAAATGTGTCATTTCCCTTCGTTCAACTGCCCTCATCAATTCCACAAAATTGGTTATGGAACGGCATGGCACATTCAGACCTTTCCACATATGTTCATTTGCTATCTTATAATACTCATCGCCCTCACTTGGATACTGCTCTTTATCGCCATATAGAACGATCCTTATATCTCCTTCCGCCTTAAGTGTTAAAAATGGGCTTGCATCCGCTATCTTTTGCGGAATATCAATCGTCATCGTACTTCCCACACCATAATCACTGTCTATCCGGATATGACCATGCATCGCCTGTACTAACCGTTTGCAGATTGGCAGCCCCAGACCGGTTCCTTCAATAGACCGGTTCTTTTTGGTATCTAATCGATTGAACGTTTCAAACAAATGCACCTGATCCTCTTTTTTTATACCGATTCCAGAGTCCTTTACAACCATCCGTAACCAATTCTCTCCTTCTTTTTCATAGCAGGAAAGTTGAATAAAGATATAACCTTTCTCTGTAAATTTGACTGCATTTGTCACTAGATTCATTAAAATCTGACGATTTCTCAATACATCACCAACCAACTGCTTAGGCATTAGTGGACTGCAGTCGATGATAATCGCAATATCTTTATATCCACGTCGAAACATTGCTGTATTCACAACATCCTGTACAACAGATGCAATGGAATATGGTTCATATACAATATTCATCTTACCGGACTCAATCTTAGAGAAATCCAGAATATCATTGATAATACCTAACAGATTCTCCCCGGATGTCTGGATATTGTAACAATATTCCTTTACCTTATCATTCTCTTCGCTCTCCCGCATGATCAGCTCGCTCATTCCGATAATCGCATTCATCGGTGTACGAATCTCATGAGACATATTCGCAAGAAACTCATCTTTACTCTTCTGCGCTATATTAAGAAGTGCATTCTGCGTTTCTACTCCCTCCACCTTTTGCTGATACAACATGACCATAAAATTCTCTGTGATCAAAAATCCCTCACAGAACAACACAAGCATTATATAATATTGAATTGTAACCATACTGGTAATCACATCATATTCGGTGATCAATCCAAACACGATTGACAGATTTACCGCAATAATGAAATAAATGTTCACATGCATATCTCCATATATCGAGATCAACGCACCGGTAACCATATATACACAAATTCCACCTGCTAACGTCCCTAATTCTCTTCCGATCAAATGTGTAGCAAGCATCACACATACGATAAAACCAACCTGTGACCAGATGGGATTCCGGATTACAATCAGACAGATTGCCGAAAGTACCGACAAGCTTGCTGCATATGCAAGCACTACATACGCCACATCCGCGCCCGTATTGATTCCTGCGTATATTACATGTATCCCTACAAACAAAATGAATTCAATCATTTCAATCTGCATCAGTTGTTTTCGACTTACCACGCTTCATATCCTCCCATCATATACTTCTTTCTCTATTCTACATGATTCGACACAATTTTACCATATATTATCAAGAGGTTTTCCATTTTCTGCAAACGGAACATAATAAAAGCGGCTGCACATCACCGGATTTCTTATCCTGTAATTGGCAACCGCCTTCCTTTTATAATATTCTGTTCTTTATCCCTTACCAGTTGTTTCTACGCATAAAGTGGATATTTATCTGTAATGGATTTGACAAGTTGCATTGCCTTTGCTTCATCCTTATCGATGACCGCCGCTTTGATTGCTTCCGCAATCGTAACCATATCCTCTTCATTTGCTCCACGAGTTGTAATGGCAGGTGTTCCAAGACGGATACCACTTGTAACAAATGGAGATTTTGGATCATTTGGTACGGTATTCTTGTTTGCCGTAATATGTACGCTATCCAATAATTTTTCCACTTCTTTACCGGTCATATCCAGATTCTGAAGATCAACCAGCATCAAATGATTATCCGTTCCACCTGATACAATATTGAATCCTCTTTCCATTAATGCATTAGCAAGCGTTGATGCATTCTTTACAACCTGCTGCTGATATGCTTTATATTCATCGGATAATGCTTCTTTTAAACATACCGCTTTACCTGCAATCACATGCATCAAAGGACCACCCTGAATTCCAGGGAATACTGCTTTATTAAAGTTATATTTCTCATTCACTTCGTTACTTGAAAGAATCATACCACCACGTGGTCCTCTTAATGTCTTATGTGTTGTCGTTGTTGTAACATGTGCATATGGGATTGGAGACATATGTAATCCGGCAGCAACTAATCCTGCGATATGCGCCATATCAACCATAAGCACGGCACCTACTTCGTCTGCAATCTCACGAAAACGTTTGAAATCAATCGCTCTTGCATATGCGGATGCACCAGCCACAATCATCTTTGGCTTGCATTCCTTTGCGATTCTCTCAACTTCATCATAGTCAATAAAACCGTCATCATTAACACCATAAGGAACAACATTAAAATACTTTCCTGACATATTAACCGGTGAACCATGTGTTAAATGTCCACCATGTGCAAGATTCATTCCCATAAATGTATCGCCCGGCTCCATAATTGCAAAAAATACAGCCATGTTAGCCTGTGCTCCGGAGTGTGGTTGTACATTAACATATTCACAGCCAAATAATTCTTTTGCTCTTTCTCTGGCTAAATCTTCCACTACATCCACGTACTGGCATCCACCATAATATCTCTTTCCCGGATAACCTTCGGCATATTTGTTTGTAAGCGGACTTCCCATTGCAGCCATAACTGCCTTACTTACAATATTCTCTGATGCAATCAACTCAATATTCTCATTCTGTCGATTGATCTCATCGGTCATAGCTGCTGCTACTTCCGGGTCTAATTTGCTAATTTCATCAAAACTATACATATTGCACCTCCATATTATATTTGTCCACAACTCACCTGTCGGCTTCGAGTGGCTCACGCCTCACATCTCATGACTTCGTCATTCGATGATACATATACCAACTCGCCTGTCGGCTCGTTGATGTGCGCTCGTCGAATACAGATTTTTGTGCAAGCACAAATCTGTGCTCGTCTCACGCATACACAAAATGACGGCGTTGTTAGCGCGCCGCCATTGTCACACATGTGTTATGTTGTTATCGTACACCATATTATTTAATTTTGCAAGCCCTCTTTGTAAGGTTCCGGTAATGGCATCCATGCAATGATTCCCCGATCCATCACTTCACGTCCATTCATCTCATGCACAAAGCCTCTCATTCGATAACTATAAGTTCTTACAAAACTACTCAGTCCGTCCGAACATATAAATGAATTATTTCTTCTAACTTCTTCTACTGACGGACCTCGTTCACTCCACAATATCCATTCGCTCATGCTTTCATTCCTTCCCATACATCATAGTAATATTCACACTTCCAATTATCATTTTACAATGTTTTCTAAAATTGTGCAACTATTATCGTACAAATTAGCACTTCACAAAATAAAAATCAGTATTCCTTTACCATTTCCTTCATGGCTTTTAATACCGTATCATATGTCTTAGAAGTCCAATGCAACCCATCTGATGCCACATATTCCGGTTTCAGATATCCATCATCTCCTGCAAGTTCCAAACACAAATCATAATAATATACATTCTTAAGCGGCACAATCTTGCGTTCCATCTTACGATTATAATAATTGATCGTATTCAGATTCACAGAAGATTTTTTCCCTACCGGACTGACACCTAACACAAAAATCTCAAGATTCGGATTCTTCTTCGTACAGGATTTCAGAATTGCTTTATAATAGCTGATCATATTATCCATCTGTTTTTCCGTCGGATTGCCTGCTAAGTCATTGACGCCCAACATGATAAACAAACGATCCGGATTATATTTTAGTAACTGTGTAAGCAGATCACTTTTGTAATAAGCCGACGTGGAGATTCCAACCTTGGCAAATACCTTCTGTTTATGATTGTCCGTAATCTTGCCATAATTGATCAGTCCGACCATCAAAGAATCTCCTGCATACGCTGTCTTCTTTACAATCTTACGCATCTTCTTTTTCATTGTCATGCTATATGGACTGTAAATGGTCTGTCCGTTTGCCGCATTTGTTCCCACAGCCCGAATCTTATAATAGTATGTCTTTAGCTGTTTACCTTTTTTATCCACATACGATGTCTTCTTTGTTGTGCCGATCCGTTTAAAGCCCTTCTTTTTCTTTGTAGAACGATACACCTCATATTTCTTAGCATTTTTAACAGGAATCCAGACCAGTCGGATCGTAGCTTTGGAAGTTGCAAATACGCTTCCCATTGCAGGCTTGTTTAACGTTCCTGTATTCATCTCCTTTGCATACGAAAGGCTCTGGAATGCCAATACAAGTATAAATGTAACTAACAATGTGCGGATCTTCTTCATATAAACAACTCCCTTCCGTCAAACTTCTTAATAATCCTGATATTCTACTTTTCCATCAGACCATGTAATAATGTAATATCCATGTCCGGAACCATCACAATCCTCTACTTTCTGCTTGGAAACAATGCGTCTTCTCTGCTTCGTTCCTTTGGTTACGACCTGCGATACCGGTTCCTTCAACATTTTTTCACTGACTGCTTTCCGGTGATCTTCTTTCCCATCGACATAAGTAACTTCATATGTTACCTCTTTCTCACCTTCCACACCCGGTGTCTTTTCTACACTCTCATCAGAATACATACTTCCGGAATATTCTACTTCTGTCTCAAACGGCACTTTTTCTTTTTCCACTACCTGCTTAACGGATACTCTTTCGATTACAACTTTCGTACCCTCGAATAGTTCACGTTCCATACCCGGTTTGACAATATCCTTTTTATCTACTGCAATACTCTGTTCCTCTAACAGATCTGCAACATTTTTGGCTTCCGTAAGATATTCTTTTGTCTCACCATCTACCTGGATCGTAACTGCCAGCCGGTGAATGACCTGAATCTCCATTCCATCCTCAAGATATGCATCCAGACTGTGGTTTACATAATCATGTTCTTTGAGTTCAACCCCTTTTTCATCTAACACATCCTGCACGGTTTTTCCTGTCATTTCCACTTTTTCCGTCTGGTCACCTTCCACTAACGTTACCGCTGCATGCCGTTCAATCTGAATCTCACTCTGATTCTTTACCACACTGTCCAATGCAGGCGTTACGGTATCCTTATCATCGACGGTTATCTCTGCTTCCTTCAACACCTCTGCAACCGTTGTGTTGCCCGCCACCAGAATCTCTGTATTCTGCCGTCCATCCATAATGTGTACCTGCGTATTCTTTGCACCGCAACCGGTCAACAATCCTGCCGCACACAATCCTAATAAAACAGGTATCTTTTTATATCTACTTTTCATTCTCTTGGTCCTCCTGTCTTACCCGGTCTGCCTGTGAATATTTTCCATTCTGTTCTACAATAACCGTAACATCGCCCTCTGTAAGCGTTGAATATCCGGTACTCTGTAATGACTCTTTATCTAAATATAACTGGTATCCATAATCTGTATCCACCGAGGAAGTTGTAAACGCTTCATATGTAACTGCCTTTTCTCCCTGTCCAAGGCGGATATAAATGATTGCGTCCTTTGCCGGTTTTTCCATTTGAACAGCTCCTGATACAAGATAATAATTCGTATCATCCTGTGACTCTTCTACCGTTACAGATGCCTGAACTTTTTTATCTTTCATTACATCGTCCGTGATCGTTATCTCCGGTCCCTGCATGATCGGAGGCATGGTCATAAACTCATCCATATTACGCTCTACCTTCTCCGCAATGACCAGATCCGGTTGACACGTCTTTATATATTCTGCAATACGATATGGTACACTCTTTGTAAATACTGCGTGTTCAAATTTCTGAGCCATAAGTGGCAACAACGTATTGCCAAATGAATCTCTGAACATCAGCAGATTCTTGTCCCCCTTCTTATTCTCCGTCTCTAAATAAGCAGCTTCTACATCCTGATCCTTACTTGTATAACTCCATGTTGATTCATACTGATATTCACTATTCCACTCCGGTACTGCGGTAAGTGGATAGATCATCTTATTCAGATCGCCGTATTCCTCTTTCTTACGAACAACATTTACATCTTCATAAGTAGGATGTTCCCATTGCATTGCATCCATCAAAGTGTTATACGCCAGCACAGCTCCTTTTTCGTTCCAATGAGAATCTCTTTTTAAGTAGAGCGTCTCCGGTTGACGTTCAAACGGTTCGAACAAGTTTACATAAGATAGTCCTGCCTCCACCATTGGCTTGGTTAACCTATCCATATTCTTTGTATCGCCTGCTTTGTAATTGAAATAATATGGCATATGCTCCCCATACAAAGAATTCTTATTCGGTGCCACCGTAAATATAAATGAGACACCCTGATCTTTTACATATTGCTGCAATAACGATAAATTATGCACCGTATCAAATACCTGACGATCATTCATTGTATCCTGTGCCAGATAATCATTGACCGTATCTGTATAATACAGCCATCCGTCGGTTCCGACTAACACGGTATCTACATTTGATACACGGAATATTTTGCTCTGAATCTCTGCATCCGCCGATACCAATTGCTGGCGAAATGCAAAATGATCTTCAAAATAAGCAGACAACTCATCCGGGAAATCCAGATTCACTTTTCCATCTTTGGTAACATCCGGAAACTGTGCCAATTGTTTATTCTCAGTTGTGGTTGTCGTCTTATAACATGTCATCCCTGCAAACGGAAGTACACAAATTATAAGACATATCACGATATATATAATATTACCTGTCTTTTTCATATGTGCTCCTCCTAAAATCTAAAGTAAATAAATGGATTATATGTACTGCCGGATAAGCGGATCATACACCATATCAGCAATACTGCCGAAGCAACATATAAAACAATCTGAACAGTCTTCCATTTTCCTGCCAATACTTCCGGTTGAACATTCTCACGAATATGATCCACAAGTTTACGAATCGGCGCTGCACCAATGATTCCGGCTGCAAGCATTACCAAAAACCATGGTGTCAACTGCTGCACCGCAAAACTCATGCTGGCCGGATCCATAGAAAATCCGGTAAACATCTGTCTGATCATAAACAATCCTTCTGTCAGTGTATCTGCCCGGAACATAACAAATCCCACACATACTACCAGCAACGTGTAGATCCTTGCAATCACCTTCGGTGCCTTTTTCACGATTGGACAATACGTCTCAAACAATAAGAACATTCCATGCCACAGACCCCATATTACAAATGTCCAATTCGCACCATGCCATAATCCGGTGAAGAAAAATACAATGATCCGGTTGATACAGGTTCGGGCAGTTCCTTTTCGATTGCCTCCCAGTGGGATATACAAATACTCTTTAAACCAGGTAGACAGTGAGATATGCCATCTTCTCCAGAACTCCTGGATACTGTCTGCTCCATACGGATATTGGAAGTTCTCTTTGAAATGAAATCCAAACATGTGACCTAAACCGATCGCCATATCACTATATCCGCTAAAATCATAATAAATCTGCATCAAGTAAGCAATTGCACCAATCCATGCCACTACAAAATTCACCTTAGAATGTGCTGCGGTAAATACATGATCTGCAACCAGACCTGCTGTATTGGCGATCAGCACTTTCTTTCCAAGACCACAGATAAATCTGCGAAGTCCCTTTGCAATCTCATCTGCATTCATCACACGATTCTCAATTGCTTCATTAATATCACGATACTTTACGATCGGTCCTGCGATCAACTGTGGGAAAAATGAGATATACAACAGAATATTAAAATAATTCTTCTGCACCTCTACACGCTCCCAATACACATCAATCACATAGGATAATGCCTGAAACGTAAAGAAAGAAATTCCGATTGGTAATGTAATTCCCGGCAGCGGAATGTTCGTTGATAATAATCCATTCACCGTATCCACTGCAAAGTCCGCATATTTAAACACGGCAAGCATTCCCAGATTCAACGCAACTGCCAGAACCAAAAATATCTTCTTTCCTTTTTCACCTTTTGCGATCAATCGTGCCATTCCGTAATTCATGAACGAACTGGCAATCATTAACAAAACATATACCGGCTCACCATATGCATAAAACAACAGACTCGCCACAATCAAAAGTGCATTTTTTACCTTAATGGATGGCAATAGACAATACAATGCAAAAACAACCGGTAAAAATACACATAAAAACTCCAGTGAACTAAAAATCATTGGATTCTCCCTCTTCTTTCTAATGTATTTTCCTATGTATCTTTCACTGTCTCGATCAGACCTTTAATTTATTCACTTTTACTAACTTTGCAGTCTTATATGTAGAATTATAATATTTGTTGTAGGATTTGGCTCTTGCAAATAATACATCATATACTCTTCCACCGATCTCTACCCATGCATGCTCTGAATCATCGCATAAGTAGACTTTGGAATATCCACACTCTTTTGCTAAATAGGCAAATGCACTACTATATGAAACACAGCAGCCCTTTCCCTTTTTAAATACATCATTGGCATAGTCCAGTTCCCAGTTTTTCTTTGTTCTGACTTTTGCAATAATACGATATCTCTTATACGGAGCCTTCATCGTCCAATCAAATACCTTTTTCAGTTTCTGTTGTTTGGTATCTGTCGCTTTTGTCTTCTTCCTGACAATCTTCTTTGCCTGTAACATTACCGCCAGTTTTTTCTTTGCTGCCTTGTTCACAACAGCAGCCCCATTCTTACCAAGCTTAATACCATCCACTTTTCCTTTTGTCTTCAAAACTCCGGTCTGACGATCTAAATAATAATATTTCTTGCCAACTTTCACCCAGCCTTTTTCCATCGCTCCGTTTTTGCCAAAATAATATGTTTTTTTATTTATTTCGACAAATTTTGACCGCACTTTTTGACCGGATGCATCCTTATAGTATGTTTCGCCCTTGTCTTTTACCCATTCTCCGGTAGACTTAACTTCCGTAGCCGCCTGTTCCGTAGATACCACCTTATCTGTAGCATGCACAGTAATACCCGTTAATGCCAATCCGGTGCCTAATGCAAACACACATACTGCTTTTTTGAAACCTCTTACCAGATTCGTTCTCATGTTTTTTCTCCTTTGTTCTATGTCATTATCACCTTATCCGATGACTTCTTTTTATCATGTAGAGTATAGCACCCAAGTCCCCTAAAATCAACGAATTCAAGCCATAATTTCCCTTAAATTTCTATTACATTTTTGTTACATAAATATTAAATCTTCAGTTTTCCAACCCGGTGCAATCCTGCGTTGCCATAACTCGAATTATAATACTTATTGTAATTCTTTGCCTCTGCAAACAATGTATCATATACTCTGCCATTTATCTCTGTCCATGCATGCCCTGTATCGTCACAGATATATACATTTTTGTATCCACATTCATGTGCCAAAAAAGCAAATGCACTCGCTTCCGACACACAACAGCCCTGTCCTTTCTTATAGACATCATTGGCAAATGTAATCTCCCAGCCTTTCTTGCTCTGCACAGATTTCAAAGTCCGGTATCTTTTATATGGATGTTTTAATACCCAGTTAAATACTTTCTTAAGCTTTTTCTGCTTGCTGTCTGTAGTCTTTGTATTCGCCTGCATGATCTTCTTGGCCGTGATCATCGTATCGATCTTATTCTTTGTGTAGGTCGACAGCTTTGCCGTCCCATCTTTTCGAATCTTAATTCCGTCTACTTTGCAATTAAATTTCTGTTTCCCCGTCTGCCGGTCAAAATAGTAGTAATTTCCTTTCTTTTTCATCCAACCCTTTTCCATAACACCTTTTTTATTGAAATAACAGGTGTTTTTCCCAACAGTAACAAACTTCTTCTTTGCCAGCTTACCGTCTTCATATTTATAATAAGATTTTCCTTTTTTCTTATAGATATGTCCTTTTTGTTCTTTTTCTGTTGTCTGGATCTGATCAACCCCCGATTGCTTTTCCTCTGCCGTGTTATCGTCCAGCCACTGCACAGCGGTTGTATTTTCTGTGCTATACGAAACACTATTTTCCTGTAATTCTGCTGCCTGCGCACCCTCTCCCGGCACCACAAGCATTCCTGCCACCACTACCGCCGTAAGTAATATTGCAGCGGACTTTCGTAAATTTCTCATACTCTCTTTCTCCCTTTGTTTGATCTGTATCTCATAAATTCATATGATGACTGCATTGTAGCACAAATATTATCTTGTGTGGGCGGTTTGGAACAAACAACATCATAAACAACCGAAATTATTTAAAAAAAGCAAGTTATCCACAATTGGGATAACCTGCTTTTTTTGCTATTCTTACGAAGCAATCAACTGATCATCTTTGACATCAATCGTGATCACATCCTGTGCCCCGACATTACCTGCCAAAATCAACTTCGCAACTAATGTATCAACATTCTTCTGAATATAACGTTTCAATGGACGTGCACCGTAAACGGCATCATAGCCATGATCCATAATATAATGCTTTGCCTCATCCGTAATCTTCAATGTCAATTCCTTATCTGCCAGACGCTTATTCAGATCGGTTACAAGCAGATCAATAATGTTACCAATATTGTCCTTGGTTAATGGCTTAAACATAATCGTCTCATCTAAACGATTCAGGAATTCCGGTCTGAAATGCATTCTCAGATCTTCCATGACTTTATTCTTTGCATCCTCTGTGATCTCACCATTTTCACCAATACCATCCAACAGATAAGATGATCCAATATTCGATGTCATGATCAATATAGTATTCTTAAAGTCAACCGTCTTGCCCTTGGAATCTGTGATACGACCATCATCCAATACCTGTAACAACACATTGAATACATCCGGATGCGCCTTCTCGATCTCGTCAAACAAAACAACCGAATATGGTTTTCTTCTGACTGCCTCTGTCAACTGACCACCTTCGTCATATCCGACATATCCCGGAGGCGCTCCGATCAGACGAGCCACAGAATGTTTCTCCATATACTCACTCATATCAATACGCACCATATTGGCCTCATTATCAAACAATGCCTGTGCCAGTGTCTTGGCAAGCTCTGTCTTACCAACACCGGTTGGTCCTAAGAACAGGAAGGAACCAATTGGCTTAGTCGGATCTTTGATCCCTGCTTTTGAACGGATAATGGAATCGGAAACCAGTTCTACTGCTTCATCCTGCCCAACAACACGGGTATGCAATGCATCTGCCAAATGCAGTGTCTTGTTTCTCTCGCTTTCGGTTAATTTCGATACCGGAATTCCTGTCCACTTGGATACAATTGCCGCAATTTCTTCTTCCGATACATTCTCATGCACCATTGCTTTTTCTTTGTCACTTTCTTTTGCTTCTAATTCTGCAAGTTCTTTCTGTAACTGTGGCAATTTACCATATTGTAATTCCGCTGCCTTGTTAAGATCATATCCTCGCTGCGCAATCTGAATATCATTATTGACCTGTTCAATCTCTTCCTTGAGTTCCCGGATCTTATCAACACCCTTCTTCTCATTGTCCCAGTCAGCCTTCATCGAAGCAAACTTCTCACGCAATTCCCGAAGTTCCTCCTGTAGCTTCTCTAATCGTTCTTTACTCAACCGGTCTTCCTCATTCTTAAGGGCTGCTTCCTCAATCTCTAACTGCATCATACGACGCTGGATCTCATCCAATTCTACCGGCATGGAATCCAATTCTGTCTTGATCAAAGCGCATGCCTCATCAACCAGATCGATTGCCTTATCCGGTAGGAAACGATCCGTAATATAACGATTGGAAAGTGTAGCTGCTGCAACAATTGCACCATCTGTTATCTTAACACCATGATATACTTCATACCGGTTCTTCAAGCCTCGCAAAATGGATATCGTGTCTTCTACCGTTGGTTCATTTACCATAACCGGCTGGAAACGACGTTCCAATGCAGCATCCGTCTCAATATACTTACGATATTCATCCAATGTTGTTGCACCAATACAATGTAACTCACCTCTTGCAAGCATTGGTTTTAACATATTACCTGCATCCAATGCACCATCCGTCTTACCGGCACCTACGATCGTATGCAGCTCATCAATGAACAAAATGATCTCACCATTGGACTTCTTAATCTCATCTAACACCGCTTTCAGACGTTCCTCAAACTCACCACGATATTTGGCACCTGCAATCAATGCACCCATATCCAATGCAAAGATCTTCTTATCCTTCAAGCCTTCCGGCACATCTCCTCTGACAATACGTTGTGCCAATCCTTCTACTGCTGCTGTCTTACCAACACCGGGCTCACCGATCAACACCGGATTATTCTTTGTCTTACGGGAAAGGATACGAATAATATTCCGGATCTCTGAATCTCTGCCGATTACCGGATCCAGTTTCTGCTCCTTTGCACGTTTTACCAGATCATATCCATATTTCTCCAGACTGTCATAGGTTGCTTCCGGATTATCACTCTCTACCCGTTGTCCGCCCCGGACATCTGCCAGCACCTTAAGAAAACGATCCTCGGTAATTCCATACTCTCCAAACAAGCCCTTCAACGCCTTATTCGGATGCTTCAACAATGCCAGGAAGATATGTTCAACCGAGATGTATTCATCACCCATCTGTTTTGCTTCTTTTTCCGCATTGACAAAGGTCTTCTGAAAATCGGAACTGGTAAACAGATTACCACCGGATACTTTCGGCCGGTATGCAACCAGCTTCTCTGCCTCCTTCGAAAATTGCTCCAAATCTATGTCCATCTTCTCAATCAGTTTGGCAATGAGACTTTCTTCCACCGTCAATAAGCTGAATAGAATATGCTCCTGATCAATCTCCTGATTATTGTATTCATAGGCAAGCTTCTCGCAATTTTCTACTACTTCTAATGATTTTTTCGTAAATTTCTCTGCGTTCATAATAAGTCCCACCTTTCTATGTGGTCTGTATTTTAGAGTATTCCTATTCCGACCACTAATATTTTCTTGAACAATGCTAGAATATCATCTTTTGTTAGCACTGTCAATAGGTGAGTGCTAAAATTGTCAGAAAATTTTATTTTCTTTGTTTTATTTTGTTTTCCGCTAATTTTATTGCCCCTCAAAAAGGACTATGCTACAATATCGAAAGATTTTACAATCAGAATAATTAGACTACAGAAATGAAAAGAAGGTGCAACTATGAATGAACATAAAAAACAACTAATAGGAATTCCCCTCGTATTGCTTGCCGGTTGCCTATGGGGATTGAGCGGTGTCCTTGGTCAACTTCTATTCCAGAGTACTGATATCTCGATCGGTTATGTCAGCACGATCCGTATGCTTGTATCCGGTGTGGGAATCCTCTCTATCTGCATTATAAAAAATGATTCATCCATGTTTGCCATCTGGAAAAATAAGAACGCAATGATAAGACTTTTCTTCTTTGCAATTGCCGGAGTCATGTCTGTGCAATACACTTATTTTTCTGCCATTGCAGCGTCTAATGCAGCCACCGGCACAGTCCTGCAATACACCTATCCAATCCTTATGTTACTCTATACTTCCTTATATATGAAGAAAATGCCATCTACCCAGGAGATTTTTGCGATCATATCTGCTTTCTTAGGGATTGTTTTGATTTCCACCCATGGTAATCTGCATACATTAAGTATCTCTAAGGCAGCTCTTGCATGGGGGCTTTCTTCCGCAGTTGCTTTTGTCATTTATACGGTATCTCCGCAAAAACTCCATAACCATTATAGCATTTTCGCCGTGACCGGTTGGGGTTTTCTCCTTGCCGGAATCCTTATGTGTATCATTACCAAAAGCTATGCTGTTCATGTTTCATTTACACCATATTCTGCTCTGCTTGTTACTGCAATTGCAATATTCGGTACTTTAATTCCATTTTTAATCTACGGATTCGGTGTACGTCTGCTAGGAAATGTAAAAGCAAGTCTGTTCGCCACAGTGGAACCTGTTGTCAGTGCTATTCTTGCATTTTTCCTTGCAAATGTCACTTTCACCAAAATCGATATTCTTGGATTTGTCTGTATCTTAGGTGCCATACAAGTTGTCGCCATGCAGGCTGTTCGCAAATCAAACGCATGAGAAATACACTTATCGGATCTCATTTACATAGGTTGTCACCCGGTTCTGGATCGTTGTAGTTTGTACACATTTACGCTTTTATCGCCCAGCGTAGTTTTGTCGAACGTGCTCTTGGATTCCGGTTGCACTCCTCCGTAGAAGGACGTGTTACATCCTCTGAAATCTCTGAGTAGATTCCCTGTTTCTTCCCCTGCTTAAATGCCTTCTTCACAAGACGATCCTCACCGGAATGGAATGTAAGGATTGCCACTCTCGCTCCCGGAGCCAATACATCCGGCAGACTATCCAGAAAACTATATAATACTTCAAACTCACTGTTTACATCGATCCGCAATGCCTGAAAACATCTCTGACAGGATTTCTTCACTGCTTCCTTTCGTTCCGCCTGCGGAACAAAGCCCAATGCCTCCTCAATCACATTCTTAAAATCCGTTGTCGTATGAACAGCCCGTTTCTTTCGCTTCCAATCCGTAACCTTAGCTGCAATCTCTACCGCATATGGCTCATCTGAATTCTCCTGCAACATCCCGATCAGTTCTTCTTCTGTCACTTCATTCAAACGTTCGTATGCCGGTGTTCCCTGTTCCGGATTCAATCGCAAATCCAACGGTCCTTCCGCTTTATAAGTAAATCCCCGTTCCGGATTGTCAATCTGCATGGAAGATACACCAAGATCTGCCAATACAAAATCAAACTTTCCAACCTCTTCGGACAACTGTGCTATATTAGCAAAATTCATCTGTCGGATGGTCAGGATTTGCTCTCCATACCCCTTATCCGCTAAACGCTGTTTCGTCTTCTTACTCTCAATCGGATCTACATCCAACGCATAAATATGACCTCGCCCTTGCAGACATTCCAGCATTGCTTTGGTATGCCCTCCATATCCAAGCGTTGCATCTAACCCTTGTTCTCCCGGTTGAATCTTCAATACATCTAAGATCTCCTGCACCATGATCGAAATATGCATTCCCGCAGGGGTACTTCCCTTACGGATTACCTTTTCAATTGTATCCTGATACTTTTCCGGATTCTGTTCTTTGTATTTCTCTGCAAATGTTTTTGGATGTGTTCCACTATATCGTTTACGGCGCTTATGCACCTGTTCTCTCTCTTCCATTCTTATCCTCTTCTACTGCCTATAACAACACTCTACTCTATATATCCTAAATAATCTTCTTACATACATCCTTCAGGCAACAATTCCCGCAATCCGGCGTTGTACGCGCCGTACATACTGCACGTCCATGATACACCAGACGATGACAAAAATCACTTCCCTCATCCGAAGGTATCAATTTCCATAATGCCATCTCCACCTTTTTGGGTTCCTTTATTCCATCTACTAATCCCATGCGATTCACTAACCGAATACAATGTGTATCCGTAACAATCGCAGGCTTTCCAAATACATCGCCCATAATGAGATTGGCACTCTTACGTCCGACTCCCGGCAGCGCCAATAATGCATCAAAATCTTCCGGTACTTTGCAATCATACTGATCACGCAACATCTTCATACATGCACTGATATCCCTTGCCTTGCTTTTTCCAAGACCACATGGCTTAACAATCGCCTCAATATCTTCTACGGGTGCATCTGCCAAATCCTGAACACTCGGATATTTCGCAAATAGTCCCTCCACGACAACATTTACCCTGGCATCTGTACACTGTGCCGCCAACCTTACGCTGACTAACAATTTCCATGCATCATCATATTCCAGGGTACATCCGGCATCCGGATATTCCTGTTTTAACAACTCAATAATATCCAATGCCCGCTGTTTCTTTGTATAACGTTTCTTTTGTTCTGCCATTGATCTATTCCTCTGTTTTCATCCGATAATTGTGCATAAGCGGTCCTCTGCCATGTCCCAAATCCAGTCCGGCTGCAATTGCACCGGCTACATACTCTTTTGCCTTGCGAACACTTTCTTCCATTGTATAACCTTTTGCAAGAAATGTAGCAATTGCAGAAGACAGCGTACACCCTGTACCATGCGTATTTGCATTCTCATATCGCTTGCCGGATACCCAGATGATCGCTCCATCCATATATAACAGATCGTCCGCTGTCTCCGTTAAATGTCCCCCCTTGATCAATATGGCACCCTTGCAATACGCTGCAATCTCTTTGGCAGCCTGTTCCATATCTGTCCGATCCTGAATCGTAATACCACTTAATACTTCCGCTTCACTTAAATTCGGTGTTATAATGTCCGCTCTTGGAATTAACTGCTCCTTCAGCGTGCGCACTGTACGATTCTCCATCAGATTACTGCCACTCGTTGCAACCATAACCGGATCTACAACAATATTATCCGCTTCGTACTCATCTAATTTTTCACAAATTGCTTCCATAATATCCGGCGTAGCGATCATTCCTAATTTCACTGCTTCCGGACGAATATCCTGAAATACCGAATCAATCTGTGCTTTTACCATCTGTACGGAAACTGCTTCCACGCCTTGTACCCCGGTCGTATTCTGCGCAGTCAATGCCGTAATCGCCGTCATTCCGTACTCCCCTAATGATGTAATAGTCTTTAAATCTGCCTGAATCCCTGCACCGCCACTGGAATCAGAACCTGCTATACTTAATATTGTATGCATACATTTGCACCTTCCTTTTCGTAACTGTCCCTACTTAGCAACCAATTCATCTGCAACTGCACGAAGTTGTTGTGTTGCTTTCCGAATATCCGGTGCCGCAAAGATAGCAGATACAACCGCTACACCATTTACATGGGAACCTTTTAATTGTAGCATATTATCTTTCTGAATGCCACCAATGGCAACAACCGGTATGGAAACAGCCTCGCATATTTCTTTGAGTGTAGCAAATGATACCGCTTCTGCATCTAACTTTGTAGAAGTTGTAAAAACAGAACCTACTCCAAGATAATCTGCCCCATTTTTTTCTGCCTCAATTGCTTCTGCAACCGTATGTGCAGATACACCAATGATCTTATCCTGTCCTAACATCCTGCGTGCTTCCACGAGTGCCAGATCACTCTGACCAATATGAACTCCGTCTGCATCAATCTCTTTGGCAAGTTCTACATCATCATCTACTACATATGGAACATGGTATGCATCTGTAATTGTTTTCACCTCTGTGGCCAATTTTACAAATTCCGGATATGCAAGATTCTTCTCACGGATCTGTATAAAAGTGGCTCCCCCTTCCAGAGATTCTTTCACTACTTCGGGCAACGTCCGTCCATTCAGCCACATAGAATCCGTTACAGCATACAAACACATTGCTTTCCTGATCTCTTCTTTACTAAATGCTTTCATATTCTTTCCTTCTTTCTCAAAATACCATATGCCGGATGTTTTCCCATCTCTTGACTGGATTCATCCGGCATATCTTTTATATCTCTTCTACTTTTGCACCATGTACCAGCGTTTCGCCATCTAACCGGCTCATGGCATCGATCAGATACATACGCAGGCTGGATGTTCCGCTTCCCTCAGCCTGCACTTTTGCCCCTGCAATTTCACCGCACAAGCCTTCCGCAGCAATCGCCGCTACTACTGCATTTGTCGGATTCTCCATATTAGCTGCTACATATCCGGCAATCACACCATCTAACATACATCCTGTTCCTGTAATCTTTGACATGTCTGCCACACCATTTCTCGTTGCATATGCATGTTCTGCATCTGCAATCACATCAATGGCTCCGGTAATCGCAATGATAGCTCCGGTTGTTTTGCTCAGTTCTTTCGCAAATTCCGCGGTATCTGCAAGATTATCATCTGTAACGGTATCTGCTACATCTGCATCCACGCCCTTTGTAGATCCGCTTCCGGAATATACAGTCTTAATCTCTGAAATATTGCCACGGATCACTGCAAACTGAATTTCCTTCATCAAACGAAAAGTTGTCTCTGTACGAAACTTCGATGCACCTGCTCCAACCGGATCAAGAATGACCGGATGTCCTAATGCATTTGCTTTCTTTCCCGCTAAGATCATGGATTCAATGGATCTTTCATTCAAAGTTCCAATGTTAATGACTAACGCATTACAGATTGAGGTAATATCTTCTACATCCTTCTTATCATCACTCATGATCGGTGAGCCACCACAGGCTAACATCATGTTGGCAACATCATTTACCGTTACATAGTTGGTAATAAAATGCACTAATGGTGTCTTCTTTCGCACATTCTCCAGAATTGTTTTCATAATTTATCCTTTCTTTCCAGGCTCAAGCCGTCCATCTCGCCTATTGGCTCGATGATCGGGCTGCGCCCTATACCCCAAGATGCACGGCTTGCTTTTACCTTAGGCTCAAGCCGTCCATCTCGCCTATTGGCTCGATGATCGGGCTGCGCCCTATACCCCAAGATGCATCTGGCTACTTATGCAAGCAAGCTTGCCGTAGCCCATGCATCTTAGGGTGCACGGCTTGAGCCTAGTCCATGATGTCAACGTCTTCGCCGCGAAGAATTTTGTTGATATTTCTTACGGCACACATTTTACCACACATGGTACAGGTATCTTCTTTTTCCGGTTTTGACTCTGCACGATATCTTCTTGCTTTGTCACCATCTATCGCTAAATCAAACTGTTTTTCCCAATCCAGCTCCCGACGGGCTTCTCCCATCTGATGATCCCAGTCTTTCGCTCCCGGCACACCCTTTGCGATATCTGCCGCATGTGCTGCGATCTTAGAAGCAATGATTCCTTCTTTTACATCCTCCACCGTTGGCAGACGTAAATGTTCCGCAGGTGTAACATAACATAAGAAAGATGCTCCATAGGTAGCTGCGATTGCTCCGCCAATTGCAGCCGTAATGTGATCATATCCCGGTGCAACGTCCGTAACCAAAGGACCTAACACATAAAATGGTGCCCCTTTACAGATTGTCTGCTCAATCTCCATATTCGAACGGATCTGATTCAGTGGCATATGTCCCGGTCCCTCGATCATAACCTGTACATTCTTATCCCATGCACGCTGTGTCAGTTCTCCCAATGTAACCAATTCTTCAATCTGTGATATGTCTCCGGCATCCTCAATACATCCCGGACGGCAGGCATCTCCTAAACTGATCGTTACATCATACTGATTACAGATATCTAAAATCTCATCATAATACTCATAAAATGGATTCTCATTTCCGGTAAGCTCCATCCATGCAAAGATAATGGAACCACCACGCGATACAATATTCATATGACGTTTTGTATTCTTAAAACGCTGTGCCGTTGCTTTATTGATACCACAATGAATCGTCATAAAATCCACACCGTCTTCCGCATGCATTCTCACTACATCAATCCATTCTCTGGAAGTAATGGATTTTAATGCCTTGTTATAATACACTACTGCATCATAAATCGGAACGGTACCAATGATCGCACTACATTCCGATGTCAATTTGGTACGGAATTTTCTTGTATCTCCAAAAGAACTTAAGTCCATGATTGACTCAGCACCAAGGTTGACTGCCTCCTGTACCTTTTCCATCTCCACATCCATATCCAGGCAGTCCTTCGAGGTACCCAGGTTCACATTGATCTTTGTCTTTAATTTGGTACCAATTCCATATGGTTTCAAACATGTATGATTCTTATTGGCCGGAATAGCTACCTGCCCCTTTGCAACCAGATCACGAATTGTCTCTGCTGACATATTCTCATAATCCGCTACCTGCTTCATCGCTTCTGTAATGATGCCCTTTCTCGCAGCATCCATCTGTGTTGTGTATTCCATTTCATCCTTCCTTTCTATATAACAAAAGACTCCCTGCCGTCACAGAGAGCCTCTATTCATGTTCTTACTTATCCCATATCTCGAATCCCTACGTTAGCATTACCTAAATCAGGTTGCGGGTCGAAGTTGATGACTTCCTCTCAGCCTGCTTCACAAGCTCCCCGTTCCTATTCAATTCCTGTTTAGTGTAACATACCCATTCATTGTTTACAATACCAAAATGTATGTTACGCCTCGTTCTCCGGTATCTCAACAACCGGTCCGCCTGTTAATACCCTTAATATTAAAAATGTTCCCAGTAACAATGTAATGCCTAACACAAATGGCACGATCGGAGTCTGCACAAATCCGGCAACAATATATGTCACAAAAGAAACCGCCGCCACAGTCACTGCATATGGAAGCTGCGTAGACACATGATTTAAATGATTACATTGTGCTCCGGCAGATGCCATAATGGTAGTATCGGAGATTGGGGAACAATGATCGCCGCAAACGGCTCCTGCCATACATGCAGACATCGCAATGATCATCATGGTCGGATTCTTATCTTCAAATGTATGAACAACGATTGGAATCAATATACCAAAAGTTCCCCATGATGTACCGGTTGCAAACGCAAGAAAACAGGCAATCAGGAAAATGATTGCCGGTAACAGGCTTAACCAGTTACCGGATATTCCATTCACGACAGAAGCTACATACTCCTTGGCTCCAAGACTATCCGTCATTGCCTTCAATGTCCATGCAAATGTAAGAATCAGAATTGGAGGCACCATTGCCTTAAATCCTTCCGGCACACACTCCATTGACTGTTTGAATTTTAATATATTACGCAATTTGTAATAAACAATCGTAATAATAAGTGCTACAAAACTTCCGTACATCAATCCTACGGAAGCTACACTATTCGAAAACGCCTCAATGATTCCGGCCCCACTGAAAAATCCACCTGTGTAGATCATTCCTGTAATACAACATACAATAAGTGCAACAATCGGAATTACCAGATCGATCACTTTTCCTCTACCGTCATCCGTTGCATCCTGAGAATCCGTATACGGACGATCCGGGGTTGTAAAGAGATCTCCATGTGTTGCATTGATCTCATGTGTCCGCATCTGTCCAAAATCTACCTTCATAATAACCATTGCAAACATTGCAACGATCGTAAACAATGCATAATAATTATATGGAATCGCTTTGAGGAATAACTGAAATCCATCTTCTCCCTCTACGAATCCGGTAACAGCCGCCGCCCAGGATGAGATTGGCGCAATGATACAGATTGGTGCTGCTGTTGCATCAATCAGATATGCCAGTTTTGCACGGGATACTTCGTGTTTATCCGTAACCGGCCGCATCACACTGCCAACCGTCAGACAATTAAAATAGTCATCTACAAAGATCAGAATACCGAGAAAGATGGTTGCAAGCTGTGCACCCACTCTCGTCTTAATATGCGTAGATGCCCATCGCCCAAATGCTGCCGATCCACCTGCCATATTCATCATACAGACCATAATTCCTAATACAACCAGAAATACCAGAATACCAACATTATCCGGCTTGGACAATACTCCTACAATTCCGTCCTGAAACACATGTTTCATTGTTAATTCCAGACCAAAATTTGAATAAAACAATCCTCCAATAACAATTCCCACAAACAGCGAGCTATAGACTTCCTTCGTGATCAGCGCTAAACCAATCGCAACAATCGGAGGTACCAGCGCCCAGAATGTGGCATACATCTGTGATACATACTCCATAAGATTCTCCCTTCTCTTTCGAATAGCAACCTATCTATCGTGTCGCTCATTTTCTACATAAATGGTATTGTACCATATATATTCCTTTTTTCCAATAAAAAAAGACCGTTTCTTTACTTCTGCAAAAGAAAACAAAACAGTCTTTGATCATTGAATTCTTAATTATGCCTCATGCGGAAAAATAACAGTAAGCAACATCTTAAAATCCTCCTTTGCATATACGGCATGAGGAATGGTTGCCGGCATCACAATTGCTTCTCCCGCATGACAGGTATGCTCTACTCCATCAACCGTAAACAAACCGGTTCCTTCTAAAACATATGCCATCGCATCTCCGAATGAATCATGCGTTCCAATCTCCTCACCTTTCGAAAAAGCAAATAGTGTCACGCTCACCGCATCATTCTGTGCCAACGTCTTACTAATGACCTGTCCTGGCTGTACCTCTAATTCCTTTGCTAAATTGATAACCTTTTCATGATCAATATTTTTAATAAATGCCATATCGCATTCCCCTTTCTCAATATAATACATCATGGGTAGCATCAAAATGTCTTCTGTTATTATAACAACATTAAAAAAAATTATTCGGCAGCTTTTTCTGTTGTCTCTTCCTCTTGTTCCTCAGAATCGCCTTTCTGTGTTGTTTCCGAATCTTCGCCGTCTTCCGAATCTTCTTCCGCATCACCTTCCCCTGAACCTTCTATCTCTTCATCTGATGCCTCTGTATCATCATATAACTGTGTCTGCTGTTCGTTATACTCATCTTCGGATATCTCCGTTAATTTTGCATTATCATATAAGAAATCCGCAACCTTTTGGTAAGTAAGCTGATAACCAACTTCTTCCTCGCTATAATCTTTCAAGAAATCCTCTGCACTTTCATACCCATACGTTGCATAATTGTCTTTTACAAATTGATCTACCTCTTTTTTAGAACAGCTGATCTTCTCTTTTTGTGCAATTGCTCCCATGATCAATTCTGAATTCACATTGTTAATAATATCCTGTTTCTTTGTATCCTCATCTAATCCTAACATCTCTTCGAACTCAGACAATTCCATTCCATACATAGACGCTGAATATTCATTATCATTGTTATAATTCTCTTCACATTCTGTATACAGATCATCCGGATAACCATTGAATTTGGAGTTGTCTAACAAATACTGCATAATTTCCTGTACGGCTGCTGACTTATATTCTTCTTCACGACTTTCTTCTAATTCCTTCTTCTTGGCAGCCTCATATTCTGCTTTATCCTTATATTCCGTATTTTCCTTTACAAAATCATCATTGTATTCCGGAACAATTTCCTTGCTGATCTCATTCAAAGTAACATCTACGGTCGCTTTCTTTCCGATATCTGCATCATCATATGCATAATCTTCCGTAATTTCCACATCGATCTTTTTATTGTCACCTGTCTTCATTCCAACAAGTTCTTCTTCTACTTCCGGAAAAAGATAGCCCTCTCCGATCACAACATCCTCGTCTTGTGCAGAATAATTCTCATTCTCTTTGCCATCTATCGTGGTTTTATATGTTACATTCGCATAATCATCTTCCTTTGCAGCCCGGTCTGTGATCGGATCATAGGTTACATAATCATACATCTCTTCATCAATTGCACTCTGCACTTCCTCATCCGTAATCTCAAATGTAACTTTTGATGCTTCTACTCCTTTGTAATCACATAAATCTACATATTTTGAATATGAGATATTCTTCAGGTACGGATTGCTTTGCCCACATCCGGTTATCGCTGCCATAATCAATACACTTGCCATTCCTAACGCTATTATCTTCTTCATTCTTATCTCCTTTATCTTATGGTAATATATAACCTGCTGCCCGATACAGTTCGTACCATTCTTTACGGCTCAGTATTATGTTAACCGATTCACATAACTGCACTAAATGCTCCGGATTCATTGTACCTGCCAAAACCTGCATCTGTGCCGGATGTCTGAGTATCCACGCAATTGCAATCGCTGATTTGGTAACATGTCTTTCCTCTGCAATTCTGCCTAATACATCATTTACCTCCGGGAATTTCTCATTATCAATAAAACTGCCCTCAAAGAAACCATACTGCAACGGCGACCATGCCTGAATCGTTATATTATGCAATCTGCAGTAATCTAAAACTGCCATATCTCTACTTGCAGCTCCGTCTGTCAACATATTGGCTTCTAATCCTTGTTGTATCATTCCTGCATGCATTAACCCAAACTGCATCTGGTTCACCTGTATCGGAACTTTACACACCGACTGTAACAATTCAATCTGTGCGGACGTAAAGTTGCTCACTCCAAATCTTCTTACCTTCCCGGTTCTTTGCAGCTGATGAAGTGTATCTGCTACTTCCTCAACATCCATCAACGCATCCGGTCTGTGTAATAACAGCAAATCAATATATTCCGCCTGTAACCGGCGTAAACTGTCATCCACGGAAGATAATATATGTGCAGCCGAAAAATCATAATATCCATCACGGATTCCACATTTGGTCTGAATCCTCATACGCTCCCGCATTCCCTTATTCTCCGCAAGGGCTTTTCCGAATACCTCTTCGCTTCTTCCTGCTCCGTAGATATCCGCATGGTCAAACAGGTTCACCCCGTTATCTAATGCTATATTGATCAATTTGGAGACTTCCTGTACCGACATATCAGCCATTCGCATACAACCTAACCCGATCCGGCTGGCATCCATATTGGAATCTCCTAACTCCATCGCCATCTCACCGCCTAACGGTTTCACGGATTTGCTTTCAAAGCCGACTGTTCCCGCCACTTTATTTGCCATCCGCATCAGAATATTCCGGTGTGTTTTGATTACGTGGAAATATATATTTTCTACCTTATCTGCAAACTGCTGTGTAGAAAACGGCTCTGCACTTGCCATGGCATTCTTACTGTAATCAATGCCTTGTGGATTCCTTAATACCTTATCCATTCCTTTTACAAAAGAATCCTCGTCTAGAAATTCATATCCATTTTTCCCTTCAAACAATACTCCATCCAAACAAGGATCTCTTCTCGCTACAACCGGCAATCCCGAAGCTAATGCCTCAATATAGGTTAATCCCTGTGTCTCGCTGGTTGATCCGGAAACAAAGACATCCGCCACCTGATAATAATGCGTAATCTCATCCCATGGTTTTGCTCCGGCAAATATAATCTGCTTTCTATGTTTGAGCGTCCTTGCCTGACGTTCTAATGTTCCCCGTTGCGGTCCGTCCCCAACTACAAGAAATGTAACATCCGGATTCGTATCCATATAATGATTCAGGTATAGCATTACCTCATCAATATTCTTCTCATCAGATACACGGCCTAAATAAAGGACGACTTTATTGTCCTTCGGAATACCTAGTGCCGCTTTTAACTTGTTACGCTGCATTGCCGTGTCCCTGACTTCAAAATGACTCAGATCAATTCCTGTCGGGATTACATTGATATCCGGCTTAACACCATAATGCCGCATCAGATTGGCTACCTTTTCTGTCGGAACAATCAGTTCTTCTGCACCACGGACACTGAATTTACTAAACATTTTAACAAATGCTTTTGCTCTTTTTTCACTGGAAATATACTTCTTAATATAATGTGTATAATCTTCATATATCGTATGATATGTGTGGACAACCGGAACGAACAGCTCATGTGCCATGATTCTTCCAAACATTCCGATTGCAAACTCTGTATTCGTATGAATAATATCTAACTTCATCTTATGGATCTTCATTGCGATCTTCGGATGATAAAATAATCCAATTCTACGCTCCGGAACAAAGGAACATGCTTTTGACGGAACACGGAATACACCTTTTTCATTCGCCGGTGCGTCCGGTGTCTTTGTCGTAATGACATATACATTGTGTCCCTTTTTCTCCAGTTCTTTTTTTAATAAATATACGGAATTCGCAACTCCATTCAATTCAGGATAATACGTGTCCGTAAATAATCCAATATTCATATTCTGACTCCTTGCTTCCCTGTCATACAAAGCTCATTGTAATACATTTCCGTGAAAATGTCTTGTAAAATTTTTGTGTCTCTTAATATCCCCTCTGTGCTTTTTCTTTTGCTTCCGCTATCTCTGCCTCTTTCTTTGCTTCATCCTCAGCAGCCTCCCGATTCAACCGGTCTATGATCTCCTGTGCTCTTCTTAAATTTTCTGCTTCCTGCTCCGCCAACTGCCCTGCTTTCCGTTCCTCTTCCTCATGCAGTCTGGCCTCCCTGCCTTCTTCAATAAATGCATTTACATTCACCTTATTGGCATTCATAATGGCAGCGATCCGCTCTTTTTCCTGTTGTTCCCTGCGTAATCTCTCTATTTCCTGCTGTCTGTTACGTTCCTGCTCCCGCCTTAGCTGTTCTGCCCTTTGCCGTGCATATTCTGCATCATCATAAGTTGTATTCGGCGCATACCGTTCCTGCACCGAATCTGCCTGTACCATATCTGCCACATTCTCTTCCATATCTGCAGATTCACTATCTGTCTTCGATGTCACAGACACAATCGGCTGTTGCTCCGCCCGTACATTATTATCATAGCGGATAATAAACACCGGAAGGATCACCTGTTGCCACCACTTGATCACGTTGCTCTTTAATTTTGAAAAAAATGTCATAACCGCCCTTTTCCCTTCTCTGTTCTATACCCATTCATTTATTCATCATCTTCCTGCGGAAATTGCCGCAATAAAAAACGCCTTTTATATTTCAATGTTGCATAATCCGTAATCCGCTTCAGACATGTAAAATCTGCCGTACCTCCAATTACCCCGATAAATGTTGATCCCTGTAAAAACTTACCATATAACAATTCATGTGATAATGCTTCCGCCGATGCATCGATCTGTCTTCGGATCTGTAACTCTACAACAAATGAATCTGTCTTTTGTTCTTCCTCCGCAAATTCCTCTTTATAATATCGTCTTATCAATTTGTTCATATCGGCATCTTTCTTCTGTAATTCATCCCCACTTTTCAACGCTGTGTCAATCAGCTTAAGAATAAATAATTTCTCTTTCTCTTCTCGATAGGAAAATCCATAACTTAATGCAATCTCATAAATGCTCTTCAACATGACCGAAACAAAGATCGGAATATCCGGAATGCCTAACCCTACTATACCGAATCCGATTCCCTCTATCGTTGTGATCGTAAGATTCTTCGCTCTCGTTCTTCTTGCCTGACGTTCAAATTTCCGAATCGTCTTACCGCTAAATCCCTCATGCCGGATATCTCTTTCATGCTCCCTGAATAGCCTTACCTGTCGTTCTTTCCGATACGTTTTCTCAATGAGCCCCGATCCTTTTTCAAACACTGTCACAAATGCCTTGTTAAATGCCGTCTCTAACGTCTTCTGTAAAGTAACCGGCACTTTCTTCTCAACAAACCTCACCCATTTCGGTGTCTTGTCCATAATATGCCCTACGATGTAAGACTCCTCTTTTAATTTCTGTAACCGCCACTCATTTTCCCATGAAAACTGACTCATATGCATCCTTCTTTTCTATATAAACTCAATCATATATTCTTTAAATATGCCTCTCCTGTAATCTCAAATATCCTAAGCACTATATACAAATATTATACATTACCCCCCTCATAATAACAACTTAAAATTCCTCTTGCACAGCGTAAGTTTTTCGCGAAGATAACGTGAATGGCACATGCCCGAAAACGTAAATAAAGCCATGTAAGTTTGTCTTATATGGTTAAGCAAGGCATTCTGATTACGCCGGTGCTTGGTGAGGTTCTTACGAACCTAGCACCGCTGCGTATGAAGCATAGCGCAAGCGTGCCTGCGTACCATAAAGGCAAACCAACATGGCTTTTTCTATATCTTTTCGATTGTCAAACAATTATAAATATGTTGTAATAACTTTTTGTTATGGCCTGCGTAAGATTCCACTTTCATCCACTGCCTGAACAACCTTTGCAAGTTCCTCCGGCGGCATCACAAGTGCAAACCGGACATATCCTTCTCCACCGGTTCCAAACGCATCGCCCGGTGTACACAGCACACCTGCACGTTCCACCATCGTCATACAGAACTCTCTAGAGCTTGCATATCCTTCCGGCACCGGTGCCCACACAAACATGGTTCCCTGACTATCCGGTACATTCCAGCCAATACTGCGGAAACCGCCACAAAGTGCATCTCTTCTCTTCTGATACTCCGCACATTGTTTCTTTACAAACTCATTGGAGCCATTCAATGCTGCAATTGCACCATACTGAATCGGAAGAAATGTTCCAAAATCAAACTGACTGCGCAATAACTTCAACGCATCTACTGCATCCTTTCTTCCCAAAAAGAATGATACACGCGCACCCGTTACATTAAATGACTTAGACAAGGAGAAGAATTCCGCTCCAATCTCCATAGCTCCCGGCACTGACAAAAACGATTCTCCCACTTTTCCATCATAAATAATATCAGAATACGCATTATCATGAATAACAAATATATTATATTTCTTAGCAAATGCAACCAATTCTTCATAAAATGACCGGGGTGCCGTTCGGCATACCGGATTATACGGATAGGAAACGATCATCAGCTTTGCTTTCTCCGCAATCTCCTCCGGAATGTCCGAAAGTACCGGCAAAAAATCATTTTCTTCTTTCAGATCATAAAAGTACATATCGGCACCACTTAGATATGACCCAGCTTCAAAGATTGGATAACCCGGATTGGGCAATAGCACAAGATCTCCCTCGTCTAATAACGCCATTCCGACATGTCCCATCCCTTCCTGTGTTCCATGCACACCCGTAATGCAGTCCGGAGCAATATCAACGCCAAAACGTTTCTTATAATAACCGGATACCGCATCTAAAAGCTCCGGAATATCTCTCAGTGAATACTTATAATTCTCCGGCTTGCTCGCAGCCTCTAACACCGCATCCATAATATGCTTCGGCGGTTCAAAATCAGGAGTTCCTACCGACAGATTGTATATATGTCTGCCCTGCTGCTCCATCTCATCTTTTTTGTCATTTAATTCTGCAAAAATTCCGGTTTGAAAATGCTCCAGCCGCTTTGCAGCAATCTTATCATTTATGCTCATTTTACTGTTCCTTTCCCCTTAGTTGCGCCCATTCATCTGTCGGTTACGCTCATTTTCCTCTTTGCAGTCTAACGCAAACTGAATCAAAAATTCATAAAAATCTTTTACGAACGGATTATCCGAAAACTGCGGATTATAAGTAATTATGATATCCCGCTTGCATTCCGGGCTCTTGATCGGCAATAATACAACATTTTGCGACTTCTGCCAGATACTTTCCCATGAATATTCCGGCCAGAAACCAACACCTAATCCGGCACTGATCAGGCTTCGTACAGATTCAAAATTCATACTTTCAAACACAATATCCGGTGAAAAGCCTGCCTCAAAACAAAACTGATCACAGATGCTACGGATTGGTCTCGTATTAGTCATAACAATAAAACCTTCTTCCGATACATCCGCCAATTCGATCTCTTTATAATCTGCATACGGTGACGAAGACGGAACTGCAAGGAAAAACTTCTCCTCTAAAATGGTCTGATTTGCCGCCGTTGAACGTTTTGGTAACGTTGCTGTAATACAAAGATCATAATCCATTGAGGAAGGACTCTGCACAAACTGAAAATTCACATCCGGATGTTTCTCTTTGTATGCAATAATGCAGTTGGTTACTAAGACAGATGCCGCCAATACATTTATATGAATTGTCATATGCTGCTTTCTCGCTGTATCTGCTAATTTCTTTGGCAGATCATCCAGACTCTTCATGATCGGTTTCAATTCTTCTACCAGTAATTTTCCCGGTGCACTTAATGTAATACCACCCTTTCGACGATCAAATAACTTTACACCCAGCTCCTGTTCCAATCGTTTGATCGACTGGGACAATGCCGGCTGTGCAATATGCAAAGAATTGGCAGCCTTTGTAATATGTTCATACTGTGCTGCCACCATAAAATACTGTAACTGTTGAAGTTCCATACCCGCCTCCATTTCTATATTTATCCACCAAACAGAACTCTGTTTCTAACGCAAAGAAATAGACTCCTAAGTATCACTTCAGAAGTCTGTTCATAATCTCAGATGATTCTATTATAATTTTTATATTATGCAGTGTCAAGTTGCAAATCACACGAACACAAACAACTTTGATCTGCAATCCGAACCTTTCTTCCGACTATCCTGTCACAAAGTCCTGCAAGCTTAATAATATATAGTAGTATGAATATCATCATTTCATGAAAAGAATCGAAAAGAGGTATGATCGAATGACTCATCTGTCAAACAGCCTGGATTGGAACCAGGTTATCCTTACAATCTGGACGGTTGTGTTATTACCCGTCATAACATACATCGGAAATGAGTTTAAACAATATGCTGAAGCCAGAAAAATTGATAACTATAATGAAATTCTGCAAAAAAGTGTAATGTCCGTGGTCAAAGATGTCTATGAAACCGAAGTAAAAAATATTAAAGGCACCGATGCATGGACCGATGAACAAAAGGAAAAAGCACGCTCCATAGCCAAAAATAAAATCATCTTTGCATTACCTGCTTCTGCTTATAACTGCTTAAAACTAGAAAATCCGGACTTTAATGAATATGTATATTCTTTGATCGAGGCAAGCTTATTTGACCTGAAGAATAAGCAGGAGGTGATGTAATGTCTTATACTTTAAAAAAACATTTGTCTAAAAAAAGTAATTACGGTGCAAAGCGAAGCACATCTGCCATAAAATATATTGTAATCCACTACACAGCCAATGACGGGGACTCCGACGAATCAAATGCCAGATATTTTGCCAATAATTCTGTAAAATCCTCCGCCCATTATTTTGTAGATGATGACTCCATTACACAATCTGTTCCCGATCATTATGTTGCATGGGCAGTCGGAGGCACAAAATACAGTAACACCAATATTACCGGCGGCGGAAAATATTATACGATCTGCACGAACAGTAACAGCATTAGCATCGAATTGTGCGACACGAAAAAAGATGGTAAATATTACCCCTCTGCTGCAACAATCCAAAATGCATTGGCATTCACCCGGAAATTAATGAAAAAGTATAACATTCCACAATCTCACGTCATCCGTCATTTTGATGCGACCGGAAAAATCTGTCCGGCATATTGGTGTGGTACAAAAGCGAAAAACAACTTGTGAAAACTGAATTTTACAACAGATTATCCGGCACTTCTCCCCGTCCAACCAAATCATCCTCCACCAAATACACCCATTCAAAATTCTTATCCGACCTTAAAACAATATTAAAACTAAAATCAAATGCATCTGCCAAAACCATCCTCTCAAAAACCATTACCGTATCCAGCACTAAAAATCGAACACATAAAATTGTGCTGCCCATTCAAAAATATCTGAATAGTTTAGGATATGATTGCGGCAAAGCAGATGGTATTGCCGGAACAAAGTTCCATGCCGCAGTGAAGTCTTTCCAGAAAAAGAATAAATGCGTAGTCGATGGCGAGATCACCGCACGAAACGCAACCTGGAAAGCTTTATTAAAAATCAAGAAGTAAGTTACAATTATCAGCCATACTGTATACATTTTGTAAACTTCTTGTTGAATTAGTTTTCAAAATGTATATAATATATTTGTAAAGGAGATGTACCTATGAGGAAAAATCAATTTGCTCAACTTCTAAAACATTATTTATCCCTTAATGGAAAAACACAACGTGATTTAGCAAGTGCTCTAAAATTTGATAAATCAACCGTATCTAGTTGGTGTTCCGGCACAAGAGTTCCTAAAATAGACGTTATTATAGATATTGCTAATTATCTTCATGTAACTCCCGGAGATTTAATTACAAAATCAAACACCAGCAAAGATTATTACTATCTTAATAAAAAAACGAAAGAAATCGCGCAAGAGATCTATAAAAATGAAGAGCTTGCATTACTATTTGATGCCGCAAGAGATGCTTCTCCAGAAGACTTACAGATAGTATATACAATGCTTTCTGTTTTAAAGAAAAATAAAAAAAACAAATAACATAATATATTATCAAAGTGCTATGCTACTTTACCGTTTCGTTTAACACATAGAATATAAGGACACATCACTCATTAACAACGGAGAAAAAAGAATACGCAAATGAAGAAAGTTGGAGAATTTACAGAAAAGATAATCAACCAATTGCAATTAAATATTCCTATTGGCACCCCTATTTTAGTCGGCAACAGTAACGAAAACCATATTAAAGCAAGACATCTTTATGAATATGAACAATACTATGATAGACTCCCCGATATCATTGCACATCCAGATTATATTGGACTTAGTCCAAAAGATAATTCAGTACAATTTGTTAAGAATTTTATCGTCAACTCAGAATACATACGTGTCGCAGTAAAAGTTACACATAATGGAAAAAGTTTTGTAAAAACTATGCACCTGCTAAGTACTTGTAATGCTGAACGATACATTCAAAAGGGCACTCTGAAAAAACTTGACAACAAATAATAATGAAGTATAATAAATGTATAAATGATGTATATTATATCGAATGGAATCTGAGGACGGAACAGGCGGCCGTCACCCATTGTTAGGAGATGTGGATTGTCACCCACCTATTCCATTCGTTTTTAAAGCAGATAACTTTAGTTATCTGCTTTTTCATTTTCCATTTCGACTTACGGATCATTCCTTTGCCTTGTAGCATTTATAATTTTTCCCAATGATATTCTACAAATCCTCCATACGTTATTCAGATTTCTTTTTTATACGAAATACTGCTAGTGGGGTGATATGTCAGCTGTTGGATTACTTATGATATACTCTTTCCTATAACACCCTACAACTATATATTCTTATTTATTGCTTCTCGTAGCAAAAGAAGATATTTCTTTTCCAGATCCTTGTATGGCTTGTTATATTTTTTTTGACCCAAACCTTTTACTTCACTATCCGAATCAATCTTTCTTACTTCATCCGCCCAATCCTGTTTTATTTGCTCAATTCTTTTTAACTTCTCTTCTGACATACACAATATTATTATCTCCACTTATATGCTCTTTATGAGTTCCATTCCAAAAAAACATCCTTAAGTATACCACATTTCATGAAACGAGACACACCTGTGTCTCGCTTTTTATCAGTGCGGATGACAGGGTGCACAACGTCCTGCGGACGTTGGCTTTGCACCGACCGGAGCGGAGCGGAGACCTTGAACCGACAGGGGCAAGGGCGGCGTCCGCTCCATAAAAAAACGAGACACACCTGTGTCTCGCTTTTTTATCAGTGCGGATGACAGGAATTGAACCTGCACGGTCTCCCACTAGATCCTAAGTCTAGCGCGTCTGCCAGTTCCGCCACATCCGCATGAAACAAGAAAAGAAGCATTGCTGCTTCTCTTCAGTGAAGCACGGGGGATTCGAACCCCCGACAACCTGATTAAAAGTCAGGTGCTCTACCGACTGAGCTAGTGCTCCATATTATATTAAGATAAATCATAACTACCTAGCTGGGGTAGTTGGATTCGAACCAACGAATGCAGGAGTCAAAGTCCTGTGCCTTACCGCTTGGCGATAGCCCAATAAAAAAGAAAAAGGGTGGGTAATGGGACTCGAACCCATGATATCCAGAACCACAATCTGGCGCGCTAACCAACTGCACCATACCCACCATATTACTTATCGAACTGTCTTTTGTCCAACTAAGTATCACCATATTAAATTTAGTGGTTTAAACGAGCCTGGGGGGATTCGAACCCTCGACCTACGGCTTAGAAGGCCGTTGCTCTATCCAGCTGAGCTACAGACTCATATCTCTTAACCACAACCCGAAACAATTGTTTCAGGAGAGCGGGTGATGGGAATCGAACCCACGTATCCAGCTTGGAAGGCTGGTGTTCTACC
>OMBG01000135.1_pt1 | contig 39556 bp, 38 predicted proteins | sample 1674251 | NCBI WGS metagenome assembly OMBG01 (sample SAMEA103958153, study PRJEB25191) | human gut metagenome | reverse complement strand
AGAACACCAGCGTCAAGGATTTCCGGGAGCTGGTTTCCGAGATCGGTATGCTCATCACCTATGAGGCGACCCGTGACCTGCCCCTGACCACCAAGCACATCAAGACCCCTCTCTGCGAGATGGACGCGCCCACGCTGGCGGGCCGCAAATTCGTGGTGGTGCCTATCCTCCGTGCCGGGCTTGGTCTGGTGGACGGTGTGCTTCGCATGGTGCCCTCCGCCCGTGTGGGTCATATCGGTATGTACCGCGACGAGGAGACGCTGGAGCCGCATCCCTACTTCTGCAAAATGCCCAAGGACGTGGCGGAGCGTGACGTGCTCATCGTGGATCCCATGCTGGCGACCGGCGGCTCCGCTGCCGAGGCCATCGACGAGATGAAGAAGCGCGGCTGCAAGCACATCAAGCTGATGGTGCTGGTGGCGGCTCCCGAGGGCATCGCCCACCTGCAAAAGCTGCACCCCGACGTGGACATCTACGCCGGTGCGCTGGACGACCACCTGAACGAGCGGGGCTACATCGTCCCCGGTCTGGGCGACGCCGGCGACCGCATCTTCGGCACCAAGTAAATCCCGCAGGTCCCGCCGCAAAGCGGGACCTGCTTTTTTGTTGTATTTTCCCGCGCTTTGTGGTACAATACGTGAATCGAAAAACGCCCCGGAGAAAGGAACACCGCCATGAAACAGCCGCCCAAGAAGCCGCGCCGCGTCCGCGCCGAGCTGAAATCCACCATCCGCCGCCAGCCGTCGGTTTTCACCGTCTATATGATCCTGCGCCTTATCGTGCTGGCAACGCTGGTATCCTCCATCCTCCGCGGAGAATACGAAAGCGCGTTCATCTGCCTTCTGGTGCTGGTGCTGTTCATGCTGCCCTTCTTCATCCAGCAGAACTTCGGCATCGAGCTGCCGTCCACCTTGGAGATCATCATTCTCCTGTTCATCTTCGCCGCGGAGATACTGGGCGAGCTGAAATGCTACTTCATCACCTACCACCACTGGGACACCATGCTCCACACCACCACCGGCTTCCTCTGCGCCGCCACGGGCTTCGCCCTTATCGACATCCTCAACCGCAACAGCCGCATCAAATTCCAGCTGTCCCCTATCTACGTGGCTCTGGCGGCGTTCTGCTTCTCCATGACCGTGGGCGTCCTGTGGGAATTCTTCGAGTTCGGCATGGACAGGCTCTTCCACATGGATATGCAGAAGGACACCGTCGTGAGCTCCATCACCTCCGTCATGCTGGACCCCACCAACAGCAATATCCCCGTCACCATCGACAACATCACCTCCGTGCAGGTGAACGGGCAGGACTTGGGCTTCGGCGGCTATCTGGACATCGGGCTGTACGACACCATGAAGGACCTGTTCGTGAACTTCATCGGCGCGGTGGTGTTCAGCACCATCGGCTACTTCTATATCAAGCAGCGCGGCAAGGGCAAGCTGGCGCGGGCGTTCATCCCCACCATCACCGACGAGGACACGTCGGAGCAGGACGCTCCTAAGCCGGAGGCGGAAAAGCCCGCCGGTGGGGAATAAAGCCACCCCACAGCAGCACACGGGCACAGCCGGTCAACGACCGCTGTGCCCGTGTTTTATGTTCTTTTCCGCGCCGTCACTGGTTGCGCCGGTTCGCCCACGTGATCTCGTTGTTCTTGTAGAAATCCGGCACATCGGAATCCGAGGAGCCGTGGATGGGCTTGTTCCCGGTCAGCGTGTCGATAATATCCCGCACGAACTTCGAGAGCAGGCTGGTGTCATCGTCGTCCTCGGCGTCGATGGTCATGCTGAACTGCACGCTTCCGCCCACAATGGCGTCCACGCACTCCGGGTCGTCGCCCTCCATCCAGATGACGATGGTGTACTTATCCACGTTGCCCACCAGGAAGTTCTCCTCCGTGAAGGTGCAGACGGTGTTCCGCGTCTCGAAGTTCACGCAGCCCTCCTCCGGCGTGCCGTCCGCCGACGGCTCGGCGTAGGTGGTACGCACGCCGTTGCGCCACACCGCCAAGCGCACGGCGTCCTCCGCGCCCTTGGCGCAGGAATCCATGCGGATCCTCGCATAGTAGGACACATCCTCCTTGCCGGCGTTGCGGATATAGTAGGTGTACGCCATGTAGTTCTTGCCGTTGTGGTTGCCGTCTATGTCGTCGATGTCCTCCGGCAGCTCACTGCCGGAGATATTGGTGGCGTCCACCACCGCGTCCGCCACCAGCCGCGCCGTCGCCTCCGTAAAGTCCCCGTCTGCGGCGATGGATATGCCCTTGCGGTACATCTCCAGCCGGTTGAGGTTGATGGTGAAGTTGCCCATCTTCTCCTGCATGAAGGCGAGGATAAACAGTGCCGCCAGAGCCAGCAGCAACGCCAGCAGCAACAGATGCAGCCTGTTCAGCCGCAGCAACGCCGCGCCGAACCGTCTGGCGCGCCGCTGCGGCAGGTACAGGCTCACCACCGCGTCGGTGTCCACGTCCTCTCCCGCGTCCTCCAGCGCGCGCCGGATCTCCTCCACGCGGACGACCTTCCGCTCCCGGCGGCTCCTGCCCCGCTTTTGCAGCAGTGACGGCTTCCGCCCCCCTGTACCGGCGGCCGTCTCCGTCTCCCCACCGGCGGCGGACACGCCCTCCATCCCCAGAGGATCCGCGGGAACATCCGTTTCGCCGCTTTTTTTGTTTTTATCCCAAATACGCATAGCCCCGCTCCGTCACTGCCATTTACATGGCGTACTTTCTTCTCACGTTGTCCACATAGCGGATATAGGACTCCCGCTCCCCGGTGGTGGCGAACCGCAACTGCAAGCCGCACAGCATCCGGAAGGGACTGCCCTTGGGAGCCTCGCGCTCCCAGCAGACGACGCCCACCACGTCCCGCTGCTCCCTGCCGTCCGGCGAGGTGCCTATCCGCGGCAGCGTCAGCTGGCAGATCTCCCCCACCTGGAACCGGTGGCTCAGATAGACCGCCACACCGCCGTTGGATATATCCAGCGTCAGCCCCTCGTCCCGCGTCACCGTGCCCTCGCTGTTCACCGGCCACGTGTCCTGCTTGTACTGCACGTGGAGCGCGATCTTGAAACGCTCGTCCGCACGCTGCACGAACTGCCGCAGCTCCGACACGCGGCGTATTTTCCAGTACCGCCGTATGCCCTCCTGCACCAGATCGTCGGCGTACCCCGCCACGATGCACGCGCCGCTGCCGCTGCCGAAGCGCAGCAGCAGACGCAGGGATTCGTCCAGCTCCATCGGCTTTCCCCCCTGCATGGGCACGGAGATCAAAAAGGCGGAGTCGTCCAACGCTTTGTAGAAGGTGGAGATCAAATTAAACTCCGGCTCCCCGCCCGCCTGCACGTCGCAGGCAAGCTGCACCTTCGTTCCGCTTTTCACTTTCAGCCGTTCCGCCATAAAAATCTCCCTTCGGTCTTATCCGCCGTTCTCATTCTCCCGGTAGAGGGCGCGCATCTTCTCCTCGCAGCCCTTCAAGCTCTCCAAAAGGCAGGGGTTAAACGCGCCGCACTCACCGCCGAGTATCATCCGCAACGCCTCGTCCGAGACGTATCGCCGCTTGTAGCACCGCTCGCTCACCAGCGCGTCGTAGGCGTCCGCCAGCGCGATGACCTGCACGCCGATGGCGATCTCGTCGCCCTTTAGCCCCTCCGGATAGCCCTTGCCGTCGTACCGCTCGTGGTGGTGGAGCACCACGTCCCGGATGCACGCCTTCAGCTCCTTCTGGTCGGGCATGTGCAGCCTGTCGATGATCGCCGCGCCGTCAATGGTGTGCCGCTTCATGATCTCGAACTCCTCCGGGGTGAAGCTGCCCTTCTTGTTGAGGATGTAATCCGGCACGGTGATCTTGCCTATGTCGTGCATGGTGGCGGCGCGGACGTACATACCGATCTGCCGGTTCGTCAGTCCGTACTGCGGACTGCGCTGCTGCACATCCCGCAGCAGGATCTCCGTCAGCCGCCGTATGTTCATAATGTGACCCCCGCTCTCCACGTTCCGGAACTCCACCAGTCCCGCCAGGGTGTCCAGCATCCGCCCGTTGTACTCCGCAATGTTGCTCAGCCGCTTGTTCTCGTACTCCGTCTCACGCGCCATGTGCCCCTCGGTGTCGTCTCTGCGCCAGCGCATGAACAGACCGGGACGGTTCCCCATCGGCACGATGGTCTCCATGTACCACCGATAGTCCACGTCGTCCATCTCCCGCACCTGCGCCTCAAATTCATAGGCACCCTGCGCCGTCTTGCGCTGCAAATAGCCCTTTTCCAGCCATTTGAGATACAGCTCCTGCGCCTCCGGAGCCACACGTCCCTCGGCGATGCGCTTGTGGATATAGTCCGCCAGCCTCTGAGGCTTCTCCTCCCGGCGAAAGCCTGTCTCGTCCTGCACCACACGGAATATCAGCCCCTGGTTCAGATTCAGCTGGAACATCTCGATCTTAAAGGAAGCCAGCATCCCGGTGACCTCCGCCGCGATCTCCGCGCTCCGGGTACGGCGCACCGTCTCCTCCTCCACGTCCTCCATTCGCCCCACGAGCCACGTGACCTCCCCGTTTTCCACAAGGGGCGCGGTGGTCATGCGGTAGTGGCGGAAGGGCGCGCCGTAGGTGCCGCTCCTGCGGCACAGCACGATGCCGCTCTCGACGCCCCGCCCGCAGTCGCTGCGGAACAGCCGCCGTACCTCCCGGATGCTCTCGTGGGAGAGCACACGGTCTGTGGCGGTAGGCAGCCGCGATAGGAAATTCTTCGTCACCCGGTCGCCCTCACTGCTGCCCCGCAGCCGGTGAAGGTACACCACATCCTCCGCCACGTTGTATTCAAAGTCCATGCCGTTGGCGGTTCTGTCCAGATCCCGGACGCGGAGGGCTTCCCAGTCGATCTCCCCCTCCTCCGTCCGCGGAGCGGCGGCGGGCTTCCTGTCCTGCCCCCTGTCCAGATCGCCCTGCACCTGCCGCACCGACAGGACGCAGACGCGGTTCTGCAGATCCACCTGCATGACCCATTCCGCCCGGAACTCATACCAGCACAGGGGACGCTCCCGCCCCTCGCTGTCCTCCACGCCCAGCTCATACGCGCTGAAAATACCGCGCAGGCTGGTGCTTCCGCTCTCCATGGCTCTGCCGATGCTCTCGGCGGAGAACATACGGGTGAATGTCTCCCGCTCCCCCTCCGGAAGCTCATCGGCAAGGTGCACCAAAAGCGCACTGTAATACCCCCGGATGGGCAGCGGCTCCCGGGCAAACGTGTCCTCTCCGGACTCGATCTGATAGACCCCCGCCGTGACGTTCACGGAGAACACCCAGCGGTACAGCCTCTGGAACAGCGCAGCCATGCGCCCGGAGGTCAGGGATGCCCGCTGCACCGTGCGCCGGGGCGTCTCCTGCACCACGGGAATTTCCGCGGCAGCCTCCCCCGCCTTCTTTTTCCGGAATATCGACATCTCTTTCCTCCCTCAAGCCCTGCGGGCAAGCCTTTTCCCGGTCACTCCGCTTTCTGCTCCCCGCTCTCCCGCTGCTTCTTCATTCTCTCGGCAAGAGCCGCCAGCTCCCGCCGTTCCTCCTCCTGCGCCGCCTCCTTGGCAAGACGCACCGTGCGGACGAGATTCGTCAGCAGTATGGCAAGCAGAGGCACCAGTATCAGCGGTATGAACACCAGCGGATTGGCAGCCAGCCGCGACAGCTTGCCCAGCAGCGCGGACACCAGCACCACCTTGCCCAGCACCTCGTCCCCCCGGACGCCGTACTTGTCCTCGATCACGTTGGCGTCGCCCTTGGTGGTAAAGATGTACTGTCCCCCCTCCTCCTCCGCCACCGCCGTCACCCGATGGGTGTTGACGGCACCGCGCAGCTCCGGATCCGGCGAGTAGAAGGAGATAATGTCCCCCACCTCTATCTTGTCCGGTGCCACCCGTTTTATGACGATCAGATCATCCTCCTGCAGCTCCGGGCGCATACTCCCGGAGACGACCCGGAACGCCGAGAACCCCAGCACGTTGGGCGTATCGCCCCGCCGCGTCAGCACCACGCTCAGCAGCACAAACAGCGCAAGGGCGATGATCACCACGGATAGTATATTGATGATTTGAAGAAATACTTTCTTTGCCATTCTGCCTCTTTACTTATCGCTCCTCGCGGCGTCCTCCGCCAAAGGCGGAGCGCAGTCGTCCCGCCAGCGTGTTCGCCGACGCACGGCGTTCCGCCGCCGCTCTTGCCGCCGACTCCGCCGCCAGCTTCTCCGCCGTCTCCCGGGCGGTCTGCTCCGCCGCTTCTCTTGCGGCGCGCTCCGCCTCCAGCGCGGCGCGTTCCGCTGCCAACGCCTCCTGCGCCGCCTTGAGACGCTTCCCGGCGTCCTCTATCGCCTGCTCCATGCTGCGGTGCTTCGCCAGTACCCTCCGGCTCTCCGCCAGCGCGGTCTTCCGCTCCTCACGCGCTCTCTGCGCGTCCTCCGCGGCACGCTGCGCCTGCCGCTCCGCCTTTTCCCGCGCCTTCTCCGCTTCCTGCATGGCGTTGCGGCTCTCTCTTGCGCCTTGCTCCGCCGCGGCGCGGCGTTCCTCCGCCCGCAGCCGCAGCTTTTCCGCTGCCGCCGCCGCGTTCTCCGCCTTATTCCGCAGCTTCTCCGCCTCGGCGCGCGTCTGCTTCGCCTCGTCCAGAACCTGCTTGGCACCCTGCGCCTTTTCCTCCGCCTTCTGGATGCGCGCCTCGGCTCTCTTTCGCGCCTGACGCTCCCGGAGCTGCTCCTTCTGCGCCTTCTCCCGCACAACGCGGTCTGACAGCATCTGCTTCTCTGCGGCGTCGCGCTCCTCTGCCATCTGCGTGGCTCGCGCCTCCGCCTGCTTCCGCGCCTCCAACGCCAGACGCAGCTGCACCTCTGCCGTCCCCTTGGCGTCCAGGCACTCCTCGGCGCGCTTCTCCGCGTCCAGACGCGCCCGCTGCGCTTGGCGGATGTTCTCCTCCGCCTCACGCACCGTCCGCACAAGGGTGCTCTCCGCCTCGTCCTTGGCGCGGACGGCGTCCGCCGTCTGCCGCTCCGCCGCCGCCAGCTGGTCGATGGCGTTCTGCATCCGGCTGTACGCCTCCGATGCACGGCGTTCCGCCTCCTCGCAGGACTGCCGCGCCTCCTCGGCGCGCTTTGCCTCCTGCGCCGCCTTCTCCTCCGCGTCCAGCTGCGCCTGGGTGACCTCCTCCACAAAGACCCGCCGTATCTCCACGTCCTCCATGTCGAAGTTGTCCACGATCTGCTCCTGGATGCGCTTAACGAACCGCGGCTTGATGACCCGCCGGCGTTTCGGCGGCGTCTCGTCCACGTTGCGCCCGTCGCTCTCCAGGATGCTCTTGAAAACGGTATAATTCGTCACCAGCCCCGTCTGCATTTGCAGCAGGTACTCCTCGTCGAAGGCGAGGGGCCGGTCGATCTCCTCGATGGTATAGCCCTGACTGTCGTAATTCTCCAAAAACTGCCACAGCTGATAGCACTTGCGGTAGTGGGGATCCTTCATCATCAGGTTCGTCCGCTGGATGGGGCTGCGTACCTTGGCGCAGCCCGCCATCAGCGAGCAGAAGGGGCTGCCCCGCAGAGCCATCACCAGCCGCCGCACCCGGTCGATACGCATGAACACCTCCATGTTCGCGCCGTCGTTCTCCGCGAAGCTCTGGGTGTTCTTGATCTTCATTTCCAGCCGGTACTCGATAGTCTCGTAGGCGTCGTCCACCTTGCTCTCCATGGCAAGGGTGTTCATGGTCTCGTCGCCGGTGGACCAGAAGATCAGATCCGTGCGCTTGTCGATAAACGTCACCAGCCGCTGTATCAGATGGTAGACAAACCGGTTCTCGTAGAGGTCATAGCTGTCCTCGGTGGTGACGTTCAGTATTCTGGTGGGGTGGATCTCCCCGTCCTCGCTGGGGGCGATAAACTGCGTGTTCTGGCTGAGGTGCCGCACGCTTTCCGCCGTGATCTTCTTCGCCAGCTCCACCGGCACCACCTCCTCACTGGTGGCGACGAAGCGTCGGGGATTGGCGATAATGGTGTTGATGGCGTCCAGACTGTCCTCAATGGTGGACAGCCACTCCTCGTCCACCACCTTATGCAGCAGCTTGTTGCTCTGGGACAGGGTGGTGTGCCCCGCTTGGGTCATGGCGAAAAGGTACTGGAAATACCGATCCTTCTCCAGCACCGCACCGACCTTGTTCACATATTTCAAATACAAATCGTTCAGTGTATTCGCCATAGCGCACCCTCCCACTCACACATCAATAGAGGTTCTGTATCCTCTCCAGATAGCTGCGGCTATCCTGCATATTCGTCTTGCCGAAGGTCTTTTCCAGATAGGCGATCAGCCCCTTGATCTCATCCCGGACGAAGGCGACGTTCATGCTCTCGAACTTCTTGAACACCTTCCGGGCGACGATATAATCCAGCCCGTCGATCTCCGTGCCGCCGCAGGCGACGTAGACGGGGATAAAGTCGTACATCTGCTTCATAATACGGTTGCCGAACGCCAGCTTGAACCGCGTCTGCAAATAGTTGTTCAGCTTGAGCATCTTCGTCAGCGTCGCGTCGCTGATAGGATGCTCGTCACGCGCCGCGGCGAACAGTGCCTCCAGATGGGCGCACGTCACGCTGCACCGGGGCTGCAATTCGCAGTCGAACTCCTCCGCCCTGTCGTTGATCTCAATGGGGATCGCACGGTCATAGACCTTATCCGTGATGGTGAACGTGGAGTCGTCGTTGTTGGCGGTGCCCACGAACCACACGGTGTCGGGCACGTGGATCTTCCCGTTTTCCAGCTTGTCGGGGTCGCCCGGCCACGCCGTAGGCACCAGATCCAGCACCCACTCGTCCTTGCTGGGCAGCTCCAGCACGGAGAGCATCTCCGCGAAGTAATACTCGATACGCGCCAGGTTCATCTCGTCCAGCACGATCAGGCTCAGATCCTCCCGGTAATTCGCCTCGTACAGTGCGCGGAGGAACTCCGTCTCGTTGAACCGCTTGGAGAACTCGTTGAAATACCCGATCAGCTCCGTGCGGTCCCGGAAGGACGGCTGCACGGACACGATGGTGGCGGGGTTGTCCAGATACCGGGAAAAGGCGTAGGGCAGCGAGGTCTTACCGGTGCCGGAGATACCCTCCAGAATCAGCAGCTTGCTGGCCGCCAGACCCGCCACGAACCGCCGGACGACCTCGTGGGAGTAGTACAGACTCATCTGGCTTGCCGCGAAGCGGCGGAAGCCCTCCGTGAATCGCTCCAGCGTGATGGTGTCGTCGTAATCGGGACGCTCGTAGTCCACGTACTTGGCGTCCACATAGCTGAGCTTCGGGAAGCGATCCACCCGGTTCCGCTCCTCCTCCTCGCTTCGCTGCCTTGCGGCGGTGGCGGCGGTGACTGCCGCCGCCGTGGCGGCACTGAGCGCGTCCTCCCCGATGCTGGCGTCGGCGATGCTGCCGCCTACCGCCGCCACAGGGACGGTGCCCTGTACGCCCGTGCCCACCGGCACCGGCTCTGCCAGCGGGTCAACGATGCCGGTGGCAACGTTCTGCACGCCCACCACCGCGCCGCTCTCTGCCAGACCGCCGCTGACGGTGTCCTCTCTCCCCTGCACGGTGACGGCACCGCCGTTGACCGTGCCCACCTTCATGTTCAGGATCTTCGCCTTCTCGTCCATAAGCTCCAGCACCTGCCGGTTCAGACGTCCGATCTCTTTATAAAGGATGGTGTTGTCCTCGTCCACCGCCTTCAGCTGCGCCCGGAGGATGAGCCTCTTCACGATAATGACGATCAGCAGCACCGGTATTCCCACCAGCACCAGTGCCAGAAGGATGGCAAGCACCTTCACCGGCAGAGAAAAGCCGGAGAAGTACATTTTGAATATGGTGGCGTAGTCCGCCCAGCCCGTGATAAACACCTTCACGAAGCCGCCGACGATCCCCACGATCCACTGCACGACGTTATAGACCACCTTGGCAAGCAGGTCGTATGCCAGCTTGAGAAATTCACTCATATCGCGTTATCCTTTCCGGTACGGTACAAAGCACAGGAGGACACAGGCACGGCTGGGGGTCATTACAGAATCGGCTCCCGCTGCTCCCCCTGTATCCTCCTCGGCTCCTACGATTTGCTGTCGGCGGCGGAGGCTCACTCCGCCCCGTTGTTCTCTTCCTTCGCCTTGGCAAGCTGCGCCTCGGCCTCCGCCTTCAGCCGCTTGGCCTCCGCCAGCGCGGCCTCCGCCTCGGCTTTCGCCTTCTCCGCCTCCGCCTTCATGCGCTCGGCGTCGCCGCCCTCCGCCGATGCGGCGGCGTGTATCTCCGCCTGCATCTGCGCCGCCTCCAGCGCGGACGCCTTCTTCAGCTCAATGCCCACCGTGATCAGATGATAGACCTGATACACGAAGAACACCAGCAGCGGCAGCACGATCACCAGCAGGAACCCGGTGGAGCTGCTGAGGAAATCCATAAAGGAGCCCAGCTTGCTGATCTTCCCGGCGTACTTGCCCACGATGTCGCCGTCGGCGATGATGTGCTGGTCGGATACGGCATTGTTGTCGCCCTTCGTGGTGTAGGTGCGGTAGCCGTTCGTCTCCTGAATGTCCACGATGCGGTGGGTGTTCAGGGCGTACTGGTTTTCGATGATGGTGTGGAAGCACACGATGTCGCCCACCTGTAAGCTGGACGGATCGCACTTCTTAATGAAGATCATATCCCCCTTATAGAAGGTGTCCGCCATGGAGTCCGACTGCACCGCCATCGGCGTGTAGCCGGCGATGCTGGCAACGTGCGTCTCGTCCCGCGTCGCCATGGTGATAAAGGTGAACAGCGCGGCGATCAGAATGACCGCCCACAGCAGAACGCTTGCAAGTATTCCCAGTGCCTTTTTCATCTTGCTCATAGCTCTATGTCCTCATTTCATCCGTAGTTATCCGCCCAGCGGAACATTCTCTTCATCCGTTCCCACGAACCGCAGACGGATGGCGTAGTCCCCACCCTTCAGCTCGTTCGTGCACATTTCATCCGTTCCCTCTATCCAGATATGCACCGTTACCGGCGTGTCGGTATAGGCGGAAATATGGAACAAATTACTGTTTTCATTATATATCATCCTCTCCGCCGCGGGCAAGCCAAAAATACGCAGTTTCCCGCTATTCCGCGCGGTATTTCCCGCGCCCGGATCGTATACCGCCGTCTGCCCGCCGCAGGTAAAGCTGACGCGCATCGCCTGGGGCAGCCCGCTGACCCGTGATGTCACGCCGGTGCCGTCCTCCCCCTCCCGGCTGTGGGCGGTGGAGAGGTGTACCTGCATATCCTCCGTTGCCATGAAATGCAGTGTAAAGGTCAGGTACTTGCCCTCCCGCGCCTCCTTCACCGTCCCGTTCCGCAGGGTGAAGGTCTGCCCGTCCGTTGTGGTCACCGGGTCCAGGGGCGTCTCCGCCGGGTCGTAGCCCAGCTCCCGCCGGATGCGCCCGAATATCTCCGCCATGCCCAGCGTCTGCTTGTAGTCGGCGAAGTCCTCGTGGGCGTCCAGATCAAACCGCAGCGACGGCCCCGTGGTCACGTCCATGTCCATGCTGTACACCCGTGTGTGGTTGGAGATGGAGAACCACGCCAGCGTCACCGCCGTGATCCCCGCCAACGCCACCAACACCAGCAGCAGCGACACCGTCACCATGCTGCGGCTGCCGATGGTTCCTCGGTCGTTCCTCATACGCACCTCCCTCAGCACAAAACGCCGTAGAAGGCGAGGTGCAGATACCCGTCGTCAAAGGCGATGGACTCCGTGCAGTCGGGGTCGCAGCCCTCCAGATAGAAATACACGTCCACCTGATACACGCGCCCCAGCTCCATCTCCAGCAGTGGCTTCTCCGGCACCGTTCCGTCCGCGCCCACCGCCCTGTCCTTCGTCAGCACCGCGGGATCCGCCACCGCCTTGGCGGCCGTTCCCGTCCATGTCAGCACGCTTCCCTCCTCCAGCACCGCGCCGTCCAGCTTGGTGTTCAGAGTCCGGTCACCCTCCGCGTTCTTATCCTCGCTCAGTCGGAAGATCACCGCGCTCTCCTTCTTTCCGTCGAATACCAGTCCCAGCCGCGCCGCGTGCAGCAGCTGGCTGCCCGCCGCGCCGCCCACGGCAAGCGCGCCGCCGGAGCCTGCCCCCTCGTCCAGATAGACCGCCAGCTTCCGCCCGCTTTCCGCCGCGTCCGCCGTCGCCCGGAGATACACGCGCCCGTGGTAATAGTCCCGCTCGTCCTCCACCCTCTGAAAGCTGACGGCGTAGCCGTCCACGGTGGCGGGCGGCTGCACGAAGGTCGCCAGATCCGCCGTGGACACCGGCATCAGCCGCGTCATCTCCGCGCTGTTCACCTGCACGATGTCCGCCTCTCTCCCCCCGGAGAAATCGTCGCCGCCCTTGCTGCTGACCTGCAGCTCCACGCTCTGCACGGCGGTGCGGCTCACCGCCCGCGAGGTATTCACCTTCGCGTTGTTGGTGAACCATGCCGCCGTCACCGCCGTGAGGGACAGCAACGCCAGCGCGCAGACCGCCGCCAGCGGCAAAACCGTATGCTTTCTTCGTCTCATCGCTTCGCTGCCGCGCACGTGGGCGCAGTCCCTCCCTTCCCGTTTATCTCTCCCGCTGCGCGCCGGCAAAGCCCAGCTGCAGCGCGATGTCCTTTCCCTGTACGCTGTTGATGCAGTTCTCGTCGCAGCCCTCCAGATAGAGCCAGAACCGCACCTCCGCGATCTCGCCGTCGTTCAGGGCGCAGAGAGCCGTTTTCCCCGCCTGCACCTCGTCCGCCGTGCCCTGTGCCGTGCACTCCGACAGTGCCTTGGCGGGGTCGCTCACATAGACCGCCGCGCCGCCCGCTCCCACGGAGGACACCACCTTTCCCGCCTCCGGCACGGTCCTGACCGCCTCCGCCGACGCCGTGCTCCCCAGCTCGTCCAGCTTGAAGATATGCGTCCGCGTCCCTGACGCCGTCACGATCCGCAGCCCCAGCCGCATGGCGGCCAACGCCTGCGCGTCGCTGCCGCAGTGTATGTCCTCCCGCCAGAGATAGATGTCAAAATCGCTCCCGTCCGCCTTGAGATACACCGTCCCGTTCAGGGAATGTGCCGTCGCCCGCTCGTCCGCATTGCGGTACGCCGTGGCGATGCCCGCCCCGTCCTGCGCGCTGACGGTGAAGAAGTGCTCCAGTTCCGCCGTGCTCACCGGCAGCAGCTCCGCGCCCGCGTCCCGCAGGGGCAGCGCGCACTGCGTATCGAAGCCTCCGTCCCGCCGCGCCGAGATCAGCAGATCGCCCTCGCCCGTTCCGATGGTACCGGCAAGGGGCGTAACGTTCGTGTACGCCCGGAACGTGAACCACGCGAAGGTGCCGCCCGCCAGCAGCACCGCCGCCAGCAGCGCGTACAGCGCGGCAACGCCCGCACCTCTCCGTAAAGCCCGGTTTTTCACTCGCCTCACCTCCCGCGTCTCACCCCGCATACCCTGCGAAGCTCAACGCCAGATCCTCCAGCGTCGTGGCGCAGAGATTGCGCGTGCAGTCCTCGTCGCAGCCCTCCAGCCAGATGTACACATCCACCTGCACCGGCTCGCTCTCACCGCCGCCGCTGCCGTCCACCGTGCATATCGCCTGCGAACCCGGCTTCAGCGACACCACCCCCGTGCTGCCGTCGTAATTGCAGTAGTTCTCCCCGTTCAGCGGCGTAAACTCCACCGTGGAGCCGTCCGACCTTGTGCTGTCCAGCACGCAGCCCTCCCGCCCTGTGGCGGTGTTGTACTCCTTCTCCGGGTTCTTCTTCTCGCTGATGGCGAAAATAAACTCCTGCCCCGTGGCGGGCACCACGAACCCGATGCGGATAGCGGAGGAGATCGGCCGCGCCTCGTCGCTGTCGGTGAATCCCACCTCTGCCAGATACACGTCCAGCCGCGCCTCCTTCGCCCGGAAGAACAGCGACGTCTTGTAATAGTCCTTCTCCATCTCCAGGCTCTTGGAGAACAGATTGGCAAGCAGCGGCGCGCTGCCGGAGGCTCGCGTAAAGCCCGCCACCTTCTGGAACCCGTTCTGTATCCTGTCGGTGGACACCGGATTCAGCAGCCCCTGGAACCGCTCCAGCTTCGCCGAGGAGCTGTAAACGCCGTCCCGCGTCCCGCTGATCTGCAGCGTCACGTTGGTGCCCGCCGCCATGTGCAGCCGTGTGGTGTGGGCGTTCACCGTGAATATGTACCACGCCAGCGTGGTGGATACGGCGACCGCCAGCAGAGCCATCACAGAGATGGCGGCGTGCAGGAGGCTGCGCCGCAGTTTTTTTGATTGCATTGTGCAGCCTCCCTTCCGTCCTCCGGCTGTTTACGGCGCAGTGGTATTGTATATAACCGTGTAGCTGCTGTTCCTTTTCTTCTCTGTCAGCGTCGCGTTGGACGTAACGGTGTAGCTTCCCCCCGTCACCGCCACCGTGCCGTCCGTCCCCGCCGTAAGCGTCGGGTCAAGCACACTGTCGATCACCGCGTCCGCCGCCGTGTAGGTATACTCCAGCACCGTCTCCCCCTCTGCGTTCAAAGCCGCCATTTCTTCGGGGGTGGGCAGCTTCGGCGCGGTATTCGCTGACCCGTTGCCGACGCCCGTAATGTCCGCCTTGTCCTTCAGGTCGTTATAGGTGTACGTCTTTGTTTCGCCGTTCATTGTCACAGCGTAGGTCGTGTTGGTGCCGTCATAGACGACGCGTATCGTGCGCGTGACAGCCGCGTTATCCTTCTGCCACGTGTCCGTCAGCGTGACGATACACCTTTTCGCTGTCGTGACCGTGCCGTCCAGCCCCAGCGTCTCCGTGGCTCCGCCGTGGGTACACGCTGCCCCGCCGTTGGCCGTTGAGAACGCGTACTCCCCCGAAGCCGTTCCGTCCAACCGCTTTGTGGCGGTGGCTTTTGTCACAGAGGGCGGCGTGACCGTCACAGGCGTTGTCACAAAATCCACGCCCTTAGGCGCAGAGGTCTCCTTGTGCTCCGTGACGATGACCTCGGTGGTCTTTGTCCGCGTGACCTCCGCCCCCGCAGGAATCAACCCCTCCGTGCTGCCCGCGCCGCCGTCCACGCCGATGTCCAGATACATCAACGCAGCACCGTTTGCCACCGCACCCAGCGCATATTCCCCGGCATTCAGCGGGATCTGAAAGTAGAATAGCTTGGAAATACCATTATTAGTTGAAGGATCTTGATCCCAGTAGTTTGTAGTGCTCGTTTGCCGCTGCCCCGACAGCGCATTACAGTCAAAAACAAGCTCACTGCTTTCTGGAGAAAAATCAGTAACCCTTCTGCTATTTGCACCTATGTAACCATCATCGGTCAAATAGATATATTCTCTCGGATTTGCATTCAAATATATCTTTTTGATTTGCCTAATGGCTATTACACTGTCATCGGCGGCTCCCCGCTCTATCTGGTACAGTGCGAAGAAACTTCTATTACGTCCCGCTAAGCCACTCGCAAAGAACGAAGCATATCCAGTGGCGGAAAGGCTAAAGTCAATGCAACTCTCAGGCAATTCATAGTTGATAAGGTTTGTCTTGTGTAAAACGCTTGCATTCTGCGCCTTTACAAGTCTGTCTACCACACCACCCTGGAAGTTCAAAGCAAAAACTTCATTGCTATTTGCCAATGTTTCCCCAAAAGCATTCTTTGCTTTTTGAAAAACTTCATTCGCCGCTACAATTCTCGCAGTTTCTTGCACATCCTCGTTTTGAGGAAATTCTACCTTTTCTACATTTATTTCTGACGTGCCCGTCACAAGGATGCTCTCTATCCAGTTTTTCTTGTACCCCTTTACCACAACATCTCCGTACTGCCCCGCAGAGAAGTTGGAATGACTTGTGCCCCCTATAATGTATCCTGTGTTATTGTCTGCCGCCGTATAGTCTGTCGTCGTTCCCTCTGCTTGCTCCTGCTTCACCATCAGTGGAATATAGGTGTCATAGAATTCGTTTGTGCTTAGCTTTGTTGCTTTTCTAAAACGAACCTCGGTTACTTGAGTAGACATCGCCCAACCTGTTTTGTCCGCTGACAAAGTCAAATAGTAATCACCATTTTTTAGTTTCCTGCCCTCCAGTTGCCACCCGTTGTCGGCATTTTCCGATATACCAACGCTGTTGTCACTCTCTTTGACCAGATAGTAGTTTTTTCCATTTAACAATACATAGACAGAGCCTCCATCCGCAGCAAATGTAAACGGAATAGCTGCCGAAGGGTTATCCGCAATGGCGAGTTTTCCATTATGCACAGTCATATAATAGTTCACATAGTTTATGACTGTGAATACATAGTACGTATTTGAAAATTCCGGATTATTGTCATTCAGATTTGGGTATTTCCAGACTTGATTCCAATCATCAGTTCCTCTCCCATAAAGGTAGTAAGCCCCACTCTGTGCGAATTTATCATTAAAAGTAACCGCACCTTCAGCGATACCAGTGTAGCCCTTGAATGCGACACCATCCGAATTTCCCAATTCCGTAGAATTATTATAAAAATAGCTTAACCTCGCATGGAGATTACTCAAGTTTAGTGCGCCGCCACCCGACGTTTCATCGTCTCCCGTTTCGCCCTTGGCGGTGAAGGTGCCCCGCGCGGCGGTGGGCTGATAATGCTTCACGGTGTTGCTCGTATCGGTCTCAACGTCCTTCGTGTAGCCCACAAGCGAATGATCGGACAAATTGGCAAAATTATCGTTCAATGGTGAGGTGTTCAACTTGATTTCCAAGTTGGACTTCAAGGTATTGTCCAGTTGGATTCCAACGTTTGTCAGCGTACCATTTACGTACCCCGCAGCCAGCCCGATCAGCGCACTCGTGGTCTGCGTCTCCACCGTCAGCCCCTTAAAGGTCACATTTTTGACCTCGTTCGCCGCGCTGGAATAGGTGTAATCCTGTCCACCTATTGTGATATTACCCGCTTCGCCGTTCATTGTTCCCACTACGCCGAACGCGCCAACAATTTGCGGGTTTTCGTATGCTTCCTCAATTGGCAGGTCTGTCGGCACGGCGATTTTCAGCCCCGTGACCGTTCTGCCCTTGCCGTCAAAGTTACCGACAAACGGGTATTTCTCCGTACCAACAGGCGGCAGGACGTAACCCATCATGTCAATATCAGCGGATAAATAGAAATACGTGGTGGGAATAACTCCATTTTCGCCAGCTTCGTTGAACTTTCCCAGATATTGCAGCCACGCCAGATTGTAAAACTGCTCCGGCTTCGCTATCTCAAACGGTTTAGCTTGCGAGCCGTCACCGCTCTCAAAATAGCTGGCGCGGATAGAGCCGTCCACCTTCGCCGGGGCGAAATTCAGCTTGATAGGGCGGTACCAGGCATACGTCACCGCCGCGCCCGCCAGCAACAGCGCGCACAGGCAGAAAAGCAGCAGAACCCGCGTATTTACGTACTTTTTCATACCGCGCCTCCCTTCATTTCGTTAGGTGGTTGGCGTCTCCACCACCGTAATTTGGAACGCATCCGTGAACGGGATGTTCTCGCTTCCCAGCTTCAGCGAAATACCGTTATCCGTAAGGTATTTGTTCACCAGCTCGTGGTCATAGTCAAACATCAGATACACATAGTATCTTCCGTCGTCCGGTTCCTTCGCCCCCGCCAAATCCACATTGATAATCAGATTTTTTTCATCACCAACCGAAACCTCCGGAAACGTTGTCGTCACCGTTTCGGTATAATATTGCGTAATTGTCAATTTTCCGCTATTCCCCGGATTCTCTCCCAGCGACCATACATTCCCTGAAAACGAAAGATAATAATTGAGCTGATAATACCCCGGAGAATCACGATAATAGTCAACTTTGCAAGAAATCTGAACATTTCCGGCATCTCCCGTCACCGTCCAAATCGCCGCATTTTCGGCATTATCCGTTGTAATCAATGTGACAGATTGTAGTGTAACCCACCATCCCGTACTGCTGTACGTGGCGTTGTAACTCAAGTATTTGTCGCCGTATTTCAGCTTGTAGCCGCCTGTGGCTTCCACAAATTCCACGTGGGCGGTGTTGTTTTGATTCAGCACATTACCGCCATTACTTATCGTATAATAATCAATTTTATATGTATATGTCTTTGTACTTCCGTCGGTATTTGTTTCCGGTGCCCTCTCCGGCGTCCCGATCTGGTTTACGCCGATGGATCGGCTGTGCTGGCTGCTCACACTCGTCGGCTCGGGCGTGGTGGTACTGCCGGGCGTCACGAACTTCACCGGCGTGATCACCGTGCTTGCCCGGAAGAAGTCCACCGCGTAGTTGTAAATATAGTCGTCCGCGTCCTTGTATATTGTTGTGTCGCCAGCGGTATACGGTGCATAATCGCCTGCAACGGCGCGGGTTTGCAGTCCGGGAATGTACCCGGCGCGGACGTTCACCACGTTGGAAAGCCAGTTGATCTTGTCGCCCGCTGCCCACGTTTCGGACAGCTGATTGTTATACTGCGCCGCCGTGTCATCGGTCAGCGTCTCCTGGTTCAGCTCCTTGCTGGCGCAGGTAATTTTCAGGGAGAGCTTCTCGGTCGTGCTGTGGCTGCTGCTCAACACGGCGCGGAGAATGATGGGCGTGCGCTCGTTGCGCTTGGGCAGCTCCTTGTCGTAGGCGTTCATGGTCACCGCCACATCGTCGTTGATGCAGATACCCTTGTCCAAGTTGACGTCAAACTTGTATGTATCGTGACCGTCCTGCTCCGTCACGCCGGCGGACTGGATGTCCGTCTCGTTGGCGTCCACGTTACGGTTGGGGTTGGAGAGCCAGCCGAGGGTGATGCCCTCGAACACCGCCAACGCCGCCACAGCCGCCAGCACCACCGTGACCACGATGCTGCGCGTCAGCTTGCGCCGCGAATCGCGCAGCGCGTCAACCGGCTGGAGCTCCGGCTGGGTTTCCATCGGGGTCTCCGGCTGGGTTTCCTGTCGCTTGTCCTGTGCCATGGCTTGCTCCTTTCCCGTTTTTTAGGGGGTCGCCGCCTCCACGCCGGTGAAGTACACCGACAGCTTCAAGCCGGAGGCGTTGTCCGATTTGCTCAAAATCGCCTGAGCGTCCGTGCCCTCCAGCCAGACGTAGATCTGCACCTGTGTGCCAGCACTGGTTGCCGTTGCCAGCTTTTCTGTCGGGCGGGGGTAGCCGTCCTCGGTCTGTGTCACCTGCCACTCAGAAATGGTGGTGCCGTCATAGACAGTCGCGGAGGCGGTGGTGTTCGTGCCGGTGACGGCTTTGTAGCCGCCTTCCTCCCGCACAGGCGCGTAGATCAAGAGGGTATTCCCTGCCTTGATGCCCACGCGGAGGGCTTCGGACAGTGATTTTCCCGCCGTGCCGGTGGAGGTCAAGGTAATACCGCCGGTGCCGAGGTACACGTCCAGCGGCTCGCCATCGGTGTAGAGAATGTAGCTGCCCACGGAGTAGGCGGTGTACTCCTTGTTGTTATAGGTATAGGTCTGGGCGGTGGCTTTTGCAAAGGTCTCCGCAGTGCCGACACCGCCGGTAATGTACCACCAGTCGGTGCAGTTATTGGTGGAGATGGGGTACAGGTATTCCTCCATCTTAATCTCCGCCGTGGTGGCGTGGCTGTCGGTGGGGACGGTGCTCCCTGCCGCGATGTAGAGGGAGGCTCCGGGCTTGACCACGCTGACGCTGGCACCGCCGCCGGTGACCTCCGTGTTGCGGGCGAACCACGCGCTGGAGAGGTAGACCACCACGGCAGGGATCAGCACCAGCAGGACTGCCGCCAGCTTCACGGTGGTTTTTGCCAGTCGAAGCTGGACGGAAAGCTGCTGGGCGGTCTGGGGCGCGGTGCCGGTGGGGTGTTCCGCTGTATTCGGTTGTAGGTCTTTACCGAATTTTTTCATGGGCAGTTTTCCGTTTCGTCTCCGTTGTTCCGCCCCGCAGGGGGGCGTTTTGGGGCAGAAAAAAAGTCAGTCCGATGCAAACCAAATTGCAACTGGCTGACTCATAAAGTCCCTTTAGCTTTGCGTCACCGTCTCGCAACGGTTTTGCCTCACAACCTATTCACTTTCTCATATTGGATATTACCATTTGGGCACGCAGTCTGTCAAGCATTTTTTCCCGTAACGGCGCGGTTTTTGGGAGGTTTTGTATCATTTTTTCGAGGGGCAGAGAGAGGGGGAAATCGTGGGGGACGGATCGCCACGCCAGTCTGCGGACTGGCTCGCAATGACACGCTGCGGCGGGAGGGGACGGATCGCCGCGCCAGTCTGCGGACTGGCTCGCAATGACACGCTGCGGCGGGACAAGGACGGGGGCGGGGCGCGAAAAATGTCTCTGCACGGGAGTGCAGAGACATTTTTTCGTTATGTGCTTCCCATCCCACGGCGGATGGAGGGGGCGTTAGGCATGAGAAGTCGCAGTGAAAGAAACTCCAACAGTCTGACCTGCAACCTCGGCAACACTGATATTCTTGACAAACGTAGTATTATCGTTCTTTTTCAGTGCACCGTCTACGTACACCCTCATCATAACTGCGATAGCACTTGAAGAGCCCGCCTTGGGGATGGTAACATCACTAATCGTAAGTTCGGTCTTTGTCGCTGTTCCATCATTGGTTGTGGGGTTAAGACCCGCAAGATTTAGTGTCCCCTTGAATGTATCATCTGCCGGGGTAAGAGCACCCGTCGTTGTCACGGTTTTGCTATAAAAGTCTACAGATGTTGCGCCGGGGAGAGTAGTTAGAACCGTAGGTGTATCAGTTTTAACGGTAATGTCTTGATGTGTCATTTCGCCACCGCTGGCTGCGATATAGACGGTATAGTCCTTGTAGTAGGTCGCACCGCCAGCAACATTTGCCGCGTCCGCGAAAGATAACTCACCCTTGCCAGCTTCGGCAAGACCAGTAGACGCACTAACAATATTGGGATTAGTGTTGTATTTCAAGCCGGTGACATAGGTTGCCCATGTGCTATCATGGGTAGCCGGGATAAGCGCAGTTGCAGTTGTATCGCTGGAAGCCACGGTAATCGTTCCAGTCGTCGCGGAAGGCAACGTGTCATTGGTAATAACAAGGGACTCACTGGTAGTTGCCGTGACCTGCATATTCGTCGCAGTAACCTTGTTATTACTCGCGAACCACGCGTAGGTGGAGCTGCCCAGCGCGATGCTTGCCACCAGCACCATGGCGATCGCCGCCAACAACTGGGTCTTTAATGCTTTTGTTGACATTTGTTTTTCCTCCTTATTCAAGAATTTCTGTCAACGTTTCCATGGGTGCGGGGTGGGAGCCGTCAGCTTCGGCTATCACTTCCAGCGGACAAGCCACCCTCTCACCGGGCCCGGTCAAGAAGAGTTTCCCATCCTCACGGTGGGAAGCTGGCCTCTCTGCTGGGGGGTGCGCCGCAGCTGCGCCGCTCCTGCTCCGCACTCGGTTTTATAGCTTCGGCGTTCCGTGTCCGCCGAGGTTATACGCTCGCAGGGTATGAAAAACCGGTATGCTCGCCTTACGGACGTGCATACCGGCAACTGGCTGACTTCCCCGGAGGAAAAGCCCCTATAGCTTTGCGTCACCGGATCACTCCGGCTTTGCCTTTGCTTTATTCCCTTGACGTAAATTTAGCATGGTCACAGCGGGGTTGTCAATAGTTTTTTTGCCAAAAATCGACTTTTTTAACGGGCGGCACCGACTGCCGCGCCACCATCAAAGACTATGCGGCGGTTCAGCGATGAATACCCTTGCTCCGCTTCTTTTCATACATCTCGTTGTCGGCGCGCTCCACCGCCTGAGACAGCGGCTCGCTGCGGCTGTTGTAGGTCGTCCAGCCCACGCTGATCTCCACGTTGTAGGGCAGTTCGGCGGCGGCTGCCGCGTTGCGGACGGCCTGCTGGAGCGTGTAGATGAAGTTCTCCGCGCTCGCCTCGCCATGGAGACGGATGAGGGCGGCAAACTCGTCGCCGCCGTAGCGGCAGCAGATGCCGCCGACGCCGCGGCAGAGGTCGGACAGGGCGTCCGCCACGATGCAGAGGGCTTTGTCGCCCTCCAGGTGTCCGTAGCGGTCGTTGGCGTATTTGAAGTTGTCGATGTCCATGAACAGCAGGTACTGGGTCTCGAAATCCCGCAGGAGCGTGCGGTTCGCCGCCATACGCACAAAGACGCGGCGGTTGCTGATGCCCGTGAGAGGGTCAACGGAGATCATGCGCTTGAGGGTGCCGATGTAGGTCAGCAGGAACGAGATGACCATGCCCACCACGATGAGGGGCAGCTGGTGCAGGAAGATCTGGGCGGTGCCGAAGAGCAGCGGCGCGACGATGAATGCGGCGTTGTCCAGAAGGGCGTCGCGGCGGAACAGGTCGCGCTTCTGCCCCGCCATCGCAACGCTGTGGATGGCGGCGACGATGAGATAGCCATACGCCAGCAGACACTGGACGTAGAACAGCGGGCCGCGGTGGTAGACCATGTTTTCGTCGAACCAGAACACGCAGCCGTTGAACAGGGTGAGAATTTGCAGCAGCACCAGCAGAACAATGGGCACCTGCGCCACGTGCATATACGTGCGGTCGTCCAAGGCGTTCTCGTCCGCCGTCAGCTCGGCGTAGAGGAACCATGAGTAGGTGGCGCAGGCGCAGCAGAGGAAGTACAGGGAGTTGATGATGACCATGACCGCCAGCGGCACGTCATAGCCCTCGGTGGACAGGATCGACCACGCGGCGTTGAGCAAACACGCCGCCAGCGTGAACCAGACGGGATAGGCGAACATACGCCCGCGGCGGGAGCTGTCAATGCCGGAAAAGGACACGTTCAGCGCGATAATCAGCAGGATGATCGCACAGGCGAAGTGCGTCTCCGCATAGAGCATTGTTTCTATCGTCATAGGCGTCCCCTTTTTCCCGTCTCGGCATCCCAACGCTGCCGGCGTTCCCCTTCTTGCACCCCGGATACTGCCCCCGCAGCAAGCTAATCAAATATGTGTACAGTATCTAATATTCTACATTTTATTTGTCAAATAGTCAATAGTGCATACCGACCAAAAACGCCCGTTTTCGGCAGATTTGCCATTCCCGGTAACGGGTGCGAAAAAAGAAAGACACCCGAACGGGTGTCTTTCTTTTTGTGGTGGAGATAAGCGGGATCGAACCGCTGACCTCTTGAATGCCATTCAAGCGCTCTCCCAGCTGAGCTATACCCCCACATAGGGTGGTCGGTACTGCCGACTTGCTTAATATAGCAGAACGGGGAGGAAATGTCAACCCCCAATTTTTCTTTTTTTCGATTTTCGAGGGGTGGTAAAGAGCGGGGAGAGGCGGACGCCTCTCCCCTGCTCCGTTACACGGTGGGCTTGCATCTCTTGACCTCGTTGAGACTGGTCACCACCATGCCCGTCAGGGCAAAGAGGGCGATGACGTTGGGCAGGACAATGAAGTTATTGAACATATCCGTGACCTCCCAGACGAAGTCGCTGCCGGAGATAGTGCCGATGAAGATGAATGCCAGCGCGATAACGGTATAGATGGTGTTGCAGAGCTTGGGGTTCTTTCTGCCGAAGAGGTAGTTGGCGTTGATCTTGCCGAACAGGTTCCAGCCGAGGATCGTGGAGAAGGCGAAGAACAGCAGGCACACCGCCACGAACTTTGCGCCCAGACTGGCTCCGAGCACGGAGCCGAAGGCGGTCTGCGCCAGATTGGTCTTGCCCAGCGTCTCGGTGATGGCACCGGTGTAGCCGCCGGCAAGGGGGCCGTCAGAGGTGTAGAGCGTGCAGATGATAACGAGGGCGTTGAGAGTCAGCACCACGAAGGTGTCGATGAACACGCCGATCATCGCCACCACGCCCTGATCGTGGGGGTGGGCGACGTTCGCCTGTGCGTGGGCGTGGGGCGTGGAGCCCATACCCGCCTCATTGGAGAACAGGCCGCGCTTGGCACCCTGACTGATGGCGGTCTTGAGGGCGTAGCCGAAGCCGCCGCCGATGATCGCCTGAGGCTGGAAGGCGTACTTGAAGATCATGGCGAAGGTGGCGGGGACGTACTTGGCGCGGCAGACGAGGATCGCCAGACCGCCCAGCAGGAAGATACCCGCCATGATGGGCACCAGCTTCTCCGTAACGGCTGCCAGACGCTGGACGCCGCCCAGAAAGATCACGGCGCAGAGGACGACCAGCACGATACCCACCACCCATGCGGGAACGCCGAAGGCGGTCTGGATCGTGGAGCCGATGGAGTTGGACTGCACCATGCAGCCCATGAAGCCCAGAGCCAGAATGATGGAGACGGCGAAGAAGCCCGCCAGGAACTTACCGAAGCCGCCCTTAAAGGCGGTGGTGATGTAGTACACGGGGCCGCCGCGGATGTTGCCGTCGGGGTCCACGATACGGGTCTTTTGCGCCAGCGTCGCCTCGGCGTAGATGGTCGCCATGCCGAAGAAGGCGATGAGCCACATCCAGAAGATGGCACCGGGGCCGCCGGTGAGGATCGCGCCGGAGGCACCCACGATGTTGCCGGTACCCACCTGTGCGGCGATGGCGGTGGCTAACGCCTGAAAGGACGTCATACCGCTCTTCTGCGCGCCGCCCCGCAGGTTCAGCTCACCGAAAAACTTTTTCATACCCTCGCCGAAGCAGCGCACCTGCACGAACCGGGTCTTGATGGAATACCACAGTCCCACACCCACCAGCAGGAAGATAAGGATGTAGTTGCTGAGGTACTCGTTGATCTTGGATACGATGGGGAATAATACTGTTTCTACCATGGGTCATTCTCTCCTTGCATAAAAAATAGAGCTGCCGGAACACGGCAACTCTGGAGAAAATCAGGTGACAAGCGAAAAAACTCGTCTGCTCCGTCCTTTTGCCTGAGAGATTCGGCGTGAAACGCCTTGCACCTTCGGCACCCAACTGAATGGGATTCTCCAGAGTGCCCTCCCCGTCCGGTCTTTTCATTCCGGGCGGTTCACTGGGCTGTATCAAATTTGATGGACGTATGGTAGCACAAGAGAATCCGTTTTGCAACCCCCTTTTTGAAATTTTTTCGCGGCGAACGAAAAAAGAACCGCTTCGGCGGTTCTTTTTCGTCTATTCTTCCAGGGTGAATGTCATACGCACCGGGTTGTGGTCGGAGTAGGCAAACCGGGTGTCCAGCACCTGCGCGCTCTCCACGGTCACGTTGGGCGTGACCAGAAAGCCATCCACCGTCAGAACGTACTGCCCCTCGTGGTAGGCACCGTCGGCGTTGCGGCAGGAGGGCACGGGGTCGCTCTCGTCCAGCGGTGGTGCCAGAGAAACGTCATAGCCGTCGAAGGTGCCCTCCGGGATGGGCTGCGCCCATGCGTAGTCCGTGTCCGACGCGCCGAAATACGCGGAGGAATCCCCCAGGAGATCCTTGTTGAAGTCGCCGGCAGCCACGCACCAGTTCCCGGCGTCGTACTCCGCCTGCATATCCGCCAGCAGCAGCGTCAGCTGCTCCGTGGCGATGGTGCCGTCGCTGGTATACGCTGAGAGATGGAAGTTGTAAAGTGCAAGGGCTTTATCCCCGTCCACCGGGATATGGCTGACGGAATAGCAGCGGTCGAGGTCGAGGAGCTTTCTGAATCCCGGCTCCACCGGCAGCTCCACCCGGTGGGCGTCGCTGATCTGCGCCGCGGAGAACGTCAGCAGTCCGGACTGGGACGCGCCGTGGGGCTTCGTCACCGGGTACATGAGGTAGGGGGAGTCGTAGTTCTGGCAGAACACGCTGCTCCTGTCGAACAGCGCGGCGTACAGCACCTCCCGCTCGTCCACGTGGTAGGTGCGGGTGGCGTTCATGTCCACCTCCTGCAAGAGCGTGAAATCCGCGTCCTGCGCCTTCAGCAGTGATGCCACAGCGTCCATATTGGCGGTCAGACGCTCCCTGCTCCATGCGCGGGATTCCGTGCCGCCGTCCATGAAGAAGCCGTAGTCGCTCTCGTAGGCACCGAAGCCGATGTTCCACGACAGGACGGCGTAGGGGGTGTCCGTCTCCAGCGCGGCGGCGGCATCGGCAGACTGCACCGGCGTCAGGGGCATATCCCCTATGCGGTGGTAGTCGATGAACACGTACGCCACGTAGCCGCCCACCGCCAGCACCGCCGCCAGCACGATACAGAGCAGTACCTTTATCCATTTTTTCACTGGGCTCGTCCTCCTTGGTTTACTTTTTTCTGAAAGTATAGTATACTCTTTTTCAGCGTAATTGAAAAGAGGTATTCCACTTGAAAAAGATCGTCATTCGCTTTAATGCGCCCGTGCTGCTGACCTTCGCCCTGCTGAGCCTTATCGCCCTGCTGCTGGGCAGCTGGACGAACGGCGCAGCCACCACACAGTATTTTTCCGTCTACCGCTCGTCCCTCGCCGACCCGCTGACCTACGTGCGGTTCTTCGGGCACGTGCTGGGGCACTCCGGCTACGATCACTACATGGGAAATATGCTCCTTCTGCTGCTGGTGGGGCCGGGGCTGGAGGAGAAATACGGCAGCGGCACCATGGTATGGATGATCGCGCTGACGGCTCTCGTCACCGGGCTGGTGCAGTTCATCTTCTTCCCCGGCTCGGCACTGCTGGGTGCCAGCGGCGTGGTGTTTATGATGATCGTGCTGTCCTCCTTCACCGCCGCTCGAAAGGGTGAGATCCCCGTGACGCTGATCCTTGTGGTCATCTTCTATCTGGGCGGCGAGATCGTGGACGGGCTGTTTCAGCGGGACAACATATCCCAGATCGCCCATATCGTGGGCGGCGTGTGCGGTCTGGTGTTCGGGTTCACCGTGCGCCGGGGAAGGAGGTAAACGCCCATGTATATCGCCATTGCCGCGGCGGCGGTGCTGCTTGCCGCCGACCGGGTGCTCAAGTATCTCTCCCGCACGGGAAAGCTGAAATACGAGAGCAAGTATCTGCGCCTGACCCATCTGGAGAACCGCGGGTTCTTTCTCGGGCTGGGGCAGAAGCACGAGAAGCTGCTGCGCTGGCTGCCACTGGGCGTATGGCTGCTGGCGGCAGTGTGCCTGCTGCCGCAGCTGTGCAAGCGCGCCTTCACCGCCCAGCTGGGTATCGCGGCGGTGCTGCTGGGCGGCATCAGCAACCAGTGGGATCGCCTGCGGCGCGGCAGCGTGACGGACTATCTTCAGTTCCCCCACCGACGGGTGAAGAAGCGGGCACTGGTGTGGAATCTGGCGGACTTCATGCTGGTGGGCGGCGTGGTGCTGACGGTCGTCGGACTGCTGAAGGAGCTGTGGAAGAAATAAAAAAACGGGCTTTCAGCCCGTTTTTTTATTTCTCCTTGTAGTACAGCCGGCAGTGGCAGTAGCCCTCGAAGTCGAGGTCGGCGATCTGCTCACGGAACTCCCGGCACATACACTTGTTCTCCTCCGTCCGGGCAAGGCGGCAGGGGCAGTAGCCCCCTGTGCGCTCCAGACCCTCGCGGACGGTCTTGACGACCTCGGCATCCTCGTTGAGACGTACCTTCATACGGTCCTCCTTCGTGCTTTGGAGCGGGCGCGGTGCGCCGTCTCCATTAACCGTGGCTGTTGAACCAGTCCTCGCAGAACTTGGCGATGGCGGGGACGATGTCCTTGACAAACCGCTTGGTGGTGTTGATGCACAGGTCGTAGGAGCCCTTGTCGCCCCACTTGGTATCGCTGTACATCTGGTGGTGCTGGGCGCGCTGGCGGTCGATCTGCTTCATACGGCTCTCGATCTCCTTGGCGGTCAGGTGCTCGCCCTCCGGTGCGCGGCGCTGGCAGCGTTCCACCTTGGACTCCTTGTCCGCGTAGACGAAGATATTCAGCGGGTCATAGCCCTTGAGGATCACGTCGGCGGCGCGTCCCACAATGACGCAGTCGCCCTTCTTGGCGAAGTTCTCGATGATCTGACGCTGCGCCACCGCCACGCGGATGGGCTGCTCCATGATCTGATAGGGCTGCATACCGAAGCGGTGCCCGATGGTCAGCGGGTATGCCGCCTCGATGCTCTTTTCCGCCACGTTGGCGACGTAGTCTTCGTTGAAGCCGTTCTCCTTGGCGATCATCTCGATGATCTCGTGGTCGTAGCACGGGATGCCCAGCGTCTCCGCCAGACGCTTGCCCAGCTCACGGCCGCCGGAGCCAAATTCACGGCTGATGGTAATGATCCTGCTCATAGTATGATACCTCCCTTGTTGGCTCAATATTCATAGCAGCTGCCGCCCACGAACTCGCGGACGATGGAGTTCAGCGGCACATACGGCGTGTGCAGCGGCGGCACGCTCTCCACCACCCGGATCAGGTCGGTGAGGTCGTGCTCCTCCATATACTCCGCCGTCAGCTCCTCGCGGATGTTGGGGATATTGCCCAGATACTTCGCCAGAATACACACCTCGTAGTCGTGGAAGGAGTCGATGTGTATGGCGGCGTTGTTCTTGTAGGGGCGGATATAATTCACCTCGCCGGCGTTGACGCTCTCCGCCCGCTCCACCGTCTCCCGCAGGGAGTGGCCGCGCGTGTGGTAGTCCCGGATGAGACGCCGCGCCACGCGCAGCTGCTCCGGGCGCACCACCCTGTCCTCGTTGGTGAGGATGCGGGTGCGGGGTGCCACGTACACGCCGGTGGCGGCACCGCGGATCTTGTCGAAGATCAGCGGATTCAGCATGTGGATGCCCTCGGCGATCACGATGCAGTCCTTGTCGCCCTGCATGGGCTTGTAGCCGCCGGTGGTGCCGGTTTTGAAGTCGTACCACGGGATGTCCACCAGCTTGCCGTCCAGCAGACGCCCGATGCAGCTCAGCAGCAGCTCCACGTTGACGCAGTAGGGCGACTCCCAGTCCGTCGCCTCCGGCGGACGCTTCTCCAGAGGCAGGAAGAAATTATCCATGCTCAGAAGGCAGACCTTCACGCCCAGATTCTCCAGATAGTCCCGCAGACGCATGGCGGTGGTGGTCTTGCCGCTGCCGGAGGGGCCGGTCAACGCCACGATGCGCCGCTCCCGTCCTCCCGCCAGAATGGTGGAGGCGGCGGACGCCACCTTGTCGTGGAATACCTCCTCGCAGCGTTGGACGAACTGCGTCTCGTTGTTCATCGCCTGATTGATGCTTTCAACATCGATTATACGCATAAAGTCTCTCCTTTCAAGAGGGAAACTCTCCAGAATAGTACGTGCTATTATAGCACACTACGGGCACTACGTCAAAGGGACAATCACAGAAAATCGTCGCAGGAAACAGCACCGTTTTCACAGTCAGATTGGCGCAAATGTACCAAAAATCGCCGTGAAACAACGAAACATTCGTTGCAATTTGCCGGTGTTCATGGTATCATAATGTTAGGATTTTAACGAAATCAGGCAGGCACGACGCTTTCCGTGGTATAATCGCCACTATGTCTCCCCGCAGTCCACCCCCCCGGCGGGGCTGCCGGGCTTGCCTGCCGATCACCTGCTGGCGCGGGCTCTCCTCCCTGCCGGCGAAAGGACGTGAGAACCGTTGCCACATTCCCCCAAGATCATCGCCGTCGCCGGTAAGGGCGGCGTGGGCAAGACCTCCCTTTCCGCCGCCTTTGTGCGGCTGCTGGCGGAGGCGTACCCCCACAAGCGCATCCTCGCCATCGACGCCGATCCCGCCGTGGGGCTGTCCACCGCGCTGGGCGTGGAGGTACGGGAGACGCTGGACGACATTCGCAAGAGCATCGTCGCCTCCGTGGAGGACGGCGCGCCCCGGGAGGCCATCGAGCTGCTGAGTGAGGCACGCTACCGCATTTTCGACACCATGGTGGAGCATCAGCACTTCTCCTTCCTCGCCATCGGGCGTCCGGAGACGGCGGGCTGCTACTGTAAGGTCAACGCCTATCTGAAGGAGGTCATTCACCTGCTTGCCAATGACTTCGACTATGTGGTCATTGACGGTGAGGCGGGGATCGAGCAGATCAACCGCCGGGTCATGGAGAAGGTCACCCATCTGGTGCTTGTCACCGACCCCAGCCGCAAGGGCACCCAGGTCATCGACACCATCCGGCGCGTGGCGGACGAGCTGGTGATGTATGACCGCTGCGGTGCCGTCGTCAACCGGGTGACCGACCCCGCCCTGCTCCCCTATGTCCATATCAACGGCACCGAGCTCCTTGCCACCGTCGGCAGCGACGCCCATCACGCCGCCAACGACATTCAGGGTCTCAGTGTTTTTGACCTGCCGGAGAACTCCCCTATCCTCCTCGGCGCACGCGAAGCCCTGACCAAGCTGGAGATTTTATAAACTGAACTATATCAGGAGAGAGGTGTAATTCTTGAGAGACTTGAAGCATCTGATCTACTTTGAGAGCCTGCTGGAGAATGCCGACAACGATCTGGTGAAGCAGGCGCAGACAGAGGGTAAGCTCGCCATCGGCTATACGTGCTACCACATGCCGGAGCCGCTGCTGAACCTGCCCGGCTGCTTCTCCGTCCGGCTCCGCGCACCCCGCACAGGGTCGCTGGACATCGCCACCTATTATATGTCCAACTACACCTGCGAATACGCCCGCGCTCTGGTAGAGCGGGGCATGGAGGGCGGCTATCAGTTCCTTGACGCGCTGGCAGGCGTGGACGCCTGCTCCATGATGAACCGCGCCATGGAGCACTTCGAGATCCTGCAAATGAACGACAAGCCCAATTTTTTCGTCACCCACTGCGACATCCCCTACAAGATCACGGACTACACGCTGGATTCCTACGTCAAGCAGATGCGCCGCCGCCTGCTGGAGCCGCTGGCGGAGAAATACGGCGTGGACACCTCCGACGACGCCATACGCAGGGCGGTGGCGGAGCACAACGAGGTCTGCGCCATCATCAGTGAGATCGGCGAGATGCGTAAGGAGGAAAACCCGGTCATCACCGGCTATGAGTTCCACGTGCTGAATCTGGTGAGCTTCACCTGTCCCAAGTATCTGATCCTCCCCTATTTGCGGGAGACGCTGACGGAGCTGAAAAAGCGCAAGCCCGACCCCAAGCCCGCCTTCCGCGCCAGAGTCGCCATCGTGGGCAGCGAGATCGACGACCCCAGCCTGACGAAGCTCATCGAGGGCTGCGGCGCGCTGGTGGTGTCCGACCGCTACTGCTTCGGCTCCACCCCCGGACGGGAGATCATCACGCTCAATGACGACGAGGACGCCCTGCCCCAGCTCTGTATGCACATTATGCAGCATTCCGAGTGCGCCCGCTACATCGCCGATGAGAAGGTCCTGCAGCGGCGGGAGACGGCGGATCGCCTCGCCCGGGAGTTCCACGCCGACGGTATCATCTACGAGCAGATGAAATACTGCGACTACTGGGGCTTTGAGCGCGCACTGGTGAGCCACATCATGCACGAGGAGTACAACTGGCCCGTGCTGAGTATTGACCGTCTGTACAACAACGGCAGCTCCGGCCAGCTGCGTACCCGTGTGCAGGCATTCGTAGAATCGCTGGAGATCAAAAAGCTCCACAAGCTGAACGGAGGTGCGAACTGATGGCCCGCAAGAAGAAATTCCCCAACCCCGAATTTTTCCGCGCCAAGACGGAGATGGACTGGAGGGCGCAGGCCGCCAATCTGAAGGAGTTCGGCTCCATCGCCCTTGAGCTGTTCAAGGAGACGGACTGGCGGGCGTTTGCCGCCAAGCAGAAGGAGCACCTTCTGGACAACGTGGCGCGTGTGAAGCGCGAGGCAAAGACCGTCGCCGCCATGACCGGCGCGGAGCGTATGGAGCTGCTGAAAAACGGCGAAAAGCATCTGGGCACCCTGTACCGCAAGGGCGACATGGCCACCGTCCGCCGGGAGTGGCGCGGCGTGGAGAGCACCCTCATCGACTTCACCGGCTGGCTGAAGGTCTGGGGGATGCTGCTGGCCACCTTCTCCAAGGATCTGATCCCCGCGCTGAACACCACGTTCTGGTACCGCTGGATGATCTCCTATATGTGCTGCGTGTCCTTCATGGACAAGAACACCATGGGGCAGCGGGGCAACGCTCTGAAAATGAGCCACCTGATGACCTACGACATCTTCCGCTACGTGGCGGAGAACCTTGTGTTCCTCGCCAAGTGTGACGAAAAGAACGGCAACAGCCGCGAGCTGAACAAGAAGGTGGTGCTGTTCGACGAGATGACCATGGGACAGCTGATGGCGGGCTTCCCCGACCTGCTGGGTATCCCCTACCAGCTGATGCCGGTGTTCCTCGTCTCCGAGATCGACCAGCTCACCTGCGTCCCCTACATCGACGCGGTGGAGTCCTTCGGCCTGCCCGCCGACTGCTGCCCCGTGCCGTCCTCTGAGTGCGGCGCACTGGTCATCGACGCCCTGCCCCACATGGGCAAGTGCTTCATCTCCTCCTCCATGCCCTGTGACGGCTCCACCATGGCGTCCAGCTATATGTCCCGCCGCTTCCCCCACCTGCCGGTGTTCCACCTGTGCTTCCCCGTCCGCTACGAGGACGAGGAGACGGTGCAGATGGGCGCGGAGGACATCCGGGCGTGCATCCGGTTCATCGAGGAGCAGACCGGTGCCAAGTGGAGCTGGGACGCCTATTTCGCCGCCATGAAGCGTTTCAACGAGGAGACGAAGTACGAGCTGGAGAAGTGGGAGGTCAACAAGACCGCCCATCCCCAGATCATCGGCCCCAGCTATGAGCTGTTCCGCAAGTGGAATTACGAGATGGACGGCGGTATCGACCCCCGTGTTATCAAAACGTTCCGCAAGGTCAACGACCTGCTGATGCAGTCCTACGAGCGCAGGGACGAGGCGTGGATCGGCAAGATGCGCTACCGCGCCATCGTGTGGAGCTGCCCCGCCCACTACTACGCCAACTTCTCCAACTGGCTGGCGAACTGCTGGGGCATCGACGTTCTGGTGGAGATGGAGTCCCTGAACTTCACCAAGCCGCTGGAGACGGAGGACAAGGAGGAGGCTCTGCGGGATCTGGCGCGTCTGTACGAGCGCATGGTCATGCGCCGCCACACCAACGGCGGCTACCAGCACGTGGTAGACGAGCTGTGGCGGCAGTGCGAGGCGTGGAACGCCAACGTCATCATCATGTACCAGAACGTGGCCTGCAAGAACATGGCCACCGTGCAGGGTATTCTGGACGAGCAGGGGCGCGAGCGCGGCTACCATCTGATCTGGATCGAGCACGATCTGATGGATCCCCGCACCGTGTCCCGCAAGACCATGCGTGACAAGGTCAACGAGTATATGCGTACCGTCATGCGCGCCGAGCCTATCGACCCCACTCTCTGCGATTTCGACGACGAGAACTGTATGTGATCCATCTACTTACTACACAGAAAAAGGAGTTTGCGACTATGAAATACTACGGCGGCTGTGATGTGGGTTCCACTTATACTAAGGCGGTGATACTGGATGAAAACGGCAATATCTGCGCCGATACGACCATCCGCAGTAAGATCAATTCCGAAATCTCCGCAAAGCTGGCTATGGAAGAGGTGCTGCATAAGGTAGACTTGAAGTCCTCCGAGGAGCTGGGGTATCTCATCGGCACCGGCTACGGGCGCAACAAGGTGCCCTTCGCCGACGAAAACATCTCCGAGATCTCCTGTCACGCCATGGGCGTACACGTCACCGACCCCACGGTGAAGGCGATCATCGACATCGGCGGTCAGGACGTGAAGGGTATCTCCATCGACACCGACGGCACCGTGAAGAACTTCGCCATGAACGACAAGTGCGCCGCCGGCACGGGGCGGTTCTACGAGGCGATGGCGCGCTCCTTCGAGATGACGCTGCCGGAGTTCTCCAATCTGTCCCTCACGGCAAAGAACATCATCCCCATCACGGCGCAGTGCACCGTGTTCGCCGAGAGCGAGGTCATCACGCTGGTGGGCGAGGGCAAGCCCATGGACGAGATCGCCGCCGGTATCCAGATGGCGGTGGCGAAGCGTTGCTTCGTGATGAGCAAGAAGGCGGGTGCCACGGACGCCATCACCCTCACCGGCGGCTGCGCCAAGAACGCGGGTCTGAAGAAGGCCATCGAGCACGTGCTGAAGCTGAAGGTCATCGACCTCAAGACCGACCCGCAGCTTATGGGCGCGCTGGGTGCCGCCGAGTACGCCCGTCAGAAGGGCATGGCGCGCGCCTGAATCCCCTCTCACCAAGGAAGGAGGCTATACTTATGTGCAAGGCTTTGAAATTCATTCTCAAGCTCATCCGCATGCTGGCGGTGGCGGTAGGCGCGCTGTTCGTGGTCTATTTCTGGAACCTCGACCAGAAGCTGCTGGGCTGGGCTTACGTGCAGGTCAACAGGATCTTTGACCGCAAGAAGCAGGACATCAAATTCTGATGGAGCTTTACAACACCATCATCCGCGGCGTGGAGGGGCTGACCGGCTCCTCCGTTCCCCGCGTATATCCCTACGACCCCGCCGACGCGTGGGAGGACGCCGGTGCCTTCGAGCTGGTCATGCTCCGGGACGCCGCCTACGAGCTGGGCGGCAGCGGCAAGGATGCCGTGAACTTCACCTGTGTTACCACCTCGCCGGAGCTGGTGCCCAGAGACGAGATACTGGTCTTTGGCTCCGATCTGAACGAGCTGAACGGCGACAGCAGCTACGCCCGCATTGCCCTGCTGCGGGTGGGCGACATCGAGTCCGACGACGAGGACGACACGGAGCAAGCCTTCCGCGCCATTCAGGACATGGACTTCGTCAAGTACCGCGTGTTCCCCAAGGGCTACATGATGCGAACAAGCTCCGAGAGCAGCCGTGAGCAGGTGCGTATCAGCCGGGACGCCGTGAGAAGCGGCATGGACTTCCGGCGCGTGGGCGCGGACTTCATCCGCCACTACCGGCGGAACCCCCACATTCTGGCGGTGAAGCTGCTGTTTATCACCGCCCCGGACGCGGACTACGACGCTCTGTCCCGGAACGCCAGGACCGTCAGGGACATCACCCTAAGTCTGACAAAAATTCTGGAGGGTATGCCCACCGACTGCGGCTCCTGCAATCTGAAAGCCATCTGCGACGAGGTGGAGGGTATGCGTGAGCTGCACTTCGGCAAGGAGCACCACACCACCGAATGACCCCTCCCCTGCCGTTTTTCGCGTAAATTGCAAGAAACATCCCCGGCAAGTGCCGGGGATGTTTCTGCGTGTTGATAAACCCCTGCCGTGCGTGCAGTCTTTCCGCCTCACGGGGGGAGCTCGAGGGGGCGAAGCCCGCCTCGAATCGGATCAAATGCCGCGCTAAGCCTTGCTCTGCAAGGCGTGCGTGGAGCGAAGCGAGTATTTTCGTGCCGCGAAGCGGCACGAAAATACCGGCATTATTTCACTGCCACAGGGAGCACAGCAGGTCGGTGTACGCCGTGGGATCGTCCACGGGCAGTCCCGCGATCAGCTCCGCCTGATGCAAGAACACCTGCGCGTACTTTTTGGCGCGCTCCGGGTCGGTGAGCCGCGCCTTCTCGAAGGCGGCAAACGCCGGGTGATCCACGTTAAGCTCCAAGATCCGCTTGGCCTTCAGCTCCAGCTCCGGCTGCGCCGCCCGGAAATACTTCTCCATCTCGAAGGTCACGCCCTCGCCGCTGCTGAGACACACCGGGTGGGTCTTGAGCCGTCCGGACGCCTTCACCTCGTCCACCTTGCCCTCCAACGCCTCCTTGATGAAGGCGAAGGAGTCCTTATGCTGCTGGTCGTCCTGCTCCTTCTTCTCCGCCTCGCCGGGCAGATCCAGGTCGCCGTCGGTGGCGGAGCGGAAGGGCTTGTCCTGATACGTCCGCAGGATGTCGGACAGGAACTCGTCCGCCTTGTCGGTGAAGTACAGGATCTCCATGCCCCGCTCTTTCAGCAGCTCCGTCTGGGGGATATGATCCACCGCGTCCACCGTGTCGCCGGAGGCGAAGTAGATGTACTTCTGCCCCTCCTGCATCCGGGAGACGTACTCCGCCAGCGTCACCAGCTTCTTCTCCGTGGAGGAGTAGAACAGCATCAGATCCTGGAGCATCTCTTTCTTCGCGCCGTAATTGTCCATGGCACTCAGCTTGATCTGCCGCCCGAAGCTCTGCCAGAAGGACTCGTACTTCTCCCTGTCGTCCCGCAGCAGCCGCTCCAGCTCGCCCTTGACCTTCTTCTCCAGATTCGCGCCGATCAGCTTCAGCTGCCGGTCGTGCTGCAAAAGCTCGCGGGAGATGTTCAGGCTCAAATCGGGGGACTCCACCACGCCGCGGACGAAGTTGAAGCACTCCGGCAGCAGATCCTTGCACTTGTCCATGATCATCACGCCGGCGGAATACAGCTGCAAGCCGCCCTCGAACTCCTCGGAGTAGTACCGCAGGGGGGCTTTCTCCGGGAGGAAGAGCAACGCCTTGTACGTCACCGCACCCTCGGCGGCGACGGTAATGACGCTCAGGGGCGGGTTGGTGTCAAAGAAACGCTGCTGGTAGAACTCGTCGTACTCCTCCTTCTTGACATCCGCCTTCTTCCGCTGCCAAAGGGGGATCATGCTGTTGAGCGTCTCCCACTCCCGCTTGTCCTCGTACTCCGGCTTGTCCTCCGGGCAGCCCTCCTTCCGCACGGAATGGGTCATCTCCATGCGGATGGGGAAACGGATGTAGTCGGAATACTTCTTCACCAGCCGCTGCAGCGTGTATTCCCGCAGGTACTGGCTGTACTCGTCCTTCTCCTCCTCGGTGTCGGGCTTGATATGCATGATGATGTCCGTGCCCACCGCCGCCTTTTCGCAGGGCTCGATGGTGTAGCCGTCCACGCCGGTGGACTGCCACCGCCACGCCTGCTCCTCGCCGTACTTTTTGGTGATGACGGTGATCTCGTCCGCCACCATAAAGGCGGAGTAGAACCCCACGCCGAACTGTCCGATAATGTCGGTGTCGGCGTTCTCGTCACCCTCTACCTCCTGCCGGAACTTGAAGCTGCCGGAGGACGCGATCACGCCCAGATTGTTCTCCAGCTCCTCCTGGCTCATGCCGATGCCGTTGTCGCTGACGGTCAGCAGCCGGTTCTCCTTGTCAACGGTCAGCTTGATCTCGAACTGATCCCGCGTCAAGCCCACCTTGTCATCGGTCAGGCTGAGATAGCACAGCTTGTCGATGGCATCGGAGGCGTTGGAGATGATCTCCCGCAGGAATATCTCCTTGTGGGTGTAGATGGAGTTGATCATCAGATCCAACAGCCGTTTGCTCTCCGCCTTGAATGCTTTTTTCTTCATACTTGCTCATATCTCCTTTGTTTAAGGGAGATGCACCTTCCGTGCATCTCCCTGTGGTATACTTGTCTCGCTTACGCGTATTTTTTGCGGCTGATGAGCCAGCCCACGCAGGACAGCACCGCCACCGTGCCGGAGGCTATCATCACGATCTTGCACAGAGGCGGAACGACCCTCCGCGCCTTTTTTCCCACGCCGCAGGCGACCTTGTCCAGCAGGCTTTTCAACGCCTTACCCACGGTGCCTGCCGCGGCACCCACCGTCCGCATGACGGTGTACGCCAACCGTTTCGCCAGCTTTGCAGCGGCAGCCAAGAGCTTTCCGGCCGCCTCGCCCGCCCTGTGTAGATACTTTTTCATGGTCAGCCCTCCTTCGTCTTATACCAGTTGATGACCGGTGCCAGACTCTTCGCGCGCACAGGCAGCCCCAGCGCGCCGCCCAGCAGTCGGGTATATTACGCTGTGCCGGCGGAATTGGATGTGTACATGATACCAGAGATCATGCCGCTTTCTCCTTTTCCTACCAGTACCATTATAATCCTCTTTCCCGCCGCTGTCAACGCGGCGGCGGTGCCATGCAGACGATACGGCTGTATCGCCCAAAAATCACCGCATGAAGCGGTCTATGGCGTCGTTCAGAGCCTGGATCGCCTCCTCGTCGCCCGCCTCCACCGCGTCCACGATGCAGTGGCTGATGTGATCCTTCAAAATCGCCCGTCCCGTGCCGTTCAGCGCAGAGATCACCGCACTCAGCTGCACCAAAACCTCCGCGCAATCTTCGCCTCTTTCCACCATGCGGCGGACGGCGTCGAGGTGACCTTGGGCGCGGCTGAGGCGGTTCAGAACGGCTTTCGTCTCCTGATGGGAGTGATGATGTTCGTGGTCGTTCAAATCAGTTTTCCTCGCTTTTTCGCGTATTTCGCGTGCGTTTCGTTGGTATAACGGCTATTTCCTTACAAGGGTGTAACCGGGTTCTGTCAGTAAAATTATATATAATTGTGGGAATTCTGTCAATCTTTTTGCACCGTTTTCACAGTTTTTTGGCATATTTTGTACTTGCGTCTGCTATTCCGGAGAATTTATTACGATTTTTGCTTTTGGGGGCGAAAAATTGACTTTCGCAGTGGTGTATGGTACAATATTCGAAAAAATGAAAGGTGACGTACTATGGAAAACAACCCTGTACAAACCCTTGATGTTCAAGGTGTACACACCCATGAAACGGAACATCACGAGCACTCGCACTCCCATGCACACGGACATGAGCACGGGCACGCCCATGAGCACCACTCTCCGGAGGAGACAGTCGCGCTGCTGTCGTACATGGTAACGCATAATCGTCACCATGTAGATGAGCTGCACGAATTAGCGCACAGCGTAGAGGGCGAGGCCGCGCAGCTGCTCCACGAGGCGGTGGTGGATCTGACCGTGGGCAACGAGAAGCTGGCGGAGTCGCTGCGGATCCTGAAAGGAGAGGAATGACCATGTGCCTTTCCACTGTGATGACGGCTGACCGGCAGACGGTTTGCAAAAATGTGGCGTCGGTGACGCAGAAGGACGGCAAGCTGGTGTTCACCGACATTATGGGGATCCCCACGGTGGTGGAGGGTGCCATTGAGAAAATCGACCTGATGGAGAACATTATCACCATAAAGAAAATGACCGCGTAAGGCGGTCATTTTCTTTATGGTGGTGGGGGGTACCGCGGCTGCGGCGCGGGGAAGGTGCAAAAAAAGAAAGCCCGGAGGGCTTTCCTTTTTTTGCGGTGTATTAGTCCAGCATGCTCTTCAGCTCCACGGCGACCTCGAAGGGGGCGGCGGTAGCTTCCTTGACCTGTTCGACGGTGAACTCGGGGTTGATCTCGGTCATCAACAGACCCTTGTCGGTGACATCGAACACGCACATCTCGGTGATGATCTTGTTCACGCAGTGAGAGGCGGTCAGAGGCAGACGGCACTTCTCGAAAATCTTGGGGTTGCCCTTAGCGGTGTGCTCCATGCAGACGATGCAGTGCTTCGCACCGACGCACAGATCCATGGCACCGCCCATGCCGGGCATCTTCTTGCCGGGGATGATCCAGTTCGCCAGGTTGCCCTCGGCGTCCACTTCCAGCGCGCCCAGGAAGCAAGCGTCCACGTGGCCGCCACGGATCAGACCGAAGTTGGTGGCGGAGTCGATGAAGCCACCGCCGAAAGCCACGGAGGAGGGGTTGCCGCCAGCGTCCACAACGTGGTAGGGATCGTAGTTGGCGTCACCCTCCTTGGGGGCGGCACCGGCGGAGACGATACCCAGCTCGGCATGGATGATCAGCTCGACGCCCTCGGGCAGATAGTTGGGGATCAGGGTGGGCAGACCGATGCCCAGGTTCACGACGTCGCCGTTTTTCAGCTCTTTGGCGCAACGCTTGGCAATAAAGCCCTTGATCTCAGACTTTTCCATTACTTTCTGTCTCCTTCCACGATGTAGT
>OMBG01000121.1_pt1 | contig 42229 bp, 33 predicted proteins | sample 1674251 | NCBI WGS metagenome assembly OMBG01 (sample SAMEA103958153, study PRJEB25191) | human gut metagenome | reverse complement strand
GCAAGGCATTCTGATTACGCCGGTGCTTGGTGAGGTTCTTACGAACCTAGCACCGTTGCGTATGAAGCATAGCGCAAGCGTGCCTGCGTACCATAAAGGCAAACTTACATGGCTTTCTCTACATCTTTTTCGCATGTGCCCTCACACATCTCACAATCCTGACGCTGTGCAAGGGAAAGAAGGAGAATGATATGAGGAATTTAACAACACTTTGTTATATAGAGAATGACAACCGGTATTTGATGTTACATAGAATCTCTAAGAAACATGACGTGAATAAGGACAAATGGATCGGGGTAGGTGGGCACTTCGAAAAAGATGAGAGTCCGGAGGAATGCCTGCTTCGTGAAGTGAAGGAAGAGACGGGGTTGACACTGACAGATTACCGGTTTCGTGGCCTGGTGACATTTATTTCAGATCAATGGCAGACAGAGTATATGTGTCTATATACCGCAGATGGCTTTGAAGGAACGATGACCGAATGTGATGAAGGAACCCTTGAATGGGTGGACAAGGATCGGTTAGAACAGTTGACGTTGTGGGAAGGAGATAAGATCTTTCTCCGATTATTGGCGGATAATGCGCCTTTTTTTTCACTGAAACTGCGATATGAGGGGGATGTATTGAAAGAGGCAGTATTGGACGGAAAGAAACTTTAGCATACAACGTGTATTCTTTGCATAGTATGTAACAACAAGTGATTGGGGTTTCTACTTGAAAGAATATATCGAGGAACGTGCAGTAGAGATTGGCACGTATATTATTGATTCAAATGCAACAGTCAGACAAACTGCTAAGAAATTTGGAGTGAGCAAATCAACGGTACATAAGGATGTTTCGGAACGCCTGATCTGGATCAATCCGGCATTGGCTTCCGAGGTACGAAAAGTACTGGATGTAAACAAAGCGGAACGTCATATTCGGGGTGGTATGGCAACCAAAGAAAAATATGCACATCAGCATACGATGTAGAGATGTTATAGAACAAAGAAAAGGTAGCCAGGGCATTACGCCTTGACTACTTTTGTTTTTTTCTTGATTGTTGAGTTATACGCATGTGCCAAACGGTTCATGTTGCGGATAACATAGTAATCTGCTACGAAAGGACCGATCAATAAGAATGATCCAAATAATTTCCATGTTAATACAACACTTGGTCCCGGTTTGATGCGAAGCCCCAATTGTTCTCCGGTTGTCTGTAAGCGGTCTTCTAAGTAGAATAACCATACCCAGCGGTAGATTCCGAATGTAATAAGAGAAAGAAACCATACGAGAATGTAATTCTTGATTTTTTTCTCTTCCCGGTTCATTTCGTTCAGATCAGCGGTAAACCGAAACCAGAAGTAGATATTATAGATTCCGAAAGTTGGAATCGTCAATAAAACCAGTTTCCATAGTCGGCGGTTCTCTGTTATCATGTGTTAATGCCCCCTTTTATTTAATAATTCCATCTTGAGATCATATAGCGGTTTGGAAAGATCCACATATACTTCCTGCGGATTCACCAGACGACGGGATTCGTCCCAGAGGAGATCTAACTCCTGTTGGCAATAGGTCCGAATATCCATTGTTTTTGGCGATTCATATATACATTGTCCCTTTTTGAAGACAGGTAACAAAATTTCTTCCATATCGTAGGTGCCGCCTGCAATCGTTGAACGCTTCCAGGTGTCGATTGGGTGGAAGATTTCAAGATCTTTGGATGTATCATAGGTTTCATCTGCTAATGCGATCAGATCAGCTTTTAATTTTCCGGTTTCTTTGTCAATAATACGGAAAATAGTTTTATTGCCAGGATTCGTGATCTTGCCAGGGTTTTCAGAAATCTTGATTTTCGGAGTAAATGTATCACTACTTTCTTTCCGGATTGCTGCCATTTTGTATACGCCGCCAAAGGCAGGGCAATCGGCAGATGTGATAAGATTCGTTCCAACACCCCAGGAAGTAATAGCCGCTCCCTGTGTTTTTAAGCTGTCGATCAGGTATTCATCCAGATCGGAAGAAGCAGAAATGATGGCGTCCGGGAATCCGGCAGCATCTAACATCTTTCTTGCTTTTTTGGAAAGGTAGGCAAGGTCTCCGCTGTCTAAACGAATGCCATATTTCTTAGAATGAATTCCTGCCTGTTTCATTTCTTTAAATACGCGGATGGCATTTGGAACACCGGATTTCAACGTGTCATAGGTGTCTACCAATAAGATGCATGCATCCGGATACATGTCTGCATAAGTACGGAAAGCAGTATATTCATCCGGGAAACTCATGATCCAGCTATGTGCGTGTGTACCGAGAACCGGAACATCAAACAATTGACCACACAGTACGTTCGAAGTACCGATACAGCCACCAATCACGGCGGCTCTTGCACCATAAGTTCCGGCGTCAGGTCCCTGTGCACGACGTAGTCCAAATTCCATAATGCCATCGCCGTCAGCGGCATAGCATACTCGGGAAGCTTTGGTAGCGATTAAGCTTTGATGATTCAATATATTCAGAATTGCGGTTTCCACTAGCTGTGCCTGCATGATCGGAGCAATTACTTTGATCAGGGGTTCCTGGGGAAACACAATACTTCCTTCCGGAATGGCATAGATATCACCGGTAAAATGAAAACCGGCAAGATATTCGAGAAAGTCTTCTGAAAAAATACCAAGTCCACGTAGATAATCAATGTCATCATAAGTAAAGGACAGATTTTTCACATAGTCTATAATCTGTTGCAATCCTGCGGCAATCGCATATCCGCTTCCGGATGGATTCTTGCGGTAGAATGCATCGAAGATTACCGTGTCATTGCTTTGTTCGTTGAAATAGCCCTGCATCATGGTCAGCTCATATAAATCGGTTAAAAGAGTTAAATTCTGATTTGCCATAGAGGGTGCCTCCTTTTTTAAACAATTCCAATGGTTAGTGTATCACAATTGAAGAATTTAGTAAATGTTGTAAATCTTAAAACTTTCTAAATGCCATTTAAATTCGAATAAAACGTTGTCTTATACTTGACAAGAATGTGTGAAAATGCTATAAAAAACATAGTTGTGTAAAGACATCGAAGGAGACAGTACCTTCTCTTAGAAACCGTTGGAATGAATAGCATTTTGACAAGCGAGTCTGCGATGGTGCAAGGCAGATGGAAGTAAGGGAGAAAGGGAATATCACTCCGGAGTTGTGAACTGAACAGATATTCTAAGTAGGATTCAACGGTTGTTTCCCGTTACAGAAACCATGTATAATGAATGGAAGATCGTACAGAGTATTCACTGAAACAAGATATTTCATTCACGTATAATGTATTAGGTGGTATAGCGAATTGTAGCCCTTTTCGTCCTGATGCGGATGAGAAGGGCTTTTATTTTTTATTTGAAAGAGTCCGGAGCGGCTCATTGATCTGTTAGCAGACAGAAAAGAAAGGATGGAATGAGATGTACGAAAAAGTTTCTAACAACATGAATTTCGTAGAACGTGAACAGAAGACGTTAGACTTCTGGAACAAGAACAAGATTTTTGAAGAATCAATCGAAGAAAAGGAAGGGTGCCCGGTATATACATTTTATGATGGACCTCCTACTGCAAATGGTAAGCCACACATCGGTCATGTATTAACCCGTGTTATCAAGGATATGATTCCGAGATATCAGACCATGAAGGGACACAAGATCATTCGTAAGGCAGGATGGGATACACATGGACTTCCGGTTGAGTTAGAGGTTGAGAAGTTATTGGGTATTGATGGCAAGGAACAGATCGAGGAATATGGATTAGATCCATTTATTACAAAATGTAAGGAATCTGTATGGAAATACAAAGGAATGTGGGAGGAGTTCTCCGGCAAGGTTGGTTTCTGGGCAGATATGGATGATCCATATGTAACATATCACAATGATTTTATCGAGTCTGAGTGGTGGGCACTTAAGAAGATCTGGGACAAAGGTTTATTATATAAAGGATTCAAGATCGTTCCGTATTGTCCACGTTGCGGTACTCCGTTATCTTCTCACGAAGTAGCACAGGGATATAAGGCAGTAAAAGAACGTTCTGCGATTGTCCGTTTCAAGGTCGTTGGAGAGGATGCATATTTCCTTGCATGGACGACTACACCTTGGACGCTTCCATCAAACGTAGCACTTTGTGTGAATCCAAATGAGACGTATTGCAAGGTAAAGGCTGCAGATGGATATACCTATTATATGGCACAGGCACTGTTAGATACCGTGCTTGGTAAGCTGGCAGACAAAGAAAATGGTACTCCTGCTTATGAAGTATTAGAGACATATGTGGGTAGTGATCTTGAGAACAAAGAATACGAGCCGTTATACGCATGTGCAAAAGAAGTAGCAGATAAACAGCATAAGAAGGGATTCTTCATTACCTGTGATAATTATGTAACGATGACAGATGGTACCGGTATCGTTCATATTGCACCTGCATTTGGTGAGGATGATGCAAACGTGGGAAGAAATTATGATCTTCCATTTGTTCAATTCGTAGATGGTAAAGGTGACTTGACAGAGGAGACACCTTTTGCCGGCATGTTTGTAAAAGATGCAGATCCAAAGGTATTGGTAGATCTTGATAGCAAGGGATTATTGTTTGATGCACCGAAGTTCGAACATGATTATCCATTCTGCTGGAGATGTGATACACCACTGATCTACTATGCAAGAGATACCTGGTTCATTAAGATGACAGCAGTTCGTGACGACCTGGTTGCGAACAATAATAAAGTTAACTGGATTCCTGAGTCGATCGGTAAAGGACGTTTTGGTGATTGGCTTAAGAATGTACAGGATTGGGGACTTTCCCGTAACCGTTACTGGGGTACTCCGTTGAATATCTGGGAATGTGAATGTGGTAAGCGTCATGCAATTGGTTCTATCGCAGAACTGAAAGAAATGAGTGATAACTGCCCGGATGACATTGAATTACATCGCCCATATATTGATGCAGTAACGATCAAATGTCCGGATTGTGGAAAAGAGATGCATCGTGTACCGGAAGTAATTGACTGTTGGTTCGATTCCGGTTCTATGCCGTTTGCACAGTGGCATTATCCATTTGAGAATGAAGACATTTTCAAGGAGAACTTCCCGGCAGACTTCATTTCAGAGGCAGTTGACCAGACAAGAGGATGGTTCTATTCTCTGATGGCAATCTCAACATTGATCTTTAATGAAGCACCTTATAAGAATGTTATTGTATTAGGACATGTTCAGGACAAAGACGGACAGAAGATGAGTAAGTCTAAGGGTAATGCGGTTGATCCGATGGAGGCATTGAACAAGTATGGTGCAGATGCGATTCGTTGGTATTTCTATACAAACTCTGCTCCATGGCTGCCAAATCGTTTCCATGAAGATGCGGTATTGGAAGGTCAGCGTAAGTTCATGGGTACATTATGGAATACCTATGCATTCTATGTATTGTATGCGAACATTGATAACTTTGACCCGACACAATACAGTTTAGAGTATGACAAGCTTGCCGTTATGGATAAATGGCTGTTGTCTAAGTTGAATACAGCAGTAAAGACAACCGATGAGAATCTGGGCAATTACAGAATTCCAGAAGCAGCAAGAGCATTATCTGAGTTTGTAGATGATATGAGTAACTGGTATGTACGTCGTTCCCGTGAGCGTTTCTGGGCAAAAGGAATGGAGCAGGATAAGATTAATGCATATATGACATTGTATACGGCACTTGTTACGATCTGTAAGGCGGCTGCACCAATGATTCCGTTTATGACAGAGGATATTTACCAGAATTTAGTAAGAAGTGTGGATAAGACTGCACCGGAAAGTATTCATCTTTGTGACTTCCCGGCAGTAGACGAGAAGATGATTGACACAGAATTGGAAAATGATATGGATGAGGTACTGAAGATTGTTGTACTCGGACGTGCCGCAAGAAATAGTGCCAACATCAAGAATCGTCAGCCGATCGGTAATATGTATGTGAAGGCAAACAAAGCACTTTCTGATTTCTATAAAGAAATCATCGAAGATGAGTTGAATGTGAAGGCAGTTACCTTTAAGGATGATGTATCGGAATTCAGTGATTATGTGTTCAAACCACAGTTAAAGACAGTTGGACCAAAGTATGGTAAGCATTTGAATGCAATCCGGGAATATCTGTCAAATGTAAATGGCAGAGAGGCCATGAACACATTAAAGACAGAGGGTGCATTGAAGTTTGAGGCAGATGGAACGGAAGTAAGTCTTGCAGAGGAAGATTTGTTGATCGAGACTGCAAAGTCAGACGATTATGTAACCGAAGCCGATGCGGTTGTGACTGTTGTCTTAGACATTCAGTTGACAGAGGAACTCTTAGAAGAGGGATTTGTGCGTGAGATCATTTCCAAGGTTCAGACCATGCGTAAAGAGGCAGGTTTCGAGGTAATGGATAAGATTACGATTTCTGTTGCAAATAATGACAAAGTTGCAGAGATCATGAAACGTAACGAAGAGACAATCTTCCATGATGTTCTTGCAACGGATGTTCAATACGGTGAAGTAAAGGGATACACTAAGAACTGGAACATTAATGGGGAAAAGGTTGATCTCGGTGTTGAGAAAAACTAAGCAATCCTGCATGATGTAAGCAGTTCGAGATGTGTCATTCACATTCTGTTAAGCTGTTGTTTTCGCATCTGTCGGGGTGTGATACCGTATTTTTTCTTGAACATGCGGTTAAAGTTTGACAGATTAGAAAACCCACATTGTAAAGAGATGTCGAGAATGGAGTCCGTGGTATTACCCAGTAATGCACGGGCTTCCGTTACTCTGTAATCATTCACATATGTAATAAAGCTCATTCCGGTATGTGCTTTGAAGAATTTCATGAAATGTGAAGGGCTGTAATGGCAGAAGGCAGCAATCTCATCAATGGTAATCTCTTCATAATAATGAGTAGATACATAGCGAATGATATTTTTTAATTTTTCTTTTGATTTGTCTATGGAAGTATTCTCCTCTTCAGACAGGGGATTGGTAATCAGCAGATAAATGATCTGCATCAGGGCTCCTTTGATGGCCAGCTGATAGCCATATCCTTTTTCGTCACTTTTGTCATCCAGAAATTCTATAATATCGATCAATTCCTGATGGAGTGCCTGTCCGTGGGATATTTTTGTACAAATGGGCAGTTGACTTCTGAAAAAAGGTTCGAGAAATTCCTGCCAGACAAGGTCGTTATATCGTGAGCATAACAGATTCTTTGAAAAAAGAATATTCTCGTATTCCATGGAAGTGTTCGGATTTCCTTCGATTGCATGCAAAGCACCGGGAAGGACAATGATGATATCGCCGGCGGAGACCTGATATTTAAGGAAGTTGACGGTAACAATGCCACTGCCCTTTTTGATCACGATCATTTCAAATTCGCGGTGCCAATGAACCGGAACATGGGAAAAATCTAACGGAATAGAGCAGATGTAAGTGTTATATGGAAAGTTATCCTGAAAATGCACTTTGTTTTCGTGCAGATCATTGGAGTTAGAGGGTTCTGTTATATCGATAGCCGGCGACGGTATAGTATTGTTATCAGAGATTGTTTGCATATAAGCCTCCTTTGCGGAATGGATTATTTTCCGAATACGGTTGGTGTCAATGTTAATGATGATAGAATTGTATCATATTATGCCATTATTATGCAAGTAAAACGTTTCCAATTCGTGATATTGTATCATTATCAGTTGAGCATTTTTAAGAAAGAGTTCAACAGCAGATAATTTTTATATGATGAAAGGGGTATCGTTATGGATGTCAGGGTACAATTGGAACAAAAATTAGGGAAAGGTATTGGAGCAAGCAGTAACGAAGAGGTGTTTTGTGCATTGCTTGAGATGACAAAACAGCTTGCAGATGACAAAAAACAGAAAGAAACAAAGAAGAAGATATATTATGTTTCTGCAGAATTTCTGATCGGTAAATTGCTTTCGAACAACCTGATTAATCTTGGAATTTATGATGAGGTTAAATGTGTTCTTGCAGAAGAAGGAAAAAATCTTGCAGAGATTGAAGAAGTAGAAGTGGAACCGTCTCTCGGAAATGGTGGATTGGGAAGACTGGCAGCCTGTTTTCTGGATTCCATCGCATCCCTTGGATTATCCGGCGCAGGTATTGGACTAAACTATCATCTTGGATTATTCCGACAGGTGTTTGAGAATCATATGCAGAAAGAAAAGGTTAATCCGTGGATTGGAAAGCAGACATGGCTTAGAAGAACGGAGGTCACATATCCGGTTAATTTCGAAGGCCTCAATGTCATGTCAAGAATGTATGAAATTGATGTTACAGGATATGATAACCGAACCAATCAGTTGTGTCTGTTTGATCTGGATACGGTGGATGACAGCATAGTGGATGAGCACAGTCAGTTCGATAAAAAGGATATTGAAAAGAATCTTACGTTATTTTTATATCCGGATGACAGTGATGAAGATGGTAGAAAATTACGAATCTACCAGCAGTATTTTATGGTAAGTAATGCGGCGCAGCTGATTCTTGATGAGTGTAAGAAGAAAGGAAGTAATCTGTATGATCTGTATGAATATGCAGTGATCCAGATTAATGATACACATCCGACCATGATCATTCCGGAGCTGATCCGTCTTCTCATTGCAGAGGGAATGAATATGGATACGGCCATCGATGTTGTAAGCAGAACCTGTGCTTATACAAACCATACAATATTGGCGGAGGCATTGGAGAAGTGGCCGAGACATTATCTGATGGAGGTTGTGCCGCAACTGGTTCCGATCATAGAGGTATTGGATGATAAGGTAAGAAGACGTTTCAATGATGAACGGGTTGCAATCATTGACCATAATGATGTGGTTCATATGGCGCATATTGATATTCATTATGGTTTCAGTGTGAATGGAGTGGCATATTTGCATACAGAGATTTTGAAGAAATCCGAGCTGAATCATTTTTATAATATATATCCGGAGAAGTTTAACAACAAGACCAACGGAATCACATTCCGTCGCTGGCTGCTCTATTGTAATGAGCCTTTGACGGAAACAATCATGGAATGGATCGGTGACGGATTTAAAAAGGATGCAATGGAACTGGAACGGCTGCTTCCGTTTGCTGAAGATAAGGATAAGTTAGAGAAGTTATTAGAGATCAAACATACCAATAAATTATATGCAAAGGATTATTTTGAGAGAACACAGGGCATTTCACTTAATCCGGATTCTATTTTTGATATTCAGGTTAAGCGTTTGCATGAGTATAAGCGCCAGCAGTTAAATGTGCTGTATGTGATTCACAAATATTTGGAGATCAAAGCAGGCAAGCTGCCAACAACTCCGGTTACCGTGATCTTTGGTGCCAAGGCAGCACCGGCCTATACGATAGCAAAGGATATTATTCACCTGATCTTATGTCTGCAGGAGATTATTAATAAGGATCCGGAGGTAAACAAGTATCTCAATGTGGTTATGGTAGAGAATTATAATGTAACCCTGGCAGAGAAATTAATTCCTGCTTGTGACATTTCGGAGCAGATTTCTCTTGCATCCAAAGAGGCCAGTGGAACAGGTAATATGAAGTTCATGTTAAATGGTGCAGTGACGTTGGGAACGGAAGATGGTGCGAATGTGGAGATTCATGAACTGGTTGGAGATGATAATATCTATATTTTCGGAGCATCCAGTGATGAAGTGATCGCACATTATGCACATCAGGATTACAATGCAAGAAGTTATTATGAGAATAATGCCGGTTTGCGGGAAGCAGTAGACTTTATTGTCAGCGAAGCGGTTCTTGCGGTAGGAAACAGGGAAATGTTAGAGCGTTTGTACAATGAGCTGCTGAATAAAGACTGGTTTATGACATTCCTTGATTATGATTCTTATGTTGAGAAGAAGGATCAGGCATATAAGGACTATGAGGATCGTCTGGCGTGGGCAAAGAAAATGATGGTAAATATCGGAAAAGCAGGCTTCTTCTCGTCTGATCGGACAATAGCAGAATATAACAACGATATATGGCACCTGGAAGATTGATAATGGTAAAAATGCACAATGAAAACAGAAAAGCGTTGTTTGAATTAACCAAACTTACTAATTCCGTGCAAATAGTGCTTGCATTATTTGTATGAATAAAGTATGATAAACCTATCAAATGGAAACGGTTCCGGAAACAATACCAAAAAACGTTTCCAAACATGACTAAATCACTTATTTATCATTAAAGGAGGAATTGATTATGAAAAAGAGATTCGCAGCATTAGGACTGGCTACCATGTTAGTCGGTACATTATTAACAGGATGTGGAAGTTCCACAGGAAGCACAGAAACATCTAAGACATCTAAGGATTCTAAGAAAGAGGCGGCAGGTTCTGTATATTATCTGAACTTTAAGCCGGAAGCAGATGCACAGTGGCAGGAGCTGGCTGAGTTGTACACAGAGGAGACCGGAGTTAAAGTAACGGTTATTACAGCAGCAGCCGATCAGTATGAGACAACACTTAAGAGTGAGATGGGTAAGTCGGAAGCACCGACCATGTTCCAGGTGAATGGTCCGGTTGGTCTTGCATCATGGAAGGATTATTGTTACGATCTGTCAGATGCAGCAGTTTGTAAGGAACTTACTTCTGATGACTTTGAATTGAAAGATGGCGACAAGGTTGCCGGAATCGGTTATGTAATTGAATCATATGGTCTTATTTACAACAAAGAATTGTTAAGCAAGGCTGGATATTCACAGGATGACATTAAGAGCTTCGCAGATCTTAAGAGGGTTGCTGAAGATATTACAAGCAGAAAGGATGAGCTTGGCTTCTCAGCATTTACATCAGCAGGTATGGATGGTTCTTCTGACTGGAGATTTAAGACACATTTAGCAAACCTTCCAATCTATTATGAATATAAAGCAGATGGAATCAATGATACAGATGCAATCAAGGGCACATACTTAGATAACTATCGTAACATCTGGGATCTTTACATCAACAATGCAACATGTTCTCCGGAACAGTTAAGTACCAAGACTGGTGATGATGCGGTTGCAGAATTTGTAACAAATCAGGCAGTATTTTATCAGAATGGTACATGGGCATACTCAGATATATCTGAAGTAGGAGATGACAATCTCGGAATGCTTCCAATCTATATTGGTGCTGACGGAGAAGAGAATCAGGGACTTTGTACAGGATGTGAGAACTACTGGTGTATCAATGCAAAGGCTTCTGAGGAGGACATTCAGGCAACAGAAGACTTCATGGAATGGTTAGTAACAGATGAGACAGCACTCAAGGCAATCTGTGGTTCTGCTAATGCAATGCCATCCGGTGGAGATGGAATGGGATTTGTAATACCATTCAATGGTAACCTTGAGTCAGACAACTTACTTGTTAATATCGCAAATGACTATGTAAAAGAAGGAAAGACACCTGTAAGCTGGAACTTTACAACAATGCCTTCTGAGCAGTGGAAGAATGATCTTGGTTCTGCACTTACAACATACGCAGCAGATCAGTCAGATGCGAACTGGGATTTAGTAAAATCTGCATTTGTAGATGGATGGGCAAAAGAAGCTGCAGCAACTGCAGAATAAATAAAAAATAAAAAAGTGTGTAATTAACTCTAAAATCCTTGGACAGGCAACTCCCCCTCCTTTTCCTTCCAAGGATTTTGGTGTTAAAACAGGAGGTAAACTATGGAGAAAGCAATTAAGAAATATTGGCCGATCTTTCTGTTACCTACCATGGCTGCGTTTATGATTGGATTTGTTATTCCTTTTGCGGAAGGTATATACTTGTCATTTTGCAAGTTTACCACAATTAAAGATGCAGAGTTTGTAGGGATGAGTAATTATATTGATGCACTGAAGGATACAACGTTTACGGGTTCTTTCCGGTTCACTGCATTGTTTGCAATTGTAACACTGGTACTGATCAATGTACTGGCTTTTCTGATCGCACTTGCTTTAACGCAGAACATTAAAGGTACTAACATTTTCCGTACCGTATTCTTCATGCCGAACCTGATCGGTGGTATTGTATTAGGTTATGTATGGCAGCTTATATTTGATGCTATATTTGCACGGTTTGGTCTGGCACTCAAGCTGAGTGAGACACTTGGTTTCTGGGGACTTGTTATTCTGATCTGCTGGCAGCAGATTGGTTATATGATGATCGTTTATATTGCAGGTTTGCAGGCGATACCAGGAGATATTATGGAAGCAGCAATGATAGATGGTGCGAACCGGTCGCAGAGATTATTCCGGATCACGATCCCGAATATGATGCCATCGATTACAATCTGTACATTTTTAACAATTACCAATTCCTTTAAGCTGTTTGACCAGAACCTGGCTCTTACAGGTGGAGAACCGCTTCATAAGACAGAGATGATGGCACTTAATATATATCAGACGTTCTATGGACGTACCGGTTATGAAGGTGTTGGACAGGCCAAAGCAGTATTATTCTTCCTGCTTGTGGTAGTAATTGGTTTGTTACAGTTGAGACTGACGAGAGAAAAGGAGGTGCAGCAATGATGAAGAAGAAAGCATGGGGCTGGGTAGCCACAATCTTTTTTACACTGGTGTCGATCTTGTTTGTTACACCAATCTTGATTGTTTTGATGAACTCGTTCAAATCTAAATCATATATTAGTCTGGAAACATTCAAATTACCATCGGAGCAGAGCTTTGTTGGATTACAGAACTATGCAGAAGCAATTTCTAAGTACGAATTTGTAAAGGCAGTAGGATGGACCTTATTTATCACCGTATGTTCCGTTGCGGTTATCCTGATCTGCTGTTCCATGACAGCATGGTTTATTACAAGAGTGGAGAATGTAGCAACAAAGCTCATATATCTTCTTTGTGTATTCTCTATGGTAATTCCGTTCCAGATGGTAATGTTTACGCTTTCCGGTACGGCAGATTCACTTCATTTGAATACACCATGGGGAATTGTGATCGTATATCTCGGATTTGGTGCGGGATTAGCAGTCTTTATGTTCTGTGGATTTGTGAAGTCGATCCCGCTTGAAGTAGAAGAGGCAGCAATGATCGATGGATGTACTCCGTTACAGACATTTTTCAAGGTGGTACTTCCGATGATGAAACCTACGTATATTTCGGTTGGTATTCTGGAAGCAATGTGGATCTGGAATGACTTCTTACTTCCGTATCTGGTACTGGATATTAAGAAATACAAGACAATATCCATTGTTGTACAGTATATGAAGGGAAGTTATGGACGTGTGGATATGGGTGCGATCATGGCATGTTTGATCATGGCGATCATACCGGTTGTTGTATTCTACTTAAGCGCCCAGAAATATATTATCAAAGGTGTTGCAGCTGGAGCTGTTAAGGGATAAAATAGATTCGTTGAAAATAATATATGAGGTGGATCTATGACAATAAAGGATATAGCAAGATTATCTGGATGCGGTATAGGTACCGTATCCAGAGTGATTAATAATCAGCCGGGTGTAAGTGATGCGACAAGAGAAAAGATATTAGCAGTTATTAAAGAAAGTAATTATGAACCCAATGAGAATGCACGGCAGTTAAAGATGCGAACCGGTGCATCGGTCTGTATAATTATGAAGGGACGTAATAATGCTTTGTTTTCGGATATCAGTGAGCGTTGTATGCTGACGCTTTCTTCCATGGAAGAAGATGCCATTATTGATGTTATTGATGAAGATGGAGATGAGATTGAAGAAGCTTGCCGTCTGATCCGGAATAATAACCCCAAAGGAATCATATTTTTAGGAGCCAATCTGGGATTGTTTGATGAGAGAATGAAAGAGATTGAGATTCCGTGCGTGATCGCAACAACGAGTGCTGTTTCTCTGGAATGGAAAAATATCTCGTCTGTTTCAGTAGATGATGAGACGGCTACTTCGGAAATGGTTCAATATCTGTGTAATCATGGACATAGGAATATCGTTGTGGTAGGTGGATATCTGTCTAAAAACCAGATCAGCTATGCCCGATATCTGGGTTGTAGGAAAGGGTTTGAAGCATGCGGATTATCATTTGATCCGGAACGGAATTATGTAGCCTGCAGGTATTCCATGGAGGCAGGTTATGATACTGTGAAAGAATTGCTGCGCAGGAATTCCGATGTTACAGCGATCGTTGCTTTGAGTGATACCATTGCATTTGGGGCAATGAGAGCGATACGGGATTCGGGTCGAAGGGTTCCGGAGGATATTTCAGTAACCGGTTTTGATGGTATTGAACTGGCACAGTTTAGTATACCGAGAATTACAACCATTAAGCAGGACACCCAGCATATTGCAACGAGAAGTGTGGAGCTTTTGATCAAGCATATACATTATAATCTGGAGAGTGAGCATGATATTGCATCGCACAATCTGATAGAAGGAGAAAGCGTCCGGACACTTTGATCTTGCATATCCGAAGAAAATATGGAGGAAAAAAGATGAAGAAATCAGCAGGTATATTGTTTGCTGTTTCGAGTCTGCCTTCTAAATACGGAATAGGATGCTTCTCAAAAGAAGCATATCGTTTTGTAGACTGGCTGAAGGAAGCCGGACAGACCTACTGGCAGATCCTGCCAATGGGACCAACCGGATATGGAGATTCGCCATATCAGTCATTTTCTACATTTTCGGGCAATCCATATTATATTGATTTAGAAGCGCTGATTCAGGATGGTTTACTTACTAGAGATGAATGCAGAAAGATAGATTTTGGCGATGATCCTGAGTCTGTCGATTATGAGAAATTATATAACGGAAGATACATATTACTTCGGAAAGCTTTTGAACGTAGTGATGTTTCGAATCAGAGCAGTTATTGCTCTTTTATGCAGGATAATAAAGAATGGATTGAGGATTATTGCCTCTTTATGGCAATCAAGGATCACTTTAGCGGCAAAGCATGGTACGAGTGGCCGGAGGATATCCGCAGCCGGAAAGAACAGGCATTAGACCATTATCAACAGATGTTGCAGGATGAGATAGCATTTCATAAATATATGCAGTACATGTTTTTTAGGCAATGGAATCAGCTTCGTACATATGCGAATACACACGGAGTGCGTATTATTGGAGATATTCCAATCTATGTTGCCCTGGATAGTTCAGATGTCTGGGTGCATCCGGAATTGTTCCAATTAGATGAAGATCGCAATCCTGTCGCAGTGGCAGGCTGCCCGCCTGATGGATTTTCCGCAATCGGACAGCTTTGGGGTAATCCATTGTATGACTGGGAATATCACAGATCTACCGGATATGCGTGGTGGATTAGTCGTATGAAGCACTGCTTCCGGTTGTATGATGTTGTCCGGATCGATCATTTCCGGGGCTTTGATGAATACTATTCGATACCATTTGGTGATGTAACGGCAGAGAATGGTACATGGGAAAAGGGTCCGGGAATACAATTATTCCGTACACTGGAAAAAGCAATTGGTAAGAATGAAGTAATTGCAGAGGATCTGGGATTTGTAACACAATCGGTAAAGCAATTGGTTGCGGATAGTGGATTCCCGGGAATGAAAGTGTTAGAGTTCGCATTCGATGACAGAGATACGGGAACAACATCCGATTATATGCCGCATAACTATCCGTATAATGCGATTGCGTACACTGGCACGCATGATAATGAGACTCTTGTGGGATGGTGGCATTCCATAGGAGCGAATGCACAAGAGAGGGTTAGAGATTATCTTTGTGATTATTATACTCCGGGCGATAAGATATATCTGCCATTGATCGCATCTGTTTTACGAAGCGGTGCGAAGCTCTGTATGATTCCGTTACAGGATTATATGGGACTGGATAATAGTGCCAGAATGAATGAACCATCTACAATTGGAGATAACTGGAAGTGGAGGATTCGGAATGATGCGTTGGATGACAGCCTTCAGATGACAATCCGGAAGATGACACAATATTTTGACCGGTAGCTGGTTCAATGTGATAAGAAGGACGCTCCCCTCAGACTGTATGGTCTGGGGGGATTATGCTATTTTTTAGAGAAGTGTGTAGCAATGTTTTTTGGGGAGGTGTCTTTGTGAAAAAAATTGCATTATTGGCAGATGGATGGAAACGATTGATCACTTATGCCTGGGTAAGAGGGATTAATCAGTTTATTGAATCGTATCCGGAGCGGATTGAAGTATGCCATTATAACTGCATGGGTAACTGGAGTGATGACCGGGTGTTTAATCAGGGAGAGTATAATATCTTTCATCTTCCTGATCTGACTATGTTTGACGGAATTATTCTGGATCTGAATAATGTATGCGATGAAATACAAAAACAGCATTTAGTGGATCTGGTGAAGGATAGTGGTGTGCCGGCGATCAGTCTTGGTTGTTATGTACCGGAATTTTATTATGTAGGTGTAGACAATGCCGGTGCGATCCGGCAATTAATGGAACATCTGAGAAAGGTGCACGATTGTCAATCCTTCTGTTTTGTTGGCGGGCCTAAGAATAATATCGAAAATGAAATGCGGGCAGAAGCCTTTCGACGCTATATGCAGGAAATGGGACATGTACTGAGCGATCAGGAAGTGAGCTATGGTACGTTTGAGATGACAACGGGTAGTGAATATTTCAGTATGCTGGCGGAATCAGGAAGAAAACTGCCGGATGCATTTATCTGTGCAAATGATAATATTGCAGCCGGATTGATTGATGAGGCGCAGAAGAGAGGCTTTCTGATTCCGAGAGATTTTGCGGTAACCGGATTTGACAATTTAGACAAGGCGGTATGCTTTAATCCGCAGATAACGACTGTATCGCATCAAAGAGAACGCATAGGTGAGACCTGCATGGAACTGTTATCCCGGATATGGGAAGGAGATACGATTGAACAGACTTGCTATATTGAACCGGAGATCACATATACAGAAAGCTGTGGATGCAGATTTTCCATTCCAATCGATTACAGGGAGTTTGCAAGGAGTTACATTGTAGAGAATGAGAACAGAAGACAATTTGAAGAAAAGAGGATTGCATTAGAAGGGCGTCTTGCCGCTGCAACAGAATTTGATCAGGTATTTCATTTAGCAGGTGAGTATTTTAAGAGATTGGATTGTGATGGAATTGCGGTAGTGGTGGATGACAGGCTGCTCGGGCTGCAGGAAGAAGAGGTGTTTTCTATATCCGGCTTTGACCGTGAACATATGAAAGTAGTGTACGGGGAATATCTGGAGGACGGCGTTTATGAGTCGTATGATTCTTATTGGAAAAGAATAGAAAAGAATCTGGATAAGGATGTGTGCATGTTCACACCGCTTCATTACCGGAATCGCACGATTGGTTTTACCATACTGCTTAACGGTAAATTTCTATATGATAATCCGTATTTTTATGACATCCAGAGCCTGTTGAACCGTGTGCTTTGGGACATGTATCAGAGAAAATGTTACATCAAGGCGAATCGTAAACTGGATGCATTGTATAAACGGGATGCATTGACCGGACTATACAACCGAACAGCATATTTTGAACAGGTGGACAAGATGTTTGAGGATTGCAGGCAGAAAGAAACGCCATGTATGATTGCTTTTTTTGATTGTGATAATTTTAAAAGAATCAATGACGAGCAGGGACATGATGCCGGTGATGAGATATTGAAACGGGTAGGAAAGATCCTGAAGCAGTCCTGTAATGAAGGAGGAAACGCGTATCGTTTTGGCGGAGACGAATTCATTATAGTGCATGCCTGCGAGTCGGCGGAAAAGGCGGAGCAGCTGATAGAAAGAATTCGCGACAGATTTGAAAAAGAACAGATCGCAATCAGTATTGGTTCGGTTGTTACAGATACAGACAATAATATAACATTACAAGAGTACCTTAACATGGCAGATCAGGTTATGTACAAGAATAAGAGGAAAAAGAAAAATGAGTCAATGGTGGAAAGATAAAATAATATATCAAATATGGCCGAAAAGCTTTAATGATTCCAATGGAGATGGAATAGGAGATATTCAGGGGATTGTAGAGAGACTGGATTATTTAAAGGAATTAGGGGTAGACATTATCTGGCTGTCACCGGTGTATGCCTCTCCGTTTGTGGATCAGGGATATGATATATCCGATTATCAGAGTATTCATCCGGCATTTGGTACGATTCGGGATATGGACTATCTTTTGAGAGAGATGGAAAAGAGGAATATGTATCTGATCATGGATCTGGTAGTCAATCATTGCTCGGATGAACATATATGGTTTAAGAAAGCATGTAGGGATCCACTATCAATATATGGAAAATATTTCTATATAGTACCCAAAAAAGATGGAATACCGTCAAATGTCAGAGGGTATTTCGGGGGAAGCGTGTGGGATGAACTGCCGGGTAACCCGGATTATCTGTATTATCATTCCTTTCATAAAAGACAGCCGGATCTGAATTGGGAGAATCCGTTCCTCCGTAAGGAAGTTTATTATATGATTGACTGGTGGCTCAAGCGCGGTGTGGCAGGTTTCCGGATAGATGCCATCATGAATATTAAAAAGGATCTGCCGTTTCATAACTATGAGGCAGACCGGGAAGATGGTATGGCCTCCATATTAAATGTGGTACAGGCGTCAGAAGGAATTGGTGATTTTCTAAGAGAGATGAAGAAAGAAACCTTTGAGAAATATGATGCATTTACAGTAGGCGAGGTCTTTCATGAAAAGGAAAGTGAATTAGAAGATTTTGTCGGAACAGATGGATATTTTTCTACTATGTTTGACTTTGGTCCTGAACTGATCGGAAAAGCAGATGTGTGTTATGAGTATGCAGAGGTTACTCCGAAAGACTATAAGGAGACTATATTTGCATCACAAAAAAGAATGGAATCCATCGGGCTGTTAACCAATATTATTGAAAACCATGATGAGATGCGGGGCGTCTCCCGATATATTCCGGAAGGAGATCTGTGTGATGCCAGCAAAAAGGCGTTAGCTGCAGTATATTTTTTCCTGAAAGGAATTCCGGTCATATATCAGGGACAGGAAATAGGTATGGAGAATTGTCCGTTTCAGGATCTGTCGGAGATAGAGGATGTATCAACGATCAATGATTACAAGGTAGCATTGGAGGCCGGTCTGTCAGAAGAGGAGGCGTTCCGCTGTGCGGCACGGTATAGCAGGGATAATGCGAGAACTCCGATGCAATGGTCGGATGACATCAATGCAGGTTTTACAAATGGTTCCCCGTGGTTTGGAATCAACCCGAATTATAAGCGGATCAATGCCAGAGAGCAGTTGGCGGATGAGCATTCCGTATTACAGTTTTATCAGAAGATGATCCGGCTGCGTAAGGATCCGGATTACGAGGATATATTTGTGGAAGGAAAGTTTGAGCCGCTTTATGAAGATGTGGATAATGTGATCGCATACTATCGTATAGGGGAAGGAAGAAGGGCTTTGCTCCTGTCCAATTATCAGAGACAGGATAGGGAGTTGGTGCTGCCGGTGAAACCGGAAAGTATATTACTCAATAATATGGATCATATTACTTTGGATGGAAACAGAATTTGCCTGGAGGGATATCAGACAGTGATTCTGTTAGAAACCAATTAAAAGCAGGTGGTCTGCCGTATGCATAATACGGCAGACCACCTGCTTTTAATAAAGTTAATTGGAATTAATTGTTTGCGGCACACTCGTAAATTGCTTCGTTTGTCATTTCAATGCCTAATTTCTTAAAAGTATTCTTGTCAACTTCGGAAAGAATGGCAGATACATGAAGCTGGCAGCCCGAAAGCTTTGGAAGCTGTTCTAAGGCAAGTTTTGCATTTGGATCAGATACCGCACACATCGAAAGCGCGATCAGAACTTCGTCAGTGTGCAGGCGCGGGTTCCGGCTTCCGAGGTAACCGGTCTTAAGCTGCTGGATCGGTTCAATGAAAGTACGGGAGATAAGATGTACTTTCTTATCAATATTACCCAGAATCTTGATGGCATTCAGCAGGACGGCAGATGCAGGTCCGAACAGATCGGAGGTAGGGCCGGTGACAATGGTTCCGTCCGGAAGTTCAAGTGCGGCGGCAGCGGAGTTATTCTCTTTGGCAAGATTATTGGCAGCGGGAACAACGGCACGGTCATTGATCGAGATCTTTGCCTGCTTCATAATAAGTTCCTGTTTGTAGACCTCTTCTTTTGTTGCTTCGTCTTTAACAAAACGATTCAGAGATTGGTAATATCTGCGGATGATCTCCTGCTTGGAGGCCTCCTGACAGGCGTCATCATCAATGATACAGTTACCTGCCATATTGACTCCCATATCGGTTGGAGACTTATAAGGACAATGTCCGTAAATTCCTTCAAACATGGCAGCTAATACAGGATAGATCTCAACATCACGGTTGTAGTTGACGGTTGTTTCGCCATATGCTTCAAGATGGAACGGATCAATCATATTTACATCATTTAAGTCAGCGGTTGCGGCTTCGTATGCAAGATTGACCGGATGCTTTAAGGGAATATTCCAGATTGGGAAAGTCTCAAATTTGGCATAGCCGGCTTTGATGCCATTCTTGTTTTCGTGATAGAGCTGGGAAAGGCAGGTTGCCATCTTACCGCTTCCGGGTCCCGGTGCCGTTACGATCACTAGTGGACGGGTTGTTTTGATATAGTCATTCTTGCCATAACCCTCATCACTGACGATTAAATCAATGTTGTTCGGATATCCTTCAATGGAATAATGATGATATACATGGATGCCGATTGCCTCTAATTTCTTCTGGAACAGGTCGGCAGAAGGCTGTCCGGCATAGCGGGTAATGACAACGCTGCTGACGAATAGGCCTTTCTTTTTGTATACGTCGATGAGGCGTAGAACATCTTCATCATATGTGATGCCGAGGTCGTGACGGATCTTATTCCGTTCAATGTCTGCGGCGTTGATGGAAATGATCATTTCAGCCTGATCGGCAAGCTGTAACAGCATTTGTAATTTACTGTCGGGAGCAAAGCCCGGAAGAACACGGGAGGCATGGTAATCGTCGAATAACTTACCGCCAAACTCTAAGTATAATTTATCTCCGAACTGGGAAATACGCTCCCGGATATGTTCCGATTGCATGGATAAATATTTGTCATTGTCAAAGCCAATACGTTTCATTGAAAATCTCCTTTTGTATATGAATCAATTGGTTATAAAGCAAACCATATAAGGTGCTTAATATTATTAAGCACCTTATATGAGAATACCACAGAATGTGAAGAAAATACAGAGAAAATATAGAAAAATATTAGGGATTGAATATTTATAAAAGCGTGCTATAATAAATATTAGGAATTATTCCTATTTTAAAAAGGAGGAAAGAGATATGGCAACGAATAAATACGCAGGAACACAGACAGAGAAGAATTTACAGGAGGCATTTGCAGGTGAATCCCAGGCTAGAAATAAATACACTTACTTTGCATCTGTTGCAAAGAAAGAGGGATATGAGCAGATGTCCGCATTGTTTCTTAAAACGGCAGATAACGAGAAAGAACACGCAAAGATGTGGTTTAAGGAACTTGCAGGAATTGGAGATACGAAAGCAAATCTTGCTGCGGCAGCAGAAGGTGAGAATTATGAATGGACTGACATGTATGAAGGATTTGCAAAGACTGCAGAGGAAGAGGGATTCCCGGAGCTTGCCGCAAAATTCAGAGCAGTGGGTGAGATTGAGAAACACCATGAGGAGAGATATCGTGCACTGCTTCAGAATATTGAGACAGCACAGGTATTTGAAAAATCCGAAGTAAAGGTATGGGAGTGCCGGAATTGCGGACATATTGTTGTCGGAACAAAGGCACCGGAGGTGTGCCCGGTATGTAATCATCCACAGAGTTATTTTGAGGTTCATGCAGAGAATTATTGAGTGGTATCAATATAGAAGAAGTAAGGATAGAGCAGCTGCTGTGGCGGCTGCTCTTTTTATATAGAAAGATAAATATTTGTAGTGGTAAATGTCGGCATTATTTAGTATAATATTTATATTGTGTGTAGAGAAAGATATCAATTTGAGAGGAGAGGTATAGTGTATTCAACAACATTAACGAAGTTTATTGAAAAGCTTAATTTAGTCAATCATTTACCGGAGATTGATACGGATAAGATATTAATTACAGACCCGGATATCAATCGTCCGGCAGTGCAGTTGTCCGGTTTCTTTGAGCATTTTGATTCGAACCGGATTCAGATCTGCGGTAATGTCGAGCATGCATATATTACAAGTATTCATGACCGGGACGAGACGGCTAAAATCTTCGATAATCTGTTTCAGTATAAGTTCCCATGTTTGGTATTCTGTCGTGGATTGCAGCCACAGGATTTTGTGTTAGAGGCAGGAAGAAAATATGGAGTTCCGGTATTGACTTCAGATGCGACAACATCGGCATTTGTGCATGAGACAGTACGCTGGCTGCATGTGGAATTAGCGCCAAGAATTTCAGTACATGCCGTGCTGGTTGATGTATATGGTGTCGGGGTTCTGATTATGGGTGAGAGTGGAATCGGTAAGTCAGAAGCGGCACTTGAGTTGATCAAACGCGGTCATCGTCTTGTTTCCGATGATGTAGTAGAGATCAAGAAGGTGTCCGAGGAGACATTGGTGGGAACCTCACCGGATATTACGAGACATTTTATCGAGCTTCGTGGTATCGGTATTATAGATGTCAAGGCACTTTTTGGATTTGAATGTGTTAAGATGAGCCAGTCGATCGATCTGGTTATCAATTTGGAAGAATGGGACAAGGATAACAATTATGATCGTTTGGGATTAGAGGATCAGTATACAGAATTTCTTGGTAACAAGGTGGTATCATATAATATTCCGATCCGTCCGGGTCGTAATCTGGCGATTATTGTGGAGTCGGCTGCGGTCAACCATCGTCAGAAGGAAATGGGCTATAACGCTGCGCAGGAGCTTTACAACCGCGTAACGAATAATATGAATAAGAATAAGAATTTATAAGGAGGCAATTATGAGTAAGTATGTATTTGGCGTAGATATCGGAGGAACAACTGTCAAACTTGGTTACTTTACCGTAGAAGGTGAGTTATTAGACAAATGGGAGATCCCAACCCGCAAGGATGAAGGCGGACGGTTCATTTTACCGGATGTGGCAGCTTCCATCGAGGCAAAGCTGGCAGAGAAGAATGTGGAGAAAGCAGATGTTGCCGGTGTTGGTATCGGTGTTCCGGGTCCGGTGAAGGATGATGGAACGGTACTTCGCTGCGTGAATCTTGGATGGGGTGTATTCAACGTAGAAGAAGAGGTAGAGAAGCTGTTAGGTCTTCCGGCTAAGGTTGGTAATGATGCAAATATGGCGTCCCTTGGCGAGATGTGGCAGGGAGGCGGAAAAGGTTTCTCTTCTATTGTCATGGTTACATTAGGAACCGGTGTCGGTGGCGGTATCATTATCAACGGTAAGATGTTATACGGAACCAATGGTGCCGGCGGAGAGATCGGACATATCTGTGTCAATGATGCTGAGACAGAAGTATGTGGATGTGGTAAGAAGGGATGTTTAGAGCAGTATACATCGGCAACCGGTATTACCAGAATGGCAGAGCGTGCATTGAACAATACTGACCGTGCCTCTAAGTTACGCAGTGTGCAGTACATATCTGCAAAAGAGATTTTTGATGCTGCCAAAGAGGGCGATGATCTGGCGTTAGAATTAGTCGAAGATCATGGAAGAATTCTTGGAAAAGCATTGGCAAGCGTAGCCTGTGTATGTGATCCGGAAGCATTTGTAATCGGTGGCGGCGTGTCCCGTGCCGGCGATATCTTATTGAAGACAACCGCCAAGTATTATCAGCAGTATGTGTTCCATGCCTGCAAGGGTACACAGTTCGTACTTGCTACACTTGGAAATGATGCCGGTATTTACGGATGTGCGAAGGCAATTCTTACAAAATAACTAAGAAATTGGTGAAAAAGCCGAAAGGGAGAGAGAACTCTCCCTTTTTTTCGTGACTTCGTACATTGATTTTCTTAGAATATATAGAATATAATAAGTAAGAATGTGGATTTCCATTTGAAGAATATGGATATCCATGGGGAAAAGGGAATTTGAGAAATAATATATTTGAATGGTTGGGAAGATATGAACCAGAATTTAATCAACGAATTATACAGAATAGTTGGAAAACAGAATTTGAAGATAGAAGAACCGATGGCGAAACATACGACATTTCGAATCGGCGGACCGGCACAATATCTTGTTGCACCGCAGAATGTAGAGGAATTGGGAATGATTGTTATGCTTTGCCGGGCGGAAGATACACCGTATTTTATATTGGGACATGGAAGCAACTTATTAGTCAGTGATGCCGGGATGACAGGAGTTGTCATATTGCTGGATCAGAATTTCAGCCATTTTTCGATTGAGGGAACAATTGTCAGAGCAATGGCGGGAGTGATGCTTGGACGACTTGGATTAGCAACCAGGGATGCGGGGCTTACCGGATTTGAATTTGCTGCCGGTATACCGGGTACATTAGGCGGAGCCGTTATGATGAATGCAGGAGCATATGGCGGCGAGATGAAAGATATTGTAGCAACAGTGCAGTTGATGGATCGTGATGGCAATCTGAGTGAGCGGACGGGTGAGGAAATGGATTTTTCCTATCGGCATAGTGCAGTAGAGGGAACGGACTATATTGTAGTTGGAGCAACCTTGTCTTTGCAACAGGGAGACCGGGAACAGATCACACAGCGTATGGAAGAACTGGCAACGGCAAGAAGAACCAAACAGCCATTGGAATTTCCAAGTGCGGGTTCTACATTTAAACGTCCGGAAGGGTATTTTGCAGGAAAGCTGATCATGGATGCGGGACTTGCGGGATATCAGGTCGGAGGAGCACAGGTATCTGAGAAACATTGTGGTTTTGTTATCAATAAGGGTGGTGCGACTGCTGCGGATGTCATGCAGTTGATAGAGGACGTCAGACAGAAGGTATATGATAAATATCAGGTGACGCTGGAGCCGGAAGTTCGGCTTGTAGGTGAAAGATAGAGAAGGTTTGTGCAAATGAGATTTGTGATTGTAACCGGTATGAGTGGAGCCGGAAAGAGTACAACATTAAAAACATTAGAAGATATCGGATATTTTTGTGTAGATAATCTGCCGATTCAATTGATCATGCGTTTTGCGGAGATTGCATATGCAAAGGACAATGACATTAATAATGTGGCAATCGGAGTAGACATCCGGAGCGGAGTGTATTTAGAGCAGCTTTCGGAATGTCTTCAGCAATTAAAAGAATCCAAATATGATTATGAGATCTTATTTTTAGATTCAAATGATGATGTGTTGATCAAACGATACAAGGAAACCAGACGGAATCATCCGCTTGCAAGGAATGGCAGAATAGAAGACGGAATTAAGATGGAAAGAAGCCGGATCGCATTCTTGCGGAAAGAAGCAGATTATATTATTGATACGACGAGTCTGCTGACGAGAGAGCTGAAGGCGGAACTGGATAAGATATTTATTGAAAATGCAGAATACAGCAACTTTATTATAAATGTGGTATCGTTTGGGTTCAAATATGGCATTCCGAGAGATGCAGATCTGGTATTTGATGTCAGATTTCTTCCGAACCCATATTATGATTTGGAATTGCGTCCTCTCACGGGGAATGATGAGGCAATACAGAATTTTGTCATGCAGTTTGATGAAGCCAAAGAATTCATGAATAAGATTGCAGATCTGTTAGAATTTCTGATCCCGAATTATATTAAAGAAGGGAAGAATGGGTTAGTTGTTGCAATTGGTTGTACCGGAGGAAAACATCGTTCGGTCACCCTTGCAAATGGCATATACAAAGAGTTGGAGACGCTGCCTTATAGTGTGCGGATCGTTCATAGAGATATAGAGAAGGATGCGAATCGAAAGGGTTAGGGGTTATGTCATTTTCGACTAAAGTAAAAGAAGAGATTGCAAAGCACAGCAGTCACAGCAGACATTGCCAGATTGCGGAGCTGCTTGCATTATTACTCGCTACCGGCGAGGTGATATTTGACGATGGACAGGTCCGGCTGATCATGCGGCCGGAGAATCCGTTGATAGGAGATAAGATCTGTCGGCTGATCGATCAGTTATTTGAGAAAAAAATAGAATATGTCAAATATCCGAAGTACATAGAGATACAGGATGATTCCATGGTGGAAAAAGTTTTGCAGATGGTAAAGCTTTCCGATTATGTCGATTATATGGAAGAAGACTGGCTGGATGATGATGAGCTTTCGGGAATTGATGAAGATGAGATTGTGTATGTGTCGTCACATGGGGTGTCTTTGCAGAATTGTCATTTTCCCAAGCAGGTAGTGCAAAAGGATTGTTGTAAGAAGGCTTTTGTGCGTGGCATATTTCTGGCAGCAGGATCGGTCAACGATCCACAGAAGGCATATCATTTTGAAATTGTCGTACATAACAGGGAGATGGCACAGTCTGTTCAGGAAGTAATAAAAAGTTTTTCTTTGGATGCGAAGATCGTAAAGAGGAAAAAATACTATGTGGTCTATCTGAAAGAAGGATCCATGATCGTAGATATTCTGAATGTGATGGAAGCGTATGTCGGATTGATGGATATGGAGAATGTCAGAATATTAAAAGATATGCGAAATGATATCAACCGCCGGGTCAATTGTGAGACCGCCAATATTAAGAAAACGGTAAATGCGGCAAGGCGGCAGATAGAAGATATTGAATATATTGAACGTACAAAGGGATTGCGATATCTAAATGATTCCCTGCGTTCGTTAGCAGAGATCCGGTTAGAGGAACCGGATGCCAATTTGGCGGAATTGGGACAAATGTTGAATCCACCGGTATCAAAGTCCGGTGTGAATCATAGACTTAGAAAAATAAGCAGCATAGCGAATGCTTTGCGAGAGGATAACCGGATTTAAGGAGGAAAGAAAATGGTTAGTAAGACAATCAAGGTGAATTTGGCAGCAGACGCAGAGGCAAGACCGGTAGCAGTATTGGTGCAGAAGGCCAGCCAGTTTGACAGCAAGGTGTATATTCAGTCAGGTGACCGCAAAATTAATGCAAAGAGTATTATGGGAATGATGAGCCTTGGACTTGCACAGAACGAGGAAGTGATTGTTTCTGCGGAGGGTACGGATGAAGCAGAGGCAGTGGATAACCTTACAGACTATCTAAGAAATGCAGGCTGATACTGTACTTTTAAGTTTTACTGTGATAAGATGGTATATATAATTATATTAATATGCCGATAGTAATAATAGTACAGTAAGAATACGAACATGGAAGTTCGGCCTGAATTTAAAGGAGTGGTGATAATGTCAGGGATGAATGGTATCTGGGGTAACATGAATACGAATAACGTATCCTATTTGTTTGGAAGCAGTACAAGAACCAATACAGCCGGTGGCAATATGCTAGGAATTGATCTTGCGGAGTATTCTTCAATTACAAGAGGCTCTTACAGCAAATTGATTAAGGCTTATTATGCGAAGTATGGAAACACCAAAAAGGCTACACAGGATCTGGCTTCCGATAATGACACAACAGACCAGAGAATGAATATTAAATCATATGCAGAAGATCTGAATAAGGCAGCAAACACATTGATGCAAAAAGGAAAAGATTCTGTATTTAACAAGGTGGAGACAAAGGATGAGACAACCGGAGTAACCGGCAAGGAGTACGATACAGATAAGATTTACAAAGCGGTCAATGGATTGGTTGAATCTTATAATAAGTATATCAAAAAGGCAGGTAACAGCACAGATAATTCCGTACTTCGACAGGCAGTGAATATGGTACAGAATACATCCGTTAATAGCGGATTGCTTGGTAAGATTGGTATTAAGGTCAGTGCAGATAACACTTTGAGTATTGATGAGGAAACATTTAAAAAAGCAGACATGTCTACTGTTCAGAGCCTGTTCAGTGGCAAGGATTCCTATGGCGGTCAGATTCAGGCTGCTGCATCGAAGACATACCAGAGTGTGAACAACTTATTTGGTAATCAGAATTCTTACACGGCAGCAGGAACACTGGGTAATTATTCCACGGGTAATATATTGGATCGTTTACTGTAAAAATATAATTTTACAAGAGAAGAAACATTTTGTTAAGAACGTCAAAGAAGATTGTCTTTGACGTTCTTATTTTTTGTAAAGATTGTAGTCTTTCTTTGCTTGCCCTTTAATATACAGTATGATAAAATAAAACTAATTGTAATTTGGTCTAGGCCGATGGAGTGGCTGCGGTTTCATTTGCCGTGTGGACCGTATCTGATGGGGTAACCATTTAAGAATATAGAAGAAGTAGGTGAAGAGAATGGGGCGTTTTACTAATTTTCTGAATAAGATTCCTTTTATGAGGAAGACTGCTGCACCGGAAGTGGAGCAGACGAATAACGTAGAGAAACAGTATAACAAAGCAAAAGAATTAATCGAGCATGGTATTTCGGAAGAAGCGATCAAGGCATTGAATCAGATTGCGGATATCGGCATGATGGAAGTGCAGTATCAGCAGTATGGCTGCGAGGCACTTAAGATTCTGGGTGAAGTGTATGAGACCGGTAAATATCAGAATATTAAGGCAAAGGTAGACCGGGAACTGGCTGCGAAATATTATGAGAGATACATCAAACTGGTTGAAGATGGGAATTTGTTATATAAGCTTGGCTTGTTAATGTTAGATGTCCAGAATTTTTCGAAGGCGATCAGTTATTTGGAAAAGGCGGCTTCTTACAATGTCAATCAGGCATTTATGCGTTTAGGTGATATTTATGAAAAGGGATTGAACCGGATTGATGAGAATGGACAAAAAAGTGATTTTATCATCCCGGCTGATATAGAGAAAGCCAAATCATGGTATCAGAAACTGGCTGACAAGGGGGATGACAAGGCAAAGGCTGCAGTAGAACGGATTGAATATAATGCAACCCATGCAGATAGTATAGAGTTTGAAGAAAAGGATAAGATCTATTCACAGATTTCAGAACGCAGGAAGGCAAGGGGAGTGGAATTCCATTATAAGCCGAATGATGCAACAAAGTTACAGTACCAGTATACATACGTGCATGATCAGGTAGAAGGGTATATTCACAAGCTCCCGAAAGACTGGGTAAAAAGTATTGATGTAGAGACGGATGAAGAATATTATGCACCGAGTCATACCTATACGGATTTTGCAATATATGTAACATACACAACTGTTCCGAAGGAATCTGAGCGTAAGATTGATGATTATTTGTATTATCAGAATGAGGCATATGATTGTGATCTGAATATTACACCGTATATTACAGAGTATGCAAATGGTATTTCTGCCCGTTTTTATCATAAGGATTTTGATAAAGGTATTGTATCATTTGTGTTCAAACAGAAGAACCGGTGGGCGTGCCTGCGTTTTGTATGTTCCACAATGGATATTATGGAACAGTATAATGAGATTATTTTTGAGGTGGCAAATTCATTTGCATTTGTAATCCCGACATTATTGAGTAATAAGAGCGCAAACCGTACAGAGATTCAATATTATAATGAAGCACTTTACTATTATAATATGGAGGACTATGACAAAGCGATGAATAATGCACTGATCGCTTTACAGCATGGCAGTACAAAAGCAAGTTATCTGTTGATCGAATTGTATTTTGATGAAGATAGTCCATATCGTGATATTTCTAAGACAATCAGTTATGCAAAGGAATTGTTTGAGTCGAATAAGGATCCAGATCTCGCATTTTTGATCGGTACAATTTATGACCAGCAACTGAAAGAATATGCAGAAGCGAAGAAATGGTATGAGAACGCAGACCGTTTGAATCATAAGAGAGTTCCATTCTATCTTGGACGTTTTTACTATTATGGATTAACGGCTGACGGTAAGCGTGACGGCAAGAAGGCATTAGAATATCTGAAGAAAGCCTTAGAGAATGGAATTTTTGAAGCAGAGCCATATATTCGTGATATTGAGAGTCTTGGGGCACCGGATGAATTACAGGCAACCATTGACAAATGGGAACGTGCAGTTCAGGAAGGCATTGCAGATACTGCGTTTAAGGTAGCAATGAATAAGAAAGAGCAGGTATTTTATCTTGCCGATGATGAGGAGATTGAGCAGGCATTCCTGAAGGCAATTGAATTAGGCAGTGTTCAGGCAGCTTATGAATATGGTGCATACTGTCAGGTCAGGGAAAAAGAAGAAGGCTATAATGGACCGGTCAAGAGCCTGGATTATTTCTACAAAGCCTATGAAGCCGGATATCGGGATTTCAGCAAGGAATATCTGTATCAGGTTATTGAGCATAAGATATCTCAGGGAGTAACACCGGAAGAACGTTTGAAGTTATACTATGATGTTGCGGCAAAAGGTTCCATTCCTGCAGTTAAGAAGGTGTTAGAGAGTGTAGATGTATTAGATGATTCTATCCGGAATCTGTATGAAGGATTAAAAGAGGTTGTAAAGGCCGGAGATGTAGATGCTTTGAGTTCGATGCATTTAATTGAAGAGAAGTTCAAAGAATTATTGAACCCAGTGGAGAATAGTTCTTCTAAGGTAATTCAGAACAAATTCTTCCGCTTACAGGTACCAAAAAGTTGTACGGCTGTGATCAATGATGAAGGCGGAACCATTCGTTTTGCGGATTCAGCAGTGGAATTTGCGGTAGCAGAGATGCCGGTACGCGTAGATTCTGAAGAAGAATATAACAAAGTATTTAATCTCATTTATAAGGAGTATGCCGGTGAGGAGAATGCCGAGATACTGGTTGCCAATTCCAGAATGGTTGGTTCCGGTATGTTGACACGGAAAGCGGGCAATAATAAATACAGCATTTTGCTGATCAGTTCTAAGAACCAGTATTTGTTCAAATTAAGTTCGATCGATCGACGGGAATTGATGCGATTCAAAGAGCAGGCATTGGACATTGCGCTTACATTGGTTGAGTCCGGTGAGATTTATGTGGCAACAGGAGATAAGGCTAATAAGCATATCGGTCTTACACTTCTTATGTCAGGAACGAGTGACAACAGTATGCTTTCTATCAGTAAAGAGGATGAAGATGATGGACTGGTGTTTGTATAGGATAGATAAATGATGTGACAAGGAGTGAAAGAGGGGTGTAGTATGTGCCCCTCTTTCTTTGGCAGAGAGATAAGATGATTACAGTAATGATCGACACGGCAAGTAAAGTGCCTATTTATGAGCAGATATACACATATATCAGAGAAGAGATCCGGAATGGAGGAATTGCTTGCGGAACCAGACTTCCTTCGAGCAGAGGACTGGCGAATTATCTGGAAGTGAGTCGTAACACGATCGATATGGCGTATGGCCAGCTTATCTCGGAAGGATATATGGAATCCATCCCGAAAAAGGGATATTATGTCTGTGCGTTAGAGAACTTATATGATGATGGATTGTATAGGGAGAGAAAAGACCATATAGAAGTACCGATTGACAGGACGGAACAACAAACGGACTTGCAGCGGCAGAAGTCGGAATATATCGTTGATTTTTCCTTAAGTGGTGTGGACATGGATTATTTTCCGTATAGTAAATGGCGGAAATTAACGAAAGAATGTCTGATTGATGATAATAAGGAACTTTTCTTGGCAGGTGCCCATCAGGGAGATCTTGAACTGCGGCGGGCGGTTCAGACGTATCTACATCAGGCAAGAGGGGTGCAGTGTGATGTGTCACAGATCATAATCGGTGCAGGGAGCGATTACATGCTGTTGTTACTCAGCCGTATCATGGATGAGCATAATGTGGTCGCCATGGAGAATCCAACGTATAAGCAGGCATACACGATTTTTCAAAGTATGGGGTATGTTATTGTTCCGGTATCGGTGGACGATCAGGGAATGAATATTGATGAATTGCGGAAGACGGATGCAAATGTGGCATATGTTACACCGTCTCATCAGTTTCCGCGGGGAACGGTTATGTCGGCAAACCGGAAACGGCAGTTGTTAGCCTGGGCGGCTGCAAAGGAAAATCGATACATTATTGAGGATGATTATGACAGTGAATTCCGTTATGCAGGCAAACCGATTCCGGCATTGCAAAGTCAGGATCCTTTTGGAAAAGTTATCTATATCGGTACACTATCGAAAGTCATTGCACCTGCGATCCGGTTAAGTTACATGGTGTTACCGCAGGAATGGATGGAACGTTATCACAAAACAGCAGGGTTCTATTTTTCGACGGTATCCCGGATTGATCAGTGGGTTATCAGCCGGTTCTTTTTGCAGGGACATTTTGAACGGCATTTGAACCGGATGAGAAAGGTGTATCGCATGAAACATGAATGTATTTTGCAGGAGTTGAAAAATGCAGGATTGGACGTAAAGATAGAAGGGGAGAGTGCAGGATTACATTTACTTCTTGCATTTGGTGAAAAGACGGTGCATGCGGCAGAGGTGGAGCGGCAGCTTGTGAAGGAGGCCGCACAGGAACAGGTAAAGGTGTATGCACTTGCAGATTATTATATTCGGGAAGAAGAAAGAGTTCCCACTATTTTGATCGGGTTTGCAAGACTGAAAGAGGAAGAGATTGTGGATGGAGTTGCACGTTTAAAAAGAGCGTGGATGAATAGACAGAAAGGATAACAGGAGGGCTTGATATGTACCGGATAATAATGAATGACCTGATGGAATGGTATGAAAAGGCACAGGATAAGGTACTTGTTTTGAAAGGTGCAAAAGGTGTGGGTAAGACCTGGACGATGATTGATTTTGGACAGGGATTTTTTAAACATCTTATATATGTGAACTTGGAAAAAGATGAAGATGCCCAGATGTTGTTCAAACAGGGAAGCAGAGTAAAGGCGGATAAATTGTTAGCGGCATTATCATTATTTTGCAGCCAGCGATACGAGGAAGGAAATACGATACTTGTTTTTGACGAAGTACAGAAATATCCGAAAGCGGTCGAAGCAATTATGAGTATCAAGCATCAAAAACCGGAACTCCCGGTGTGTATGATCTCTTCAACCGTAGGAACGATCGTTCATGAGGCAGAGTATAAGGAGGAGTGGTATCCGCTCATCTTATATCCGATGACGTTTGAGGAATTTCTTACTGCAAATAAGGCGCAGGATCTGTGTAAACATATAGAGAATCAGAAGTTAGAACCGGTAGGTGAAGATGTGATAGAACAGATTACAGAATATCTGAAGATCTTCTACATTGTCGGAGGAATGCCGATTGTTGTTCTTGACTATGTGAAGAATAAAGATCTGAATCGGGTAGATGCAATCTTAAAAGCACTTCTGATGCGGACACAGGAATATATAGAGGCAGAGGTTCCTAAAGCGTATGCCGCAAAGGTAGATCGTATATGGAAAAGCATACCGGCACAGATGGAAAAAGATAACCGTAAATTCATGTATCAGTATGTGGATGAGAAAGCGAGAGCAAGAGAATATGAAAAGTCGGTAAATTGGCTGGTAGATACAGGTCTGGTACGGAAAATTAACCGGATAAAGGACGGGATTGCGCCGCTTGCCTTGCAGGTGGATGACAAATCCTTTGAATTGTATCATTTAGATCATGGGTTGCTGCGTGTGATGTGCGGTGTCAGTTACAAACAGGTGCAGGCGGCGAAGGAACCAATGGAAGATGCAAATGGAGCATTGTTAGAACAACTGGTACTGTCAGAACTGACGATGAACCATACAGTTGATAACCTGTATTTTTGGATCTCAGGGGCAACTGCAAGAGTTGATTTTGTGTTTGAAGATGACGGAGAGGTGGTTCCGGTAGATGTACAGTCGCGTATTCGACGGAAAGCACAGAGCATGAAAGTGTTTAATGCCAAATACCGTAACCATATGGCAATCCGCATTTCCTTAGACGAATTGGGTTTCTCTAAGGGAATCCTCAACATACCATTATATGGCCTTTGGAACTTTTGATAGCACGAAGCCGGGCAGCCATACAGACACTGAGCACGTGGGAGCTTGCTCACTAAGTGCCCAGTGAATGTATGGCTATTGGGCGAGAGCCCAGAAGCGAGAAAACCGAAGGTTTTCGAGCGTGTCCGGCTTCGAAGGAAGCAGAGAGAATTCGGCTTCGAAGGAAGCGGAGGGAATTCGGCTTCGAGAGAAGGAAGATTTTATATGAACAACAACTGGTGGAAACATTTAAAAACAATAAATCATCATAAATGGCTTGTCATGAAGAACTGTTTTCGACTTGGCATGTACAAACAGGGACTGCTACATGATCTTTCCAAATACAGTCCGACCGAGTTTTTGGTAGGCGTAAAATATTATCAGGGAAACCGTAGTCCGAACAATGCGGAGCGGGAAGATAAGGGGTACACATCGGCATGGCTGCACCATAAAGGCAGAAATAAACACCATTTAGAATATTGGTTAGATTATGATCTGGTAAATGGCGGGGTAACCGGAATGAAAATGCCGGTGAAGTATGTGGTAGAGATGTTCTGCGACCGGATTGCGGCCAGCAGGAATTACAATAAAGATGCATATACGGATCGAATGCCCCTGGAATATTTCCAAAAGGGAAAGGCCAAAGCATTACTGCATCCGGAATCTGCAGCGTTACTGGAAAAACTCCTTACCATGTTAGCGGAGCAGGGCGAAGATAAGACATTTGACTACATTAAGCGCGAGATTTTGACAAAAGAAGTCAGGAGAGAGAATATATGAGTTTTACACATTTACATGTGCATACAGAATACAGTCTGTTAGATGGGGCATCCAAGATTCCGGAACTGGTACATCAGGCAAAAGAATTGGGAATGGATAGTATTGCGATCACGGATCATGGGGTTATGTATGGCGTGATTGATTTTTATAGAGCTGCAAAAAAGGAAGGAATTAAGCCGATCATTGGATGCGAAGTGTATGTGGCACCCGGTTCACGGTTTGATAAGGAAGCAGGAAAGAATGAGAACCGATATTATCATCTGGTATTATTGGCGGAAAATGATACCGGATATCACAATCTGATGAAGATTGTTTCACGCGGATTTACGGAAGGCTATTATTACAAGCCGAGAGTAGATCGTGAAGTGTTACAGGAATTTCATGAGGGGATCATCGCACTTTCAGCATGTTTGGCAGGTGAAGTAGCAACTTATCTGCGTCAGGGTTTTTATGAAGAAGCTAAAAAAGCAGCACTCGAACACGTAGAGATATTTGGCGGGAATAATTATTTTTTAGAGTTGCAGGATCATGGAATTGACGATCAGCAGACGGTTAATCAGGGCTTGCTTCGTATGTCACAGGAGACTGGTATTCCGTTGGTAGCGACCAATGATATTCACTATGTAAAGAAAGAAGATGCCGAAGCACACGATATTTTACTATGTATTCAGACAGGTAAAAAAGTGGCAGACGAAGATCGTATGCGGTACGAGGGGGGACAATATTATCTTAAGTCTCCGGAAGAAATGGAGACTTTATTTCCTTATGCAAAACAGGCATTGGAAAATACAGGAAAGATTGCCGAACGGTGTAATGTGGAGATTGTATTCGGTGAACAAAAAGTGCCGAAATATGAAGTGCCGGAAGGATTTACATCGTATTCCTATCTGAAAGCACTCTGTCAGGAAGGACTAGAGCGGCGGTATGATCCTGTGACTCCGCAGTTACAGGAACGATTGGACTACGAGTTGTCCACCATTGAAACAATGGGATATGTCGATTATTTCCTGATTGTATGGGATTTCATCAAATATGCAAAAGATCATGGGATCGCAGTTGGTCCGGGACGTGGTTCTGCAGCCGGTTCCATTGTCAGCTACTGTTTAGAGATTACCAATATTGATCCAATCCGGTTTAATCTTCTGTTTGAGCGATTCCTCAATCCGGAACGTGTCACGATGCCGGATATTGACGTGGATTTTTGCTATGAGAGACGACAGGAAGTAATCGATTATGTCGTGCGCAAATATGGAAAAGAAAAGGTTGTACAGATCGTAACCTTTGGAACAATGGCTGCCCGGATGGTAATTCGGGATGTCGGTCGTGTATTGGATATGCCATATGCGGCAGTAGACCGTATTGCAAAAATGATCCCAATGGGGCAGAACGGGCATAATCCAACCATCAAAGAAGCATTGACAATATCTTCTGATCTGAAGAAAGCCTATGATGAAGAAGAGGATGTTCGTTATCTGCTGGATATGTCACAGAGATTGGAAGGACTTCCAAGACATGCTTCTATGCATGCGGCAGGTGTCGTGATCGGTCAGAAAGCAATTGATGAATTTGTTCCGTTATCAAGAGGATCAGAAGATGCAATCACAACACAGTTTACGATGACAACGATTGAGGAATTAGGACTTCTGAAGATGGACTTTTTAGGTCTGCGTACCCTTACGGTGATTCAGGATGCAGTTCGTAATATCAAACAGAGCAAAGGGATTGATATTGATATCGATCATTTGAATATGGAAGATCCGGAAGTGTATGATCTGTTATGTACCGGTCAGACGGACGGCATTTTCCAGCTTGAAAGTAATGGAATGAAGAGCTTCATGAAAGAGTTAAAGCCTCGTAATATTGAAGATATTATTGCGGGAATCTCTCTGTATCGTCCGGGACCGATGGATTTTATTCCATTATATATCAAGGGAAAAGAACATCCGGAGACGATCACATATGATTGTCCACAGTTAGAGAAGATCTTGTCACCGACTTATGGTTGTATTGTATATCAGGAACAGGTTATGCAGATCGTTATGGAGCTTGCAGGGTACACGCTTGGGCGAAGTGATCTGGTACGTCGTGCAATGTCAAAGAAAAAGGGTGACGTAATGCAGCGGGAACGCCAGAATTTCGTTTATGGTAACGAGGAAGAACACGTTCCGGGATGTATCAATCGTGGTATTGATGAGAAGACAGCGAATAAAATCTTTGACGAAATGATCGATTTTGCAAAATATGCTTTTAACAAGTCCCATGCGGCAGCTTATGCGGTAGTAGCATATCAGACGGCTTACCTGAAATGTCATTATCCCGCAGAATTTATGGCAGCATTGATCACGTCGGTATTGGATCGTACGGATAAGGTATCGGAGTATATTGCGCATTGCAGAAAATTGGACATTCCGATCCTTCCACCGGATATCAATGAGGGATACAGTCAGTTTTCCGTATCCGGAAATGCAATACGATACGGATTGTCGGCATTAAAGAGTGTGGGCAGACCGGTAATTGATGCGATCGTGGCGGAACGGGAAGCGCATGGCAGATATCGCGATCTGAAGGACTTTATCAGCCGTTTATCGAACAAAGAAGTGAACAAACGTACCATTGAAAGTTTTATAAAATCCGGTGCATTGGATAGCTTTCCGGCAAACCGCCGGCAGATGATGATGATCTATGTACAGTTGATCGATCAGGTAAATCAGGAGAAAAAAAGTGCGATGACCGGGCAGATGTCCTTGATGGATCTGCTTGGAGAAGAAGAGAAGAAGGCATTTGATATCAGATATCCGGATGTTGCGGAATATGAAAAGGAAGAGAAATTAAGCTTTGAAAAGGAAGTGCTGGGTATCTATGTCAGCGGGCATCCATTAGAGGATTATCAGAATCTGATGGATACGAATATCAATGCAACCACACATGATTTTATAGCGGATGCAGAGACAGGTGAAACGGTTGCCAAGGACCAGATATATTATACGATTGGCGGCATGATTGCAGCAAAGACCGTAAAGATGACAAAGAGTAATCAGAATATGGCATTTATTACATTGGAAGATCTGCTGGGTTCTCTTGAAGTAGTTGTATTTCCAAAGAAGTATGAGCAGTATCGCAGTATATTAGAGCCTGATTCCAAGATTCTGGTATATGGAAGGGCATCCATCAGTGAGGATGAGGGAAAACTTTTGTTAGAACGTGCGGTATCCTTTGATGAGATTCCGAAACATGTATATGTACAGTGCCTGAATAAAGAGGCATATACACAGCAGGAAAATGCGATCTATGATATCATTGATAAATATCCGGGAAGCAGTCCGGTAACGGTCTGTCTGAAGGAAGAGCACCAGAGCAAAGATCTTGGCAGACAATTCTATTTGAAGGCGGGCGAAGAAGCAATTGGTGAGTTGAAACAACTGTTAGGAGAAGGAAAAGTATTGTGCCGTCAGGAAAAGTGGAATCCGGGACGATAGGCAATACATGGAGATCATCACGGGAGGAAAGAGTGACAGATCATGATTACAAGCACATCAAATGATAGGATCAAGAGAATAATTAAATACAAAAAGTCGGCAAAAGAACGTAGAAAAGAAGGAGTATTTATTGTAGAGGGGATTCGTATGTTTGTGGAGATTCCGGAGGCGGTCTGCAGAGAAGTGTATATGACACAGGATTTTCTGACGCATAATAAGAGCAGGATACCGGATTATCTGTTAGAAAAGGTGGAACTGGTTGCACCACATGTAATGGAAAGCATGACGGATACAAGGACACCGCAGGGAGTGATCAGTGTGGTGAAACAACCGGTATATACAATGGACGAGGTGTGTGCCGGAAAACAGGAACAGGCACCACTGATCATTGCACTGGAAAATCTACAGGATCCGGGTAATTTAGGGACGGTCATCCGAACTGCGGAAGGAGCGGGGGTGACAGGGGTAGTAATGAGTGCTGACACGGTGGATATATTTAATCCGAAAGTCGTACGTGCAACGATGGGATCTATCTTTCGTGTACCATTTTGTTATGTCGAAAATCTGACGGAATGGATCGAGAACATGAATGGTGCGAATGCAGGCACATATAGTGCACATTTACAGGGAACAAGTTTTTACGACTTTGATTATCAGAAACCGACAATTTTCTGCATTGGAAATGAGGGCAATGGATTAAGCGATGCGCTCTCCCAGGCAACGAAATATAAAATTCGTATTCCAATGATGGGAAAAGTAGAGTCGTTAAATGCCGCAACTGCGGCAACGGTACTGATGTATGAGGCAATGCGACAAAGAAATACGAAATCCCGACAAAACTAGTCCTTTTTAGAAGAAAAATCCCCGTTCTATAAATCGACTTTCTGTACTAATATATAGTACATGATAAATGTTTTTTAAACGATTCAACACAATATGTGGTATTTGGCATTTATTATGCGAACAAGAATTATGAGGTACATGGAAGGAGAAAAAACATGACAGAAAAAGCATTAAGTAACAATCAGGCAGTAGTAGCAGGAGAGATCATTTCCGAGTTTTCCTTTAGCCATGAAATATTTGGTGAAGGATTTTATATGGTAGATCTTCTAGTGAATCGGTTAAGCGATGCAACGGATGTGATTCCGCTGATGGTTTCAGACCGTCTGATTGATGTGAACCGGTCACACATTGGAGAACATATTGAGGCAAAGGGACAGTTTCGTTCATATAACAAGCATGAAGAGACAAAGAACCGGTTAATCTTGTCTCTGTTTGTCAGAGAATTAAATGTCTTAGAAGATGGGGAGGAAATGCAGCATCCAAACCAGATTTATTTAGATGGATATATTTGTAAACCACCAATCTACCGTATGACACCGCTTGGAAGAGAGATTGCAGATGTTTTATTGGCAGTGAATCGTGCATACGGTAAGTCTGATTATATTCCCTGTATCTGCTGGGGGAGAAATGCCAGATTCGCAGGTAAGCTTGAAGTTGGCGAACATGTAGCAGTCTGGGGACGAATCCAGAGCCGGGAATATCAGAAAAAGTTGGAAAATGACGAGGTGATCAATCGTATTGCATATGAAGTTTCCGTTAGTAAAATGGAGTGCTTAGAATAATTTCATTTGAAAAGATTGCTTTTTGTGAAAGAATATGCTAGGATAATCGTATTTCCGGGGCATCTTTCATATAGTACATAGAGGAAGAAAGCCTTAGAAAGCCATCGTATTGATGCAGTAACATATATTATGAGGTGGAAAGATATGAAAAATGTACATATTATTTACGGTGCCGGTTATGGTAAGACAGCAGCAGCCATGGGATTTGCAGTGAAGGCAGCGGGAGCGGGACAGACCGTGACGATTGTGCAGTTTTTAAAAGGAAGCGATGCGGATTACAGCATCTTAAGCCAGTTTGATGAGATTCGGTTCTTTACATTTGAGAACAGTGAGAAACCGTACGGACAACTGACTTTTGAAGAACGGGAAGAGCAACGTGCGAAAGCAAAGAACAGCTTTCACTACGCAAAGAAGGTTATCGATACCGGAAGTGCCGATGTAGTGATTTTGGATGAAGTGTTAGGGTTGATGGATTACAATATCTTTTGTACGGAAGATTTTGAGGAATTACTGTCGATCGACAGTGACGTGAAAGTGATATTAACAGGACGTTGTTGTCCTGATGCAATTAAGAGAAAGGCTTCGATGTTGTCACATATTGAGGCGAATTAGACGAATATAAGAGAAGAAAAAGGATTGTTGTATTGTATCAGGATACTTGCAATGATCCTTTTTTGTGTGAGTTGATTGGATGATTTTGCTTTTTGCGGAAATGAACTCTGACGGGAGTTCCGGCATGTGTGATAGGGTGTTGACAGTCAATTTATATAGTGATATCATTACATCAATAATGTGATAAAATGTAACGTCGATGTGTAGAGGCGCATGTGTCAAGAGTAACAGTTTGGACAGATAAGGATGGATGAAGAATTGTGAAAGGGGCTCATGCCGAAGAGGATGATCACCTTATCGGTCATTTATCTGGATGTGCAGTTAAGAGCTGTATGTCTGTCACCGATAGAGGATTTCAGATAAGCAGGAATCAGGTGGAGTGCTACGGAAAGAAGAAGGAATACGCTTCGTTGGCACTGCTGGCGGAGCGTTTGTTTACATTATAATATAATTTATATGTAAGAAAAGGAGAAGAGAGTATGTCAATTTTTACAGGATCAGCAGTAGCATTGGTAACACCATTTAAGGAAGATGGAGCAGTAGATTTCGATCAGTTGAAATCATTAGTAGAGTATCATGTAGAGAATAAGACGGATGCGATCGTTATCTGCGGAACAACAGGCGAAGCTTCTACGATGACAGAAGAAGAGCATATGGAAGTGATTGCAAAGTGTGTAGAGTATGTGGCAAAGAGAATCCCGGTTATTGCAGGAACCGGTTCGAACTGTACAGAGACAGCGATCAAGTTGTCAAAGGAAGCACAGGAAGTAGGAGCTGACGCACTTTTGGTTGTAACACCATATTATAATAAGGCAACACAGGGTGGTCTGATCAAACATTATACAGCAATTGCCAATGCAGTGGATCTTCCGATCATTATGTATAATGTACCGGGCAGAACCGGTTGTAATATTCAGCCGGTAACCGCAGTTACACTTGCTAAGAATGTGAAGAATATCGTAGCGATCAAAGAGGCTTCCGGTAACATTTCACAGGTTGTCAAGTTGGCACAGTTAGCAGACGGATGTATCGACATTTATTCCGGTAATGATGATCAGGTTGTACCATTGCTTTCTTTGGGTGGTAAGGGTGTCATCTCTGTAACAGCTAATATTATTCCGGAAGATACACATGATATGGTACAGAAGTATTTGGATGGAGATGTAGCGGGCTCTCTTGCATTACAGTTAAAAGCGATTGATCTGTGTGATGCAATGTTCTGCGAAGTCAATCCAATTCCGGTTAAGAAGGCTGTAGATCTTGCCGGCCTTTGTAACGGATATGTAAGAATGCCTATGACAGAGGCAGAACCGGCTAGTGTGGAGAAGATCAGAAAAGCAATGAGCGAGTACGGCATCAAAATCGCAAATGACTAATTCCCTTGCACAGCGTAAGGATCGGACGTGCAAAATATTTAGGGTGTAGTATCAGTTGTATCGATGTAACAGTATCACCGCAGGCACATTCGCATTATGGCTCGTACGCAGCAGACACTAAGGCTTGCAATATCTAATAAGACGCACAACGTCTAATTATCTATTGCTCGCCAAGTGCTGGCGTACTCCACATGCCTGCGGTGATACATGTTACACCCATACAACTGTTATTCACTGTAATGAATTTCGCACTGTTTCTGTCAGAATCCATTACGCTGTGCTTATCGCCACACCCGAGCCTCTCTGACATTGACTCAAATAATCTACTATATTGTTAAGATACATAGAATTGCTTTTGATGAGATTCCACCAAAATACTAGAAATATAGTAAAAACAATCTATAAGCAGATGACAACTAATACTGTAATTATCTAATAAGTGTTCTGTTCGAGACAATGCCATATACGGTTGGGTGTGGCAATAAGCACAGCGTGAGTTTTTCGCGGCGATAACGTGAATGGCAC
>OMBG01000116.1_pt1 | contig 42558 bp, 66 predicted proteins | sample 1674251 | NCBI WGS metagenome assembly OMBG01 (sample SAMEA103958153, study PRJEB25191) | human gut metagenome | reverse complement strand
CATTCTATTATACCTCTTTTATTTACCTTATTTAAGTATTTCACGTTTTTTGTTAAGTAATTAATTATGTAATAATTATAAACATCTATAAACTTGATAATAACGACCACTAATATATTTTTCTACTTTGAAATTATTACCAATCAAATATTGTTTATTAATATCATGGTCTTCATATCCGTATCCGTTACGGCGTTCAAATACTAAAACAGTTCTACGCTTACCACTTGAACCAATGGTTCTAACATCTTTGCCGAGAAAATCATAAAACCACTCATCCATAAGTTTTATTACATTTGTTAGTGTTCTTGCTTGTTTTGTCATCACTTATACTTCTTTTTATTTAGTTAGTTATCACATTTTTATCTTAATTATAAAACTATCAATGTAATTTTATAAATAAAATAAATAAAAACATTGTTCTATTTATTATATAAATAAAAACTCAACCGCATACCCTCATCTTGTGTCCATTAGTTGCAATACTGCACGCTTTAAAAGTGGAATTAGCTCACGCATAGCTTCTCAATTATTTTACATCGATGATTAACTATGTTCTCATTCTGTCGATGGTTCATATTTAGTTGTTTAAGTTATTTACTTATTTTGTACATTCATTATAACATATATTTTATAATTCGTCAAGTACTCGTTTTATATTTTATTTACATTACTTAATAATTTAATTTATGTTTTGTTTATAGTGGACATTTGGCGCACTCATTAAGTCAACGTATTATATAATAACCAGACTTGTAAACTATTCTTATATATTATAATTTCAATGTACGTTGATTAATTGCTTAACCTTATACTTTTATTATACACTATAAAAATATAAAAGTCAAGTATTTTTGTTTTATATATTTACATAAGTTTACATAAGTATTTTAATTATATATTTAATTTTAGTTTATAAAATATAAATTATTTAACAAGTAAGTATTCCATTTATTTTATAAATGTAATCAGTTTTATATATAAATTGATATCTAAACATCAAAACATATAATTAAAATAATCATACGGGGGTATAACGTCGATAGCCATCCCCATTCCTGCCCCCTAAAATGTGGGATTATACCTTTAAACACCAGAAGCATATAATACCAAAGGATGAATATTTTAGTTAATATATTATACATAAGAACTACTTATATTACCTATATATAATTCTAAAGTATTACTTTTATCTAATTCTAAAGTATTAGTTGGTGGAATACTTTCTTTTTGTTTCGGATTATCTTTATTTAATACTATTAACTATCTTATTTATTAATAATACCTTCAAAAAAAACGTGTACAACTCCTTAAAGATATCTGCTCTATATCTGTTCTTATATAATAACTAACTACACAAAACGTGTGATACTCTTTAAAGAAATTAATTATTATATTAGAATATATATCTTATTTACTAAAGGGAAACCATATTGGTTGACCGACGAACTTTTATAATTAAATCATATAATTTATCAATAAAAGTGAGTTAACATTTGATATACTTTATATATTCTTATATATTATTATTAAAGTAACATTTTTTCCACTCACCGGTAACATTTTTTCCACTCACCGGTAACAAAATGTTCTCAACCTAAAAACAACGTTTGGGAATAATCTCTTTTTCTAGCCAATTATCTAAGTCCATAGCTTCTTTTTTCTTCTGGAATATTCTAAACGTTCTACATCCTCCAATAATTAGTTGCTTAATCTCCTCGTCAGTTCTTCTTCCTTCTTCAGTGTATAGAGCTATTAAAATCCACTTCTTTTTAGTTCCATAAGGTACGAGTATTTTCTTTACTATTCCAAGGTCACATAATTTCTTTACGGCAAGCTTTACTGTTTTCCCTGTACAGTAAACACAATCAGCAATATAATCGCTAGTCCAAGTAAGATAACCATACTGAAGAATTAGATTATAAATCATTGACTCCGTTAAATTTGTATCAAAGGTGTCGTGTATCCAATACTTTAACGCGGGTAAGTACAAATCTTTTCTACATTTATTTATCTCGTATTCCATTTGTTTATTTCTCCTTATTATTATATACCTACCTAACAAAAACGTGTAATACTAAAAAGGTATGTAATCTAAATAGATTGTTCTATTTTTAACTACAAAAAGAAAGTTAGGTTCATTTTTTATCTTATCAAAACCTAACTTAATTATATCGCTATTAGACAGGTTTAACATCATAGCTAATTCTTCAAAAGTATCGAAACATAATGTACCAATACTTTGCCATACGTTAATTATTTCCTGTCTAATATATTCAATTTTCTTTTTTTGTTCTAAGACGTTTTTCACGTACGGATTTGACTGTCTTCTTTTCATTTAATTCAATCTCTACAATTTCAAACTTAAGACTATCCTGAATGTCTCCAAATTCTTTATAGTCCACATCAATTTCCCAACGAGGTCTATTATATTTTTCTTCAAGTATTTTCCAGACTATTTCGTGGACTAACAAACTTGGAAGTTTAATTCCATCTTTTATTCTAATTAAACATCTTTCAGCTAGTTCAGGTTTATTAAAAAGTTGGGTATGTGTACCTAATTCTTCAAGTCCACCTCTCTGGGTTACGTACAAGTTTTTGTCTAATAATTTTATTGTATAAAGTTTTAATTGTTTATTCATTCCTGATATAAATCCTTTTTAAGAGGGGTTAGTAAAATCTAGGATAAATCTATAAGGGGTATATATAAACTCTTCAAATTTAAGATTTCTTTCTTATAGGTTTTAGGTTTTCTGCATTTTTCTTCTCCGCTTCTAACTGTTTTTCAGTCTTTGCATCGGAAGGTTTTTGTTTGTCAAAATCTATTCCAAGCTTTTTTGCACATTCTTTGCAGTATTTCCAAGAAGGAGGAATGGTTTTGGGGTTAGTTTTGTCTTCGTCAATCCATCCGTTGTTACATTCTTTGTTTCTGCAAAAGTGGATTACATAATTTTTACTCATATTTATTCTTCCTCTTCGAACTCATCCTCTAAATAGTCTGCTCCAAACCCAACTTCAATTCCAGTCCCTCCAGCTAATTCTTGAGTTGTTTCATCTTCTGTACTGTGTTCTTCAACGAATTGAGCTATTGTATTATACTCTTCAGTTGTCATAATTACATAGTTTTTCTTTACATAAAGACATCCAAAGATAACTAGTAATAAAGTATTAATTCCCGCTAATAAAGTTGTTACGCTAATCATTTTTAGATGCCTCCCTTGATATTTTTTTTTAATTAAAGAAAATAGGCGGTTCATTTAAGGCTGGAAGAACCGGCAATAACCTGTTTACTATTTCTAAGCTGGATTGCTTAATACCTTCTAGCAAGGTTTGTTTTTTTTAAAAGGTCATTCACGGAGTGAATTAAAGACCTTAAACTGTAAATTATTTTTCTAAAGGTCTCGCAATAGTGGCATAAAGATTACCAGCTTTTGATTTCTTTAATTCAATATTAATGAAACCAGCTTCATTAATTGGGTTTTCCATAATTTGTTCAACATTAATTCCCAATTTAATAATGTCCCCAAATTTTGTTTCTTGTACTTTTACATTAATTCCTTTTGCGAAATCGGGTGTTTGTTGTTTCTTATCCATTTGTTTTCTCCTTTTTAGTCCGGTAGGACGATTACCTTAGGTTACATAAAATGAAAAAATAATACTGTACCAATTATTCCTATAGTTAGCATTATAATTGCCTCTATTTCATTATATTTGTCGTCATTAAACATTTTTTGTTTCCTTTGTCTTTTACATATATATTATAAAACAAAAGGGGTTAAAATTAAACCCCTTTAAAATTATATTATACTACGCAAGTAGTTGTTTATGTTATTTTATCCTACCACTGAAAAACAAGGATAAACCAAGGCTTTCATATTGTTAGCTTCTCCATATTGGATAATTATAGTTTGCCCCTTTTTAACTCTTAGGGTTACTGCCAATGTTGCTCCTGAACCTAGCGGTGTTCTTGTATTGTTGAAGTTGCCATCTGGTAATTGGTAACCTATAAATCCACTTGAGCTTGTTGAATAACCTTGTACAAAAAGTAGTCCTGTTGTAGGCATAGTATAACTTGCTCCGGTGGCGCCAACCGTAATATTTGTTGGGTTATCAAAATCGTAACAATTATTATCTGCTAAATTACTTTTCCCTACATCAGATAGGTTACTTAAATTCGTGTTTGCTCCTCCACCTGCGACAAGGCTATGAGTTACTCCATCGCTATCTGTATAAACTACATCACTTTTCTGAATTGATAAAGTCGCGTTACCTTTCTCCCCAACATACGTTTCAAAATTTAGGCATCGTCCTATCTCCGGATTGGAAACAGGATAAATAGCTGAACGAAAGTTTGCTTCTCCTAACCATAACTTAGCTCCTGAGTCAGCTGCGTTTTTTTCTGCGCTTGTTTTAATGAAAACACCTTTTCTTTCTGCCCAAGCTCCGATACCTTCGTAGCCTACAGAAATTTTTGCGTTTACTCCAGATGAACTACCTACGGAATTAGAACCCCCGACAATTTCAACTTTTGGATTGATTGCCGATTGAGCTGGTATGCGTATGCCTGACTTTGAAATACTCCAAGTCGCTCCGTTTCGAATTTCAGTAATACCATTAGCATAGTTAACAAGGTCACCAGATGAAGAAATTTTCATTGTTCCATCAGAGTTTTGTTGTTGTAAACCAACTATTTTAGGACTGGTCGAGTCAAATCTAATCATTCCACCGGTAAAATCGGAATTAGCAGATTTTCCAATATGTACTGATATATCTGGATTTGTAACATTGCTTCCTAGAGCCACGTTCAAACCTTCATTAGAGCTATTTGGCTGTAAGAAAACCTTTTTACCAGTAATTGTTTGGTCTGTATCTATTGTAACCATATTGGTTGGGGCAGAACCACTATCTCCTTGATAAGGCAAGTTATTGTAAGCTGTTACCCCATCTCCAATCTTAAATTTACCTGTATCGGTTTCAAAACAAGGTTCACCTGAAGCTGGAGTAGGATTGTTTGTTGTCCAATTTGCAGCTGTATCACGTCTTAATTGTATTTTTGTCATCGCTTACGCTACCTCCCCGTCATTTACAACTTCAGTCGTCTTATCCACTTCATTAGAAGCGACAGACTCACCATTTGCTTCCTTAAATAAGTTATCTAGTTGCTCTGGAGTAACGCCAAATTGACCACATAACTGGTCAAGCAATGGATTACCTCTATATACAAAATTACAGAATTGCAACTCGATAGCTACTTGTTCATTTGCGTCCATAAGTGCTTTAAGGTCAGCCCATTTAATACCTAACTTCTGTGTACAAGCTAAAAGAAAGTCTCTAGGAGTCATTTTCAACATCGCAACTCGTTCTTTATTTTTTTGAGTTATTTCTTCAGGTAGAAGAATTTGACCGCCAAAGAGTTTGTATTCTTTATCTGTTTCTTCTATTACACAATTAGGGCAGAACTTTATTTTCTCTTCAAGCTCTTCTTTTGTGTTAGCTAACTGAACAATTAATCCATTCTGTTTAGCTATAAACATAATTTGTTTACCTCCTTTGTTTTAGTCGTCCGTCTGACGACGTATTTATTTTTATTATAAGATAATTAGGGGTATATTTCAACCCCTTTATCTTAATTAGTTAGCTAAGCTATCTCCTCCATCAATAACTGTAACTGTTGGGGCTGTTGCGGAAATCTTAACACCTAATTCAGTTTGAGTAACTGTAATATTGTCTCCAGCCTCAACTGTATCTTGTTTAATGTATGCTTTTCTATTTAAATCGCAAACTTTACCTTTTATGGTTACGTTTGAACCTGTCATACCATCTTGAATTGTTACGTCTGAAGGACAAAGAATGATGTCTCCACCTCCCCGTGCATCTAGCTCTAAGTCCTGAGATATGTAATCCCCGTCGTTTCCTGCAGGGAATGTATGTAGTCTCACATACTGAGTATCAAAAATTTGAGTAGAATAAGTTCCAAGTACAATACCTTGGCCGCTGCCTAATTTAATAGTTTTCTCGAAGGTATTATTACCCGTAAATATATTATCTCCTGCAGCGGTGACATCACCTGTTCCGCTACCACCGCCTCCAGCAGCATCAATTTTAACCGTTCCGTCGGATAAGTCGGTTAAGGTAATATTTGCTCCAGCAGTTAATTTCGTTTGTTTCATACTGAGAGAAGTTTTCATTGTGGAGATATCTGCTTCGTTGGCTGTTACACGACCAGATAAGTCATTAACCTCATTACCTAACTCATCTAAGTTAGCGTGTAATTTACCATTAACAACCTGAATAGTTTGATTATCTACATCTACTTCAGTAAGATATTTCTTATTTTCGATAGTTTGAATATCATCGGAACGAAGCCCATTTGCTTTAATTGATACTGCATTTATTTCACCAGAACTTGTTATATTTATAGCGTTAAGGTATGTTGCAGTAACTTGATTAAGAGTTGCAACTCCATCAACTTCTAGCGGTGCGCCAGCAATATTAACTTTTCCTATAAAAGTATTAGTTCCGGTAAATCTATTGCTATTTTTAAGACTTGCACTATCAGAAGCAATACTATTGATATCGGCTCTCATTGAGCTAATATTAGTTTCATTTGTCGTAATTCTTTTTCCTAAAGCGATAACGTCATTTTGTTCTTGAGTTGTTAAAGCTGTTAAGTCTGCAGACAATTTGTCCGTGGTAGCCTTTGTTGTGTAGCTTGCTGCTACTTGGTCAGGTGTAACGGCTGCCGTAACTTCTTCTCCGTTTGAAGCCTCTACGTCTGTAGCAAATCTTACAACACCTTTGATTGTATTCGTACCTTCATCAATATTTCCATAATATTGTCTTCCGGTATCTCTATTTAGTTTTACATAGGTTCCACCTAAATCTTCAGGAACAAGTCCCTCTTTTAGGTTTGGTGTATCGAAAGATGTATCATCAGTTTCATTTTGAATATGTAAAACATAAGACTCTTTTGTATTTTCTTTTTCTGTGATAACAGGAGAAAAACCTTTTTCGCCTTTATCACCTTTTGCACCTCTCACCCCTTGTCGGTTTAGGTACCATTTGAAGTCAGCCATATTCTTTGTTTTCCTCCTTTATACTTGTACTACTCTTATTGCGTTAAACTCACTTCGTTCATCTCCTAATGTTAGCGAATATATTTCACTTCCGGAGGCTGCATCAAGTAAATCTAACTTGATTGGGAATTTACCCAATCCAAGAATATCTGTGTCATCTTTTGTTATTGTAAAAGTAAAAGAACCGTTAGATGGGTTATCAATTTGTCCTATTACTTCTATGTCCGTATTTTGTGTAATTATTTTTTCTATCAATGTTTTTGCATCTGCGGTAGGAGCACCTAAAACTCTAAACCTGACAGAATAAGCGTTTAAATCAAAAGGAACAAAAGAAACGCCATTATCTTCGGTTATCTCTATTGTTGAAGAAAACATATTTTTTTGACCTTTTATACACGTAGCGTCAATATAAGGCATAATTTAATTTATTCACCCACCTTTCTTTTAGTTTTTATAATTAGGGTAGTACGTATTCATAAGTCTTCCACTTAGAGGGTTTGAAACATTCTTTGGAATAAATAGATATGTTGGTATAGTAAAATACCTTAATCTGTTACCCCCGGGGTTGTAAGTTGAAGAGATTTGATTTCCAAAGATTTTAACTTCTCCATCGTACACTCCATCTGTTGCCCAACAAAAGGCACCTGTTCCAAGATATCCCTCATTTTGTCCGACACCTATGCTCCTAGGTTGAATAGTAATCGACCTATTACTACTTTCGGACATTGTTTTATTTATTGTTGCAAGTTGTTTGCTTTCTCTATTCCAGTTTAAATCACAAACTTTAATAAGTTGTCCAACATTTTCATCTCCTCCGGTGATAATAACTGCCTTTGGAGTAAGAAGCTGGAATGCACCAATAACGCAGAATGAACCGTAAGTTTGGTTTGCAGTCACCCTTATGCCTCTTGTATTGGTGATATTACATTCAACCCATACGGTGCCATCTCCGGCATCTGTTACGGTGTAGTTAGAAATAGCTCCCCCTACAACTGTTGTATTAAATGAATTTGCAAAGAAGGCTTTATAAACATTAAACTTGACATGTGCTGAACTAATCTCTTGAGGGAAATCCCAAGCCCAAGTCCAGTTCATTGCATTGGTATTTATTGAACCACTTATCCAACCCCCATAAGGAATTGCTGTTCCAGATGGTTCTGTTTTTGTTGCCTGCCAAGCTCTATCACTGTTATAACTTGCCCAAATATTACCCCACGAAGTATTGTTTGATATTTGCGGTATTATAATATCTTGAACAGAGCTTGTTGCACCAGCACCAAAGGTTAACTTATCGTTATCTAAATCATAATATAATACCGAACCTGAACCAGTTAAATCTTGTTCTTTAACTCGATATACTCTGTTATTTGCGAACACATAGCCTGCAGTAACCTTACAATGGTTTCCGTCAATTTTAAATGCCTTACAACCAACGGTGCAACCTTGGTAAGTGTTTATAATTTTCTTGAGTCCGCCAACGGATAAACTGTAGCCACTTGATGCAAGTTCTTTCGAACCCTTAGTATAGTCGATGTCTAACACTTTAGCTGAATAGTTGTAACTATCTATCATATTATTTATGCTCGTAGTTAACTCATCGAAAGCATTTTGCACATCTGAGATTTTTACTAAGCCTTTAAAGTTTTTCATTTTGTTTTATCTCACCTCCTTTACTTAACATTATATTTAACTCTCAAGCCCCAGCTTGCTCCAGTTAAGACATCACCTTTTTTCATATAGACTACAACAAATCTCTTAGAGTAATCTGCTCCCCAGTAACCTAGAATTGTTGTTCCATTTAGTTTAATATCTGCTGACCCTTGATTACCTACAGCAATAATACATTCGTAATCTGTTGCCGTGTAAGGAAATGTTACTGCTCCTCCATGAGATAAAGAAGAGTAGTTTGCATAGTCTGAAGCTTGTATATAATCAGATATATTTTCTAAGCAAATAAATCCGTCTTTGTCTATTCTAAAATCGAATAATTTTTGTCCTGACGCCACGGTTGTCTTTGGAACAAATTCTATTTCACGACCAGTAGAGATATTTGATATCGCTTGTCTATAATAAGCTGAACCCTCTTTCATATCTGTTATGCCAGTAGCTACAGTAATTCTTAGGGTGTCACTATTAAAGGTCACGATTGAAACGTAGAACTGCCCGTTCTCATATTTCATATCTTTAACAATAAAAGGAGCGTCTATTATCTGGAATACCTCATCCACTCTACAGGGGTTATCCCCCGTAGATGGAACTGGTACTTGATAATTTCGACCTATATATTGGTTGTAAACCTCTTGGTCTTTTAATACTTGTTCAAGGTTAAGCAAGGCTTCATTTTTTAATTTTTCTAATTGGTTAAATGCAGCTGCTAATTTTGAACCAAAAGCTAAGCTAGAGGTATTAAAAAAATCAAAACCCATTATATTGTTTTCCTTCCGTATTTACACTTAGCGAACGAATATGAACCGCTATGTCTTTCTGTATCAGAATGTCCGACTGTATCACCATTATCTGTCCAGTTATGAGCATCTCTGTCACCTTGGTGAGCTGTGATGTTACCTAAGTTTTGGAATGCCATTCTTGATAAAGCCTGCAATAGGTTTTTACCTATTAGATATCCACTCTCAATACATTTAATTGAATTGTCTGTATAACATCCTATAAACATACAGTTTTGAGGTGTTGTACTTTCTTCGCTTGCGTAAACGTCACCATTGGCTATCTTACAATATACCCAAGGTTTGTCGCTGCTTGCTCCCGTTTCCTGTGCATCTAATCTTTCTATGAGGTTGTTGTTAGCATCATAAAATACCATTTTAGTACATTTTGTTCCGTTGAAAGAACAAGAAATTGGATAGTTTCGGCAGTCCATTATATCCATAAGAGAACGTAAATTTACAATACAATCTTCTTCTGAGTCAAGTGTAACATCTGGATAAACTATTTTTGAGAAATCTGGGAGGTTTACATCAAAAGCATCAAGCTTAGATATTTCAATTAACTTTTGTTCTATTGCATTAAAGTTTTCAATTAAAACATCTTTGTAAATTCTACCGATAATTTCTCCGGTATTTGGGTCAGTACCTTGATTATCATACCAATCTTTTCTGGGTAAGGAAAATCTACTTAATTTATTAGCCATTTTTAGTAACCTCTCATTTTCTTCATTAAATCATAACGTTGCCCTCTGACCAAACCACCGAATGCTGATTTACTGAATTGTGGTACATTAGTCTCAAATTTTGGAATGTAAGGTTGTTCATAATAACCTATTAATGAACTCAATACATCTGCTAATTCTCTAGGTTTACGCGGGTCTCCGCCTGATATGATATTACTATTTAATTCATTTCGACCGAATGAACCAAACATACTTTGACCATAAGGTTGATAGAACTTATTACCGGTTAGAGTACCTGTAATAGGCAAGCCGGTTTTATTTGCTGCATTCAAGATACCGATTGTTTCTTTTGCGAATGTAGAAATAACTTCATCTGCTGCCGTACCTTGTTCTACTATACCTCTGTCACTTATATAATATCTTTTTGCTCCATCATATAGATGTCTTAATCTACCTGACGGGTCTCTTTCAGCTCGTTTTAAAGCTCGACCGTATTGGTCTTTGCCTTGGATTGCGTTTGCTAAAGTCATAAAGATAGGCGCTTGAGTTGGATTTTTAAAGAAACCTTCTTCAAGGTCTCCGATTGTTCCAATCATTTTAAATGTATTCATTTGTGGTATCCATTCAAGAGAACCCTTTTTTATTTGACCCGTACGTTCATCAAACCTATATGTTACGAAAGGTTTATCAGATTTAACACCTAAGTTTAATCTGTTTTGCATTTCATCATCAAAACCAATATCTGCAAGAATTCTATTTAAAATAAGATTTGCCGTAACTGGATGGTGCTGGAGCATATATAAAGTACTTCTTGCAGCCGTATCATTCCATCTCCAGAAATAGTTTTGAGCAGACCCGGCTTCAACCATCCATCTAGGTAGAAATGTTCTTGTAGAGTTCAACATAGCCTCTGCTTTAATTCCCTCTATAACATCTCCCAGAGAAGATGCGTCAAGTTCGTCTAAGGCATTAAGTCTATCTTTTGGAAGAATACCTTTTTGTCTCAATTGTCTATGTGCTGCCATCTCGGAGAAAGTGTTTTGAACTTTCCTATCAAGCCATTCAGTAATTGCGCCAGTAGTGTATTTATTAACTGTCGTAATCGGCTTTAACCAAGGTGTTTTGGCGTCTTTTAAGGTTGATACATTTCTGTACGTTCCAAGGTTTTTAGATAATTGACCGTGAGTTTTTAATGCATGAGTGAAATCATCTAAGGTATGTAACCCCGAAGCCAGTATAGCATTAATACCACCACCAATTGCGTTCGCACCTAAGTACGTTCCTGAAGCCAGTTTAGTACCCTTATTGATATTTATTAAGTCATTAGCTAAGTCAGTAGCAAAAAACTTTCCAAATTGTTTAGTTTGGTTTGACAATTCTTTAAGAACTCTTTTATCAATTGCGATATCATCAGCGTTTATAGGTTTAGTTGATGCTTTCTCTTGAATTTTTTGAAGTGTATCAGCTCCCTCTAGAGATGATTTAGGGATGTAAACATTATCCTTTTCAATAGCAGAAGCAACACTTTTACCATTTAGGGTTCCGTTTTGTAATTCATCCTTAATACTTCTACCAACATATTGTTGACTTAATCCATCTAAAAATTCAGACGGACGTTTTAACGACTTAGCGACTTCAGCATAAGGAGTTAACCCATATTCTCTTGTAGAAAACTTACCAGCATAAATTCTGTCTAAATCGTCAACTCTTCCTCCAAGCTTCTCTAAATCTACTGCTTCAGCTAAGGCGTGAGTAACAGGGAAAAGTCTTCCTTCGTGGAAACCTTGTTTAGCCTCAATAACTTGTTTAGCAAGTTTGTCGCCTTGTTTGGCTAGATTTTCTAAACCTATCTTCTTATCAACCCCTTGAGGGATTGAGTCATTTAAAGCTGTTATTCTTTTCTCTGCTTCACGATAAGTGATGTTATTCTTACGAGCAATATTCTGAGCTACTGTTAAGTGTTCAGGGTCAACGACGGTTGAAGGACTGTGCTTTTGAGCAATTGTGTGATAATCGTCAGAAAAGTTTTTTAGTAATTTTCTTTGTTCAACCGGCACACCTGTCCAATCGCCAGTTTCTTCAGCTCGTTTAACTAAGTCTTCAAGGTCAATATTTTTATCTTTCTTGATAACTTGCAATTGGTCATCAAGTTTATTAATATCTTTTTGAACGCCTGCTGTTTTAACATTAACTCCTTTTTCAACGGTTTCACCAGCTTTAATACTTTTACCTAGAGCTGTTTTGGATAACGCTCCTTTGACAATCTTTCCAGCTCCTAAACCCATAGTGTCCAAAGCCACATCAACGGGGTTTTGAAACATTGCATTGGCTGTATCGTAAGCTTGTTTAACTCCTTTATTCACAACACCCTTGAGGCCGCCTTGTTTACCAGCTTTAACAAATTCTGCTGGTGTTTTAGTACTTACGCCATAACTTTTCCCCCATAGGTCAGCTGCATCTCTCACTGTTGCGGTAAGTGGGTTTACGTAACCCATCATACCGATTTGATTTACAACATCACCCAAAGAAGCGTTTCCGTCTTTAAGCATTTCTCCAAGAATACGACCTTCGTTAAAGGTATTCTTTACATTTTTCAGTTCATATTTTCCAAGCCTTACCGCATTGGAGGGAAGATGTCCGAATATACTAACAACGCCGGTACCGATATCTTTTAAATTTTGGTAAGCGTTAGGAAAACCTCCATAATACCAAGTGCTCCAGTTTAATGGAATTTTATTTCCATCTTTAAGCTTTTGCACATCTTGTTGTTTTTGGAGATTTTGAATTTCCTCAAGGGCTTTTCCGTTAAACGAACCAGAGGCGCCTCCTGAACTTGACGGAGCTGCTTCCGCCGGAACAGATTGTTGTCTTGCGTTATCAAGTAGGTTTTGATAATGAGTAGCTCTTTCGTCTGCGGAGTCATTTACATATTGTATGTATTGTGAAAAATCCATTATTCATAACCTCTTGTTACTCCCAGTATATCTAAATAATCTCTAACACTAGGGATTTGTTTTACCTCATTTTTAAATCCAAATAAGTTCATTGATTGTTGAGCATTAGGGTTTCCAAATGCTTCATTAACAGATGGAACTGTTCCAACTATATTGCTTGCCAGTTCAGGATTTAATGTTCCTAGATAACCGCTGTTTGCCATTACAACATTTGCTCTGTTTGTGTTAGCATTTTGTCGCTTGATATCTAATGCCTCTTGGTTTTGTTGGAATTCGATATCACGTCTAGGTTTTTCTGCGGTTTCTTTTAATTCCGGCATGATTAAGTCTTTTGCTACGTTGGTATCGTTGCCATATTTACTTACATCTGTTCCATATCTAGTCAGGTTATAAGTATTAAAATATTTGTTTTGGTCTTGTCTTAATTTAGGAAGTTCGGTATAGAAAGTATTCATTCCTTGTTGTTGAGTATTTTTTAATGTTCCGTAGTCAGATTGAATTTGTTTTTGGTGGTCAGCTTCCTTCTCTATTCTCTTTGCTTGAGTCTTTTGTAATGCATCAATAACATTACCATTACCAGCTACAGCTTGTTCCATTAATTTTTGAGCTAAAGCTTGATTACCTTGAGCTAAAGTCAACGCATCTTTTTGGAATTGCTTCATATTTTCTAATTGAGCTAAATATTCTTGATTTGTTAAATCATAAGCGTTATCCATAGGTGTTTGGTAATTTTGAAGTGAGTTCATCATTTGATAAAACTTAGCCTTATCTGTAATACCCGAAGTCCCAGCCCCTTGTTGAGCGCTTAAAATGTTCATTGCATCTTGGGCTTGTTCAGGAGTCAATCGAACTAAATCCCATCTCGGGTCGTTAGCAATGGCATTATTATATTCATTTCTTAAACCAAGAAGTGTATCGTATGCATTTCGACCTCCTAATTGAATTTCAGCTTTCGACAATTCAGGAAGTCGTTCTTGCAAATCTTGATTTAATTGTTGAATTTTTTGAGCGTCCATTTCGTTCAACATTTGATTATATTGACTGGCAGTCACCTTGACCGGTTTACCGTTTTCGTCTTGACCTATAACAACATCAGGACGTACATCTCGTGGAACTTCTATTGGAGCCGTGATTGCATTAATCGTTCCTAACTCATCCCCTGTTAAACGCATAGGTGGAAGCCCTTTCCCATTGTTAATTGCAACGCTATTCTGAGAAGTTATATAAGGTTGGTAATTGGGACGTTCTGGGTCGGGGATATTCAAATTTGCAGACATGCCTGTTACCCCACCTTTTAAAACTGGGTTGGCTGCGTCATTATAATTCATTGCAATTTTATTTGCGTTATTAGACACACTAGCATACTTGCCAATTCTATTAAAGGCTTGTTTGGAATAGTTTCGAGCTTGTGTTGAGTTTTTCCCTCCCCAACCACCATTATATGCAGCTAAGGCTAAAGGCACGTTTCCTTTTGCTCTTGCAAGTTGACCTTTAAAATATCTTAACCCATATCTAATATTTGCTTCAGGGTTAGCTCCTCCTGTATAATCCGGATGAGCCATTCTATTTATTTGATATAATCCAATTGAGTCTTCTTTATTGGATTTGTTTCTAGCGTTGGGATTAAATCCGCTTTCTTGCTCCGCAATAGCTAAGGCAATAGCCGGGTCAACGCCCTCTTCAGTGGCAATCTTAATAATCAGTCTTTTTATATCAGCTTTATTAACCATTTATTTACCTCCTTACCGTTGCAGTCCAAGGGTCGTTACTAGAGAATAAAGAACCTCCTCCGGTATTTACCTTTTGAGGTTGGATACCTTTTCCTCCGGCCCATTTAGGATAGTACTTTTTATTACCAGTTTTCCAATCGTTAACTAGAGTGTTAATTCCAGTCCAACCTTGTTGAAAAGCTCCACCTAAATTAGATGAGGAGGATGCTTCTCTTGAACCTTGAGAGGTTGAACCCGTTCCGTTCATTGCAGATAATTGGTCGGCTGCATCTGTACCTAAAGCAGCAGCACCACCTTTAAGAGCAGCCCCGATAGCCATACCCCAAGGGTTTCCAGAAGAAATTCCAGCATCCCCCAACGTGTCCATAAGACCGGTGTACCATCGACTATTAGCTTGGTTAACCATATCATTATATTGGTCAATATCAGAATAAGCCTTACCTAAACCGTAAGCATTTTGATAAGAGCTGTTTGCACCAACCATATTTTGATAATCTTGGTTAGCCATATTATAAGAGTTTGTAATCCCCTGATTTCTTAATCTCGAAGCATAATCATTCCAATATCTTTGGTTATCATCATAAGCTCTCTGTCCAGATGAACTATAGCCTCCGGCTGTAGCAGAGTAATTATTCGCTGTGGTTTGTCCCATAGCACGTTTATAATCACGGAAAAAATCGGATTGGTCAACATTATTAGCATCATAATACTTTTTAAAATACATATCCTGACGAGCTGTCGGGTCACTAAGGTACTCATCCATTCTTGTTAAGTTTTTTTGATACAACGGAATGGCTGTATCAGAAATCGCTTTGCCGCCTATATTATAGTCGGTTTGCTTCTTTTTTGCGTGTTTAAATGCCATAATTCATTTTTTCTCCTTCTTTATTATTATAACAAACGTTTTAATATTTTGTTAAATAGTTTGCACAATAATATTATAACACTTAAATTGTAAAAATTCTATTCAATTGTAAAGTTTTGTTTACTTTGTAAACAGAACACTTGTTTTGTTTATTTTATTTAAATGTAATCAAATTATTCATCACCTCCATATTCCCCTCTTAAATCCAAGATAATGTCGTCTATCCATTCTTGGGGTAAGCTCTTTTCTGCCCATTTTAATCCATACTTGTCACAATAGTCTGCATAAGATGTCTTGCTTCCTTTTTTAATTTTCTTTTGGGCATTTTGAAAAAACATTCTAAACTCAATTTCTGGGTACTGTTCTTTAAGGCGTAACATTTTCATTCTATCATCAACTTCCCACAACCCTTTTGTTTCAATCACGATATGAGGGGATACAGGGAAATCTGGAGTGTATTTATGTTTTGTTTCCGGAATAACATATTCAAAAGTTTTACTTTCGTAATTGTCATCTATTCCCAGTTCTTGAAGTTTATCCTGCATTTTCTTTTCTAATCCGCTTCTCCATCCGTGTTTTCTTCCGGCTGCATCGGCAGTTATTTTTTTTCTATGAAATCGAGGCATTAGTATAAACCCTCCTCACTTAATGCTCTCCATAATAGCTTATTCCAATCAATCGCCCAAGGTTGACCATTATAATATTTGCTTTCAACGGAGAAAGTAGGATGGCTGGGATATTTATATTCATCAGTTAAATGCCCATTAGTTGCCTGTGGGGCAAGTGTACCGTATTGATTATAAAAGCCTCTTAAGTCATAATCATATCCCGTATCCCAAGGTCGGTATTGTGACTTATTAATTTGATAGCCTATTTCTTTATCTGTTGGTAAAATTGTTCCCATATATTGCCATATAGGAGTATTTTCATTTATCATTTAACTAAACTCCATATTTGTACATCGTATATCTTTTCTTCACCTTTTGAATTTGTATAAGGAGCTATCAAGGGAATATATCCAGTCTTTTTAAACCCAAGTCTGCGACACATTCCAATAGCTCCGACCGCAATAGAAGGAATTTCAGCATACAAGATGTCAAAAATAGAACAATGAATTATTTGTTTATATATATCTTTAATTCTATGCCCCCATATAGAGCGGTCATTGACGATGTGCACCTGAGCTGAATTCTTAGCTCCCATTCTTATATTATCGAAAATTACAATACCGTAAAGAAAGTATTCGTTATCATCGAGAATAGCGGTTATACTTGAGTCATCAGCTTCAATATAATCTTTAAGAAATAATAATAACCCTTCTGTGTCTAAACCTTTTAAAGGGTTTTGGTCGTCAAAAACAAGATGGCAAGAGTTATAGCAACTCTTAATATCCTGAGCGAATTTGAATAAGTCTTGTTCTTTCATTTGCCTATATTTCATATCTAACCCCCTTGACTGAAATCGGGTATAAGTATTGCTGCTAAGCAGAATGCTTCTGCTTTAGGGAATTCAAAAGATAAACTTATTCCATATCGACCGGACATTGGAGCGTACACTCTTGTACAGTTTGATATTTTATCTGCCCACTTACGTTGAGTGGAAAAAGAATTATACAATGAGTTGTTCTTTTTATTTGAATATATCATTGGCGAAAGATTTTTTATATTACTTCCATTCGTTCCCATAGATGTATTAGGTGTTATGTGTTGTAATGATACTTGAGTGTTGTTTACTGTTAAATCGTACTCAATGTTGTTTAATTCTGAAATTTCCAGTAATGAACCACAAATTATACGATTATCTCTTAATCCGATTGCTTCAAAGTTTGCAACACCTGTAAGATTTTCTATAATTGTACCTTTTTTATAATCTTGGAATATCTTACCATCTTCACTAACCCCCAAGGTTCCTTGGTTAAAGCCTTGGAAATCAAGCGCGGTTAAATCGAGTTCACGAGGGAATATTGCTTTTGTTGACGGAACATAAACAATACCGTTCTTCAATTGCTCCCCGTAATAAAGAATTAACACTCTTGCCTCGGAGTTATACACAAGGGTTCTTTTTTGGTCAGGTATCCCGAAGTTTGTTGCGTTTAATCCTTCTGCATCCACAAGAGTTTTACCTGCTACAAGCGAACCGAATACGTTTACCGCTGCAGCTACGAGAAGTGAAGCTGAGTTGCTATCATAAGCTAAAATTTGTTTATCAACAATAACGTGGTCTTTTGCGTATTCTTGACCAATTTGAGCAATCTTCTTAATAGATATACCGATTGTACTACCAGCCGAAACACTATCAGTGCTATCAACCCCAAAGGCTAAGAAATATAAACCGTTTTGTTTTGTAATTAAAACACCATTATAATAGTCTTCTAATGCTAAACATTTTGAGTTATCATCGCTAAACCCCTCGAAAAATCCAGCGCCCATAGATTGGTCAAAGTTATCCACAACGCCAACTCCAGAATAGTATATTCTTCCACTCACGTCAGATATACAAAGCCTGTTAGCACAAAAACCCATTACCTCAGGGATAATATTAACGACGGGGTTTGTCTCGCTTACCTCTTCTGGCTTATACTGAAAAGTCATTGTATGAATTGTTTGTTCAACCAAATTAACCTTTTCAGTTATTGTTATATGTGCATTCCCAGTTAAAACAGACATTCTTAATTTGCAAGCTGGTTTTTGTATAGATGATATAACTTCCCCATCTACCGTTACGGTTGCATTTGAATTGATTTCTTTATCTGCGTATTGAGTGCTAAATAAATCCTTAAAAATAGCTAAGGATTGCGCATCACTCACAGCATCTAGGAAACTCCCATTTTTATATAACTCAACAGATGTTGTATTATTTCTATAATTTAAAAAGATTTTAAATTCATATTTTGCACCTGCTTCAGAAAAAGACTTATCAAAAGTAATTGTCCCATATTTATTTGTATCACCACTTTTACCGTGAATACGAACTCTTAATTGATTAGTAGGTTGCATATACCCAACAAACCAATCACCATTTGACTCCATACCTGTTACAATAGGAGTAAATACAGTTTTATCTAAACTATCAAGACTAAATGGGACAGTTATGATAACCTCATTATTGTTATCCACATAAGTCTTTAATGTTGATACTTTTACAGGTTGGTTAATGGTTGTTTCTGTGTTTGTAATGGACACAACTTTAACCGGTACATTTTTCTCTGGGGTTTTAATAACAACTTCTTTTCCTTCCCAGTAGTAAGGCAAGCTTTCTTCTGGTATGGTTGCTTCGTAATAAGTTGTATATGTCGAAATATCTAAATTGGTATCTATTTCGTTTTCCGGAGACTCGCTATAATATGAACCAAAATAATAGTTTACACCTGCAGTTCTAAGAATTAAACTATTCCCATTTCTTGCGGTAATAATAGGTTCTTCTATAGACGGAATAACTGTTTTATATCGCTTTAATCCACTTTTAGCCGTGTAAAGGTAAACATTACCCGCATTAGACTCAATATCTTTTGTTATAATAAAAATAGATGAAGAAGCTGCATCGTCTTCGGATATGCATAAAATCTTTTCGTTGTTGGGAATTGTTGCTTTTACATCATATCCGTATTGAGGAACTAAAGCCCCCTTTTCCGACCAAACGTTTCTTCCTCCGATAAGAGCTAAACTTGAGAGTTGTTCGCCATATCCTCTAGGAGTATCGAGAAGATATAACCCTGCGCTAAAATCAGTAAATAAAGCCTGAGATGTATCTACTTTTCTTTTAGCCATTAGTCTAATAACCCCCTTCTATAATTGTAATGTCCACCTTGTCTATCGTAACCTCTCATCAATTCTACTGAACCGATATCGTGTTCTAAGAATGTTTTCATTCTATCATTCAGTAATTGAGAATAATATCCAGCCAGAGCATTTTGAAGTCTAGTAAAGACTAATTCACAAGCCTTTAACAATACTAAATCACAAAATCTATCGCTTGTTAAAATACTGTCCTCAATACTTTCAATTCTATCCCTGAATTCGTCGTTATTTGTTGAAACAAGGTCGGTTGTAGATAATGTTAGCTTGATAGTGTACTCCTTATCCGGCATAGGAAGAAGCTTCAAATATCCTCCTCTTATTACATATTCAGACGGAATACCGGTATTACTTACTTTTATTGGCTCACCGGTTTCAGGACTTGTTTCCAAAACCTTGTGCTCAATTTCATCGTAAGTGTTTAACAACTGGTTATATTTAAGTGTTTTGTTTGCACCAGCCTGAATAAGTTGAACATTTTTGATAACACCATCAACACCATACTCGTCTTTAAATTTCGTGGTGGTGATTGTATCAACTCGCTCTAAAACATTATTGCAAATATAACAGTTATCAATTATATTCAATAAGGCTTCACTTAATTGTTCAAGTAAAAACCTGTTTATGTCTGGAGTGTCTGTTTCGTTTGTATAAAGGGGAAAACCTGTATTGATAGCTAATCTATTATACAAATCTTTTACTAATACTGACATATTTTGTTTTTCTCCTTTTATGTTTTAAAGAAAAGAGGGGTATGGGTTACCCCACCCCCCCCTCTCTAAATATATAACATTATAAATAAATTATATAATTGTTATACTAGGCAGGTAATTTAATAAATGCTACAACGCCTGCTTTTGGTTCAACCAATTTTTCACCATAGATTTCTAAACCGTGGTATTCATCAGCATATCTATCGTGAGATACGAATGTATCTGGTGGAAGAACTTTTGAAGCTCTAGTTACAAGGTTTTTAGTACCGATAACTACAGCCATAACGCCTTCAGCAGCATCAGTAATAGTTACTTTGTGTTCTAGGTCAGCGTTATTAGGGTCTAAGCAAGCTTCGATTTCTAAATCCATACCTAAAACTCTATCAATTGATTTTCCTTCAACTCTCTTATCAGCTAAATCAGTTCCTCTAGCTCTAGTGAAGTATTCAGAAGTTAACAATAGGTTATAAGCATTATCCGGAACGAATACAGTTGCTCTATCATTTACGCCTTGTTGAGGGTTTGAACCGTAAGTGATATGACCATCTGAAGCGATTGCACCTGCAACTCTTAATTTAGTTTTAGCTGGGATAATTACTTTAGTAAATAATTCATCAGCTGTAGCTAATTCAATTGGAGCTGTTGGAGTACCTAATCTTTGAACAGTTGTATCATTAACAATCATATTAGCTGTTAATAAGTTGTGTCCAGTTCTTAAGTTATGAGCTTCAAGGGCTAAGTTACCAGATGCTTCATTCCATCTTTCCTCAGCTTTAGTTAATCTAGAAACTGCGAAAGCGTATTTAGCATACTTGTCAATAGTCAAGATGTTTTTAGTGAATGCAGCATAAGTTCCTTTAATTCTAGCGTCTTTTGCAGCACCATTAGTACCTACATCAGCAGTGTTACCAGCTAAGATTTTACCAGTGTTAATTTCACCGAATTCAAATTTAACAGAGTTTACATCTGGTTTAGTGATTGAAACAGAGTCGCCGATTTTGAAGAAATCACCAGCGAAATCTTCGTTAACTAATTTAGTTGTCATATCACCCATTGGTTGAGTTAATACTGCGGCCATTTTAGCGGCATACGCTACTTCCATTTGTTGTGCACCTTGGTTGCCAATAGCACCTACGTTAGCAATTTGTGAATTTTCATCAATAGCCATTTTGTTTTCCTTTCTTTTGTTTTTACATTTCTACGGTATATTCGACCTAACCACCAATAAACCGAGATTACTTCTCTTACTGCCATAGTTGGCTATATACCGACCTAACCACCTGTTAGGATTTTTCTTCGGTCCGTCCTAGACGGAATACTGTTCTTTACAAAACGTCTCTGGCCTCTTCTTTTACTTCGTTGATTACACGTCTAATAATTAATTTGTCTGGAGCGTTTACTCCATCCTTAATATTTCTTAAGCTGTACGCAATTATTTTTTTCATAATTGCTCTTCCGGCTCCTCCTACAGGAACACCATACATCATCATTGTGTCCGCTGCAAGATTTGCGATTTTTGAAGCCTGTTCTTCATCTTCTTTTGTAATGTTGAGTGTCACAACTTCTTCTATTTCTTGTTTCATTGCTTTATGAAAAGCTCTAAAAAATCTTTTTATATTCATTATTAACCTCTCTTAGATAAAGCTTTTGCGATTACGTCTTCATGTTCTTTATAAAATTTAGCTCTTTCCCTGTAAGGTAATTTAGCTAATTCATCAAGTACATTTAACTCATTTATCATTGTACCTGCATTTGCAGATGTTTTACCAGTTACACCTTCTTCAAAGTCTTCAACTTTTGGTTTCTGAACCACTGGTTCGGATGATTTCTCTACCACCGGAGTAGGGGGTACATCTTTTTCTTTTTCTGGTTCTTTAACGGGTTCAACCTTTTCTTTTTCTGGGGAAGGTTCTTTTAAATCTGTAGTGTCGTCGTATGTGACTCCTATCGCCTTAGCAGGCTCAACCTCAGGTGCAATCATTCCTTCTGGAACAACAATTTTAGCTCTTCCGGCAGCAAGTTGAACTTTCATTTTTAGGTCATCACCTAAGTCCGTTACTCCGATTTCATTAACAATTCTTTTAAATGTTGCAACTGCGTTTTTGGCTTGTTCAAGGTTTAGCCCCATCTTAACAAACTCTCTAGAAGCAGCTCTGTAAATCACTTCATTTTGATGTTTTGCAACCTCTTCCATTGCAGCTCTTTCTAAGTTTGCTTTTAATTCTGTAGCTTGCCTAATGAATTGTTCTGCCAAAGTTGCTTTTGCCGGATTTTCTTTTCTAAGTTCTTCTAATGATTTTGTTGGGTCGATATCATTCTGAGCAAAAGAAGTTCTTAGTGCTTCAGCAATTTTGTTTGTACATTGATTGAATTCTTCTTCAACCTTCATGACTTCTTTGTTGCAAGCCTCAAGAGCTTCTCTGTCTTCTTTTTCAGCGCGAAGTTCTTCTAGTTGAGCAACCAATTCAGCTTGTTCCGGAGAAACTTTTTCTTCTTCAAACCTGTCTTCCTCTCCTTCTTCAGCTTCTTTATCAGGTTCAGTCGCCTCGTTAGGGTCAGTTGCTTTTTCCTTTTCTTCTACTGTTCCGGCTTCATCAGTTTTATCTTTTGTTTCATCATTTTTATTATCATTATCACTATTAGTATCTGAGCCTTCATCTTCAGATTTTTGTTCCAATTCCTCTCCTTCAGGTTCAATTGTTCCTTCGGGAACCACTGAATGTTCTTCAACTGCTTCAGTTTTATTTTCTTCAGTTTCAGGTTCACTTTTTGTAACCTCCTCTTCCGGTGTTTCATTAGGAACAGACTCAACATCCTGTTCTAATAGCTTTTCCTCTTCAATTTTAATTTCTTCAGATTTTTCCATTTACATTTCTCCTTGTTGTTTAAAATTTATAAAACTCAGAATATAAGCAATAACATCAACTGTCCAAGCATTACCGATACATTTCCTGCGTTGTGTTTCGCTTACGCCTGCCGTGTAATTATCTGGTAATGTTTGTAATCTTTCAAGCTCGATTGTTGTATAAACTCGGCTGGGGTTTGGTCTATCCCATTCGTGTCGGTCTCCCCAGCGTGACCCTCCTCCACCAACTCTAACTGTTTTTGATTTTGCTCGAGTAGTTTCACCAAATTCTAAAATTGATTGTAGTGAAATATTTTTATAAGAAATATTTTTGTCAATAGGAATATTTGTCCAATATAAACGCTTGCGGTTTTGGGCGGAGAATAAAGAACTATTTATCAAGATAGGTTCGACACCTAATATATTTGAAATAGTTTCTTTTGCTTTTTGTGGCATCCCATAATTATTTTCTAAAAGAAAATATTTTGGATTTAAAATATCTTTTGCTATTGCAAAATACCAAAATAAACCACTATGAGAACCATTTAAACCTTGGCGTTTATTTCCTTTTGCTCTACTTAAATCTTGGCAAGGAGAACCGCCCATCAACAAGTCAATTTTCCCTCGGTATTTTTGAAAATCAATTTCTTTAACATCTCCAACCTGAATAATGCTCGGAAAGTTCTTTTGTGCTATTTGAATTGCGAATTTATCAATTTCACTTGAATAATATTTTCCAATATTAAATCCAGCTCTTTGGCAAGCAAGCCGACCGCATTCAATACCTCCAAATAAACTCATTACATTTATTTTCTTATCTTGCATGTTTACCCTTTATGTATTTTCTAATTTTCTTTATTGTTCATTTAACATATTCATATCTTGCGTAGGTATTTGTTGTTGTTCTGCCTCCTGTGGAGGAAGAGTCGCTTCTAAAGGTTTACCATCTTTACCCATCATAGGTACCTGTGTGTTACCTGCTTCATCTACTAATTCCAATAAGTTATCAGCATCAGTTAAATCTGCTTTAGCCATTAAGTATCTAACTGCTAGAACTACTTGGTCTGGAGCTAAGTTAGAGAATATCATTTGAGCGATAGGTAATTGTAACATTTGCATTAATCTCTGTAATTCACCCTCTTTATCTGCCCTACTAGCGTTTGTACTTATTGACACTTTAAGAGTTGGGTCAGAATAAATCTCGTCTAATGGTTCTTCAAGAGATAAAGCTAATTCTCTATTAAAGGTATAAAATCTATTAAATAAAGGTAGCATAAATCTATACGAGAATACATCTGTTTCAACTCTCATCCTAGAATTTGCTGCTTGATGTAAGGCTGCTGTTTCTCTAGCAGTTCTAACAGCTCCACCACCATCACCGGTAATATAGTTATTAATACCTAATACATTTTTATTTTCCTGTAAAATTAAATTTAATAAATCTAATCCTTGACCAGCTGTAAATGGAGGCGTCCAAAATTCAGGAGGGGTAGACATAGATTGGAATTCGATTTCTTTTCTATCTCTAATACTTTTTCTGTCTTGAGGACTAATTGCTCCTGCTTGATAAATCAACCATGGTGTTGCAGCATCCTCTAAATTTTTCAAGAACATATCTGTAGCGCGGTTAATCAATTTGTTTACAGGTTTTACACATGCCAGTGGTGAGACACTTCTATGCGTTGTTCTGTCAATTTTATAAGGTGCATATATAATTCTGTTAGTTGTAACTGGATTATATTCAACCTTAGCAATAAAGCCTCCAACTAAAATCGCTTTAATATTTTTTAAAACTTTGTTGTCTGAAGTTATATAATTTCCATAAAATGTTAATACTTCAATTCTATCCTTATCAGTTCTTGATTGACTTTCGTTTGTCATTGTACTTGAGTACAAATAAGGATAGCCTTGTCCATTTTTATTATTTTGAGAAATAATTGTATCTTTATCGTCCTTTGATAATAGATTATAATTGTCAGATGTTAGAAGTTCTTCAGCAGATATCCAACTTCTAATTATTTTTGTACATCCATCTGGGTCTTTCTCATAGTCGTAGGCATCAACATAAAAGTCTAGAGGGTCAATTCTTTCAATATCTAAATCTTTATATTGAACACTTCCTACTAGTTTAAATGAGGCAACGTCTTCTCCTGTTTCTTGGTCGTAAAGAGTTTGCTTTTGTCTAAATTGTTCTTTTGTGGTTTTTAATTTAATAAAAGCTACTGCTTCTCCCTTTAAAATCCAGTCGTCCAAAGTGTCCCCAGATAATTTTTCCAATAAAGCCATAGACTTAAATTGTTTAGTCATGACCTTTTTTAATTCTGGGGCAAGTAAAACGCTGTGAGCATCTTCACCATCTATCTCTAATAATGCTGAATATCCAGACAAGCTTGCCTCAATGTTTGCAGCTTTATAAACTTTAAACATTTCTGCAGAATGTGGAAATCTTTCAACATCTGACTCTGTTGTTCCAGAATAAACCGTCCTATATAGTTTAATATAGTTACCCTGCATAATTGAAAGAACAGAGCCTAAATCAACTTTTTTCTGTTTTACAAATTGGCGAATTTCATCTTTGTATTTTGATACATCGTACCAATCTTGTTTTACAGTAATTGTTTCGTCAGACATAATATCTCCTTATTTTACATTTATATTATAATATAAATTTTTAAAAATTAAACCCCTTAAAAAGATAAATTTTCATTTCCGCCTGTACCTCTTTGTTTAGTTAAGAAATACATAGGGTAGCTAATCGCATCTATAGGGTGTATTAAATATCTCTTATCATCGTCAGCTTCAATTTCTCTATCTGTTGGAATATGCAAACCGCCATTAGATAATTGGTTTTTACATTCATCAAAATTGTATAGCAGTTTTTTACATCTACTATCTACAAAAAGACGTCTTTCTCTCTTTGCATTGTAAATAAAACCCCTTAATACTGCTAACCTATCTTTAATAAACGGGTTAGATTTAAGGACTTTAAATATAAACCGATAGCCGGCGTTATTAAAAAATATAGACATAATTTGATAATCAGAACCATTGGTTTTCATATCTGCCCCGTGAGCATCTCCCATTATAATAAGATTTTTTGTATTAAATTCGTTTCTTATTATTGGCTCGATTGTTTTACACATCTCTTGCGTTGTTACATTGTTGTAAATTAGCTCTTTAAGTATAAACCATTTATCATCATATTGTTGTATTAAATACCAACACATTGGGTTATAGTTAAAGTCGCAAGTTAAAATAAGTGGATATCCAGGATTGTAGGTTAACTCTCTTACATTCTCAACCAAACTAAAATCTGGAAAGGCTACGGTGTTATCTCTGTTAACATCCAACCCCATAATCAATTCTTCTACTTCTTCCGGAGAGTACATTTTCATAAGATTTTCAACATACGTTTTAGGTAAGTATGTGTTTTCTGTTGTTGGAGCTGTAACAGCCCTATATCCCTCTACTTTTGTTTTCGGGTTACTAAACATTCTGTAAATCCAACCTCTTGTGCCTTGAGGGTTAGTATGTAAAAATATAGATTTATAAGGATTTATCCATTCGTTTTTGGTGGCTTCACGAAGACGAGCTGAAAGCTCTTTAAATGTTTTCTCGTCAATCAATGAAGCCTCTTCTAGTTCAATCCACGTAAATTCTGTTGAACGAAAATTCTCCCAGTTTGATACGGTCTTAAATCTAATAGTTGAACCGTTAGCGAGAGTAAGTTTTGTCTTTCTATCTGACCACCAATAATGTTGTCCTTCTTTCATTCCCATATTCTCAAGATGCCATTCATACTTAGCTTTAGTTGTATTGTCTAATAAATCCTGAGATGCAGCACCAACTAATCCGGTGCAACCTGCCCATTGAAAAGCAAACAACAACCCTCTTAACGAACCAATCCAAGTTTTACCTAACACTCAAGAATTGCCCGTTACAAAGATGTGATTTTTACATCTAGCCACCCACATTCCTGTGGATGTTGACGGACAATACTTGGCTTCACCTCCTTTCGCTTCAATAACTTGTGGTTTACCCATTGAAAGGAGTTTACCTTTAGTCCAAGACACATTATATTCAGTTTTGCCTTTATAAATATATTCTTTGCCTTGTTGAATTATTTTTATATCTCTAGTTCTTTCGCAGGTCGTAGTACAATAACCTTGCGACGCCGCAACAAATTGAATAAAGTCTCTATCAGATTTACTGTTTGTTGAGTAAACAATAGAACTTCCTTTATGCGTACAATCCCAATGTTGAACTTCATCCAAGATAATACCCAGCTCTTTATTATTTAACTGATACCATTTTGATGGGAAATGTTTATATTTAGCTAAATTTAAAGTTGAGAATATATCGTGATAACCTTTTTTAATTCCGTTTAGTCTTGGCTTATCAACGAAATCCTTGTCGCATTTTTCCAGTAAAGAAATAAGTCTTTTTATTTTTCTTTCCTTTTTTAAATGAAAGCCTAAACATCTTGGGCTTTTGCTATGAATAGCCTTATAATCATATCCATCAGCTTGATACGCAACAAGAACCCTTAATTCATTTTCAGATAATCCAGTAAATAGGTTCCCATTAGTTTTAAAATAATTCTTTATTTTATAATGTTGATTGCATCCTTTGTTTACGTAATCTTCACACCTAATAGTCCTTATTTCTTCCGGCTTTCTGTCAGACCAATAAACTATTTTATGATTAGGACACAAGGTTTGATGTATAAATCTTGTATTGAAATCATACCATTTATCGGCTTCCCATTTAAAAACTTCTTTCGGTTCTTCAAATTTAATTGAACCATCTGTATAATAGACTGCCAATTTCGAAGTTTTTAGTAAATTTTTAATAGGTTTCCAACCAGTAGGGCTTAAATATTCTGTATCTTCTGGAACACAAGTGAAGCCTCCTTTATAAAGAGCAAAGTCCATAAAAGAACCTCGTCCATTTTCTTTGTCGGACTTTATTCTAGCTTTATTATCTATCCCAAAAGCAAATTTATATTGAGTTGGAAACAATTCGTAATGTATTTTCTTGGTCATACTTATTTCCTTATTACATCTATAATTTTTTCCATTATGGGTCTAATAAAATCATCGTCTAAACATTGCTGGCATATTTCATATATTATATCAAGTTTTCTAACTTCGCAAAGTTTTCTTTTTTTTGAACAAAAACATAAATCTATATCGCATTTTCTATTCGACTTTATAAAATGTTTACATTCTCTATTTTCTTCCATTATCCGACATTCTCTCCAAACATTACAGTTGGGTCAAATACATCTATATCTAATTGTGATGCCGCTTCTCTAACCTCTGCATTGTCATCAAATAAGCATATTTTATCATACATACAAGTTTGTATAAAGAACACAATCTTGTTTATTTTATCCATTGCTGGTCTATCTGTAGCAAGTGAACAAATAGATATATCTAAGTCTTTCTTGTTAAGAATTGATTTAATTAATAAATGTGTCGCAAATGCTTCTTTTCTTGCTGTAAGAAAAATAATAGGCTTTTGGCAATTCATTAACATATATCTTAATTTCTGGTTACATTTAAAAATATGAAATACAGCCTGAAGTGACATTAAAAATTCTGCTACGGTTGGGCTTCTAAATAATTTCCACGTTACAGACATAAGGTCAGTCCATAACCCGTGTACAAGCGTGTCATCTATATCACAAAATATAACATCATATTGATTAAGGTCTCTCATTGATAAACACCCCCATTCCTTTTCGATAACATCTTTCAAGTAAATCTATTTCTTTACATATATTATAACATAAATGCTTTGTAAATTCAAGTAGTAGTTCTGTATCTTTTATTGACTCAATTGTCTCATCCCCCATAAAAAGCCTTGAAACAGCCTCTATGTCTTTGAGTTTGGATAACTTAAATTCTTTTGCAAGTTCTTCATATTTCGTATCAATATTTAATAATCCTTTTGTTCCCTTGCTTATTAATAAATCTCTTGTCTTTAATTTTTTTTCTAAGTTATTATTGCAAAACTGGATAGCTCTCTCGGATACCGTAAACTTTTCATCAAATAAAGTTCGAGAATAAAACTTGTATGTTTTAAGACATTTTAAACAGCTTAGTAAATGCAAATAAATTTCATCTTGTTCCGCAAGAGTTAATTTACCTTTTAAAAAGTCTTGAACCTTTTTTGGTTCAGAAATTTTATTGCAGTCCTTATCCATGGTTATCCTCCGATAAACATTCTAGTTCGTTCTTTGTATCTATCACTATTAAATTTTGTTTGATGAAACTTATCTTTATGTTTGTAGTAGTTTGTTTTCTTAGCCAATTCCCAAGCCGCATCAAAAGAGAAGGTGTAATACATAAGCTTCCTTATGAGTTTTGCGTCATGGGCAGATTGGTCAACACAAGATGGTTCCATATCAATTATTTCAATTAGGTTGCTATCTTTATATCCGCATTTTCTTAATGTGAACATATCTGTTACTGGACTTTCTTTACGTATGCCAGATGCAAACGCTTCAGCTTCACCTCTAATTTCAGTACCCTGAAACACATTTTTAACCATAGCTTTTCGAGAAAACTCTTCATTTCTGGCTTTTTGCTCTTGCACACGATTGTACAGTTCTTGTAAGAATTCATTGTGTTTATCTACCTTTAAGTTTGTATTGTAAAAGTCAAACGTGGTTGTAACTATGTGTCTTTTATTTGTATAACATTCAAAAGATTTACACCCTTCTAAATCCTTTACGATAAATGTTCCTAAATTTAAAGTTGTCAAAATATAAATATGTATGCCTGTTCCAGAGGATGAGATTTCCCATTCATTCTCCTCAAATTCCTCTAAAAACCTTTTGGTATCGTCTTCAATTGTTTTCCCATCCTCTTTGAAACAGTCATCTAAATCTAGAACTATAAGACTTACAGCATCCGTAAATCTACCTAATAACACTGAGATACACACATTTTCTTTTTCCATTAGTCGCATTTTAGCCAATGACACTTGCTCATAGTTCATTAAATCCGCATTATAAATTCCAATTGTTCTGTTTGGTTCTGACTCTTTGAACAACCTTTTATTTTTAGATAATGTAAATATTTTAAATGGATATAAATACATAGGGGTACAACCTCTTTTATTTTTATTATAATATATTTTGAATTAAAATTAAATCCCAGTAAAGCTTATTTAAAAGATGTAGTGTCGCCCTCTTCGTTCGCTAACGTCCTATCGGACTGAACTACTTCGGGTGGTTTAGAGTCAACCTTGGGTGGTTTAACGGTTATGATTATTTCAAACTTTTGCTCTGCATCATCAATAGCTTTAAGTTTTCTTATCTCCGAAAGAATACGTGCCGCTACTTCATATTTCTTTTCCTTTTGTGCATCACGTAACAACTTATTATAAATCAACATAACAGTTTCGCTATCATCTTCAACGCAGGTTAGTTTTTCTGTTTGAATAATTTCATCTTTTATTTTGCTAAATTCGGGGTGACTTAAAATATCGTGATATATCTTATTGAATTCAGTGGAAGTGTATTTCCCTGCGACAGCATTCCTCAATCTAACTGCTGGGTCTTCCCGATATAGCTGAGCTAGAACAACTGCTTCAATCATTTCTCTGGTTATGCTCAAATCTTTCATTTTTAATTGTCCTCTTCCTGTGTTGGTCTATCTTTACAACCTTGCATGACAAGTAAAGCTCTCATATCTAAATAGAATGTTAAGCTGTCGTAATAAGATATTCTTTCTATTTCTGTTAAATCTTTTCTGTTTAATATTTTCTGAAGATTTTTGATTGCCTCATTACATTCTTTTAAACTAATCATATAGTACCTGTCCTTTTACTATTGGATATACTTGAGCATTTCTAAGTTTACCTTTTTCAAAAGTGATAATTCCAAAACCCTGCTCCCAGTCTGGGTCAATCATATACTCTGGGTCAAGAGAACATAGGCATCCAGTTTCTAACCAAAGAAATCTACGTTTTGATTTGCGCACACTATATCTAGCTAATTTATGTACGTGCCCTGTTGCACCAGATAAGTAGTGGGCTTCTAGTTCTTTAATAGCAGATAAACCTGATTTATTCCCTAACCTACTCCCGTGCTTAAACATAAAAGCATCATTTACAAGTAAACTAGAACAACCAATAACATCTGGTTCTTCAAGTTTTAATAAACTAAATACATTCTCCATTAACCCTGCTACCATTGGTGCATTATCTAATATGTACTTTCTAAGTCTAGCTTCATGATTACCAATTGTATAATATATTCTACAATCTTTTCCTGCTTCTTTTCTAAGCTTCTTTAAGAAAGTTTTGCACATTTCAATTTCTTCTTCTGGGTTTTTCCCTGCTGGGTCTTTAGAGAATTTGGAAAGTTTGTAGAAGTCAAGAAGGTCTCCATTAAGAACAATTACATTCGGTTTTCTAAATCCTACTTCTTTTATAAAAGCCGCTACAGCGGATTTGTCTTCATAGGGAAAATGGATGTCAGATACAACCATTATATTGCCGGTATCAAGCTTTAATGTTTCCTCCTTTAATGTGTTATCTCTTTTCATTTAACACCTTACTTTCTTTTTTGTTTCGCTTAGTTGTTTTTTTCTTTGAGACACCTAATTCTTTTTCGATGTAATTAAATAACATTGTATCATATTCTTTACTATCTTTAGCTTTATTCATTTATTATTCTCCTTTGCTTGATTGATAATGTCTAGTATTTCATCAAAACCATCTCTATAATATTGCGAGGTTTTTTCTGCTCTATTATAATCATCTGCAATACCTTCAATTTCGTCAAGTACTTGTTTGTATTTATATTCCGAGGTTTTGAGTTTATCTTCAAACTCTTGTAATTCTTCAAGACGTTGTATAATTGTCTTGTCTGAAATACTTAAGTATTTCTTAATTTCTGTTTTTTCTTTCTTTAATTCTTTACACTTTTGCTCTTTTGCATGAAGTTTGTTATATAAATTCTTAATAAAACATCCTTCAGTATCTTTACAATCTGTACTATTTACCTTACAGGCACCTTTGTGTATTGCACCACCCCAAGTACCATTATATTCTGATGAATTATGGTCTATGTAAAATAAACATTCTTTATTTTCACTCATTTTATTTGTTCTCCGTTGCCTTTACTAGCTTTAATAAATCAAAAAAGTTATCATTCCTATGTTGTAAGTATTTAGTTGTATCCTTGTATAAAACTTGAGCTAAACTATCCGTTTTGACATGTTCGTCGACAAAGGCACCTACACAAAACCCCATAAAAAGAATAATAATATAACTTATAGCCAGACCTGCTATCCACTCTTTATCGTCCATAACTAAGCATCCTCTTTTTTTTCGCCTGCAAACATTCCATACGTATTATATCGTTTGGAATTTTTATAATATCACCCTCATAAATAAGCTTGCCGTTTTTGTCTTTCAATCTCTTTTAAAATTTCTGCTTTATCCATTTACAATCCCCTGTTAGTTTGTTTATTATAAACTTGGTTAATCGGAATATATATTTACCAATAATACTTAAACCGAAATAAAATATCAGTTGAGCCACTAAATCATTCATTGTAAAGAATATAAAATAAACTATTAAAAAAGTTATTAATCCGCTTGAGAAATTCCTAAACTTCTTCATTATATATTTCCTTTACTTTTCTGTTCCAAAATTTAAAATGCCCAAGAATTGTTTTCATTGTATCTGGTTCAACCCAATCATAATTTTCTATTACAGTGCTATGTAATGGAGATATAAGGATAATATTTTTTAAACACTCATCAATATCAATACCTTTATTTCGGTATAATCTAATAACATTATCTATTGATACACCACCAAGCTTATTGAGTTCAGTCTGAGCTTTTTTCTCTCCTAAACCATAAATACCAATAATGTTATCTTCTCTATCTCCTGCAACAAACTGGACAATTCTATTTACCATCATCTGATTTTTGTCCTGCTGTACAAGTTCTTCATTGATATTAATCTTACAATAATTTTTACAATAATGTCTTAAATCTTTATCGTCGGAAAAACAAACAACATTATACCCCATTGCTTCCCAGTGTTCGTAAGCCATTACAAGTTTATCGTCTGCTTCAAGTAAGCTATCTACAATAATTTCATTATCGTAAAGAATTTTTATATAATCTCTAAAAGCTCCAAGACCTTCATCTTTTTTGCGGTTTGCTTTATAAGAAGGGTAAATATCTTTTTTATAAGTATGCCCCGACATATACATAAACACGTCCGTGTTTTCTTTTGGCATTTTACTTATAGCAGAGTAAACTAAATCTTCTAAAATGGAGACCATACTTTCAAAGTCATCTTCACCTCTTGATATAGAAGCATAATAGGCTTTACAGATATAGCCATCAAAATCTAATAGGGCAATATTACCTTTATTCATCTATAACCTCCACATCAAAAAAAACTGAAACACTATCGGTATCAATATTGTTATCTAATAAATAAGAAGATAATTCGTCAAACCTATCAAAGAAAAGAATGTTACCATCTTCATCGGTATGATAATCTAAGTCCTCAGGCAACATAAAACATATAACTGTTTTCATTTTGTTTCCTCCTATTTACTTATAGTATAACAAATTGTAAAATGTTTTTCAAGTGTTTTGTTAAAATTTTGTTACATTCTCTTTAACATACTTTTCTGCTGCATACTTGACACATTGATAAACGTATTTCTTTGTTATAACAGCTAACTTACTATGGGGCTTCTTTGCAATTGCAACTAGTTCGTCCTCTGTAAAATTTAAACCAAACTTAACTTGAACAAACGTAATAGAGTCGTTTTTTTTATTTTGTTCTTGTCTTATCTTTTCTTCTAACTCTGGATTATAGTTTTCTTCTATTTCTTTATATTCTTTTGATGTCTTAGCCATAACTATTTTCTTCCTCTCTTTTTATATACACCCAATCTTTTTTGAATTGTTTTAATTGCACTCAATTCATTATTCTTTCCGGCTTGATATGTAACACCAAAAGCTTGGGCATATTCATTTAAAGTATGAACTTGTCTTAATTCTTTATCATATCTATATTCCATAAATCTTTTTTGCACAGGGGGTAGGTGATTTTCTATTATGTGATTAATTTTTGCTATAAGATTTTGTCTATCTAATTCTACATCTCTATCTGTTTTATTGATGTCTATTGCTTGTCCTTCTACGAAATCCGGAACAAAGCCAAACCCTCCCGTGATATTACTCTCAATATTCATATCTTCTATTATTTGTTTTCCCTTAGGGGTATTAACAATCCAATCAGGGTAAGATAACTTTAATCTTTTTCTTGTCATATACTTACCCATTATTCCATTCGCAGGACGGTAAACATAAGTAATAAACTTAACACCTTTGTTAGGATTATAACCGCTGCAGGTCTTCATTAGTTCGCATACTAGGTGATTAAAATTATCCTCAAAATTGCTAAATTTTCTATCGTGACGATAGATAATTTTAGCTAAATATTTTTTGTTGTCTAAGCACCATTGACCGATTTCTTTTGAATTCATATTATTTAAACATCTCCTTGTCTAACTCGTCCTTATGTTCTTGCATATATAACTCAAGAATTACTAATGCATTCCAACACATGTGTGCTAAATGTGGTAAACCTGTTTCCTCATCCTTATCAATACCCGCATTGTATTTCAGTAGATGTCTTACCATTGCGTCTCGGTATCGCTTAATACCGTTATCTACAAGTTGCCAGTTTTTTGGGTCTGGGTATTTATGTGTACCATATTCAATACACGCACCAACTGACATCAACGCTCGGCTAAAAACATCTGTTAATGTACCAACCATCGGCTTGCCATTATCATATTTCTTGCCAGTACTGTCATCGGTTAAATCGTAAGATTTGTCCTTGGAATTATTACCCCCTTTTAAAAAATCTAAAACACCTTTTACGGTGCTGATGTTTTGTTTAGCAAGTTCGTTAAGGTCATGCTTTTGCTCTGGAGTAACTGGGTCTAAAAACATTATTAAATCTTCTTTTCCCACTCTTAAAAAAGCAAACAAAACTTTATCGTCAACTATCTTACCAAAAGCAAACAGTGTACCTCCACCCCAATGAAGATTAACTTTCAAAAACATATCAAGAAGGCTATAGCAAGATTTTTTATTATATCTTTGAAAAGCTAACTCTTGTTGCTCTGGGGTTTGATAATAATCAATAGCCATATTCTTCAATACCTCTTATTTTTTTACCTTGTCGTTCTATATCTTTAGCATAATGTTCCGCTTCCTGCTTACTAAGAAACAGTTTAGAGGAAATAACCCGCTTATCCCATTCATAGACTATATAGTATTCTGTATGCCCACTAGGGTTACTTACTCGCCTAGTTGTTTTTGATGTATTCAATTTATATCTTTTCCTTTCTCACATTGTTGTCTTTTGATTTCTTCCGATATTTCAATCAAATCCTTGAGTCTTTCTGTCCTAACTTGTTTTAATTGAATATCTTTATAAGAAAAACATAGAGTAAAATACTGAATTTTAGGGATTATTCTAACTTTTATGTTAAATTCTCTCCAAAGATAAATCAACTCTTGAACCAATCTCAATCCTTCCCTCAAGTCTAAAGACTTAATCAAAAAGATTGAAAGCATTATTACTTTAGGTATTGCACTAAACATAATTTTTATTCTCCAGTATTAAACATAATCTATTATCCAACTTGTATTTGTATGCAACATTTCTTTTTTCACTGTATCTATTTTTAACAATGGTTGCTATTATTTTCTTACACCCATCTTCATATAAATCTCCTAATGTTAAACTTACATCTGCATCTTCTTCAATCGAACCACTACCCTTCCCTCTAATAGCAGTTCCGTCGAAAACTTTTCTTGAATTTCCGGCGTTTCCTGTATTATTTTGGTCTGTTGCTCTGTTAGCTTGAGAGCAGATAATAAATACTTTTCCTGTTCGTCTAGCATAGTTTTGTAATTCTCTAGCTGCGTTAGATATGATTGCGTATTCTTCCCCATAACCTCTTATCCTTTGAATATAATCCACAACAATATAATCAAACTCAGGGAAACATTCATACATTTTAATTAAATCTTCTACTGTTGCTCCGCCTGTTTCACAAATATCTATATTTTTAAGGTAATCAAACTTACTATCTTCTACAATGCTATCCATTATATAATTAGCTTCATCCCTGTGAAATGAATACATATCTTTTAATTGCTGCATTCCTATTCCTGTAAGAGTTTTTAACTGTCTTTCCATTAGAAGACCGGCACCCATTTCACAAGAACATATTAGAACTTTTTTACCTTGCTGTGCTAAATGGGAAGCAATTATTAATCCAAATAATGACTTCCCTGTATTAGGTCGAGCAATAATAAAAGTGACCGAACCTTTTCTAATTGTTTCAACACAATCATCTAGTATTTCAATCCCATAAGTAACATCCCCCTGAACTATTCTTTCTTCAAAATCATTTTTGATTTCTTGAATACCATCAAGGATTGGCACCGGTTTATATTCTCTTTTATTTATGTATGTATCTTTATCCATTTTACATCAACTATTAAAACTAATTCTATCTTTTAAATCATCAAGGTTATCATATAAATCGGCAAGTTCCTTATATTTATCTTCAGGAATAACAAGACTTTCTTCAACATAAGCTGAACTTCTTATATCATTAAAGTCTTTAATTTCACTTCCTATTGAAGCAATAATTTCGTCTAATTTATTAAGAGCCTTGTCAAGTTCTTTAACTATTTTACTGCTCTTCATAGTCAACCTCCTTTAATTCGGGAAACTTCATCATTAACATCTTCACATCAAACGCATTTTCTCTAATGTCTTTTGGAATGCTTCTAATATATTCTACAGCAGTATTAAAATCTTCTATAGTGTATGGGTTTAAATTCATTTTTATTCTTTCCTTGCATACATAACCTTTGCACTTTTGATAAACCCAACCGTCTTCTTTTAGAAAATTAATATGAGTTTTACTATTATAATCTCTAAGCTTTTGCCTATATTTAACACTTGACTCCTGATTAGCTTCAAGGTATTCTATATAGTTGGTTAACTCTGCGAAAGCTCTTTTAATATAAGTATCTCCATAATCTGTTCTTAAAGCTTTATATTGATACTCAGTCAATCTAACTTTGCCTTTACTATCAAGCTCTCCGTTTGAGTTGTATAATTTTGTCCGTCCTCTTTTACTGTATCTGGAAGATAATTCTATGTATAAATTTTTAGCTTGTAGTGGGCTTAAATTCATCACGATATCTATAAGTAAATCATAAATATCTAAACCCCTATCTATTTTCCTTGCCATTTTATTCACCTAAATGTTGAGCTATTATGATATAGTTTGGTATCATCATTATTAAAAGTGTTGTTATTATCAAACTCATTTCTTACAATATTTCCTCAAAAATATTTATCAACATGTCTGTTCTGTGTTGATAAGTTTTATTAAATCTAACTCTATACGGAGCTGATATCACAAAGTAATTACTATTAATTCTTAAAACTTTCTGCAATTGTTCCTCTAGCGAAGTCGGCACATAAACCCTAACATTTACATTTCCTCCAAAATATTCTGTTGCCGTATAGCACGCAAGTTTTAGTATCATTGCACCTGAAACAAATTCATAATCTAAAAGCTTTCCATAATAATAATTTCTGGAAAGATATTTAAGATTACTTATTGGATTGTCTCCTTTTATTTTATTCATTTTGTTTTGCCTTGAGTTTTTTAGCTATGTATTTCCGGATGTTGTTGGGACATTGTTGTTTGTTTCGTAATAACAATCTATCAAGTCTATACAAGGCTTTATCTGTTTCAGTTTTACCAAACTCTTTAACTAATTCATTGTAATCATCTTCTAATAATTCAAATTTGAAAAAGACATTTCTTTTCGGTAAACACAATTCTTTTCGGACTTCACTTAATTGCAATATAAATCTAGCTAAGAGGAGATTGTTTGTTCTTATAAGAATTTGAACCCTGTCTAAAGTTTCTTTTATATCCTTTAACTCTTCGTCCATTTTTTATTTCCTTGTATTTCTTTAAAATTGATTGTGCTATTTTGAAATAGTTCATAATTTTAGTCCTTTTCTTTAAGTCTATTAATAACCATTGTTGAAGTCCACCCCCCAATATAGTCCTTAACATCACCTAATATATCTGAAAATTCGGCAGTTAGCTCATCATAGGCTTTCCTAACCATTTCCGCCGAAACCTTTTTAACATTTTCATTAGATTGAGTCGCTGATTTCTTATGTGGATTAGCTGGTTTTTCTGTATTTTTATATGCAGTAGCTATACTTTTCTTTGCTCCGTCTTTACAATTAGAACAAGTCAATCTTTCTGGGTATTTATCCGCAAAACCCTTCCATTTTTCATCAAGCGCAAATTCTTTACCGCACTTTGCACAGGTTACTTTAATTGTTCCCATATTTTAATCCTCCATTATTTTTGTATATCTTGTTTCCCAACCGTCGTTTAAATAATAAGTTTCAATTTTGTCATACATTATTTTATGTCTTAATTTAAAAGCCGTGTCGTTAAATTCTGTTTCGCTTATTTCTTTTAAGTCTTTATAAAAAGTTTCCGACTCATCATATTTCTTTGCTTGTTCGTTATAAACCGCTTTCACTATATTGCTTAATATCATTTTATTTACTCCTTTAATTATAAAGAAAAAGCGGGCAGAAAGAGTAGTTACATGGTCATATAAATATAAAGAAAGGGTATGAGGATAAATTGTAGCCGCCCGCAAAACTACAAAACTTTTATTATAGGGTACACTTTATTTTAAAACTGTTTTTCATAAATTCAGTTCCAATAAAAATACTAGGTAAGTCCGTTTAAAAGAAGTAGTGTCCGCACTCCCTCTGGTCGTTAACGCCCTATCGGACTTGACCTACAAAGACTTTTCTACCGACGAATACTCTGACTCGACTAACTTTGGGTCAAACTTATTCATCTCGTCTAGGTTGACAAACATTGTGCCTGCTCCGTCTTTTGGTTTAGTTGAACTATCTATTACGTCTAGAATTTTAACTTTATCGTCTTCTAATTTAATTTGATAATAAATCATTCTACTTAAAATCCTTTCTATCTATATTATAATATATATTAAATAAAAATTAAACCTTTGTTGTTACAATCCTTTACTTTTTATTTTTCTAAACAAAACTGCAGGACTCGGACAAGGTTCATCTTCTAGTATCCCACTACATATATTTGCATACTGACTACATATCAAACCTTTGCTATCCCCGTCACTACCATCTTTTAAAAGGAAGTCAATTATTGTATCTTTACCATAAGGATAAAATAAATATTTCTCCAGTTGTGGACTTAACAAATCACAAGGATAAAAATAATATTCTGTGTTCTTACCTCTTTCCAGTCTAAAGAAATCTTTTAATAAATATCTTCTAACTCCTGACGGAATTCTTTTGTAACCTAATCTTTCTGGGGCACTAGTGCTTTCATATAAATACTGCCCGTCAACAATCATAGCAACGTGAGACGGAACAAGTTCTTCATCATATTCTTTTGTCTTCGCTTGAATAACCCTAGATATAAAACTAGAACCAAAACAAAATAATAATCCGGTGTCACCTTTACATATTAAAGCTTTTACCATATCAAGACTTAATAGTTCTGGTTGAAGTGATATTTTATTCCTTTTCTTTTTAGTCATCGTTAATCCTCTTTAGTTAATTCAGATAATATACTTTCAAATTTTCTATCTATATTCACAATACCACAAATAGTAAATATAAGACTTGAATTGCAGCCGTTATTATAATCCGGCTTTATCATAATAATATTCTTCGGGTTTATTATAACAGTTTCATGTTCTTTATTGTTACCTGTAATAAATTTCATAATTCATTATCTCCTTAATAATTCTTTTACTCCACCAGCTTCCCGTTTTTATCTATCTCATATTTGTACTGACTAATAAGCCCATTATCGTTATATAATACGGTTAATATTCCTCTAAAGCCTTAGCTATAATATATTTTTCGTGAGGTGCTAGGACTTTAGGAAATCCTTTTATTTTTAAATTACTAATAATTTTATTTAATGAAAACATCTTATAATTCCTTTTCAATTAAATCTAATAACTGTTGTGTTGTACTTCTTTTCTTATTTATGTTTCTAATTTGGATTGCAACACTTCCTGCCGATGGATTACTTTCCGGAATAAATTCCTTGATAACTTTTGCTATCATATTATTAGATAACTTTAAAGGTAATAATGTTTTAATTATATTCTGTTGAGTTAACTCCAGTTCTTCTCGTGTAAATTTCTCAAACATTTTGCTCATAATCTTATCAAGAATTTCTTTTGTAATCTCATCATCTGATATTGTTTTCCGTCTTGTTGTTTCGGTCATAATTCCTAACTCCTGCGTTTGTTTACATATTCGGCTAATGGATAGCAAGGACAAGCCGTTGGAAATAAATCTCTATGATTAACTGCCTTGTAAACTCTTGGAAACATTTTCCTTATCCATTCGTATATCTTTACACAGCTATCCAATTGTTCTTGTGTTGGAAACTCTTTGCTGAAATTTCCTTCCAGACATACACCTATTGAACAACTATTATTTCCTTTGCAATGACTGCCAATATATTGGATAGGTCTGCCTTGATATACTTTCCCGTCTTTCCTAATATAATAATGGTAACCAATACCTGCCCACCCTTGCTTTAGATGTTGTTGATGTATTGATTGCACATCACCATTACCACCTCGATGGTGAAAGACCACAAGCAAAACTTTATTTGGATTAAGTTTGTTCATCTGTTTAAATGTAAAATTGTTTTTAATTATATCCATTGATTGACCCCTTTCTGTCTAAGAATATTTAGTTGTTTTACTAATCCAGCCTGAACACCCTCAGATAAACCAGTTACAACGTCCATAAAATCTTCATATTCATCTTGGTCGTAAACTGTCGTGGCTATCTCACCGAAACCGGTTAACCGACTTTCCCTCATTTCGTATTGATTGTTTTCTGCAACAATACAATCAAATCCTTTAATTACACTATCTTTATCCGTCACTGACAACAATACATATTGCATTTTTATTACTCCTCCTTAGCTTCATCGAAATTAAAGTATCTTAATATCATTGTTTTCTTGCTTGGTGATATGCTTTCCAATCTTACGATTTTATTTCCAAATTTTGTTCTTCTTATTATTGCTTTTTCTTTTCCACCTAAAGCACAGAAAGACGCTATCGTTTCTTTACTTGTAATATTTCTATACTGCTCTTCATTTATCTTTTGTTTCCCGTAAGCTTTTAATTTATAAAACCCATTTATTTTAATAAACTCCTCTTGGATATATTTTATATTTGAAATCATCTTGCACCTCATTCAATTAGTTACATCATAAAAGAAAAAGGCTAGAACAGTCACGAACTCATCTAACCTAAAGAGTTATAGTAAGTTTCGCAACTTACATTAGGAGTAGATTTAATAAGTTCTAATTAGATATAAGTCTTTATCTTTGCTGAAAGCCACAATCTTATCGGCTGTTTCGTCTTCGATGTTCCATTGTTTGAAATCTTCTCTATTAATAATTTCCAAATTATTTACATAGTCATTGTCAACTATACCCATAATATCTAATTCGCAATCCTCAAAACAGCCGTTGTTAATTAATTCTTCATAATAATCTCTATATAAATTTATTGTATCTTCATCGCTTGTCCAATATTCAACTCTATCTAATAATATTTCCAATAAAATGTCTTCATCTATCTTAACTGTAATCATAATATTACATTTCCTCCATAAATTGCTCAATATTTCTGTATGATGTTCTTGCAAATATAACATCATTCATTGTATCAATACTGTAACCATTAATATCGGTTACCAATTCTAATTCTTCTGGCGTTGCGACCCCGTATTCAATTAACAAACCCCATACTTCATCAACAGTTTTATACATAATATTATATCCTCTCACATTTATATCAACGATTAGTAAAATATTTCACAAGTTCTATCTCTTGAGCCGTTAAGCCCTTTTGTTCGCAAATTTTGTAAAGCTTATTTAATCTCAATCCTTTTATCTTTTTAAATCTTTTAGCTAATTTTTGTATTTTGTCCATAGTTTTATTCCCTTATATTTTGTACACGTTTTTTGTTAGTTATTATATAATATTATTTAATTAAGTTTGTGTAAACTTGCATTAATTCCTGCGTTCTAGCTACACAGACTTTAACTTGATAGTAATTCGTCGCATTATAACGTTCAAAACCCATATAATTTTTTGCGTTATGCTCGTTATAACAATTAGGGTATAAATTCCACAATTTAATTGTTTGATTTATTTCATAAACTTTAATACATATTGATGTAATGATAATAAAAATAATCATCTTTAAAATAAATTTACCCATTCTA
>OMBG01000114.1_pt1 | contig 42754 bp, 30 predicted proteins | sample 1674251 | NCBI WGS metagenome assembly OMBG01 (sample SAMEA103958153, study PRJEB25191) | human gut metagenome | reverse complement strand
GGAAGTGCAACTCGCTTGCCATCAGGCAGATGACATTTTAGGTGCGCAAGGTTTTTCACACCTGGAAGTCCTGAACACCAACAGAACGCTCTGTAACTAAGCCGACGACTCACAGGTGCGCGAATATGCTCGCTCCTGGAAGTGCAACTCGCTTGCCATCAGGCAGATGACATTTTAGGTGCGCAAGGTTTTTCACACCTGGAAGTCCTGAACACCAACAGAACGCTCTGTAACTAAGCCGACGACTAACAGGTGCGCGAATATGCTCGCTCCTGGAAGTGCAACTCACTAGCCTTCAGGCAGATGACATTTTAGGTGCGCAAGGTTTTTCACACCTGGAAGAGCGGGGGCCTATGGTTTATGGGGCAGAAAACGTACGGCAAAAGCTCCTTGTTAGCCGCTCCTTCTCAAGGCTTAAGGCGATGTCTGAATATTCTAGAGCGACATCAAGAACAAGATGACCTTCTTGACACCTTGGCGGATAGCCTCAAGTGCCTTGCTGATCTGGTTACGTACGGTGTTCTCGGAAAGGCCGAGCGACTGAGCGATCTCGCTATACTTCATCCCGTCGCGGCGGCTCATCAGGAATATTCTCCTCCTTTTGGCCGGAAGGCGGTCAATGGCCGACCAGATCCGAGCCTCCCGAAGGGAATTGTCCACGGCCTCATCATCGGAAATCGCCACGTCATCCTCAACCGGAAGTATCTCATTCTCAAGGCTGTCCAGCGACACATCCTGCCGTTGCCTCCTGATGGCATCAATGCACCGATTCCTCACAGCCGTGTAAAGATAAGCCCTCGGACTATCAATCCCGTCACTCGCCGCCTGCTTCATCCAATATGCCGTGAAAGCCTCCTGTACCAGATCCTCGATCAGATCCTTGTCCTTGAGATAGTGCAGCGCATAGACACACAAAGGCCTGTAGTAAAGCCTGAACAAAGAATCTATGTCCGCTGTCCGCACCATAACACCGCAAAGTTAACCACTCCCTGGCATATTGCCAAATTCTCGTCCACACAAGGCAGGAACTCCAGCACAAGGCAAAAGCACCACCTCAACAATTGAGTAAGTACTTAGAAAACAGCCACTCATAAACATTTTCAAAGCTTTATCGACAAAATTATAACTTCGGTTATTATAATCACAGTTATAATTTTCCGTGCAAGTACTGAAAACAAATGACATTCAAAGACATAGACAATATAGGAAAAAATATTTCGAACCGGAATCAACTTTGGCACGGAAATGGCATAATCCCCTGACGACATAAATATTTTTACTCATAAACCAAAAACTGACTCAATAGTTATTTCATAAGTATTGAATAAGATTAGCCGAAGCCGGGTGAGAACCTCGCTTCGGTTTTTGCTTTATATCTCGGGATAAAGGAGGTAAGGCGCGCGGCGGGACTTGAAGTTTTCGACATCGGAGGCCCAACGGGCGGAGATCTCGGCGGCGGAGGAACCGTTCCCTATCATCGAGCGGAACCAGTCCACACCGGCGAGAAGTTCAAAGAAGTTGTTCTTACCGAAGAACTTATCGCCCATATTCAGATTGCGGTAAGCATCGATGACATATTCAAGATTGATCTTTTCCGCCCAAATGTCGCGGAGCGGCTTGCGGCGAAGGTCAACGCCGTGGCACTCCTCATCCAGGAACTGCGGGCTTTTCGCGCCGGGGATGCTTCGAGGCACAAAGGAGAAGGAATATCCCGTCATCGCCGGATGCCCGTAGGTCTCAAACGGGAACTGCGTGCCGCGGCCGAGGCTGACCACCGTACCCTCGAAGTAGCAGGTTGATGAATATAGGTACACGGCCCTCATGTCCTTAATGTTCGGGGAAGGCGGCAGGATAAGGCTGTAGCGGGTGTTATGGGTGTAATTCAGGCACGGAACCACAGTCAGGTCGCAGGTACCGTTCTCCAGCCATTTCTCGCCGTTGATCATCAGCGCCAACTCACCGAGCGTCATTCCGTGAACAGTCGTGATCGGCAGCCAACCGACACCGGACTTGAATTTCATATCCAGAACAGGACCGTCAACATAGAAGCCGTTCGGGTTCGGGCGGTCAAGAATGACGACCTGTTTCCCGTCTCTGGCGCAGGCCTCCATCAGATGATGCATTGTGATATAATAGGTATAGTACCTAAGGCCTACATCCTGAATATCAATCACAAGGACATCAAACTTATCGGTTTTCTCCTTGCTCGGAATCCGTGAGCCTTTCTCGTAAAGCGACAGGATCTCCACTCCGGTTTTCTCGTCCACACTGCTGCTGACGTGCTCTCCGGCATCGGCGTTGCCACGGAAGCCGTGCTCCGGAGAGAAGATTGCCTTGACATCCACTCCTTTTTCGATCAAGGCATCAACAATGTGCTGACCGTACTCAATCTTTCCGCCAGGGACGGAAGGTTCGGTGAACGGGATCAAGGAAATCTCATCAACTCTCTTTCGAGGAAAGCACCCGCCATATTCAGCAAGAGCGTCAGCCAACTTGGAGCCGGTCACCTTGTCTCCGACTATACCCGTCTGATTGCTGAACACCGCAACCCGCTTCCCTTGCAGCAGCGGCTGGTACTCCTCGAACCTCTCGTCACCAAGCACTACTCTTCTTGAATATGTCCGTGCGGCAAGCGCGTCAGTCAAAGATATCGCTATTATTGTAATAATCAAGAATTTAAGATTGTGTCCCATAATCATTGGTCATTTTCTGGTTCAAGATACGAAATTTCGCAAAGAAGACACAAAAAAAAGATTTGATTATCGAAATATTCATCGGGCACTTCGACAAACTCAGTGACCGGTGGATTACTGCATCGAACCACCGACGAGGTCGAGGATCTCGGAGGTGATCTTTTGCTGACGGCCTTTGTTGTACTCAAGAGTGAGTTCCTGAAGGAGGTCGTTGCCGTTGTCGGTGGCGAGCTGCATAGCGACGGTGCGGGCGGCGTGCTCGGCGGCGGCGCTGTCCAGCAGGGTGGTGAATATGCGAAGGCGGATTACCTTCGGGAGGAGGGTGGCTATCAAGGCCTCCTTGGATGGCTCTACGATCAGGTCTTCTGTGGTTGGTGAGCCCTGTCGAACCACCGGCGCTCCGACAGGCTCAGCGCCCCTGTTCGTGTCGGATTCAGAGGAGGAATCTGCGATCTTTCCGGCATGAAGGTCAGCGGTGGCATCCGCCAAAGACAGGGGCAGGTAAGTCTGCCGGGTTGTCGGCTGGGAAGATGTTGATTTATAGTGATTATAAACCAGTTCCACCTTGTCAAACCGACCTGAGACAAATCCGTCCAGCAGTTCCTGAGCCAAAGCCGATGCCGCCTCATAAGACGGCGAATCAGACATCTTCGTGAAGTCTGCCGGACTCGGGAATCCCAGTTTTCTCATCGCTTCCGCCATCTTGCGGCCAACCGAATAGACCACAATGTCGGAATCACGGAGCCCCGAGGCACGATATTCATTGATCACCGCCGTGGCCTCCCGGATGGCGTTGGAATTGAACGCGCCGCACAGCGAAGAGTTGGATGCGAAGGCGACAATCGCCGCCCTATGCACCTGACGCTGAGCCATCAATGAATATGCCCCGTCCATCCCCGCCAGGTCGTGCCGGTTCGACAGGCTCAACCGATCACCACTCTGGTCAAATCCACGTTCAGCTGATCCTGAGCCACGTACGGAACCATCTTCCGAAGCCGCGGCGGAAATATTCATTGCCCCCATCAGGTCGATGAGCATCGAGTGCAGTCGCCTCTCGTACGGAAGCATGTTCTGAATCGCCATCTGCGCTTTCTGCAGCTTCGCGGCTGCCACCATCTTCATCGCCGAGGTGATCGCCAGAGTGCTGCTGATGGAATTGATCCTGCCCTTTATCTCCTTCAGTGACGGCATATTCTTCTACAACTAATTGAACTTCTTGACTTTCATCTTCCTTTTGCCGGAATCTATAAGAATTGACCTCACCACGCCGGAAGCCACATCCTCGATCACGTTGAACAGTTCCGGATCCACCTTTCCCGCCGACAGTTTGTCAAGTACATCGGTCTGATGGGTGGCCCTCATCCGCTCAAGGAACAGGACATCGAACTCATGCACCTGATCCAGGCTGATGTCCTTCATCAGGCCGTGGGTGCCGCAATAAAGGACGGCTACCTCCTCACCGACAGGCATCGGAGAGTACTGCGGCTGGATCAGCTGCTGATTGTTCTTGCGGCCCTTGTCCAGAACCATTTCCGTCACTCTGTCCACATCCGATGAATACTTCGAGAATGACTCCAGCTCGTTGAACTGCGCCTGCTCGATCTTCAGGGTTCCGGCCACACTCTTCATCGACTTCACCTGAGCGGCTCCGCCGACACGGGACACGGAGATGCCCACATTGATGGCCGGACGCTGGCCCTGGTTGAACAGGTCAGTCTCAAGGTAGATCTGACCGTCGGTGATGGAAATCACGTTGGTCGGGATGTAGGCGGACACGTCGCCGGCCTGTGTCTCGATGATCGGAAGGGCCGTCAGCGAGCCGCCGGCCTTGACCTTGCCTTTCAGGGAGTCCGGCAAATCGTTCATCTGCTCGGCTACCTCCTGCTGGTCAATGATCTTCGCAGCCCTTTCCAGAAGCCTTGAGTGCAGGTAGAAGACATCGCCCGGATAGGCCTCACGACCCGAAGGACGGCGCAGGATCAGGGAAACCTCACGGTAGGCCACGGCCTGCTTCGAAAGGTCGTCGTAGACAACGAGGGCGGCGCGGCCGGTGTCACGGAAATATTCCCCCACAGCGGCTCCGGCGAACGGTGCGAAATATTGCAGGGCGGCTGGATCGGCGGCGGTGGCGGCGATGACAACCGTGTAGTCCATCGCACCCTTCGAGCGGAGCGTCTCCACGATGTTGGCGACAGTGGAGCCTTTCTGACCGATGGCCACGTAGATGCAATAGACAGGTTTGCCGGCCTCGTAGTTGGATCTCTGGTTGATGATCGTGTCGATGGCGATGGCGGTCTTGCCGGTCTGACGGTCGCCGATAATGAGTTCCCTCTGGCCACGGCCGATCGGTATCATCGAGTCGATCGCCATGATTCCGGTCTGGAGAGGCTCGGTGACGGGCTGACGGAATATGACACCCGGAGCCTTGCGCTCCAGCGGCATCTCCGTCAGGTCTCCTTCGACCTTGCCGAGTCCGTCAAGCGGAACGCCAAGCGGATCGACCACTCTTCCGAGCATCTGCTCACCGACCTTGATGGAGGCGATCCGTCCGGTTCTGCGTACCGTCATTCCCTCCTTGACCTCATCGGTCGGGCCGAGAAGCACGGCTCCGACATTGTCCTGTTCCAGGTTCATCACAACGCCCATCACACCGCTCTCGAATTCGAGCAGTTCTCCGGCCTCGGCGTTGGTCAGGCCGTACATTCTGGCCACACCATCGCTGACCTGAAGGACTTTGCCGATTTCCTCGAACCGGAGGGAGGTGTCGATGTCTTTCAGCTGTTCCAGAAGCACCTGGGAGATTTCACTTGGTTTTATGTTGTCCATACTAAACTATTCTTCTGTTCTTTTCTATGAATTGACGCCGGATGAAATCGAGCTGGCGGGAGACGCTAGCGTCCAGGACGGTGTCCTCGACCTCGAAGACGAAGCCGCCTATGAGGGACGGGTTGACTTCGGTTTTCAGGATCAGCCTGCAGCCGGTCTGTTTCTCGACCAAATCACGGAGACGGGACTCCAATGCCGGTCGCTGAGCTTGTCGAAGCGGCCCTTCGACAGGCACAGGGTCCGAAGGAGTTGGCTCAGGGTCCAGCAGTGCCGGATCAGCGACCACAAGCCGCGCGCGCTTGATGTGCCGTGAGCGGTAATATTCAGTGACGAAGGTGGTCAGAACCAGCCTTACATCACCGATGCGGCCGTTACGGATCAAGAGTTCGAGGAATTTATGCAGTTCCTGAGCCATCGAATCTTTCAATGAAGCCTCAAAAAGCGAGATTTTCTGAACCGCCGCAACCGCAGGATCATCCACAGCACGCCGGAAATCAGGCACTTCGTCAAGAGCCTTCTCAATGACCTGCACCTGGGCCGCAACCAACTCACCGGAGCCGGTCTCTTCGACCAGCTTCAGAAGTGCGGTGGCGTAACGTGTCGCGATAATTCCTGTGTTCATAGCATCAATTCTTCAAGTCCTTAGACGAGGAAACCTCATCCACAAGCCTATCAACCAGAGCCGACTGCTCAGCACCATCCGAAAGGCTCGCCTTCAGCACCTTCTCGGCGACGCTGACAGAAAGCAGCGCGACCTCCTTGCGGACATCCCGCAAAGCGCTCTCCTTCTCGGCGGCGATCTGCGTGCGGGCCTGATCCAGAATGCGGGAAGCCTCCTCCCTCGCCTGAACCTTCGCCTGCTCGACGATGTTGTCCCTCGAAGCCGCGGCCTCCTTCAGAATCCGGCTCTGCTCCTGCCTGGTCTCCTCGATCATCCGGGACTGTTCCTCAGCCAGATTGCGAAGCTTCTCCTCCGCCTCCTTGGCAGCCTTGATGGATTCACCTATCCTCTGCGCCCTCTTCTCGACCGAGCCGGTGATCATAGGGAAGCCCCACTTCGCCAGCACGAAGAAGACGATGCCGAAGATCAGCGTCATCCACACAAGCAATCCGAAATCAGGAGTGATGAGTGACATTTGCTATTTCGCGATAAGACAAACAACGATGGCGAACAGACAGGCACCTTCGATGAGGGCGCTGACGATGATAGCCGTCATCCTGTAGTGGTCAGCCTTTTCCGGCTGACGGGCTCCGGCCTCAAGGGAAGCCGTACCGATCTTACCGATACCGAAAGCGGCGGCGAAAGCAGCCAGACCAGCACCAAGAGCCGCACCTACTCTACCAAGAGAGAGGGCCTGAAGCAACATTGTAGAAAGTAACATAATCCTATGATTTTAAATTAATTATTCTGAATATTCCAAAATTATTCCGAAGCCTCCGGTCTCTGCCGCGACAGTCCTATGAAGACGGCCGACAGCATCGTGAAGACGTAGGCCTGAATGAACGCCACAAGCAATTCCAGACAATCCATAAACACACCCAGCAGTACAGCCACAACCGTAAGGCTGCCGTTCAGGGCAGCGCCCAACTCGGCTGTCAGGAATATGACGGCCACGACACCCAAGATCATGAAGTGTCCCGCGAGGATGTTGGCGAAAAGCCTGACCATCAAACTGAAAGGTTTGGTGAACATACCGATGATCTCAATCGCCGGCATCAGCGGCAGCGGCACTTTCAGCCAGGTCGGCACGTCCGGCCAAAGAATGTCCTTCCAATAATGCTTGTTACCGAATATGTTGACAATGAGGAACGTGAACAGCGCCAGCACGAGGGTCACGGCGATGTTGCCGGTGATGTTCGCTCCACCAGGGAAGAACGGCACGATACCCATCAGGTTGTTTATGAATATGAAGAAGAACGCTGTCAGCAGGTAAGGCGAGTATCTCTTGTAGTCCTCACCAACGCAGCTTTTTATGACATCATCCTCGATCATCGTGACGAGCATCTCCATCAGGCCGACTCCGCCTTTCGGGGCCTCCTCACGGGCGTCGTGTTTCCGGTACCATTTGGCGGTTCCGAGCACTATGAACAGCAGCAGAGCGCAGTTGATCATCAGGCCGAACACATTCTTGGTGATGGAAAAGTCCCACGGCCTTATCTCTGAGCCGTCAGCGGCACGTTCCACAATCTTGTTCTCGTACTTGCTTCCAGCCGGGGCGATGTAGAATCCTTCATATTCCCCGTGCTCCAAATGCTTGGAACTGAATATATGGAAGCCGTTGCCGGTCTTGCTGGCTACTATCACAGGCAGAGGGATGCTGACCGGATGGCCTTTCACCGTGGTGATGTGCCACTCGTAGGAGTCGCGGACGTGGCCGTAAAGATATTCATCCATATCAAAGCCACCACCCTTCTCCTCCGCGGCCAAAGACAACGGAAGCAAAAGACCAATGAATATGTAGATCCACTTTCTCATCACAGTTCCACGCAAGCTACAACGTGATTATCATTAACTTCCACAAAGCCAGAGGAAATCGCCACCTTGTCCGTGCCCTCACCGTTACGATAAGCGATCACGCCCTTCTCTAACGAAGAGATCAGCGGAGCGTGATCCAGCAGGACCTCGAAACGGCCCTTCGTGCCGGGAAGCTCCACAGCCTCAACGGCAGCGTGAACCAATGTCCTTTCAGGTGAAATGACATCCAGAATCATCTCTGAGGTTTTCTCTGACATATTCCTAAAACTTTCTCCGGTATATTCCTACTTCGCCTGAGCGAGAATAGCCTCGCCCTTCTTGATCGCGTCGTCCAAGGTGCCGACATTGAGGAACGCCTGTTCCGGCAGGTAGTCAACCTCTCCGTCGAGGATCCTGCGGAAGCCATCGATTGTGTCCTGGATGTCCACCATCACGCCCGGCACGCCAGTAAACTGCTCAGCCACAGCGAACGGCTGTGACAAGAACCTCTGCACACGACGGGCACGGTTCACGGTCAGCTTGTCCTCGTCCGAAAGCTCGTCCATGCCAAGGATCGCGATGATGTCCTGAAGCTCCTTGTTCCTCTGGAGGATCTGCTTCACCCTCTGGGCGGTGTCGTAGTGATCCTGTCCCACGATGTTAGGGTCAAGGATTCGGGAAGTGGACTCAAGCGGATCCACGGCCGGGTATATTCCTAACTCAGTGATTTTTCTGCTGAGCACCGTCGTTGCATCGAGGTGGGAGAAGGTGGTCGCAGGAGCAGGGTCGGTCAAGTCGTCCGCCGGCACGTAAACAGCCTGGACTGAGGTGATAGAGCCGTTCTTCGTCGAAGTGATGCGCTCCTGCATCTGGCCCATCTCCGTGGCAAGTGTCGGCTGGTAACCCACGGCGGAAGGCATTCGGCCCAAAAGGGCGGACACCTCGGAACCGGCCTGGGTGAACCTGAATATATTGTCGATGAAGAAGAGGATGTCCCTCGGGCCGTCACCCTTGTCACTGTCTCTGAAAGACTCGGCGAGGGTCAGTCCGGACAGGGCCACTGAGGAACGTGCTCCCGGCGGTTCGTTCATCTGGCCGAACACCATCGCCACCTGGGATTTCTCAAGTTCTTTGCGATCGACCTTGGAGAGATCCCAATGGCCTTCCTCCATCGACTTCACGAACTCGTCACCATACTTGATGACGCCGGATTCGATCATCTCACGAAGCAGGTCATTACCTTCCCTGGTACGTTCCCCCACTCCGGCGAAAATCGAGAATCCGTTATGTTTCTTGGCTATATTATTGATCAACTCCTTGATGAGCACTGTCTTACCGACTCCCGCGCCGCCGAAAAGGCCGATCTTACCACCTTTCAGATACGGCTCCAGAAGGTCAATGACCTTGATGCCGGTGTAAAGCACTTCCTGCGAGGTCTTGAGATCCTCGAACTTAGGAGGCTCACGGTGTATAGGCAAGGAATTGTCTTCGTTGAGATCGCCGAGTCCGTCAATGGAATCCCCGACAACGTTCATGACACGGCCTCTGATCTGCGCCCCGGTAGGCATCGAGATCGGAGCGTGAGTGTTCACAGCCTTCATTCCGCGTCTCAAACCGTCTGTCGAGTCCATAGCGACACACCTTACAGTGTCTTCACCGATATGTTGCTGAACCTCAATGACCAAAGGCCTTTTTCCCTCGCCTCTTTCGACATCAAGAGCGTCGTGAATACGCGGAAGCTGAGCCTCCTCATCAGTCACATCGAAATGGACATCCACCACAGGTCCGATGACCTGGGCAATGTACCCTATGTTTTCTTTTTCTGCCATTTTGAATATGGTTGTTAACGTGTCGCTCACGCGACGGAATTCCATTGCTGAAAAATCCAAGCCAAATTTACACAAATTCCCCCAAACGACAAAAAAGCGGGCCGATTTTAACATCGAACCCGCCTTTTTTAAGACTTTTTGATATATTCGATAATTGCTATCGAAATTACTTAAGTTTCTTGTAGCCATACTGGGCTGTCTCGCCGAGCTCCATCTCGATCTTCATCAGACGGTTGTACTTGGCGATACGGTCGGTGCGGCTGAGGGAACCGGTCTTGATCTGACCGCTGTTGGTAGCGACAGCGATGTCAGCGATCGTGGTGTCCTCGGTCTCGCCTGAACGGTGAGAGGTAACGGTGGTGTAGCCGTGACGGTGAGCCATCTCGATGGCGTCGAGGGTCTCGGTCAGGGAACCGATCTGGTTAACCTTGATGAGGATGGAGTTACCAGCGCCCATCTTGATACCCTTCTCAAGGTACTTGGTGTTGGTAACGAAAAGGTCGTCACCTACAAGCTGGCACTTGCCACCGATAGCGGCGGTAAGCTTAACCCAGCCTTCCCAGTCTTCCTCGCTGAGGCCGTCCTCGATGGAGTCGATAGGATACTTGGTGATGAGCTCCTCAAGGTAAGCGATCTGCTCCTCGGTAGAGAGTTTCTTTCCCTCTGGATCCTTGGCCATACCGGTCTTGAGCTGCTTGTAGTCATAGAAGAACTTGTCGCCCTCTTTGAAGCAGAACTCTGATGCGGCGCAGTCCATAGCGATGGTAACATCAGCGCCTGGCTTGTAACCAGCCTTCTCGATAGCCTCCATAATGCAGTCGAGAGCGTCGTTGATGCCGCCCAGCTTTGGAGCGAAACCACCCTCGTCACCGACAGCGGTAGAGAGTCCGCGGCCCTTGAGAACCTTCTGGAGAGCGTGGAACACCTCGGCACCCATTCTTACACCTTCGGCGATGCTCTTGGCGCCTACAGGACGGATCATGAACTCCTGGAAAGCGATAGGAGCGTCTGAGTGGGCCCCACCGTTGATGATATTCATCATAGGAACAGGAAGCACGTGGCCGTTGGTTCCACCGATGTAGCGGTAGAGAGGAATGTCAAGGTAGTTGGCGGCGGCGTGAGCGACAGCGAGGGAAACACCGAGGATGGCGTTTGCGCCGAGGTTGCTCTTGGTGGCGGTGCCGTCGAGTTTGATCATAGCCTCATCGATCGCCCTCTGCTCAAGGCAGGACATTCCGATGATTTCTGGAGCGATCTTCTCGTTGATGTTGGCGACAGCCTTGAGAACGCCCTTTCCGCCGTAGCGCTTAGGGTCACCGTCACGAAGCTCAAGAGCCTCGTTCTCGCCTGTTGATGCGCCTGATGGAACGGAAGCGACACCGATGATGCCGGATTCGAGTTCAACTTCACACTCGATTGTAGGGTTTCCTCTTGAATCAAGAATCTCCCTGCCAGTAACACGTACAATTCTCATAATAAAATAATGTATTTATTAACTTACTGTTTTTAGTCTCAAAAAAGGCCGGGGTTTGAAACCCAGCCTTTATATTCTTTCAATTATCACGCCAGATTATTTAACGAGGCAGACAGCGACACGGTTCTCCTCAGGAGTCTCGAATGGATTGACGGTGTCACCGAAATACTCAGTGATGATCCTGTCCTTGTTGATGCCGGCGGCAACGATGGCCTCAGCGACAACCTCAGCTCTCTTCTCGGAGAGGAACTTGTTTCTCTTGGCGGTACCAGTGGCCTTGTCAGCGTAACCGGAAACGCGAACCTTGGTGTCAGGGTTGGCCTTGAGAGCCTCGACAACCTCATCGATCTTGAGCTGCTCGCTCTCACGGATGTCCCACTTGTTGATGACGAAGAGGATGTTGCGTGAAAGTGACTCGAATGCAGGAACAACCTCAACCTTCTCCTCAACTACTGGTTCTGGTTCTGGTTCTGGTTTAACAACAGGTGCCGGAGCCGGAACCGGGACAGGTGCCGGAGCTGGCTTTGCCTTTCCGAAGCTGAAGGTAAGACCTGCGACAGCCTTGATCTGGAAGTCAGCCTTTGAGCCCTTCTTAGAGTTGAAGTGGTCGTCAAGGAAGCTGCAATTGCCTTCGAGGTTGAGGGCGATCACGTCGGTGAGACGGATGTTGAGGCCGGCACCTGTTCTGAAAGCAGGTGAGATCTTGTTGTCCTCCCAAAGATAACCGTCAACGAACTTGTCCTTCACGGCCACAGCCTCATCGTTGTTGAAAGCGTAGTTCACGCCGACACCACCGAAGATGTAAGGATTGAGGGTACGGTCATATTTGTAACCAGCGAAGATCGAAGCGATGTCAGCCATAAGGTCAACGGCACCTTCAACATAATTGAACTTGTAAACAGTGGTAGGGCCGTTCACAGCACCTTTACCCTGCCATCCATTGACATTCAGCCTTGCGCCGAAAACAGGCGAGAACTGATAGCCGAATGAAACAGCGGCTGAAGGAGAGATAAGGTCAGAGAATGAGGTCTCACCGATTGTGTGAGCCGCACCACCCTGAAGCTGCATAAACCAATAAGGGTCAAAGTCCTTCTTCTGTGCGTTCGCTACGGACAGAGAAGCCACAAGCGCTGCGCTTGCAAGAATCGCAAAAATACGTTTCATAATATTGTTGAATATAAATTGCACATTTATCGACGCTAAATTACGACAATTTTTCCAATCTGCAAAATTGACTATAAAATATAACGAATAAACGTGAATGTTTTTTTTGGACACACATCACTTCAACGTTCAATCTTTCAAGCATCCCAGAGGTATTATCTTGACTCCGTCCGGTCTTGTGTAGGCCATTTGGCCACCTGTTATGATCACAAGCAGATCCGGTTCCCTCAGCGGGTTTTGCCTCTCTGATTCGTTATGCTTTTTTATCAGTTGTTTGAGTTCAAGCAGATGCGCGGCCCCTTCCTCGATCTCGCGGCTGCCAAGCTTGCATTCAATCAAGGCATAGCGTCCGTCCGACAGATGCAGTACGATGTCCGCCTCAAGGCCGTACCTGTCCCGATAGTAGGAAATGTGACTATCCTGATCCATCGTGTAGGCACGAAGGTCACGCACACACATTTGCTCGAACAAAAAACCGAACGTTTTCAGCTGTGTCATCAGGATATCCGGAGATAATCCTAAGGCGGCGACCGCGACAGAAGGATCACAGAAGGATCTTTTAGGGGTGCTCCTGATGTTTGACTTACTCCTTATCGCAGGACACCAGGCACCGATATCCTGAATGACAAACAACTTTTCCAACGCCTTGACATAATCATCAAAAGTGTCCGAAGAGCAACTGACCTCTCCGGAAGAAGTGACATCCGAGAGCATAGATGTCTTTTTGGCAACCGTAGAAATATTGCGGGCGTATGAACGCATTATCATCGCCGCGGTCTTCTCGTCACGCTGAACCCCGTCTATTCTTGAGATGTCCTCTGAACACACACTCTTCAGGTAATTCTTGGCCACAAGCAGCCGAACCTTATTTTTGACTGGAATAAGTGACGCTGGCCAACCACCACGACAAGCCGCGAGAATCAAATCCTCCACCGACAACTTAGAAGTCTTCCCGTCAATATCATATTCAGGATTACTGAATAGTTCCTTGACCGACACCAGTCCCGTTGACTCCCTTGACTCCCACAAACTCATAGGGAGCATCTTCATTTTTGCGATCCGGCCTGTTCCAGAATGTCTGGTCTCCTCTTTTTTCACCCTATTGGAGCCGGTAAGGATGAACTGTCCGGGGACACCCCCTCTCTTATCACATATAGTACGGACGGCATCCCAGATCACAGGTGCGTCCTGCCATTCGTCAATAAGGCGCGGAGTGTCCCCCTTCAGAAGAAGCGATGGCTTGGAAGCCGCCGTCGCCAGATATTCATCTCTCATATCAACATCCTGCAAACTAATGGAACTATTCGCCTTTTGGCTGCACGTTGTAGTCTTTCCACACCATTTTGGGCCTTCGACAAGCACCGCACCCGAGGCCTCAAGGTTGTCTTGCAGTATGCCATCAGCAATTCTACTGAGATATTCCATAATAGACTCAATTATTTGCCAAAGGTATGAAAATTAATTACAAAGAGCAAGCCGATCGGCATTTTCGTGGCATTTTAATCGGCATTTTCGTGGCATTTTAATCGGCATTTTCGTGGCATTTTAATCGGCATTTTCGTGGATGCGCCAGTTCAAAAACGTACAAGCACGAAAAAAGCAGGCCGACACACGATAGTGCCGTTGGCCGGAATTAAGGTCTCAAGACTTATAAAATAACGCGAAGCGCCTATTTCCGAAAAGAAGAGCTTAACCTTTTCATACCACTATCTTACGACAAGGGCGGCGTCCTTCGCGAGATAGAGGATATTCTGGTTCACCTCCGGGGAGAAGGTCAGCTCCTTCAGGTTCGGGCAGGACTGCACATTGACGTTGTTCAGTTTCGGGCAGGCTGTGATATCCAACGCCGGGACCGGGGTGTTGTCAATCCAAAGCCTGTACAAACCGGTCTGGGTGCCGAGAGCCACCGACTTTACGCCGGTGTGCGACGCATAGACAAAAGACAGGGAAGGACAGCCCGTAAGATCAAGAGCGGCGAGGTTCTCGTTATTCGCACACTTGAACATCTCAAGGGCGGGGAGTTGGAAGGCAAAGGACTCCACACGGGTGCCGGAGAAGTCAAGCGACTTCAGGTTCCTGAAATATTCAAGGCCTGCCAGTGACTTGATTTCGAGACCCGAGACATCGATCGACTTGACGGAATCCGCTTCAGACAATGACAACTTCCTGTCTCCGTCAAGATCCATCGACGAAACGCAATAGGCGCGGAAAACAGGATCCTTGATTTTCTTTGCCACATCCTTGACCTCTGACGAGCAGGATGTTATGAATATAGCCGCGAAGGCCGAAACGACGAACAATACTTTTCTCATTATTCAGACATTTTCTTTTCATTCAACTTTTATAGGCAGGCAACCACTTACTTTAATAATATATAGGAGTGATTGCCCGCCTACGTCAATTACCGTTACCATTCAATAAAGCCAACACCCTCCGAGCCGCCGGCACCGACGTTGTCCGACCTGACAAGGATCACACACTTCGCGACGACGCTGCTGTTGTCTTTGGATTTTGCGGTTATGAACACCTTGCCGCCGCTCTTTGCGGTCACGATGCCGGACTGCGAGACGTAAGCCACCGACTTGTCGGACGAATCCCAGATAACATCCTTGATGGAGGCGTCCGAAGGTGACACCTTAGGAGTCAACGTGAGGGTCTGTCCGACTCTCATCGACGTTTCCGACATGTCGAGGGTTATGCCACTGACAGGAACCTTTGTCACCTTGACAAAGCATTGGGTGGAATAACTCTTCGAATCAATGGCCAAGGATCCTCTTCCTTCCTTGTAGATCGCCTTGACCTTAACATTCCAAAATGGCGTTCCATTATCCTTGACAGGATCGCAAATCACAGGACAGTTGATCGCAGGAGAGATCTTCAGCGGTTCTGTCGCATTATCCGGAGAGACCTTAACCCTGATGGTGTAGGATCCTCCCATTTTCAAGTTAATGTCCTTATTTTCCTCTGAATAGGAGATCATTTCGATAGGTATCAGACGCTCGGTTACCGTGACCGAACAAGTTGCCGTGAACGCTCCGGCTCCCGCCGCTACCTTGATTGTGGCTGTGCCTGGAGAAACCGCGGTGACAACCCCCTCATTGACAGTCGCGACAGATTCCTTGTCCGAACTCCAGGTTACGGTCTTGTCCCTCGCATCCTCAGGCAGAACGGTGGCTATGAGCTTTCCACTCTTACCAACTTCGAGAGTCAGCGACTTCTCGTTCAGTTTCACGCCGGTGACCGCATACTTATCGATGACGGTGATTGTCACCTCGTTCGACGTGACATTCTTGCCCTTGACCTTGATCTTAGCCACTCCGACTCCCACAGCGGTGACATCACCGTTCACAACCTTCGCCACGGACTCGTTGTCAGACTCCCACACAAGCGTTTCATCCGCATTGGCAGGAAGCATCTTAAGAGTCAACGCGGCGGACTCTCCTATGTTCAGAGACGATGTCTGAGATGTCAAAGTAAGGGAAGTGGCATAAACGACCGGTTCAAGGACAGTCACATTGCAGGAAGCCTGATGTCCACCGTCAGCGGTCTTGACAGTGATAACCGCCTTTCCGGTTTTCTTTGCGGTCACCTTTCCGTCTTTCTCACCCACAGAAGCGATTTCCGGATGGTCTGACGACCAAGTCACCGACTTGTCAGTGGCGTCAGCCGGACTAATCACAGCCGTAAGCAACTCTGTACCGCCAACGTGCATAGTCAATTCCGGCTTGCTGACAGCGACCCCGGAAACGTGACATTTGACCACTACCTCGCAGGTGGCCGTAAATCCACCGTCCTTGGTTGTGACGGTGATGGTCGCCTTGCCAGCCTTGTTAGCGGTCACCTTTCCGTCTTTTGACACGGACGCCACAGCGGAATTGCCCGATGACCAAGAGACAGTCTTGTCAGAGGCGTCCTCTGGGGCAACTGTCGCGGCAAGAGATTCCGTCTCACCAACGTACAGATTCAGAGAAGACTTGCTGAGAGAGACTCCGGAGACGTGACGCTTGACAGTCACTTCACAATCGGCTTTGAACCCGCCGTCTTTAGTAGTGGCTGTAATAGTGGTTTTTCCTGGCTTCAGTGGCTTGATGACCGCATGCAACGCCGCACCAGGGGCAATTGACGCCACCTCAGGATCCGAACTTGACCATTCGAGAGACTTGTCTGTGGCATTGGCAGGAGTCAAGGTCGCGCTGATGTCCAAAGAAGGGTCTCCGACATAAAGGGTTTTGGAGGAGATCGACAGGGTGATTCCCTTGACCGGTGTCCCGACCTTTACAAGACAGGTCGCCATCTTACCTCCGTCAGAGGTAACGACGTGGATCGTAGCCTCTCCCGTACTCACGGCAGACACAAGTCCCGATTGCGAGACTTTAGCGACCGATTCTTTGTCCGAGTACCACGTGACCTCGGCATTCGAGGCGTTCTGAGGAAGGACCGTCGCTGTCAGTTGATGGGTTTCACCAGGTTTTAATTCGACAGTCGTCTCACTCATGGAAATCCCGGTGACACGGCTGATGACAGTAACCTTGCAGACAGCTGTCACCTTCTCGGCCACCTTGACCGTGACTGTCGCCGCGCCTGCCTTGCGGGCGGTCACATTACCTTCGTTGTCAACCGAAGCGACATCAGGATGATCGGACACCCACGTAAGGGTCTTCTGCGTCGAGTTCAACGGGTACACCGTCGCCGTGAGTTTGCCGCTCTCTCCTTCGAGAAGTTTCAGACTCGTCTTGTCGAGCGAGACATGCTGCGCAGGACTCTTGACACTCACAACACAGTTTGAAGTGAATGAGCCGTCGTTGGTTGTGGCGGTCACAGTCGTCGTACCGGGACCGATCGCGGTCACGGTACCATCCGAGGCAACCGACACGACCTTCGTGTCCGCGCTTTCCCAAACAACCCCTAAATCCGATGCATCCTCAGGAGAAATCACCGGCTTGATCGTGAAACTGCTTCCGATTGTCTCAAGAGTGAATTCACGTGGGTCAAGGCTGATGCCTGTGACAGAAGTACCTACCTTGATATTGCAGTAGGTCGTGAAACCGCCGTCTGACGAGGAGACAAAAACCGTCGCCTCTCCATTGCCCTCCGCCTTGACATTGCCATACGCGTCAACAGTGGCGACAGAAACGTCAGAGGAACCCCATTTGAGGGACTTGTCCGAAGCGTTTTCAGGGAATATGGTGGCCTTAAGGGAAGCGGACTCTCCTTTTTTCAGAGACAGTTCAGACTTGTCGAGCTCGATCTTCTCGACCCCGACTCCGACAGTCACATTGCACGAAGACATGAATCCTCCGTCATCAGTCCTTGCCGTGACCTTGGAAGTCCCGACCTTAAGTCCCTTGATGGTGGCGCTACCGTCCTGATTGTCAACATAGTCAACAACCGAGCTATTCTCAACCGTCCAGATAATCTTCTGATTGTCCGCATTCGATGGTGAGATGATCGCTTTCAACACAAACGAAGCCCCGATGGAGAGATCTTGACGCTCCTTGTCAACGGCGACCGAGCTTACCCCGATCAACTCCTCCTGACAGGCGGAAAAAAGGCACAGGGCCGAAATGAGTAAAAGAATATACTTTTTCATCATGATTCAATTTTTCTCTAACTTCTACTGCCTCTGGCACCTTACTGCATGGCCATCGCCACGTGATTTGTTGTGGCAATACAGGTTAATCTCGGACTCCGCCGCAGTACTTTTGACATGAATCTCAAAAGTTGTCGTAGCCTGCGAGGCGGTAGTTGTCGTCCAATAATCGGCAAACGAGCCTGCAAGCGCGATAGTCGCATTACTTCTTTTAAGATAGCCCGTGCAAGGGTACCAGGCTACACCTCCGGAAGACAGGGTGAAACGCACACCGTGATTAGATGTGTCCGCAGAGTACGAGCCCTCGCTCACTTGGTTCCAAACCCCATCCGGGCCACCTTTAGGCACACGCCATCCGGCCGGACAAGGGTCATAGATGGTCTTCACATCTGTCCAAAGTTCATTCTGACGCCCTGCATACAGCCAATCGTTTCCGGTGCTGAGATCGCAAGTGATGAAAGTAGTCGGATTGGCGACAGCAAAGTCAACCGTACAGTCAGCGTTGGAAGCCAACTGTTCGAACTGACACGTGGAAGCCATAGGTGTGCCATCTATGGACGCCACCCCCATGAAAGGATCCTTGCGTCCCCATTGATAGAAAAGGCCGTAAGAGGCCACTCCCTCATAAGATGAGGACAGCGCGCCAACATTTCTGTCCATCATATCCACAGATGCTCCTTGATAGCGCTGTGCTGTCTGATCCGCGTCGAAATCACACATCCAGATATGCCAGGACCAGAGTATCCTGTCATTGGAGTCGTATGCGGCCACAAGGGCGTTACCAGGCTTGAACTGTTCGGCGGTCTTGAAGTACAGGCAACCGTTCTTGACACGGACAGAGGAATTAATCAGAGTTCCCTTAGCGACAGCGTTAGCCGAGTTGTCGGTCTCCCAAACCACACCGGCATGATCCACGGCGCCGACTGATGTAGGGGAATTTCCACGCACTAGAGGAAGTTTGTACGAACCAGCCTCGCGTACAATGTAACAGTTAGCTGTTCCTTTAGCGTCCAGCGGCTCACCATCAAGAATATTCGAAATCGACGATGGAATATCGGCATCGCGGACCGTGGCGAAATAATACCTCTGCACCCTTACGAAAGATTCGCAGACAGAGCGGCTTACCTCCGTACCACCTTTATAGAAAGTCAGAGTGAATCCTTTCTTGAAAGACTGAGGGATAATGGAGAGATAATAGAACTTTCCCGCATTGAACTCCCCTTCAAGAGAAATCTGTGTGGATGTTTCCGAAGAGGCTGCATGACAGAGCGGAATACCATCTTCTCCGAAAGAAATTGAGACCGATCCTGCTACCGCTTCATTGGCATTGCCTCTGAATATGACCTTGTCATACCCCGATTCTGAAACCGTAAAACGGATGCCGCCCAAGGCATCATAGAAGCCCATTTGATCAGTGGACGCGGATCGCCCTACCATAAGGAACGCAGCCGGGTCAAAAGAGCCGGACACAGCCTGCTGCACAGCGGGCAGGGATGCACTGACAACATTAGATGCGAAAGATGTCGAGCTACTGTAAGGATAAACTCCATAGTAATAGCCACCGGCCGGCTCAGAAGCCTGTCCGGCAAACACAGCAGTAGTTCCCCCCTTCTCAGTGACAAACTTATTACCACCCGAACCGGAATCAGAATCGAAAATGCTGATGCTGTCGGAGGGATTCCAACTTACAGAGCCGAAATTGTCGGTAATGGCCGCCTTGGTCTCAACCGAAAGATAAGCCTTTAGCAATCTGGAAGTCTTTTCTTGCCCTGGAACATCAGGTGCCGGAGCAGAAGGCTCCTTCTGGCAGGAGATTGCCGCAAAAGCAAGCGACAACATCATTAATCCATATAATCTCATAAGACGAAATAACATTGTAACAAAGTCGAGAGATATTCAAAAGAGGGAAGACAGAAAACTATCTTCCCTCTTAAGAAATATTATAGATTAATACTCGTCAAGAGTAGTAAACTACTTGTTCTTGTCAGCGATACCGCCTGGCCATTTAGCCTTGGTGTTAGCTGTAGAAAGAACGGTTACCTTACCCTTAAGGTCAAGAGTGTAGAGATCACCAATCTTGACAACAAGGTTATAGTCAGCGTACTTGTCAACAAGAAGGTCAGTACCGAGATTCTCCCAAGCAACGAAGAGACCCTTGGTTGTTACATTCTCGCCATACGTGAGACATCCACCGAATGACTCCTTAGAGTTGTCCTTGTAAGGATAGGTAAGAGCATTACCAGCCTTGAATTCGACAGAGCCCTGGAGGTCATTGAGGCCATACTGAGTCTTTGCATAATCAGAAGCGATCATCGTACCTGTAGCCGGATCGAAGGTGAAGATAACTTTAGCCTCGTTCTCCTTCTCGACAACCTTGACATCGGTTGGGATATAGGTCACGTCCTTCTCATTCTTGAATGTACCAAGTTCAATGTCCTTATTAGTTGTGATGACCTTGAAAGGAGTCTGGAAGACAACATAGTAGTAACCAACCTTCTCCTTGGCAGGAGTGATCACATCAGCTTCGGTAGTACATGTCTCAGTAACCTTCACGAGAACAGCGGTGTCCTCGGTAAGAATGTTGTTCATGAACTTGATGTCAGGTGATGTCGCAGGAGCTGCAATGATAGCCTTGAACTCAGCAGCTGTGAAGACTACCTTATCAACGTTTCCATCTTTGGTGATGAACTTGTAAGCATCCTTTGGATAGTTAACCTTCCAATCAGCCGTGCTGTTCATAATCTCGAAGGAGATTGTGGCATCGTCAGCGATGTTGATGTTCTTACCGTACTCCTCGAAGTGCTCGATGAGAGATGAAGAGTAAGTGAAGTTCTTGTTGGCATCAGCCTTACCCTTGACACGAACGCCAGCGTAAACATCGTAGTTCTCAGTTGACGGGATGTACTTGGAAACAGGCTTAGCTTCTACAGGCACATTCATCTTACCAAGGAGGTAATCAGGGTTGAGGATAAGCTTGAGAGGAGTTACGAACTCATGCTCGTGCGTCGTAGGAGTCTTCGCAGAGATCTCGTAAGCGAACTTGAAGCCAACATTAGGGGTCTTCTTGCTGTTCTTCTTAGCCTTATAAGCGAACTCGATCGTTGTCTTATCTGAAGGGATCTTAGCGTTCTTATCAACCAAGAGAGAGATTACGTTAGTAGAAGTATTCCACTCTTCCGGAGCCTCAACAAAGAATGTGATGCCTTCAGGGAATGTGTACTGCTTTACAGGAACGTAAGTGGTGTCAAGCTGACCATCAGCTCTCTTCTTGATGTCGAGGACATAGAGGTTATCCGTGTCGTAATCCTGAAGGAATGCCTCGTAAGAGAGACCCAATCCACCAAGGACAGTCTGGTTAACCTCTTTCCAAGTAACTTCAAGCTTGTCATCAGTGTAGTCAGGGCATGCAGTCATAGGAGTAGTGAACTTGATGACATTATCGCCACAGAACTTAACGAAGTGATCTGTGAAGGTCTTGTAGTAAACAACAGGAACTTCAGGTTCAACCTTCTCCTCGACGATTCTGATCATGATGTAGCAAGTAGCAAGAGTGTACTCCTTGTCACCGAGCTTGGTGGTGGCGGTAACCTTTACCTGAGGGGTTCTGTTGACAGCAGGACGGGTTGACTCATTAAGGAACTTATCGTTAACCCTGATCTTGCTGCCTTCGATAACAACGAACTGATTCTGATCAGTACGTTTATCTTCTCCGAGGAAAGGCTTGTTGACCTCACCCTTCTCGTTAACGAGCTCAAACTTGTAGTCAACATCAACACCGATCTCTTCAGCAAGTGCGTCTTTAACATTATAACCATCAGCAAGAAGCGTTACGTAGTCTTTAAGATCAAGAGTCTCAGTGTAGAGAAGCTCCGGAGTAGGAAGTTCTAGAGCGTAGAGTTCATCGTCAGCAGGATTGTTGATTGCGATAGGCTCAGAGCGATACGGTCTAATTGTCTTGTCAATCGGGCTAACATCATTTTTTGTGAAATCCTTATGGATAAGACCATAATGAGCATAGAGGCCAGCGATGCCTACATAGGCATAGTCGGAAGTGATGGTCTCACCATTAGCGTAGGTCTGAAGAGCGATGATGTCGTTCTTGAGATCCTCTGGATTATCAGCACCAGGTCCAAACCATGTCTGAATAGGGAAGTGGTTAAAATCATTGAGTTTGATAGAGAAAGTAGCCTCTCCACCCTTAACGACAGGCTTCTGATTCTCGCTTACGATAGAGACAAGATTCTTCTTGTCAGAAGCGCTTCTCATTTGTATGGTCTTTACCTTTCTGTTGATGAAAGCCCATTCATTTGCGTTAACATCAGCGTTCTCAGGATTGAGCCTGTAAGTCACATTGGCTACGCCAGAAGAGTAGAAGACAACTGTATCATTCTCTTCGTCCGGAATGATGATACCATAAGGGAACTCGATGTAGCCAAGACCCTCCATCAGAGCCTCTGGAATAAGAGCAAGGCTCTTGACGGTTGTAAGAAGACTGATCTCAACCACGCCATCCTTCGCTCCCTCGACATTGTGGAAGGTAATCTTGCCGCTCTCCTCGTCATAAACAGCCGTTATGGTTCCCTCAGGGAACACATCGATGTTCGTGACCTCAGAAGTTGTCTCCTTGGAGGCAGGATCATAGGTGTACTTAACCCACTTGCCGTAGTTGGCGTCACTCTTGTCGGTGCAAGGCTGATACCAGATCTGAAGGGCATCCTTGCCGTCAACGCCGTCCTTGCCAGGAGCGCCAGGTGCGCCGTCGTTGCCGTCCTTACCAGGATCACCCTTGTCACCCTTGTCACCCTTGTCACCCTTGTCACCCTTTGAGGCGAATCCGGTGTCCTTACCGTCAATGAACCAGTTGCCATTGGCACCGATGGTAACAACAGAACCGTCCTTGCCAGGAGCGCCGTCCTTGCCGTCATTGCCATCTTTACCATTGGTAACGTCGAAAGACTTACCATTGCTCAGAGTCACCTTGACTCCGTTAGTGATAGGCGTCACATCCGTGATGACGGCACCGTTGTTGATCGCAGTCTGGAGATCACTGACAGTGCTCTCCAGCTTCTTCACCCGTTCCGTCAAGTCGTTAATGTCGCCATCGTAGTCCGTACAAGATACGGCTACTCCCGCGAGGCCTAATACGATAGCCCCCGCAAGAAACAAGTTCTTAAACTTTTTGTTCATAGCTAAAAAACAAATTGATAAATAAATAAAACGTATAATTGTTCCTCTTAGGAACAAATGTTTTTTAGCCATCTTTTTCTCATTTTCTGACCAAAAAATCTTGCTTATGAAAAATTAAACTCATATATTTGTCGTTGTGTTATGGGTTGTCCCCTCGGTGGGGGCTCAAAACATATTTATTACTAAGAGTGACACCGCTTTTTCTTCCGGGAACTCTCTTACAGGCATCTCGAACGAACATATTCAGAAATCAGCCAAGCCTCCTGACATACGTTTTGCATACTGGATTGACGAAAATATTCATCATCTTTTGGCTCGGATACGCGATCGTGCGGGACGCTTCGACAAACTCAGCGACCGGAGAGGTCATAGGCAGCCCAAAGCGGCAGGCCTAGCGACTGGGAAGGTCTGAACGACCAGAGAAGGATCACAGGAATTTGATCCTATCGGCAAGATTCAGGAAATACTCATTGGACCAAATATCAAGTTCCCGTCTCTGGCTTTGAGCGATGTAAGGGAACACGTCCTGCTTGACATTCTCAATGTCCGCTGTGGCAAGCCTATGACGCAGCCGTTCAATAAAGCCTTCGCGGCTTACATCCTCACCGCTGAACTCTTTGATTCTTTCTTGAAGATGCCTGAAGTCAAGCGAGACATCGTTCCTGACATACCACTCAAAGTCAAACCAGTCTCTCCCTTTGACGCGACGCTGCCACGCACGATAAACCAACGCGTGCATTTTACCGGCATATAGGTCAGGAAGTACAAAGCAACGAGTCATAAAAGAATGAGGCTTCAGCAGGAGTTTCGGTTCGGTGTCAAAAAGAAGCGGTGGATCGGTATCAAGCTCTATTTTGACCTTAATCATTCTTTTCGTCCGGAATCTGATGTCGTAAGTCTCTGTGTTCTCTTTTAAGAAAGCAGATTCAACCCTGCCAAACGATTTCTTCTCTTTTTTCGTGATCTCTACATCAAAGCCAGTAAGTTTGAATTCCTCCTTTATCGCTTGGAAATAATTCTCAAGATGAACATCATCTCTCTTTTCCGTAAGAGAAAAGTCCATATCTTCGGAGAATCTTGGCAGACCGTGGAAAAGCCTTAGACAAATACCTCCATAGAAAGCCGCGTGGTCAAAGAACCCTCCTCTATGCAGTCCGGCAAGAACGATTTTCTGACAGACCTCTTGCTCTGCGTTTGGTGTAGCTATGGAATTGCCGCCTTGATATGCGGCCAGCATTGATTCAAATATCGTCATAAACTATTTATTATTTTAATAAGGTTAGACAAAATCCGTGTCTTACGTCCCACCCTGGCACATTCCTCGATCACCTCAACATTAAAATCACGCAACAGTTCCATATCTATGCGCAAATCATCCTCAAGGTACACTGTCAAAGCCTTGACTGAACGTTGTGGCACATAATTGTCATAAAGGATCGTATCACAAAGAGCCTTCTCCCTACCAGCCATCAAGAAACTCACACCATCAGCATCCATACTCTCGACACCTATCGGGAAATACACTGCCGGAACCTGCACATAACTGAAGGTACCTATCGGAGTCTGGAACGAGTGTGAGCGTTTTGTTGTCACACTTGTCATAACAAAAACCTGTTCCGGAATCATCCCGAAATAGCGAAGCGCCCACTGAAGGGAGACATAAGACGGACCATAAATATGGTTGGCGCAGAGCCTGGGATCTGTACCGCGGTCAAACAAGTCCGGATTGACAATGTACAAATTTCTTTTCAACCGTATAAGTTCGCCCGACTTTTCCATAGAAAGGACTTTCTTCTCCGGCGAGGATAGATCAGGGAAAGACGACCTAATATCCGCACTGGTTATTGGAATACCGGCAAACCGCTTCAACGGGAGACTAAACATAATTATTCTTTTTACAAATATACTGATATTTGCACAGAAAAAGAAGTAGTAGTTCTTTTTCTGTGTAAAATAATGCAGTCATAATTGATAATGGCAACACTGGCATACGGGATTGACGCAAATATTCATTATCTTTGGGGTTGGAGATATAATTGGGGCGGACGCTTCGGCAAGCTCAGCGACCGTAAGGTAAGGAACAGCATTCGGAATAGGCAGGCTCAGCGAGCGGAGGGAACAATTATACCTATATTATATTAAAAGATATGGTGGAGAGGACTTCCCCAAAGTGGCAGGAAGGCGGGAACCATCAATAAAGAATAAGAAAGAGTTCGAATTGAATATGAATACAGGGAATAGGTTTTTAGCGGTTATGAGAAGAGGGCTGGCGAGCGTTGCCGCCATCATTATGACGATGGGGGTGTCTGGCAACTGCTTGGCGCAAACCCAAGGTGAGAAAAAGAGCAGGTCACTGACGTTTGAGAGGACAGTGCACGACTTCGGCGAGATAACGAACGAAGACGGGGTCCAGGAATGCTCGTTCAAGTACAAGAACCAGACTGACACGACCATACTGATCTACGACGTGAAAGTCTTCTGCAACTGCACCAAGGTCGAATGGCCAAGAAAACCGATCAAGCCTGGAGAGGAAGGCGAGATCAAGGTGAAATATAATAACGAAGGCACGCCGCATCACTTTGACAAAGGCGTGTCTGTCTATACCTCAACCGGGAAGCGACCGATACTCCTTCGGATCAAAGGCACCGTGACGGAATAGAGTCTCCACAACGTCCGGCAGTTTAGACGGAATAAACGACGGAATAAACGACGGAATAAATGACGGAATAAATGACGGAATAACACGGGGATAAATGTACACACCACCTTTTACAGTCTCCTCAAAAGCCATCAATCTCATAGCAGAGATCTCGGCCCAGATAGAGAGATATTCAATAAGAATGGAGCAGAGCGATTCGCTAAGATTACGAAAAATGACCGGGAGGCGACAGTGGGCTTTCCGGTCATATTCATTATGCTTCCGAGCCATAATACGGCTACAGAGGTTGTTTTTAAGAGATGAAATTACTGCATCAAAGTGAGGTACCAGTTGCCTTCGATTTTGAGGGCATTGATGGCGAAGGCGGTGGAAAGGAGCTTGGACTCATCCTCGGAATGGCCGAAGGAGACACGGAACTTGACGACATTGTGATCTGGATCCGTGAAGGTGTAGCTCTCAAGCTTAGCCTGCCTTAGATTCATCTTCTTGAACTGGTTGGACGCGGAGACAATCTTCTCTGAGCTAATCTGGAACAAGGTGTCATTCTCGACCTGCCCCAAACCATCAAGAGCGCCGTTTACATCACCGGCGATTATCTTGTCAATCACCGATTGGGCTCTTGTAAGTACCTCGGTTGTGTCAGCGGCCGTAAGTTCGGACAGGAAAATCTCCTGACGAGTAGGCTCTGCCTTCGGTTTCTTACCTGAGCAGGAAGCCAAAAGGGAAAGCGCCAAGATCAAGGCGACGGAATAACAAGCGAATGATTCGATTTTCATCATACGTAAGTCATTAAAAAGGTGCGCACCGCAGAACGATGCGCACCTAATTATTCTATGTTAAGATCTTACTAGAGAGTAGGCTCAACAGTCACGTCAACATAGGTAGAGATAACACCCCACTCGTAAGTAACCTGTACAGGGATACGGAGCATAAAGGCAGAGTCAACATTGTTACCGTTGTTTACATAACGGAGGTAACCGAACTTCTTCTTCAGACCGTTGTACTGAGGTTCACCCCAGTTAGGCATTGTCTCTGAGCTGTAGGTGATGTCAAGACCTGTCGCAGCAGGAACCCTCGTTGGGTTGGTAATATCACCAGTGCAATGCCAAATATGAATGTCATTAGTCTTGGAAGAAAGGAGGGTCTCACCGAGAACACCACCGTTAAGGGTCGTTGTGATACCAGCCTCATCAACCTTGAAGTTATTGACATTGTAATACTTGAAGTACCAGAGATTGCTGTAGTCAGGAGTTACGAACTGACCATTATCACCTCTCCAATCCTTGAACTCGAATACATCGAAGATGCTGAGGTTAGCCTCCGGCTTGTAGGCATCAACACCGTCACGATATACCTTGCCAGTGATCTCAGGCATATTCAGAGGTCTGAGGAAGTAGTAAGGGTTAACGCCACCGGCGACAGCAGCTACGAGGTTGCAATCGCCATCAGCAGCCTTAAGAACAACGCCTATGTTAGCATAGAGTTCAGCCGCTGACTTAGGAACAGATGGAGAGTAGTTAAGAAGTGCCTTAGCTGTCTCGTTGTTCTCATAAGTAACCTCACCGGTCTCCTGATTAATCGTAGCGATTACAACACCATTAGCCTTAAGTTCAGTGTTAGTGTAAACACCTGCCTCATAATCAGCTGAAAGCGCAACCTCATTCACAGAAAGCTGAGCATTATCAGTAATTGTGACTTTGCCATCATAGAGATCAACTACCTCCTTAGAGTCAACTGTCAACTGAACATTTCCTACCTTAGGCTGAACAGGAGCGAAGTAATACTTGTAAACAGGATTTGTTACAGTCTTACCAGCTACAGTGAATTTAGGATTGTTGCCTTCCCATACCTGATTGATAGGAGTTACCCAAGTAGAAGGAACTGGCTTACCTGGTTCCATATTAGGAACTTTAACGTTAAGGATAGCCTTGGTCTGATTGTCGAACCAATAGTTGGCAAGCTTGACACCAACAGTACCGGCAGCGTTCTTGGTGACGGTAACCTTAAGAGGAACGTAAACACCCTCGAACTCATCCTCAACTTCCTCGCCATTGTGTCTGATGAAGACGTATCTTACCCAAATTGTAGCGGTATGGCCTTCCTTCTTGTAGATGGCGGACTTGTCGGCAGGAGTGAGAACCCACTCAAGAGTAGATACTCCATCGTTGGATACCTTTTCGGTAACAACACCGATCGCCTCGGCAGCCTCTGTGAACTTGGTGTCAGCGAAGCTGTACTGAACAGCCTTAGACTCCTCTGTCTGGAGAGCGTAAACCTTGTCGAAGGCAACCTCGTCAGCGTCAACAGTGACATAGATCTTGGTCATTTCGTCAGCCTTGGTCTCAACAGTAGAGTTCTCGCAATCGTTAGCGGCAACAGTCCAGTTAAATCCGTCAGACTTGATGTAATCCTTAGGAGCGATCTGAACCTTGATGTAACCAACAGCGACAACATCGCCAGCCTTGGTAACAACAGTCACACGAACCAATGGCTGCCTGTCGATGGCAGAAGGGGTAACCTCACCATTAACACCAGGAGTGATGACACCGGTGTTCTCATCAATAGCAGCGAAGCTGCTCTCAGAAGCCTCATCACCATCAACATAGTAATCTACGAGAGAGAACTTATAAGAAAGGCCGTAGTCATTCTCAGGATAGTCAGTCTCATAAACGTGATCCTCGTGAGTATTCTTTGAGGTGATAGAGTAGATAAAGTAGTGGGTCTCAAGAAGTTTCTTAATATCAAGAGAACCTTTGTAATCAACTTTCAGTTCAGCTTTGTTTGCGACAGCATCAGGAGCGGTAGTGAACAGATGGTTTGTTGGAAGCCCATATTCGCAAGCATTCGCCTTTGTTCCATAATCTACACTATTATAAGAGATAGCGTCAATCATCAATCTGGACTCATAGATGCGGGCATAATCTGAAGTTACAGTTGTGTCCTCACCAGCGGAAATCTTCACATTGGCCTGAAGGGCGAAAATGGTGATATTTTCCTTCTCATTCTTAATATCCGGCTTGCTCTCGTCTGCGACCTTGTTTGATGTAAGGTTGACAAACAGGTTGCCATTCTTGGTCTCTGCCAGAGTAGCCTCATAGAGATCGGCAGCGGATCTGGTTGAAACAGACTCAGCCTCCCTAACGACAACCTTAAGAGCGTTGTCAGCGGTGACAACAGCGCTTGAAGGGTTCATCTCATACTCTACAGGCACAGCCGGGTTCACGCGAACAGCCTTCTCATTCGCATAGTCCCAAGCGCCACCAAGAACGAATGGCTTCTGAGCGTCAGTTGTACCCTCATACTCATTCTCTACAAACTTAACGGCACCAAAGTCACCATAGCAATACTCAACAGCCTCGATACCATCAACATAAAGACCAGGAACGAAGACAAGGCTTCTCAGTTCAGTGTTGAACACACCCCAAAGCTTGCTGATTCTGGCGTTGAGAGCGTTGGCTACAGTAGTGAGCCTTGCGTCAACATCAGAGATCTTCTGCTCAAGTGGCTTGTAAACGGTCTCGTAAACCTCACCGCCTTCCTTGCAAGCCTTCTCGATAGCCTCATCGAAGTACTTGTCAAAGTCAGAGATGTTAAGTTTTGTCTTCTTAAGATTCTCAATCTCGGCGGCGGCATCTTTGTCAGCCTTCTCAAGAGCCGTGATCTTAGCCTCAAGAGCACCCTTGGTAGCATAGACACCAAGAGCCTCTACAAGAGCGTCAACCTTACCAAGAGCCTCGGAAGCGGTCTTCTGGGCAGCCTCGGCAGCCTTCTGAGCGGTGTCGATCTTGGTGATGATCTCAGAGATCTTAAGGTCTGAATCATACTTGTCAGAGAGAGTCTTAAGCTGACCTTCAGCGATCTTAAGGCGAGCGTCGAGTTTACCGATCTCCTCGTTAGCGGCAGCCATCTCTTTCTTGGTAGCAAATGTGGCGTTAACATACTCAAGAGTGGCGTAAGAAGGAAGTTTGTCCTCGATTGCCTTGACTCTGGTGTCAATAGCCTGGACGTCTTTCTTAAGGCCATCGATAGTAGACTGAAGAGCATCAATGTCCTTCTTGTGATCCTCCTTAGTCTCAAGTGTGGCAACGGTCTCCTGAAGGGCCTTGATGGCTGCCTCAGCCTCAGCCTTAGCCTTCTGAAGATCCTCAATAGCGGTCTTGTTAGACGCTACCTGTTTCTCTACATCAGCCAACTTGGTCTCCAGATTATCGACGCGATTGTTGGTCTTGTCGATATCCTCTGAATAATCAGTACAGCTGGTGTACGCAAATGTCAGCCCAGCAATGGCCAACATCGAAACCAATCTGAAAAATTGTTTCATAAAGGATAATTAGTTAATAAAAAAGTTAAACATGTTACTCGTAGTAATAAATATGTTTTTAGGTGCCCATTCGTAGGCACATAATAACACAACGACAAATATATGAGTTTAATTTTTCATAAGCAAGATTTTTTAGTCAGAAAATGAGAAAAAAGAGGGTGGAATCCATTTATTACTACGAGTGACACCGCTTTTTCTTCCAGATGCACTTGTGCAGGCATTCCGAACAGACATATTAATAGGTAGGGTTTTGCCGCCGACATACGTTTTGCATACGTATTTGGCGGTGGAACGTCAGTTTCTGTGCCCCAATGACACAACCGCATCGGCAGTCTCAGCGGCGATCAAAGGAAGCTATAGCCGGAAAGAGACCGGGCAAATAACCTTAAAAGATGAGAGCAACAACTGTTATTGAATATCTTCTGTCTGGAGTTCTGCTGCTGGCGGCACAAACGCGGCCGGTTGGAATCAATCCAACCGCGACAGCGCAAGGTCAAAGTGTGGTGGTGGACAAAACGCTGACTTTCGAGAACAAGGTGCACGACTTCGGAAAGTTCGCCGAGAGCGGTGGATCACAGACCTGCATATTCAAGTACAGAAACAACACCAACGTGGCGATTGTCATACAAAAGGTGATCGTATCGTGCGGCTGCACGCAGGTGGAATGGTCGGGAAAACCGACAAAACCGGGAGAGAACGGCGAGATAAAGGTACTGTTCTCCAATCAGATAGGATCTGGCCACTTCGACAAGTCCATCGCCGTGTACGTTTCCTCGAGTCCAAACCAGATCATCCTCAGGGTCAGAGGGGAGGTCTTGGAGGCAGAGGAAAAAGGAGAAGCCACTTCACCGGCCCCATAAAGAGCCTTGGCGAAATGGCTTGACCAGTCACAGAGTCCGGCTTCTACTTCTTGCCGATTCTCACTTTGGCCTTGACGACCTCACCCTCACTTGTCACGACAGCTTTCCTGGCGGTGTCGAAAACAGCCCCGTCAGGGATAGTGATGGCGCATCCATCAGCCAATGCAAGTCCTCCAATATCCACAATCGAGCCTTCGGCCCCCTCAGCCGACAGTTCTCCCGCGGCATCGGAGAGTTCCAAGTAGGCATTGTAGGCCTTTCCGCCGACAATGCCCCATTTGCCTTTGACATTGACTGTGGCCTTGGCGACATTGAACCTTGAGTCCTTGGCGGTCAAGGATAATCCGCACCACTCACTTTCCAGATTCAGCACACCGCCACCGATTATCGTGACAGACCCGGACACGGAGATCGCCGGAGCCTTTGAGACCACTGAGCACGTGCCGCTGACGTAAATCTTCAGTCCATCAATACGGGAATCCAACCCGATTGTGGTCTCGTCGGACAACTGGATTGTCGCATTGTTCAATGTCAGCAGGTTGCTGGCGGCGCTGTAGGAGACTGAACCACCTCCGTACCAGGATCCTGTTATGCTGGAGGCGTTCTCGGCAGTCACCCTGACACCACCGATCCAAAGGTCATAAGTGGTTTTCTTCCCGATCACAACCTTCGATGTGACAATCTCGCCATCCTTGACTATGCCTCTGTTAGCGGCATCGAACTTGGCTCCTTCCGGGGTAGAGATGACAAGGCCGTCGAGGTCAAGGGCATCTATATTCACCACTGAACCGGAGCTTCCTCTCGCCGTCACCTCGGTCTCGGAACCCGTGACAGTCAGATAGGTCAAGCCATCAGCCACACCGGAGACGCCATAAACGCCGGACGCGTTCACCTTGCCGCCGCGAACCGTGAGTCTGGATGTATTCTCAGTAAGCGCGACACCGCTGCCGGAAGCGCTGGTCAGATTCAGATCTCCCGCTCCGAGAATATTCAAAGAACCGGCAGACTGAATGGCTGATCCGGACGAGTTGATGGAGCATTTCCCGTTCACACGGATTTTGAGATTCTCGATGGAGGACACGATTCCGGCCGACGAAGAGACAATCTCCGTGTTGGTCAGGACAAGGCTGTTGGAAGCGACCTCATAGGAGACGCTGCCACCCTTCAGCCACGGACCGGTGATGCTTGCGGCGTTGTCAGCGGAGACTTTCTCTCCTCCGATGGAGAGGTCGTACACACTCTTGATCTCCACAAGAGTCTTCACTACATCCTCGCCAACGACTACTGAGCCGGAGAAAGAGTCAAAGACAGCGCTCTCAGGCACGGTGATCTTGCACCCGTCAAGTCCAAGGCCACCAATATCGGCGATCGAACCGGAAGTTCCTTCCGCCGAAAGATAAGTCTTCGTTCCCTCGACCTTAAGATAGCCGTCAAGACCCTGACGGCTGGTGATTCCCCAGGCACCCTTCACCCTGACATCCACGTCGGAAATGGTGACTGAAGATCCGGTCTGCATCATTATACCAGCCGAAGAACCCTCGAGCTTAAGGACACCCGCACCGGTTATCGTCATTGGAGCGAAGGCACTGACAGCAGTAGCGTAAGACTTGATCGAGCAATTACCTATCACATTGATTGTTAACCCGGACACCTCCGACTTGATGCCGACATTGTTGAGAGTGGTCTCTATCTCCACATTTTCGAGTGTGAGAATCTTGGTCTCAAAATCGTACGAAACCTTTCCCTTCTTGAGCCAGGTTCCTCCGACGCTGGAAGCGTTGTTGGAGTCAATCGTGTTGCCTCCTACCCAGATGTATTTCTCCTCCGGCTCAACCGGCTCATCTTCCTTCTGAGCGATAGGAATATTATAGACGGTGCCATCCGTCATTGTCAGAATCAAGGTTTTCCCGTCTTCGGAGAGTTTTACGTCAGCGAACAGACCGCTGGCTCCATCGCCTTTATCGCCCTTGTCACCCTTCTCCCCAGGGTCACCTTTCGGGCCAGTCGCTTTGGTTCCGGTGGTGGTCCAAGTCTTTCCTCCGTCAGCAGAGACCTCCCACTCATTGGTGGACGCATTAATACGCAGCAAAGGGACGGCACCGATAGTCCCGGAATCACCTTTATCCCCCTGGTCACCCTTATCGCCCTTGTCGCCCTTGTCGCCCTTCTCTCCGTCAACAGCATTGGCTCGGACTTTCTGACCACCGGACAAGATCCACTCTCCGTTCAAAGTCCAATAGTAAAATCCATCAGCGTCCTTCCTGATCGAGACATCAGGCGTTTTCCCGTCAGCGCCATCACTGCCATTCTTACCATTGGTGATGGTGACCGGAGACTGTTTGTTGAAATAGATTGTGTAGCCATTCTCAACAGGGACAACAGACTTGATGTAGTCTCCTCCCTCCATAGCATTGACAAGGGCAGCCAGACTCTTAAGTTGCGAACTAAAATCATCAGTCAACGTCTCGAGGTTCTTAAGGCGCTGCTCGTGGTCTTCATAGAGTTTGCCGAGATTGTTGATCTCGTCCTGATAGTCGGTACACGACACCAACGCCGACAAAGTAATGAATGCGGCGGTGACGAAGCGGAAGCCCGACTTGAAATAATTTCTCATATAATTAAAGAATAATTGAAATAATATTAATAGAATGGTTCGGCAGGCGCTGCCTTATCGGCCAAAACTGAATTTAAATCCCACAAGACAGTTGAATTGCCAGTCGAAAGGGTCATCCTTACCTACCTTAGAGTTGAATTCATCAGGGAACATTATCACGTTTGTCTCAAGACAGAGTGAGAGACAGTGCGAAAGACGCAGATCAAATTCAAGGCCACCACGGGCACCCCAGAAAATCTTAGTACCGGTCCACAGCTTCTCGAAGCCATAGAAAGTTTCGTTATTCCTGAGCATACGGGCGGCCTCGATGTTCCTGAAACCAGCCGCGGCGCCACCGCCAGCGAACAGATTGACACTCAGTAGGCGATCTCGATGCCAGCCTCCAAACAACGACATCAGATCAAAGACGATCTCAGCACTCGAAAGCACATAATTCCATTGATAATCAAGGTAAGGATAGTTGTACCTGCCTTTGGCCTGCCAGCCGCTGAAAGAGATTCTCGCTCCTAACATCTGGTCGAACCTGCATCCGACAGACAACTGAGCCGCAGGAGTGAGTAGATCGGCGAAATCGGCCTCGCCCAACGAATAGGCACCTCCTCCCAAAATCCGCACATTCCATTCGGGAGTGAAGCCAGCGGAAACAGAATTGATGGAACGAACAAGATGCCGGTCATCCTTACGGTCGGTTCCGGATGCGACAGTCGCAAAGACAAGCGTGAATAGCCAGATCAACATAAATTTTCTCGTCATCTGCTCTTATGGAGTGTTTATTAGTATGGAAGTCACGGTCTTCTAAGAAAAAAATCCCCGGCTCGTTTTCGCAAACCGGGGAAATTTATTATAGATTAATCAGAAATCAGCGATTAGTTGCCTACAGTTCTGTTAACAGTACCCTCAACCCAAACGATCAGGTCGTTCTGGCTCCACTTATGGTGGATTCTTACAGGAACCTTGATGTTGAAGTTAACAACAGTTGCGGTGTTGTTAGAGTACCAGAGGTAATCATAGTTAGCCTTGGCCTTACCAGGTGTACACTTATGTGCAGGGTCAACAACCTTACCATCGTCGAGACGATTGTTCTTGCTGTCGTATACCTGGAACTCAACACCGTTGCTGTACTCCTTCAGAGTCTTGAACTCACCGGAAAGGTCAGTCATAATCTCCTCAGGGTTAACAGTAATAAGGTCAACTACATAGTACTTGTAGAGATCGACAGGTGTATGAGATGAGAATACATAAGCACCCTTGTCACCGGCAGCGGCTCTCCAGTCATAGAACTTAACGAGGTCATAAAGAGCGACCTTGTTTCCACCATTGTCAAGAGCGTCAGTGAAAGTGATAGGTCCAAGTGGCTCAACATAAACAGGCTTCAGGAGCTCAGCCTTGAATGTGTTGTCAGCAAGCGGCAGGTAAGCGCCACACTCCTCATTGAAGACAGCCACACCAAGTTCAACATCGAAGGTGTCCTCGAAGAACTTGACAACAGCCTCAGAATCAGCGGTGGCAAGACTTGCCTTTCCTTCAGGGATGTTGATGAGATCCTTGGTGACCTCGTTGTTCAGAACCACGAGTTTGGCCTCGTGCTCACGAGTAGCGGAAGCACCATACTCAGTGGCGTTGTACTGGTACTTAATCTCAGCGATCTTCGTTCCATTAGCATACAGAACCGTGTTCTTGTACTCATACTTCGCAGGATCAGTGTAAAGCATCACTGGAGAGTTGGCAACAGCATTGTCAACAGAAAGCTTATACTCTTTGCCGCTCACACCCTTTACAGTCTTGACGTTACCAAGAGTGAAGTAGTAGAGGTAAACAAGATCTTCCTGAACGAATGAAGGGAAGTTCTTCTTAATGTTCCAAGTCTGAGCCGGGCTGAACGCTTCAGGATCAATGCTGAATGAAGGAGCGTTCTCAGGCTTGTCGTTGCAAGTGTTAGTCTCGTCATAGAAGCAGAAGTATCCAGGCTTCCAAGCATCAGCAGTCCACTGAGCGCTATGAGTATGACCAGTTGTGGTCTTAGCGAAACGCTCGTCAAGATAAACCTCGAAGTCAGCAGCACCTACCTTAAGGTCAGCCTCGTTGCCAGGAGCCTCGACGTTACCGTGGATGTTTTTAAGCTTATCCTTGTCAAGGACATCATTGGCAGGGTTGAAACTGTTGTCAGCATACCAGTACTTAGGTATCTTGTTGGCCATCACACCCTTAGGATAAGCGAATGTAATCTTTACCGGGAGATAGACTGGCTCACGGTTGAAGTTGGTGTTGCCCAGACCCTTCCTTGGGATGAACTTAATGTACCTTACCTCCTCAACAACAGGATATGTCTTGTCGTTCACACAGTTCACGAAGTCTTCGCGAGCGAGGTAAATACCAAACATGTTGGTTGTCTCGGAATCAGGCTCCTTGTACTCAAAGATATGACCAATCTTCTTGTCAGCAAGCTTGAATATTGGCTGACCATAAATGTCGACTTTACCTGTTGGAACCCACTGAGCGAACTCAAAGATAGGATCATTAGGGTCAATCGGCAAATCGATGTCAGACAGATCAATCACGTGCGGGTACTTCACAGCCTCATAGAGAACATTGAAAGTCTCCTTACCCATGTCAACAGCTTCGTCAAGGACTTTCTGCTCTATGGCGTGCCAAGTGGTTGGCTGGAACTGCTCTGTACACTTGTAGTAGAAGTAGCCCAGGTCGAATACCTTGGTGATGATAGGTCTCTCAGGCTCAACTATGATGAACTTGATGTAACCTTCCTCGACAATCTTGTTGTTGACAGTGTCCTTAAGTTCTACGCGGATAAGCGGAGTTCTGCCGACGATCGACTTCGGAGCGTTCTTGCCTACCTTGGTCTCATCCGGCTCGCAGGCAAGAGGATCGGTGTCGCTGTTTGACTTGACACCACAGGCAACGATGTAAGTGCCGTCAGCCCTATTCTTAAGAAGGCTGTGGTTCTGGGTCTGTTCCGTTCCATTCTCACCAACAGAGTAAGGAACCTGAACGAAATTGAACTTCATTCCAAGATCCTTAAGCTGAGCCTCGGTGCGAGTCTTGATCTTGCGGTCATTCCAAGAGCGGCAGGAGTTGAAGATGACATCAGCTTCAACGAGTTTGTTAAGGTTGATACCCACCTCGCTGTCGTACTGAAGTTCAAGAGTGGCCACCATCTGAGCGGCGTCGTGAACACTATGATAAAGATGCATACCGCCTTCCACCGGAGCCTTGTGAGGATCATCACCATAGCCAAGAAGCTTGCCCGGCTCACTTGTGTTCTGTACGAATTTCTTCTTGGTGGCGTCCCACTTCCAGGAAGAGTACTCATGCTCAGGGTCAATGTAGGTGTACTGCTTGGCAAAAGTGGTGTAGGCAAGGCTCTCGAACACCATCTGAGAGGCATAGACAGAAGCCCAGGTCGAGGTGATTGTCTCCTTGCCCTCTCCCAACGGAGCGGTGACGGCGAGGTCAGTAATCTTGCCGTTGTCTTTCTCGTGAGGATAGAAATCGAAGGCATGATAAGGGCTGGCCTCTTCCTGAGTCATTACCTTTTCACCTTGCATAGTGATGCCGACATGCATGATGCCGTCCTTCACATCAAGGAAAGTTGCTGTAGGCTTGGAAGCGGCAGGATTGGTCGCATAGTTAGGCACGGAAGCAACTCTTGTCTTCACGAAATCAGGATCCTGCGACACTGTCCCGAGATTCCTCTGTGTGTAATCAGGCACAATCGCGTTTGAAGGATCAAGGCTGTAAAGCTTGTCATAGGTAGGGTTAAGATAAGCAAGACCCTCATGACTTGTCGTGGCACCTACGGAATAGGTATTCTCAACCGTGGTCCAGCCAGCAGCGGTGTGACGCATGTGGGCATGCTTCAAACCTTCCTCCTTAGGACCCAAGGTCATCGGCTCGTAAGGGATGTAGATGTACTCCATCGCGTTCTGACCGTCAAGCACCATCTCCGGCTTAAAGACAAGAGCCTTAAGATAGGTATTAAGGTCAATCGTAAGAGTACCATCATAACCTTTGACGTTAGTCAGCTTAAGCTGGCCGTCAGTCCAAACAACTCCAATGCGGTCTTCCTCCTTTGGAGCCCACCTCAAGGTGGTCACTTCCTTTGTCTCATTGTCTCCGACAACGGTAACCTTTACCCAGAAACCCTTCTCAGCGCCTTCTGTGCCAGGATAGTAGTAGATGCCAGTGGCATCCTTGCCATCCTCGCCTTTCGGGCCTTGAGGTCCCTGGGGGCCGGTCTCACCTTGGTCACCTTTTTCGCCCTTCTCACCCTGGGCCTTGTACTCGGTCTTGACACCATCCTTGTACCAGTAACCATCCGAACCGATTGTCACCACGCTTCCCGGCTTGCCATCCTTACCGGCGGCGCCGTCTTTACCATCCTTACCATCGGCTCCATTGGTACCGTTGGTAATCTCGAATGTCTCGCCACTGCTCAATGTCACTTTGACACCTTTCGCGCTAGACTCCACATTAGTGATCACAGACCCCTTCTGAATGAGGGCCTGCAATTCCTTAGACACCTTCTCGACTGCACTCACGCGATCGGTAAGGTCGTTGATGTCGCTTTCATAGTCCTGACAGGACACAAAAGCACCCGCAGACAGAACCAATGTGGCTCCAAGCAGGAAAGAATTGATCAACTTTTTGTTCATAACAAAAAAAATAAAAATGTATAGATTGAACTTAAATGTTTATAGCTATCATCAATTAAAATACAAGAGCACCCCTCGCTCTTCCTTAGTCTCATTGGACATCTAATCCATCGTCATTATCACTCCCAGTGACAAATGCTTTTTTTCCAGTTTTTCGGCAATTTCTTTATGAAAAATCTTGTTTATGAAAAATTAAACCCATATATTTGTCGTTGTGTTATGGAGTACCCCTCGCTGGGGGCTTGTAAACATATTTATTACTGGGAGTAACACCTCATTTCGGAGGTTGAACCACTTTCCAAACACTTACAGAGGGATATTCAATGACAGCCGGAAAGGCACCGACATACGTTTTACATGCTGATTCACGGGAAGTTTTTATATTCTAATAATAATCACTATTTTTGCGAAAACCGCGATAAGCGACATCAAACAGTGCGGACAAAAGTAAAAAGACATGAGCGAGTATCTTAGAATCCGTAATTTCGGCCCTATAGAAGAGATTGAGATCAACAATATACCCTCTCTCACAATACTGATCGGAGAATCAGGAAGCGGCAAGAGCACCATCATGAAAGTGCTATCCCTGTGCCGTTGGATATACAAGCGTGTCGTACTAAGATCGTACGTTAAACAAGCGAACATCAAAAAGACCGGTATTGGAATCCAGATGCGCACCTTATTAAAGACATCTCAGATAAACGAATATCTAACCCCCCGGACAGAAATCCTATATCGCAGGGGAGACTATGAGATAGAATATAATAATGGAAGGTTAAACGCCCAGGCTGACATTCCAGAAACGAATCTAAGTTTGGAAAAGATATGTTATATCTCCGACAAACGGTCAATCATCCCTGACTTTCTGGAGAACAAGGTCGAAAAAAAGAACGCCAACTATTACCTGCAAGACACATTGGAAAACTTTCTGCTGGCAGCTGACGAGATAAGGCAACTGCCACTTGAATATCTGAATGTCGAGTTAAAAATCGAAAAAGGCAACAAAGGCGACAAATACTTGATCAAAAACACAAACGGAGCAGCCAATCCTATTCTTCTGCGCAACGCATCCTCTGGAATGCAGACAGTTTCCCCTCTAAGCCTTATCGTTGAATATTACGCAAGGAAGTTCGATGCCCAAAAGTCAATGAACTCGTCGTTGTTCGGATACTTGCAGGATAATGACAGGCTCAAGGATTTCAGCACCGCAAAAAACATCGGTGAGATCAGCGCCAAGAACGTCCACCTGTTTATTGAAGAGCCAGAATTAAGTCTCTATCCGGAAAGTCAGTGCTCATTGATTGACTTCATTGTCAGTCGGTGCTATGCCCAAACTCATCCTTATAATATATCGCTGATGATGGCCACTCACAGCCCATACATTGTCAACTACATGAATGTTTTGATCAACCGAAAGCCAGAAAATGGTCCGTGCCTACGCCCTGAGGAGATCGATGTTTATGAGGTATATGATGGCAACATTGGCTCATTAAAAACAAAAGACAAATACGGGCGAATAATCTTCGACACACGTTCAATGTCCGATCCAATCAGAGACATGTATTCAGAAATCGGGACAGAATAGAGATGGAGCAATTATTAAGGCAAGAGATATCCGGTGTTATCAATCAGATACAGAGATACGAGGCTCCTCTATGCACAGAAGACGAGGGAACACCACAGTACAATGACACAAACGAACATCTGTTCAGTGTTGTTGATGCCAGAGATGACGACACACATTTCATCAAGACATTCAATGAAGGTGCCGTTCATTATATAAACGGGAAGGACAATACTGTCACGTATTGCCTACGTTTCATCTGCTATGATGAATATCTTCACCGATTCACATTTGATGACGGTCATGGGAACGCACATAAAAGCAGACTGAAAGATGGAGTAAAAGTAGCAGATTTTCTCGTATATGACATGTCTGACGAAAAGGTGTACTTCATAGTGCAGGAGCTATCCCGCGAAAATATCTCCAATAAAAGAAGAGCCGGGAAAAAACAGCTTTCCGACACATTGAACCAATTGTATAAATCCAACTCCATCGCCAACTTCATTGATGGTTTCCAAACAAAGGTGTGTTATCTGTCGGCAAAGGATGACAGGAGAATGGAGGAACCAGAACAAATCGAGGGCTTTACAAAAATATACAATATTCTCCCCGAACCAGTAAAATTCAATTTCGGTCAAATCGGGACGCATCATTTTGAAGCTTACGAGACAAGCATCATAATTCTTCAATGACGTTACGGCAATTATGCTTAAGGAGTCGCTTCGACAGGCTCAGCGGCCAGGACAGGGCAGGCTCAGCGGCAAGAAGGGGTGTTCCTTTAGTCAGAAAAGGTAATCTGCCTATTGACTACTCTTCGTACAAGAGGTATGGAGTGCGGAGGGTTTTTGTTTTTAACTTGGCATCATGACGCAAAAAGGGATGCCGCAAAGCGGCATCCCAGATGAACTAGTGTTATTCTAATAATTACTCAGTGACGCCCGTTTTCTCTCGGGAAACACTGACTCAGACCACTGGAACGGACATATTCAATCCGTAGGATTATGGACTGACATACGGTTTGCATGCCGGAGGTGTTCTTGTTGTTGCCGCCCTCTGCCGGACGCTTCGACGGGGCCAGGCGCTTCGACAGGCTCGGTGGCCGGGTGGAGCATATTCATCAGAAATTGGTCAGGAGACGGGCGTTGCGCATTCTGTCCAGACGGTCTGAACCGCCAAGATAGTGCTCGGTGACCAAGAGACTGGAGTGGCCGAGAGATTCCGAGATAAATGTGAGATCCACGCCCTGACGAAGGAGAACTGTGGCGAAACTGTGTCTGGCTGAATAGGTTGTGAACGGTGGTATTCCCAACTCCTCGGCTATTTTCTTCAAGGCGTTGTTGCACATGCTGATGACTTTACGGACGGTGTTGGAGATGGAAAGCATGTCAGTGGCACCTTCGGCATAGTCAAACAGGAGGGTTTCGGGATTGCCGTCGTATGGATTGCCCCAGCGGCGGAGAATGTCCATCATCTCAGGAGTGATCACGGCACGGATAATCTTTGATCCGCCATAGGCACGAGCAGTCTTGGAGCGAAGGAAACAAATCTCACCGTCTATTATATTCTTATATTTAAGGAATAGCATGTCGCGGAAATTGATGCCGTTGCAAAGGTAGGAGAAGAGCCATAGGTCGCGGTAGCGCTCCCTGGACGCGGTGCCTTTGTAGGCGACTATTTTACGAATATGATCGTACGAGAGGGCGAGGCTTCTGGAACTGCCTTTGGGAATTATGTACTTGCCACGGCCGAACGGAAACATTGATTCCTTGACCAAGCCAGCGGCCGCGGCATCGTTCATAACACAACGGAGGGTTTTCATGTAGATGCAGATTGTGGTCATCGCCTTGTTCTCCTTCTTGAGGAAACTCTCGAAAGCGTTAAACCATGAAACAGACAACTTACTGAACAAGATTTCCTTACCGGCGAACCGTTCTACATTTTTCAGAGTCGTACGGCAGCGATAGTAGGAGTTTATCCTCCCCTCAGCTTGAAATTTGTCCATCATTGACTCGAGCGCCGCGTTTAACGTCTTGTCAACGGGTTTACCTAATCTGGCCTCCAAAGTCTCAAATGAAAACGCACCTTTCTCAAGTAAAGCTTCAACTTCAGCGCTTATCTGATTGAATTTCGTGATGATGTCAGCGTGGCAATCGGGCATGCGCTTAGAGTAGGATATCCGTTTCCACTCTGAGGCAGGGAGATCGACTCCTGTTGGGTAGTACTTTTGGATACGGTTGTAAACAACCTCAATCTTGACTGGGAACACACCTGATTTCTTTGCTCTGCGCCTGTCAAGCACAGCTATGACGGAGACTCCGTCCTTAGAGATTTTCAACATAGCATTAATTATTTATGGGTGAATAATTTGCATGCAATTTATATACATCGGCAAGCGTACATAGCCTATAGAGTTGATAGTAAGACAGAGAGGCTGCACGTAAGGAAACGTGTATGTAAACGTGGATACAAAGTTAATTAAGGCGTGATCAGTAAACGTGTGAAAAACAGGAAACAGCAAAATGCTGCCAGTCAGATTTGACTAGTAGCATTCCGTAAGCGACTGAACATCAAAGGGTGGAGCCCCAACTAATGATTATGAGACGGTTGGGGAAACGGACTGGGACAGCACAGAGACGCAACGGCGACACCCTTAGAAAGCCGCCGCACTGGCAGAGCGGGCGTGCCGCTGGTGAGGCGGAGTGGGCGTGCCGCTGGTGAGGCGGACGGCGTCCCGGCGGGCGCGGCCAAGGCGTGCCCCTAGTGCACACAAAGAAAGGAGCCCCGACGTCATACGACGTCGGGGCTCCCCGAAGTACGGCGGCGACCTACTCTCCCAACTGGTGTGTCA
>OMBG01000101.1_pt1 | contig 45676 bp, 46 predicted proteins | sample 1674251 | NCBI WGS metagenome assembly OMBG01 (sample SAMEA103958153, study PRJEB25191) | human gut metagenome | reverse complement strand
GCTCTTTTTGCAAGCCAATCTTCATACCAGTAATTCAATAAGAACAATACTATACTTGCAAATACAATTAAATACATAACAATAATTTGAGTTTCAATAGGTTGTCCATATAACCAAAATGCAAAATCTGAATATAACATTACCTTTACTCTCCTCTCTCATAACATAACAAAACCTGTAATAATTTTAGCATATTTTACATAATGTGTCAATTCATCATCAAACATATATGTATATTTATATGTTCATTGGTGAATATATCTTTAAGTAATTGTTTATGGTAATAATACAATAGATATAAATAATCGAAAGGAGAACAGTGGTATGGGATTATCTTTTAGGAAGAAAAGTGCAAAAAATTATGTTCAATTTACAACAAGATATGAAGAAGACTTAATGATAAAAATAAGAGATATACACAATAAGACAGGTTTATCAATAAACGAAATTTTAAATAAATGTGTTAGATATGCGCTTGATAATACAACCATTGAAAAAGAGAAGTAGTTAGTTCTTCTCTTTTTCTTTTTATTGATATTCTATACTAATTTTTATTCCTTGACCTTTCGGAAGCATATTCTCCAGCTTATTTTTTTCATCAATATAATTACAAGCTCGAATCTTTTTGTACCATTTTCCATCTTTATAATAATAATGGTTATTTTTTAGCATTTCTTTGTAATTATATGTGTATCCAGATACGCAACAAAAAGCAATTATTCCAAATATTATTTTATTTGGACTTCGAGTTTGTATTATACAATTACTATCTTTTGCTTTTATTACTTGGATACTCCGCTCCAGAATATTCTTATCAATTTCATATTCCCACGATTGATGTAATGTATTGAATCTAAAGTTATGCTGCCTAAGATAATCTTTAAGCTGAAAAGAATTTAAAACCTCTAAAACGCAAGAACTTTCTACTTTGTTATTTTCAAAAATAATGTTAGTTGCTTTAGAAATTAACCGTATTTGTTTACAATCTTGTGAATTTATAAGCTCATCATAATCAATCATTTTTTCTTGAAATGCTATATATAATAATTTTTGATATATATTAAAAAAAGTTTTTGAATTGTCTGTTTCTCCTCTGATGCAGAAATCAATATGATGTGCAATCCCGATAATCAATGAATTTACAATTTCACATTCTTGCCTATAAAGATTATAAATTGTTATTGTGCGATCTTCGTATTTCTCATTTTTTTTAATGGTCTTTTTGGATAATTCTATTTTAAACCATTCAAAAGATTTTCGTGTTTCTTCGGGGATGTCTTCCTGAATTAGCATTCCAATCAAGCTAATCATTTTACCTCTTAAATATTGTACTACATTCATAATGTCACCTTGTCCTTTTCTATTTCATCAGTAGTTCTATTAGTTATTTTCAGTTGTGAACAAATATGATATAATTTGCAGTTTTTATATCCACAACATTCATACTGTGGATATGTACAAATATTTTTGTCCTTTCTCCTTGACATCTTATAACTATACATCCGATTACGGCGGCGAAAATAAGCTTTTAATTCTTCCTTATGCTCTTGGCGATATTTTAAATTTCTTTCAAGACAAGCTTCTTTGTTATCTTGATAATATTGTTTTGCTTTTTCATTCAGCAATTCACGATTATTGGCTCGATATTGGGCTTTTTTCTCTAATAACTTATCGTGATTATATTTATAATACATTTTATGATAATCTTCATCATTAACAATACAGTCTTCATATTCACAGTTAAAACAATCTAAATTACACATTACAGAAAAACATTTTTTAATTATACAGTTGTTTTTTTCTTTCTTTCTATTATTTTCATACCACCGTTTTTGTATCATTTTATTTTTTTCTTTATAATTTGAAAATAAGGTGTTGTACAATATATAATTCTGATTGTGTTGTTTTCTCTCTTCGGGTGTCTTCTTTATAGGATTATGATAACCTCTTTCATAACTTTTGAGGTAGTATATAGGGTATAAAGAACAATATTTTGAAAGCCGGCAATCAAATGCACCACAAAAAGAATATTGCGGATATTTACATACAAACTTTTTATTAACCATTTTTTATTCTTTCTCATCCTTATTGTATTGTTGAGTAACTATTGTTTTATTGGCGAGTACCATATTTTCAATATCAGTACCTTTCATAGCAAGCATAGACGGTGGAATATCATTTTTATCATCTTTTTTATTATTATCCTTGTTGTTTTGGCTAATTTCTTTTATCTCATCCTCAGTATAGATGTTGTATTTTTTGTCATCAACAAGGAACATTGTATAATACTGATACTTATTATTAAATGTAGTTTGGCTTTTTTCTATAAACATATATTCAGAACAGTATGGAAGTTTTACACACCATTTATCATCTGTAGAATTTTCATAATCAATCCTATTACCACCAAATTTAATATTATGAATAAATAATTCTGTCTTAATGAGCTGCTCTTCTTTTAAAGTGTCAAGTTTATTTAGTTGCCTTTGTAATTCAAGTACACTACTTTTCATTTGATGAAGTTCTAACCGTACATCTCTGGCATTATCAATTATAGCATAAGCTTCATTTATAGTATTTATGTTTAATTCATCCTGAATCTTAATAAATACTTTAGCTTCAACAGGAAGTTCATAACCCTTATCAATGCTTTTATAATAATCTGCATATTCTTTTATTTTATATAGTCTTATAAAATCCTGTGCTTTCTCGGCGCTTTTCAAAATATCTTTATTTTCATTTTTTATTTTTTGTATTTCGGTATTAGCTCCTTTGATTTCTCGCCTTAGCTGTTCAATATTGCTACTAAGTTCTTCATACGAATTTATATCCATACTTGCAATTGTGTCAAGTTCTGCTTTTAATTGATAAAAGCGTTTTATCTCTTCATATCTTGTTTTTTGATATAAACCATACTTACCGTTCTGTGCTGCCTTTGATGTAATCATAATAGCTATTCTTGATTCCTTAGCCTTCAATACTCGCATTTCATTAAAATTAGTTACATTAACATTTATTTCTGCAAGGTTCTTAATATCTTTTGGCTGTTCCTGTTCTCCAAAATATTCTTTTAGCTCTTCAATATCATAGCCTACACCGAGTTTATAAAATCGAGCATATTTTTTCATTCCTACAGCCTTTATAGCTGGATGCTTACCGTTAGTAACATCATAGCCTAATGCAATAAGTTCCTCATACAATTCATCAATAGTGCTGCATTTTATTTTTATTCTATCAATATCATTTTTTATAGTTTCTTTCCAAGACTGAGCTTTATATTCATAGTAATAGTCTTTATTCTTATGCAAACTTATAGTCTGAGCAGGAAGTACGAAACAACCATATTCTTTTGCCAGTCTATCACTTACTACTTTATAACCATATATTCCTTCATTTTTATTGGCAAGCCTATCTTCGAGCTTTCTTCCATTTACACTTACTGCATTGATTGCTATATGGTTATGAATATGTCTTCTGTCAATGTGAGTTGCTATAACACATTGAAATTCTCCATATAATTCTTCACACAGTCTTTTTCCTAACTCGTTGGCTTGTTCTGGAGTAATCGGATCGTCTGGATGAAATGATTGCACTAAATGATATGCTACTCGATTTCCTTTTGTTTTCCATTTTATATTATTATTTTTAAATTCTTTTGCAGCAAAATCAACGCTACAATTTAATGATGATGTCAGCAAGCCATTATCAGTTTTATCATCATTTAATATATAATCAATAAGAGTTGTTGCTGTATTATAATGTGGTTTGCGTTTTGTGTACGGCATCATACCACTTCCTTTCAATTCTTGTAATATTTGTCTTCAATTCTATTTTTTGCTATTTCTTCAATAACCTCATAGTCGAGTTTTTCTTCTGTTGAACCCTTTAAACTTTTCAGTTGACTATATACTGCAAATAAACTATTTTGCAGTAGTTCTTTTTCTTCTGCACTTAGTGTTGTTCCATATCGCAATATTCTCCTTACCTCTTTTGTATATTTCTTTATTTCTGAAATATATTTTTGGTAGCAAGAAATTAAATTTTCACTTCCTGTAAGATTCACTTTTATAAGGCTTTCATAGATTGCTGCATCTCTAATATAATCAGCAAGATATTTATACTGGTATTCCTCTGCTTTCGCTTCTAATAATAGTCTTTCTCCTTCCGACAGCCACAGAGGATATTTTTTTCTTTTATTTGCATCATCTAACTTTCGCATACTTATCCTTCTTTCTAACAAATAGCATATTATTTAATTTCGCCCTAAGAAATTATCATAATATCCTCCATTTTTTTTGTATATTTCTGTTAGCAGCATTTTGTAATCTTCTAACAATTGTAGATACTTATTTTTAAATTTGTTCTTTATCATCCATTCAATAGCAGCTTTATTTATTTTCAATTCGCCATTCTCGTATTTTCGTATATTTTCTCCTGTAGTTTTTTCATAATCCCTCAATCCATTCTCAATTGCACTAATCGACCTATTTATATATATTGACAATTCTTTTTTAGTCATATCATTTATCTTAAATTGAAATTTTGGATATTCAATATTATTTTTCTCAAATTGTTGTTGATACCAATATGTTCTATTTTTAAACCACATTAGATCTTTATCAATAAGTTTTGAATCATAATCAGAGAAATAAACTTCTCTTAACCAGATCACCCCTTCATACTGAATGTAGTAATATCTTTTCTTTATTTTTTCACTCTGCCAACGGCAAGAAGAATGTTTTTTATTCATAACTTGAACTGCATATCTTAAATCATTATGGCTAATTTCCGTTCCGTTTTTTGTCTTCATTTTTCTTTTTTGGAAGTCTTCAAGTATTTCTTTATAATTCATAAATATTAGTTTTCTTATATCTTCACTGCTCGGCACACCTATCACCAACCTATCAAAATATCGTCTGTGCGGCTCTGTAAGGCTTTTTTAAATATTTTTAATCTTATATGTCACCCACCCCCGACCGACCTCTTATTGATGATACACCAAAGGCTTTATCAAGCCTTTGGTAAAGAACAACTTTTGTTGTTCTCGAATAATGGGTACTTAATTTTGCTACCCATTATTCGCCAGCGTGGTGTCGTGACACCTCTATGCTGTTTAGGGAAACCCTAAAACCTTGCTCTACGAGGTACTTTTTTGTTATTTCTTTTGGCAATTTTGCCAAATAATACATCATAAAGAGTGAGTTCAATACCCACTCTTTATTTTTATAATTAGATGTCAATATCATAATCCATATCCATAAAAGAGGTTTGAACAAAATCCTCATTTATATCATAGCTGTTTATATTCTCATAGTCACGATTATTTTCAAAAGTAACTGCTTCCTTTGAGAATTCTTGAAACAATCCTATTTCTTTTATTTGTTCAATCATTTTGTCAAATTGCTCATTAAGTTTTTGTCGCTCTTCGCCTTCTGGATATGCAACTAAAACTTTTTTGTCATTATTTCTGTCTACAACTTCTTGCTTATAACAATCAGCGTGTCCACAAAGATAATCGTTTCTATCAGGTGATAGTTTATCCTTAATATAACATTGAAATGCTCTCGCAAACATTTCGATATTACTCGACCAATATCTTTTATCAGTTTTGCTATATGTATTATCAAAAGCTTTAGAATCACGATAAAAGTCCGTTTCAACTCTCAATTCTTTTGTACCTATAACAACATATCTTTCTGACAAATAATATTGTTGTTGGATAAGATTATTTTTCTCATTTGACAGCAATCCTTTACCATACATTTCTTTTCTAACTGCGGACATCTTTTCTATTATCTCATTTTTAGAATTTCCTTTTTTGTATGATAAGTATTCATCCCAAGATACTTCTTGTTTTGTGTATTCCTCAATAATATTATCTAATACTTTCTTTTGCTCATCATTACATTTGGAATATCCCATTACATATTTTACATAATTAACCACATCTTTTTTGTAACTGTCATACTCTTTTTGTAATATCTCTTTTGCATCTTCTTTAGACAATATTTTATATTTCATTGCGCTTACTATTGGTTCAATTATTTCGTTATTTGTTTCAGTAATAAAACCTTCTCTATTGTTTATTGCACTACAAAGATAATGGTCTAAGGCGTGCGCCCATTCGTGTCCTAATGAGCCAGCACCTTTCATTTTAGTAAGATTGATTACTTTGCGTTCTGGTTCATAATGTGCAGCAGCTTTTGAAGCTCCTCTTGCACCATACGCAATAGACAATCTACCTTTAAAAGTAATATCTTCATTAGATATATTAAGAGCTTTAGCTAAATCGGCAAAGGCTTCGTATGAATAATTTAGATTAGCTTGTCTATCATTTTCGTTAAGCCAATTACCAAATTCGCCGCCATAAAATCCAAAGACATTAAGCATATCATCACCTGTAATCTGATGAGAATTTCTATATTCATCCCCTACTCTTTGAATATGCCTTAACTGTATTGGTGTAAATTTTGTTTTTCTTTCTGATTTATTGTTTTCTGGTTCTTGCTTTTCTTTCTCTTGTTCTTGTTTTATAATGAATTGTTTTGCAGCATCTAAACTTTCACAATTTTTGACTGAAATAACCCTATGAGCTTGTACTGCAAAATATGTATTTGGTATCCAAGAATCTATATTTAATTCGTCAGGATTATTGGGATAAACATAAGATTTTCCATATCCTCGATTTATCTCTATAACATCTCTTCCATCATAGCTCTTAGTAAATGTAACATTATCATCATATTTAAAAAATTCAAATAATGAGAGTATTTTTTCTTCATCAGAATAAAGAAATTGTTTCTTTTCAATTTCCCTATCAATGCTTTGAAAATTTCTTACTTGTGCTGCTTTAAATAACTTGTTATTAAGGCAACGGTATGTGTTTTCTTTTGGAGTATAGTAGTATGAGTTTGAACCTTCAACATAATTATTTAACAATACATCTTTAAAATAATTATAAATTTCATCTTCTGTAGATATATTCATTGTTTTATCTCTTATATCAGACACAAACTCTATATATCCATTTTGATACTCTTGTGTTGGTAAATATGGTTTAGTTGGAATTGCATCTCTAATTGTTTTTATGAAATAAATGATTCGTCTTGAAATTCCTTTATCATACATTTCTTGATAATTCGGTTTGATCCAAACATTATCTTTCTTTATGTTATTGTTCCGTTCAGCTTCATTCATTAACTCTAAGTCAGAAAGAATTAAACCTCGAGTCTTCCATAAATCTTTTCTTGCTCCACCTATTTTGTTGCTGAAGTCTTGTATTTGTGCCATATTTTTCACCACCTAATTTATTTAATATTCATCACATATATCAGGCTCATCATTATTTATTTCATCAATAGAATTCCCCTGTTGTTTATCAGGTTCTTTCAAAAAATTTTCTATTTCTTTAAAGCCTATTGAATCACAATAATATGCCCTATTCTCGCCATTGTTTTCTAAAACAATAACATCACTAACGCTAAGTGAATGACCTCTAAAATCTTCTGGTAAGTCTATGTTGAATTTTTCAAATAAACTCTCACAAATTGTGTTTGCATTAAACGGTTCATATATAGAGTATTCACCATCATAGACTTTATCGTAATTATTCAAGTTTATTTGTGAGCTTATTGCAGAGGACAATCCCATAAATCGTATGTAGTGATTCTCTTCTGTATTTTTTAATTGATAAAGTGTATATTTTACTTTTTGAATAACAGGACTTGCAGTATAATTAACAAATGAAAAATCATCAGCACTTAATACAATTTCTTCATTTTTCCATTTGTCTTCTATTTTCTGTTCTGCATCAGCTTTTGATTCAGCTTCGATTTCAACTTCTCTTACAAGAGTTTCTTTTATCTCAACTTTATATTTCAACTAACTCACCACCTCTTAATAATCGCCAAATATGTCTGGTTCATCACGCTCTTCTTTTTCTTGTGTGTATTCATTTTCGCCGCTTAAATATTGCCTTTGCAATTCTTTATCATTCAATGCTTCTTGATATTTATTGACAATATCCTCAGCCAAATAATGATAATTTTTCTTATTTGATTCTTTGCTTTGTTCAATGTCGTTATAAGTAGCCTGTAGAGCAATGCTTTGTTGTAATGACATATCAGATGGTTTTATTCCTAAGTCAAGACAAATAAGTGAACGCATAAAGTCCTTGCCATATTCATCTTGCAAAAACTTTAATTGTTTATAAACATTGTTGAGCATCTCCACTTGTAAATTTTGGTCTATAAATTGTTCAACTGTTTTATTTAATATATTTTCATAGTGCTTAGCAGGAACAAAGGTAGGTTCTTTTGTTGTTGGATTGATGAATGAAAAAGTCATATCTTCGATTGCCTTGCACGCTTCCTTAATCTTCATTTTTTGGAAGTCTTCAAATTGTTTTTTCATATACTTTCACCTCTTAATATTCGATTTCTTCTTTTTCAACTTCGTCTGCTGCTTCTTCTACAGACAAATAATTGTCATAACCGCTCTCAATTGAGCCAGCAATAAATTTATCATATTGCCGTAATTGCCTTTCTTTTCCGTACATTTCCTTATATCTGTACTTGTTTAGGAATTCTTCAAAAGAAAGAAGCTGCATCCCCATCCCATTATTAAGGTCTGCAACAATATATTCATTATTTCTATACTTAGAAAATTCAGCTTCATCTTCTTTTTCAAAAATATCTTTACCAAATTTTCTAAGTGCTTCAATCAATTCAGCTTTTTTTCCAATTGCTAACTCATAATTTTTATCATAAAATATTTTTTGTTCTTTATCAAAAGTGAACAGTTCCTTATGCTTAATAAGAAATGTTACATAGTCATATTCTCTATCCATATTTTTCTCCTTACATTTCATATTCTGGTTCGTTATCAATTTCTTTTGATTCTTCGCTCTGCGAATTAACCATATTTACTTTTTCGATAAAGCCCTCTTCATCATATAAATAAACAAGGTCATCAAAAGATAAGCTGTAAAGTTCATTGTCAATAAGTTTAGAAAGACTGTCGTAGGCTCTTTCTGCAACCTGAACACCATCAAATAATTGAATAATCTTATATTTTTCAAGATTACAAAATACCTCGATTGTATGTTTACCATCTTCTGTTTCCGTGTATGCCAGTCCTATATGAGATAGGTCATTATAATAATTCTTTTCCTCGAATTCTTTTTTTATGTATGTGTCAATAAGTTTTAATGCCTTATCAACCAATGAATATTCACTAATAATTAGATTCAAGGAGCTTATCTTTTTATATGGAGTGTCAATATTAACATTATCTGCTACAATTACCCCTTTCCAAGTAGCGTGTGTATGATTTATACCATTAAAATATTTAATTCCAATGCCACCATACTCTTTCCACTCGATAAGATTTTTGGTATAGTCATCAAGCAAGTAATCTTGATTTGTAATTGGGGAATAATTTTCTTTTAAATATTCAGCTTTATTTCTTCCGTATGGCACAAATATTTGTTTTTCTGTTTTTAATTGTGGTAAATATTCTTTTAGCCACTCTACTTTTTCATTTTTAGCATATTGGCTTTCTGGTAATACACAGGATAACACATAAACATCATATCCTTTAGCAATAATGCTGTTCACTTCATCAACTACTTTTTGATTCGGCAGCAAGTTCCTATAATAACCTTTTTCAAGTAGTTGTTCTTCATATTGTACTTCATTCCACTTTGCAAGTGTGCCATCCATATCAACAAATAATCTCACATATATCACCTCTTTTTATTTATTCTTTTAATTCTACATAATTCCTTACGAAAGTATAATCAGAATAATTACTTGCATCTCTGATCCACATTTCGTCACAAGCTGGATTTTCAAAATCTCCTATATAACTTATAATAGGAATTCGGAGTTCTTGGTCTATTCCGCTTTTATCCTTATATGAATAAATTGCAAGAGTATAATCATCATTTACTCTAAGAGTGCCGCATTGACCTTCGTCATCTTCGATTTTTTCATTGCTGGTATTATCAAGAAATATGTTTTCAAATCTTTTAATCATAAATAATCACCCTCATTCCAATATATATTCCATCTGCATCTTTAAGTGGTACACACTCTCCTGCTTTTCCGCTTTTTCTTAAATAATCTGTAGCCACATCTGATACATTTGCCATTGTGTATCCATCTTCAAACAAGAAGTCCTTGCTTTTATATGATGAAGAACTGGATTTCTTTTTTTTTACCTTTTTGGAAGTTGTGACCGTCTGCTTTTTTGCAGTTGTTGTCACCTTCTTAGTTGTTTCTGGTTGAGTAGTAGTTGTTGTTGTTGCTTGTGTTGTCTGAACTGTTGTAGGTTCTGTAGTAGATACAGGAACAATATCACCATACGGATCTTCGATAACAGAACAAGGAACTTTGCAAGTTTGTTTGTTGCCGTATATGTCTTCAACAGTTGCCACAATTGTATAATTTCCAACTAAATTATTATTTACATCATCCGCATTGAGCTGCAACTCTTTTGTTTTAGATAAATCAGTAACTTTAAATAAATATACATATTTACTCATATCAAGAGGTTCGCCAACTAACATTTCAATTACTTCTGGTGGTTCAATAGTTGGGACAGTAGTATCTTTTACAACAACAGCAACATCTTTTTCGTCTTCATAGTTCTTTGTAATTCCGAATATCTTAATTGTTCCTTTGTGTATCAATTTAACTTGATACTCTCCAATTGCTGTATATTCTTTATTTTCCTCGTTTTTAACATTACTGCTTATTTGAGTATTTTCAGGTGTTATAAATGAATATTTCTTTAAATCAACTAAGTTATCTAAAGCTGGTTGATAATTCTCGCCATACTCTATTGCAACTTTTGAAGATTTTACATCCCAGTTAGCTTGTTGCAAACAATAACATATATACATTGAGCAGACTAATAGTGCTATAAAAAGAATTACAGCAATTATTATTTTTTTGTTTCTTTTTTTCTTTTGGTAAAAATGCAATAATTCAATATCTTTATTGCTCATTTTTTCACTCATTGTTCTCACTTCCTTTTATTTAATATCCATCACAAATATCAGGTTCAAAGTCTTCCTTGTCAAGTTCTGGTTCAGACTCCAGTCCTTCTGAAAGTTCCGTAAGCATTTGTTTGATATTTTTTGCATCTTCTACCAATTCCGTTATTGAAGGTACATTCGATCGGTTATTATCTATATCTTTAGCATTAAGCCACATTTTGATATGTTCCTCTTCATCAAACGAATTAGTGTATTCTGCAATAGCATTTATAGCATCTTCAACCGCATTACTGCATTGAATGTTAAAGCAAAAGTCTTCACCAGCTGGAGAATGTTTTGATATTTCCCAGTCAATATCTTCGTTAAATGAGCAATCACTTATTACCCAGCCTTTGCCTTCAATATACTTATGCAGTTCTTCTACAGATGTTATCTTAATAGCCTGCTTTTCGCTTTTTCTAAATATCTCATCTAAATCCTCATTCAACGCTTCATTAAATAGGTTGTCATAAGAATCAGATAATTCTTGCACCTTTTCCACTAACTCTGATGTGATTTCTTGATGTGTAAGCTCACTTCTTTCGGCTATCAAAAGTGCAACTTCAAATGACGAATATTGCAATTTAGAAGTTATTTCTTCTATATATTTCATAATATCTTGAACATCTTTTAGATTTGCCATAGTCTTAATCCTTTCCAAATAACATCAGTTATTTTCAAATAATTGGTTTGCTGTTGACTCTAACTTGTCATACTGCTTTTTTAAAGTATAATAAGGTTTAAGTTCTTCATCAATCTTATTTACTTCATCTTGCAGCATCTTTATTTGTTCAACTTTTTTGGTTTTAGATTGCTCTAATCTGTCAATCTCTCTTAATAACTTTTTTAGCACTTTTCTCACCTTCTTTCGTACGCAAAATAGCAAGCCTTTTAGCTCGCTATTTACTTTATATTAAATGCCTATAATACTATATTAACTATATAATATAATAAATCAATAATAATAATATATAATTTACAAATTGTTAATAATTATAATTATTAACAATAGAAAAGGACAAACAACTAATACAATTGTTTGCCCTCTGTGTCGCTTTATTTGCTGTTTTTAACTTGTCTTGATTAACTTCATTACTTATTTATTAAGTCTTGTCATATTGTCGCACAGACGATATTACGAGTATTTAAAAGTCTAAATATGCTTGTAATATGTATCTTTCGTCTTCCTTATGGTTTGTACAGGTTGATAATGTTAAAACTGGATTATCATTGTCAATGTTATCATCTAAAGATAATTGATTATTCTCAGTAATAATTTGATAATATTCCGACAAGTCTTCAACATTTGGATCATATACTCTATAATCATTTGCCTTTATTTTATAAAAAGCAAATACTTTATATGTTCTTGTAATTCCGTTAGGTAAATAAATGTATATTTCTCTGTGGTTATCAGCATATTCATTGTTGCTAAATTTTTTTAGTCCTGAAAACATTGCCCCATTCATAAGATTATGTCCATAAATAATAGTATTCATATTTTCAAATGAATTTTGTGTAGAACTGTCAACAAATAAGCAGCCACCAAAAGAATAATTCCCATATATGTTCTTTCTTAAATATTGACTATTGCTTTTTCCTTGAACTACAAGATAATTTATGTTTGTATCTGGAATCCTGATCCACGCAATAATATCTTTATTAACGCTTAGCAGTTTTTCCCAATCTACTGAAAAATCGTCTGTCGGCGATTCTGAGGTACTTTTTGTATATGTACTTATAATTTCATTATTTGTGTCATCAACCTCTTTATATTGCTGATAAGAGTTATGTATCATAATAATTTCATAAACTAAAGCACCTACCACAGCTACAAACATTATAATCCATACACTTTTTAATATTTTTTTCTTCACTTTATCACCCCCATACAAAATAATAAATTATTTGAAATTACCATATCTTCTTTAATTTTTATATTTTCTATTTTTTTTGCTTTTTAAAACGATACTTAATAAACCAACTAACGCAAATAGTAATATTGCCTTTTCAGTTGATCTGACAATGGACAAATTATCACCTGTATTGACAACTTCTATTTTCTTTTGTTCATCAGGAATACTTGTATTTGTGTTGGTCTGTTCCGTAGGAATAGAAATATCAGTGGAAGGTTCTTCGGGCGTAACAGGTAAAACAGGCTCTTGCTGTTGTTCAGGCAATCTTGGAAGGATAACCTTTTTAACATTGATAATTGTACCACATTTTTTGCAAAAGTCTGTTACAATATAAGAGCCTTCGGATGTAGTTGTAGGTTCAACATAATCTGATATTTTGCTGATAATAACTTTGTGATGTATAGCACCACAATAGATGCAGGTACATTTATCATCATAAGAACATTCTTCATTTCCCTCTGTTATTGTAGGAATACTAATTTTGTTTCCTTCTTTGTCTAATATAAATTCGTCACTTGCCTTATCAACTAATATTTGCTTTCCGTTTTCATCATTTTTATACCATTTTTCATTATCATTTTTACTATATCCATAATAATCAAGTTTAAGATTAGCTAAATCGTCCTCAGAAAGTCGATAGAGATCTTTTTCCGTTAAATATGAATAACATCCCTCATTCTTACAAGTACCGTATTTGTAGTGTGTATCGTCATAATTAGGTGCGTATGTATAAGTAAAGTTATGTTGATATTTTTTTCCTGATAATGATGGTAATTCCGTTGTTAATTCTGCATCACAATACTGTGGTTCACTTGGATTGTGATTTAATAAGAATTTATAAAATGCTTCAATTGGAAATTTGTCATCTGTACAATTAAGTAAAATACCTGAAATTGATTTTACGAGTGGATAATCCGTAACAAAATCTCTTCCTTTTTCTTTATAATATTCATTGTACCAATATACACATTCTTCAAAAGTAAGAGTGGTTAAATCTACTGGCGTATCATCTTTGAATTTACAATAATCAAAGATAAATGAATTTTGCCCCGAACCATTTATAAGAACATAATTTGGTTGAATACTATCTTTACATTGCCATTTTTTATACCCATCATTTAAACAAGTCGGTTCTTTGTATGAATACGAATAATTATGTTGATTATTAGCAATTTCTGTTGGAAGTTCATCAGAAGATACTGTTACATTCGGTTTATTGAATATGACACCAAAGTTTTCAGCATTATTATAAGCATCATTTCCATAAATACCGTGTATAATTTCTCCACAATATTCACATATCATCGAAACAATTACACCCTCATCACTATGTGTTACTTTTTTGTTATACAATCCTGATCCGCCATAAAATTGATAGTTAGTTACATTATCAACTAACTTTTCAGCCTTATAATAAACAAATTTATGCGAATTTTTATATGTAGTCAAATCTTTAAAAGCTTCTTTATATTGTTCAGAAGAAACTTCATCTGGAAGGTTTTTGCATATTTCGTTATACATTTCTTGATAATCGTTAGGATTCTCAAAAGTGATGTCAGATTTACATTTATAAATCGGTTTATTCGATATTGCAATTTCGCTTGTCATATCAAAATTATCACCAATAATTAAGTAATATGTACCTTTATTCAAATATATTGGCTCATAGTCATTAAATATACTTACATCATTGAATTTGATTTTTTCACTATTGTCGTAAATATACTGATTAAATGTATTGTCATCACCATAAATATTTCTTAATGATTTTAACATATCATAATCTGAATTTGTTTTTAACAAGAAATAATAGTCAATTTTATCTTGTGGAATAACCTTATCATCAAGAATTCTTAATTTTAATGGACTGTAATTAGCCGAGTTAAACAATCTTTCAGTTTTGTTATAAAAATAGACAGGTGTATTGCTTTTGTTGATTTTTATTTTAATACAATTATAACGGCTTTTGTTCATTTGATAGTTGCTATCATAAAATGAAATTTCATCTCCTGAAAAAGTATATTGTTTATCCAAATTATCAATATTATAGCTATTATATGCTTTTTCTTTGCCACACACAGTACATACGGCTTTATGGTCTTTTATAACACAATTGTGATAATCTTCACCATTACATTCTGTTGCGAATACGGTTACAGGAAGGCAGGTAAATATCATTACTATTGACAATATTGCAGATAATATTTTTTTACATTTATTCATTTTATACCCTTCTTTCTATGCTTTTTTACTTGATACCAAGTCACTTAACATTGCCATATCATCCATAACATCAATATTTTTTAATTCTTCATCTGTTAGTTCTTCGATTTCTGGTGAAGGAATTTCCTCGCAATTTTCAAAACCTAACTCTTTCATAATTCCAACAACACTATTGGTATCCTCTTCCTTGTTGCCGTTATGTGAATAATAATATTGCTTTTGTTTAGGATTCCAAGAATCATACATCAATGGATAATATGGATGCTTTTTTATATCGTAAAGTTTACTATAAAAAGCTCCGATGTTAGTAATAAATAATACGCAGTTACCAAAACCGAGATTTTTGAGTTCTTCGATTGTTGCAAGTTCACGCCCAACAACATCCCAGTTATGTGAGCTGCTCCCCTGCCGAGAGAATGTCCTTCCCGAACTCTTTTTGTACCAAGTCTTTTTGCCAAGTAAGGTCACAAAATATTCCAATGTTTCCTTTGAATTACTACCAAGAAGCATTGTTATATCACAACAGTCTAAGATTGTTTCCCAAGTTTTTTCATAATATTTTTTTAACTGCGATAATGATTGAAGAAATATCGCAATACCACAATTAAGTCCACGAACATAGGCAAGTTCTTCAACAAATAGCGGGATTTCACCAAGTTGTGCAAATTCGTCCATATACATATCAAACGGTGTTGCTAATACTCCTCCGCATCTTTCGGCATTATCATCTATAATCTGAAATATTTGAGTGTACATTATTGTAGCAATAAAATTAAATGTATTATCAGATGGTTTGGTTCTTATGAAATATGCAACTTTACCATTCTTGCTCTTTTTCGGTGTTCTACTATTAACAATTTTCAATTCCTCTTCATCAATAGGCATACCAATACGGTCAAGTTCCATATTATCTGTTGAAACAAGATCTTCGATTTCCTTGATATTGAAGCAGCCAAGTCTTGCTGTAGCTGTCATTACGATTGTACTCATCATTTTTTGTGAAGCTGATGCAACTTTAAAATGCTTCCATTGCTTTACTGCAATGTGTTCTGAACCGTATTCATCTTCAAATCTATTAAATAACATATCAAGCATTGATTCGCCTTTTTGATTAGGCACAGCCAATCTTAATAATCGCATAACCGTTTTGAAGTTTTGTTGTAATGGTTCATCCTTATATTCTTCAAGTATATAATAAAATATTGCTTGTAAAAACAAAATCTCCGCCTTTTCCCAGAATGGATCTCCTGTCTGATTTTGTATCTGCTCTGACTTTGTATTTGCCATTATTACATTTATAAGAATCATTACATCATCTTCTTTTAAATGTGACTCTTGTGCAGGGCTATCTCCTATTTTTTCAATATCATCATCTGATATTGTTTTATATACTTTACGAATATATAAAAACGGATTATAATGATTCGATTTTTCTTTGTGTTCAAGGTCAAGTACACGAATATCATAACCTTTTTGTTTTAAAGCATATCCGCAATCACGCAGCAGTTCTCCTTTAGGGTCTGTTGCAATAAATGAACCTGTAGCATTTAATATATTAGGCTCAAGGAAAAATTTAGACTTACCTGTTCCCGGTCTTCCTGTTATGCAGATATGTCTATTCAAATGACTTACCTTCATATTCTTGCTTATTTGTTCTGTTGAAGTAAGAATAATATTATCTTCGATATTTTTTTCCTTTTTATTTTTTAGAGTAGACGGTGACTGCCATTCAGCAGAACCGTATGTATTTTCTTGAATATTTTTCTTGTATGAAGTTCTATATGTTTCATATACCATCAATGCAAAAAGTGCAGCTACACCCGATATGCCTAAGTTTTTTTGAGTCAATGATAACGGTGTATTTATCTTATATATCGTGTCTAAAACATTATTGATTACTTCAAGTTCAAACCGTCCACCATTTAACTCTACTTGTGTCATTATTCTAATTGCTATATAAAATACAATAGCAAAAATAATTATAGGTATTAAAATCGAGCTTTTCTTTTCTCTCTTTATTTGCATCTACTCACATCCCTTCCCTAATCTGCATCAATATCCATTTCCATATCTTTGTCCTCGATTGTATCAGATACATCAGTAGAATCGTTTTTGTTATCAACTAGCTTTTCTTCGCTATTTTCTTTTGTTTCAGGAAGAAGTATTCTTTTTTCTTGTTCATTAGAATAAATAAAATACTTTGACTCTTCATCAGCACTCTTTTCAGTAACAATTACACCTAAACGCCTATCATTTTTGTCCGTACCTAATTCAATCTGACAATTATTATCAAAATAATCTTTTGCTTCACTATCATTATCGAATTTATATACTTCATTTAGGTTATCTTTTATCTCTTTTGATAAAGAATCATATTCGATTTTAGCTGGAACTTTCTCAATGTTATTAGCTTGAACAGTTTTGCTAATCTCCTCGCCGCTTTGAGATTTTTCTTCCTGTTCAATTTCATTGATTTTATTTTCAAGCTCATCCAATTCTTTCTCACGGCGAATTTCGTCTAACTTTTCTTGGACTGGATTTCTTTTTTTTTGATAAGCCAACACCTCTTTTGCTTCGTCTAATGTCATTCTTGCTACAAAGTTCTTTTCATTGTTTCCATTAAGATTTATAACAAAATCTTTGCCTTTGAACATAGAAATATAATGTTCCATTGATGAACGAGGTAATATAATATCTTTTGTTTCTTTTTCCTCTTTTCTGGTAACATTATATATTTTGGTTTTGTTATCTCTCTTTCCATAAGATTGCAGCACACCTTTATCAAGATGCCCTGCTTTTTGGTACTGTTCAAGGTCTTCTGAATGAATATAAACTCTTACCGTATCTGTCTTACCGTCAATGCTTTTATTTAATTCAACACCATAAGGAATAATATTATTATCTAAGTCTTTATATATATTTGTGTATTCTTCCATTGTTACCGTATGAATCAAATAATCATCTTTAAAGTTGGATATATCGGTATTTCCTTCATTCACAAACTCTTTTGCCCACTCGCCTAATTCTTCTGTGTTTAGGTCTAATCCTTTTTCAATAGCTTTTTCAACAGCTTCCTTAGCTTCTGGGTGTTCATTGTAAAACTCTTCTTTAGTAATACCGATTCTCTTGCTTTTAATGTCAGCAATTCTATCAGCCATATAGCCTACTTGTCGCTTATTAAAAATAAGGTTATATCTTGCACCTTCGTGTCTGTTGATTGCTTTGTCATACACTTCATTCCATTTACTAATTTTTCTATTAGTAAATCCATTTAATATGTTATATTTTGACTGAAACTTAGTATATGATTGTATTTTCCTGTTAGCCTTTGTAATACTTTTCATCTTACTAACAGATTTTTTATTGCCTAATTCATCATCAACAATATAGTTGCCATTTTCGTCCTTCTGATAACCTTTTTTGAATTCTGATGCAATAACGGCAACATCATCTTTTTGGCATTTTGCCATTGTTTCAACCATTTCTTCATAAGATAGGTTCGTTATTTTTTCAAGCTCCTTAGTCGGTCCATCATTCTGAACAGCTCTTATTCCTTCAAGGTGATTCTTGTAAAAGGAATTAAGTGCTGCTTTAACTCTTGGTGGAACAAACCTCATTATTATTCTCAATAACGCTTCAAGTGTATGCTGTAAATTCCTTGAATAAGAATCGAAGTCTTGTTTTATTTGTACCTCTGCCATATTTAAGCACTCCTTTCTTCATTAGTCAGCTCTGTTGTTTGTTTATTATAATACATTCCTCTATAAGTTTTCAGGAACTCGTTTCTTTCAAGCCTTTTAGCAAATTCTCTTGTCTGAAAATCTCCAGCAATGCTAAGTTTATATAAACTAATTGAATTTTTATGATTTACATTGTATTCAATAGTATCCTCACCAAATTTAAAGTGACCATTTTCCAAAAATATCGCTTGTTGCTTGTCATTTGGTGTTAAAATATATATTCCTTTGCCTGTTTTTAAAAACTCATTCTTTACCAAAGGAATATTTATTGAAATACTTTGCGGTTGTTTAGTATTTTTTTCAATAACAGTTGTCTTTTCCACCTGTTTGTTTTTTTCTTGTTTGATATTAGGTGGCTCAATAAAATTTTCTTTTGTTAGAGTGATTTTCTCTGCACCATTATAATTATTAAAGACAACTAACGATTTAAAATAATATACTGGTTTGCCATAGTTCTTACTTTCTATATCTTTAACTTTTGTAAGAGCAATATATTCTGGACTGATTTTCTTTTTTTCCTCAGTAGTAATACTATCGGAAAAGCAGTCATTATATGGAACAAGAGCCATATATCCTAAATTAAATTGTTCCATTTTCCATCTTTCTCTGAGAACGCTGGACATAGGCTTAGCCACTCTATCATAATCATCCTTTTCGTTTGCAATAAAGAGTTTAGTATATAACTCTGGATAATCCTCAAACTCTTTTCTTGCTTCTTTTTCTGGGAATGATTGCTCGTATTGTTTCAGCACTTGCTCTTTTTGTGATTCTGTTAGATACACTCTAATTGGCGTTTTCAGCTCATCATAAGTCCATACATTATTGAGCATTTCTTTAAATTTATTTAATAAGCTATTTTCCTCTTGAATCAAGTTTTTTTTATATGATTCTAAGTTTATAACATATTCGTTTATAAATGCTCCAAGATCTAAATTTCTTCCATCCTCACTACAATATTTTTCATTGTTCATCCCTTCTAATATATCTGCATCAGCTAAATTGCCTTTTTGAATGAATTTTACAAGCTCATTATTATTGTTAGCCATAGCAATATTAAGTATTTCTTTTTTTATCAACCGTGCAAATCTCATCCTCATTGCTTTTTCGATTCGATCATCCGTAATTTCAATCTTGACTTCCTGCGGATGAATAATACTCTCGTAATCCTCTCTTGCAATAGATGAATTAGTAAGCACATATTCTTTATATTTCAGTTCATCCAACGAACTTTTTATAAGTCCATCTCGTTTAATGCGTTTGTAATTATTAGCAACATTCTCAACGCTTAAATCCTTACCATCAAAATAATGGTATTTCATTAGGAATTCAAACCCTGTAATTTTAGTTGCAAATATATCTTCTTTTGTTTTACCGTTTTCGTTAAAATCTCCAAAGTCTTTTAATTTTGTTCCGAGCTTTCCAGTGTCATAAACACTTACATTTATCCCTTCTTCTAAAAGCTGCGGAACTATTTTCACCATAGCATTCTTACCAGCTTTATCAATGCTGGGATTATCAAGGCATATAACAACATCACAGTTGAGTTTTTTTATAAGTTCAATATGCTGTTCTGATAATGCAACACCCATTAAAGCTGTAACATTCTTCATTCCCATTTCATAGGCAGATATAACATCAAAATATCCCTCTACAATTACCAGCTCATTATTTTTTGCAAAAGTTTTTGCTTGATGATAATTGAAAAGTATTTTGCTTTTATGGAATATCTCATTTTCGCTTGTATTCAGGTATTTTGGCTTTCTATCATCCAGAACTCTTCCGCCGAAGCCAACTACTCTTCCATATTCGTCACATATTGGTACAAGTACACGATTTCTAAAAGTATTTTTTACCTCACCTGTATTCGTATCAATTTTCAATAATCCATCATCAATGAGCTGCTCTGTAGAATATCTTTTCTCATTGGTTAGGTGGCGAATCATTCGATTGTTATATTCAACACCTATATTAAAGTTTCTGATTGTTGCTTCTGACAAATTCCTTGATTTTAAATATTCCCTACTCTGTGCTGCAAATGTATCATTTGATAGTAAAGAAGTTTTCGCTGCATTTGCTGCATCTTGCATTATATTTTTCAGTCTTGTACTTCTTGCCTCTTCTCTACTTATCTTTTTTTCACCCAGACTAAAGTATTCTCTGAATGATAATACTTCGATATTCAACCCCTGAATATCTATCGCCTTTTGGATTCTATCATAAAGACCTAATGTTCTACCATTGTTTTTAGCTTCGTAATCTTTAATGAAATTGATTGTGTACCAAGTTTGATTATCAACAAAGCAATGCACATACTTATCATTTCTTTCGGCAGACATAGACGGTTTTGAATCCTGATGAAAAGGACACAAACATTGTCTGCTATTATTAAATGATATTCCATAATAATTAAGTACCTGAGTAATAGAAGACTGTTGATCCACTTCTTGTGCTTTACTTCTTAGGTAGTCTGCATATTCTCTTTTTTTATGCTCATATTCCATTTGTCTTGTTTCTTGACTTGCCATAACATCAACCCTTTCATAAATATAAAAAAAGAAGCCACTTAATGTTTATTTTGGCTTCATTTACTTTTTTTCTAAATACTATATTAACTAATTACCATAACAATGTCAAGTAAAAAAAAGACAAGCATATTTCAGCTTGTCATAGTTTTCATATTTTTGGCAAAATTGCCAACTGTTAATTTATATCTTCTTTAGTAACTTCATCATTTGTTAGATTCCGTGACAATACATCATTTATTTCATCTTTTGACATCTCAGAAATATTCTTACTGTCTTCTGGAGTATCTAACAATCTTACAACATTTTCAAAATTATCTTGATTGTTAAGGCGTTCATATATGTAATATAAATCGCTAATATCCTTTATATAACTTAATTTTGGTAATAATTCCTGTATTCTTTTGTTTTCAATTTCTATTTCTTCATTTTGTATTTGAATTTGAATAAAATCCTTATATTTTTCCTCTAACAAAGAAAAATCACAACACCTATTTGCAACTTTTGTTGGTAGTTCCTGATTTATTCTTTTATTATATAGTGTTTGTGCTTTTTCCCTTAATGCTTGACCGTATCTATTAAGCCACCTTAATTGATCTTTCAATAATTCTTTATATTGTTTTTCTGTAGTAGTCAGACTTATTGCATTAGTATCTACATAAGTATATTCTTTTTCAGGAATCGGAATCATATTATTAAAATTTATTGCCCCTAATTTACCACCATCTATTTTATAAAAGTCAATATTATTTTTCATTTTTAAATGTTTTTGTTTTGGAGAAGACAATGGTGCAAAATATTTTATGTCTTCTATTTCAAACAATACTCCAACAAAAGGTCTTAGTTCTTTTTCATTTGCATTATAACTAACTCTATAATCATACTGTCTTAAATAATCGCAATATCTACTATTTACTGTTACTAAATTATATGTATGTGGCATATCAATTACTCCTTCTATAAAATAATAAAGAGGACAATCTATCAAATAGAAAGTCCTCATCTTTTTCGACTCCCTCTTAATGGTGGGGAACACCGCTTTTTCGACTCCCTCTTAATGGTGGGGAACACCGCTTTTTCGACTCCCTCTTAATGGTGGGGAACACCGCTTTTTCAGGTAGCATTAACCACCTCTTATTAGTATATTCATTGTAGCATAAAATATTTATTTTTTCAAGTATTTTAAAAAATATTTTTGTATTATAAACTTTACTTTGTCACTACTGATTTAACTTTAGACCAAGAAGAATATACTTTTTTATTATTTGTAATTTTATATGTACGGATTCTTACATAATATTTTTTCTTTGATTTTAGTTTTTTTATTGTTGCTGTAGTTGTTTTTTGTTTTTTCACAACAACAGTTTTGGCATTTTTCTTAAGCTTCTTATCTGTTGCTACCTGAATCTGATAGCCCTTTATACCACTTACCTTTTTCCAATTTACAACAATAGCTTTTTTGCTCTTTTTCAGCTTTTTTATTGAAGTATTTTTCGGTTTAGTATTAGCAACTTTTTTATAAGAAGTTTTCTCTATGCTTTCATAAGTTCTTTGCTCTTTTGTAATAGAAGGCTTAGTGGTTGCTGCTGTAGTAATATTGTTTTTTGAAGAAGTTTGTGGTTCTTCCAACTTTTTTGTGTAATCGGTTATATACGAATAATGACAATTATTACATTCATATATTGTATAGCCCTCGTTTACAGATGTTGCAGGAATTACAGTTTTATTAAAATAATGCTCTGTTTTATCAACATTTTCATTTCTTGTTGCTCCGCAGCTCATACAAGTGTATGTTTTTATTCCTGTAGTCGTACAAGTCGGTGCAGTTGTTATTTTCCCTGCATCCCAAGTATGTGTATGAACTGTTGTTTCAGATGCACTTGTATTTGATGTATCAGTTAAGGATACTTTGGTACTTTCATCATCTTTTTTGGATGTTGTTTCCGTACTGTTACTCTCTATTGTTGTAGTAACCCTTTGAGGAAAAACATAATCACAATATCTACAAACATAGTCTGAGCCATTATTTATTTTAATACACTCCTGATTCATAGTTTTATATCCACATCTCGAGCAATGCTGATAGTGTGTACCATCACCATTCGATATATATTCGTAAATATGACCGATAGCATATTCTGTAATATATTGATATGAATATCCACAATATTTACAAGTGTATTTTGTATAGCCATCTTCTGTACAAGTTGCCTGATTCGTTTCACAATCATAATCGTGTTCGATTTTATCAACATTTTCATTTTTTGTTGCTCCGCAGCTCATACAAGTGTATGTTTTTATTCCTGTAGTTGTACAAGTCGGTGCAGTTGTTATTTTCCCTGCATCCCAAATATGTGTATGTATTGTTGTATCATTTTCTGAGATTTCAATATTTTCATAATTGGTTTTACAATACGCACACACATAATATTCTCCATTGTACTGTAATGAACAATTTTCTGTATATTTAATTCCACAATTATTAGTGCATATTACTGTATGTGTTTTATCACCATTAGATGTGTAAGAATATTTATGCCCTATTGCTGATTGATAGTCACTTTTGTATGTATCATTACAACGAGAGCATACATATTTTGTATAGCCACTTTGAGTACAAGTAGGTTTTATAACTATTTTATTGTAGTTATGTCCAAGAGCTGGTATAGTTGATGTCTTTGTTGCTTTGCAACTCCTACAAGTATAAGTTTTTACGCCTGTAGATGTGCAAGTCGCTTGTTTAGTAATTTTTCCTGAATTCCAATTGTGTGTATGGATAGTTGTCGTTGTGATGTCCCTATATTTAAAATTTCCTGTCCACTTTCCACAATAACTACAAGACCAACATTCATATCCATAAGGACAATTTTTGTAATATTCTTCATTACTTATTTCATCATTAACCCATTTGTTGTTCCATTCTTCGCAATAATTTTCATAATAAGTTTTAAATTCATTTTTGCTTGCAACCCATATCCCAGCATCTCCACAACTTGTACTATGATTATTATTATTTGTACAATATTTTTGAGTTGTAGTAGTAGCCGCACTAATAGGTGTTACTGATGTTGCTGTAATAAATATACTTACTATTATAGATAATATTATTTGATATATTTTCCTCATAAATATCACCTCTTAAAATCAAAACAAGGAAGAGCTTTATTAACCCTTCCTTGTTTCCTGTTTAGGGCTAATTACCCTTTATATTTCTTTTTAATGATAATCATTATCGCAATAAATACTACTGCAATAGCAGCCATTGTTAAGTACATAAGTACAGATTTTGAGTCACCAGTGAACACAGATGGAAGTAACGAGTTTTGATATACAATAGAATAGACTTCATTTTCTTCTGTAAGCTCTTTTCCATTTGCAAAAACACCTTTATCATTTATTTCGATTTTAACAACCTCATTAGATAACATATATCCCTTTGGTGCTTTTGTTTCCTTAATGTAATAAGTACCGTATCTTAAATCGCTGAATAAAGCAGTACCATCATCTGTATTGGCGTTTACAGTTATGATTTCGTTCTTGCACTCTGGATCAGAATATAAAGTAAATTCAAACTTCCTACTAATGATATTTTCACCAGTTACGCTATCAACTTTATTAACTAATACAGATGATAAAATAGGTGAATCATTCATTACAACTTTTTGAATAGCTTTATCACTTGTAACAACAAAAACAATTGAGTTTGCTATTTCATAACCATATGGTGCAGTCTTTTCTGTGAGAGTATATTTATGACCTTCTACAAGTCCGTTTGCGTAATGAGCCGTATCTGTTGATGTCCAACTATCAATTACATTACCGCTTTCGTCAGTAATAGTAAGCTCTGCTCCTGCAAGTTCTTGACCTGATGTTACATCTGTCTTGCTTATTAAAACTTGTTTATCAATCATTGTAACCTGTTGTGTTACTTTGTCTGTACTTACAACAAATTCAACACTTGTTGCTACTGCATAACCTAACGGTGCAGTTTTTTCAGTAAGAGTATATTTATGACCTTCTATAAGTCCATTTGCATAATGAGCCGTATCTGTTGATGTCCAACTATCAATTACATTACCGCTTTCGTCAGTAATAGTAAGCTCTGCTCCAACTACTTCCTTTTCTCCAGTAATGTCAGTCTTGCTTATCTGAACTTGCTTATCAACCATTGTTACATTGATAACTACGCCATCATCTGAAATGTAAATATGATGTTGTGTAGCATCTACTGCATATCCTGCTGGCGCTGCAATTTCTTTTACAACCCATTCACCGTAAGGTATATTGTTGAATGAAAATGCTCCATCCTTGTCAGTTTTTGTTGTAACAATAGCAGTTTTTTCAGTAAATTCTGTAGTATCTATTTTAAAAATACCAATAGTTGCACCTTCGAGCTTATCATTGTCTTTATTTGTCTTAACACCTTCAACTTTGCCTCGTTTTAGTGTATTTTCGATTTTTTCATTACCATTAACATCTATTGCAATGACTTTTGTGTTCTGTCCTGCGTAATCGGTGTTAAATTGATAATGCTTATTTGATAAAATATAATGTTCATCAGTTGCAATTTCTTTAGCATACCACTTATAACCAATTGGCAAATCACAATCAAATGTAAGTTTACCATTTTCATCACAATTAGCAAATGTGACTAAAGAATCTTTTGGAATACTTGTTCCATCAGCAGCCTTTACACCCTCATCTGCAAAAATACCAAATTGTACAGATGTAATTTCTTTATTATTACCAATTCCATATGTTTCATCTTGTTCCATTGCTTTATTCAATGATACTGAAACCTTCTGGCGTTCGTTATAAACTGAAAGAGCTGTACTTGTTACCTTAATATTCTGTCCTGCATAAGTAAGTTCAACATTGTGCTTATCCTTATTAAGGACGAATTTAAGAGGAGCTGTTTTTTCAACAATAGTATATTTGCCAAGATATAATTCTTTCGATTTTGCTATACCTTTATCGCCTGTAGTTATTGTATCCACAAGCTCGCCATTTTCTGCTCTAACTGTACCATCTGGTGTTGTGATGTCTTCGGCAGCATAAATTTCATATACAGCATCTTTTAAATTGCCATTTTCATAAATAGGCATATAAGTATTAAAGTTTAACTTTTCATTTGTTGATGAATTAACAGATGAGAATACTTCGCCTGTTTTGGTAATTTCGATTATACCTTTTTGTGCTATATCCTTAGCCTTAACTTTAACAACTGTTACACCTGTATCCGTTGAAGAGCTTTCCTGATTTATGCTAAATGCTATAGGAGTGCTATCAAGTACATATCCATAAGGTGCTTGTACCTCTACAAGTTTATAATCACCATATTCTAACTTTTCTGGAGTAATTAAATATCCTTCTGAATTAGTATAAAATGTATGAATAGTAGTAACTTGTGGATATGTATATTTCATTGAAATTCTATGACCGTCTGCATCATAAATTTCAAAAGCTGCACCAGCGTATGGAATCTGTTTGTTTGTTTCCTTGTCGAGTTTTACAACTTTTAAATAAGAACTGAAATTAGCATTGTTGATTAAGAATTTATAAGTAACATTATCTGATTGAATAAAAACATCAAAATCAGTAATTTTCTCTCTACCATCCCAGCCCTTAGTCTGATGCACCGTATAAACACCATACGGCAAGAGTTTTGAAGATGCAAAACCATCTTCATCACAAATAATTGTATCTCTTTCGTCTGGATCAGCATTTACAAAAGAACCTGATGATTTTAAGTAAAGTTGAAATTCTGCTCCCTTTTCTGGTGTTTCGATTTTCGTACTACCATCATCTGTGTGCTTAATGATAGAAACTTTACCCTTTTTTACTTGTTCCTTTACAGTGTTTGAAGTCCAGTTATATTCGACTGTATAAAGCTGTGGATCTGCTCCTACTTGATAAACTGTTTCATCAAGTAGATAGCCTTCTGATGGTTGGATTTCTTTAAGATTCCAATTTGTGTCACAAACAAAATAGTCAGTAGTAAATGTGCCATCATTTTGTGTTGTATATTGAGCTACAAGTGTATCACCGTGATATAAGCCATAAATTGCTCCACCAAGTTTTGCATCACCCTGAGGATGTGTTTTCTCAATATCTTGTTTATTTACACTTACTCTAAATTTCTTTAAAACATTTGAAAATGTTACTGTTGCTGTTTTGTTTCCACCTTCAACTGTTACTGTTTGCGAATTTTGTGGTACATATTTATTTATGCTCTCTTCCGTTACAGTATATGTACCGGGATTGATGCCTTCAATTTTCCATTCCCCATTACTGTCTGTTGCAATTGTTCTATTAAAACCATTTGCTCCCGTAACAGTAAAATTGATTCCACCTACTTGACCATCTTCTGATGTTTTCTTTAGTTGAAGATTCCCGATAAGTTGAATATTGCCATCAAGTGCCATTGATACTGGGTCATAGTAGTTGGAATAGATGAGCTTTTGGTAATTTGCTGAACCGTATGGATAATATAAAATTGCATCTTCATCATCACCAGTTCCATTTTTATAGTAATTATTTACTGGTAATTTAAAGGATGTATTTGTACAAGTTTTATCAACAGAAATTGTTAGTTCATTTTTATTTTTTGAATGAACAATATGAACTTTTCCATTGCAAGTAGAATAATCAAAAGCTGGATACTCATTTAGCACTTTGTTTGTATCAGATAATACTTTACTTTCTCCTGCCTTTATAGTTCCAACATTACTTCCATCAAACGAAGGCTTAACATTTAATGCATTCATTTTTTCTTCTGCTTTTTTGCACCAAGCCTTATATCCAGTATCAGAAAAAGTCCAAGATGTTGAGCTTCCCATTATTTCCCATACTTTTTTTTGGCAATATGCCATATCCAAGTCATTTATACTATTACCGTGTTCTGACATATAACCAGCATATACCCATTTAGCAGCTGTTTGAGCCTTTTCAGACATCATCTTTCTTGTTCCATAGGCATACGAACTTGAAGGAGATGTTGTACCATGTTCAATACAGAATAAAGGAAAAGTATTACCATCTGCATTTTTTCCTTTGTGTATCTCGTGTCCATACGCTGTCCATTTTGATACAGTAATTTCTTTTGAATTCTCTTTTGTTATTTCCGCCGCATTAGTAATAATCGGCATACTACATATTATCATTATAAATGATAACAAAATAGTAAAAACTTTTTTGATTTTGATTTTTGTCGAATTAAGCATTTTTAATTTCCTTTCTATGTTTATTTTTTATTTAGTTGTATTTTTCTCCCTTCTACATACAAAAAAAGAAGCAGGTTTTTTCCTAACTTCTTTTCTGTTTTCTTCAAATACTATATTAACTATTTCAAACAATTATGTCAAGTATTTTTTATCTGTACTTATAATTTCCTGTCCATTTACCACAATAACTACAAGACCAACATTCATATCCATAAGGACAATTTTTGTAATATTCTTCATTACTTATTTCATCATTAACCCATTTGTTGTTCCATTCTTCGCAATAATTTTCATAATAAGTTTTAAATTCATTTTTGCTTGCAACCCATATCCCAGCATCTCCACAACTTGTACTATGATTATTATTGTTCGTACAATGCTCACAATTCTTAGTAGTTACATTTTTCTTTTTAGACCAACTTGAATAGTATGTTTTCTTATTAACTATTTTATATGTTCTTATCCGAACATAATATTTTTTTGAAGGTTTTAATCCTGTTATTTTTTTCGATACAGTTTTGGCTTTTTTTATCTTGATTGTTTTATTTCCCTTTTTAAATTTACTGTTAGTAGAATACTGAATTTGGTATCCTGCAATATTTGTTTTTTTCTTCCATTTAATCATAAACGCTTCACTTTTTGTTTTTACTGATGTAATTGTTGTTGACGGAATATTTGTAGCAAAAACTGTAGTTGTAAATGCCAGCGATATAACTAACAGTAATACTACTATTACTATCGAAAAGATTTTTTTCATTGGTTTTCTCCTATTCTTATTATCTATATTTAAAATTTCCTGTCCACTTTCCACAATAACTACAAGACCAACATTCATATCCATAAGGACAATTTTTGTAATATTCTTCATTACTTATTTCATCATTAACCCATTTGTTGTTCCATTCTTCGCAATAATTTTCATAATAAGTTTTAAATTCATTTTTGCTTGCAACCCATATCCCAGCATCTCCACAACTTGTACTATGATTATTATTGTTTGTACAATGAGTTTCTTTATTATTTTCGGCTGATGAATTGCTATTAGATGAAGCAGATGCTGTATTGGACTTTGATTGTGCTACATTAGTTGAATAACTTGAAGAGTTCTTATTTGTGCTGTTTTTTTGTGTTTGTTGCTGTTCAGCTTTTTCTTTCACAGTAACATCACAAGTCTTTTCAACATCATTAGCTTTTGCTTTTATGGTAGCCTTACCAGCCTTTATAGCTGTGATTTTACCATTATCGACCTTTACAACACTTTCATCACTTGAAGACCATTCGATTTCCTTATCCTTTCCATCAACCTTAGCTTCGATTGTATATTCATCACCAATATTAAGCGATAAGACAGATACATTAAAATCAATTGTAGGTTCAGTTATAACAACCTTTACTTCCATATATGATACATTACCATTTGCATCCTTAGCAAAAACATTAGCTGTATATTCGCCTGCTTTTGAATAATCTACATCTTTATCATCAAATGTTATCTCCACATTTGATAAATCTGATGCTTGATATTTATTTGTTATATCCTCTTTGCAATCTTTTATAAAACTTACCTCTTTTGGATTTACCCCATTATCATTAGAAAATACTGGAGCTGTTGTATCTGAAATTGTAAATGGAATATTCTTAGTATCCTTTACAGAAAACAATTTTAATCCAAACAATTTATATTCACTTGTATGTGTAATTTTAATATTAGACTTTCCAACAGAATAATATGCTGCATCACCGTCTTTATTTGCTTCAATGTCAATCTGTGTATTTTCAGAAGTAACATCAGGATACTTACCTGTATCTACAAGCTCAGATAATGATGGTTCGTAGATTTCGCCATACTCTATTGTAACTTGCTTTTCTCTCACATCCCATTGGTTAATATTTTTCTCATATACATACCAAAATGAAATAAGAACGGTAAGTAATATAATTATCATTCCAATTATGATAACAATTTTCTTTTTATTAAATTTTTTTGCATTTTTTTGCATAACATCAGCATTCTGCTTTTGGCTTGTTTCAATCTTTTTCATTTTCTATTTCTCCCTTTTTACTATATACATCTATTCTATTTCCTAAAAGATATATTTCACTGTTTTGTGCATCATAATATTTTATCTGATTATTTTTAGTGTTTTTTATTATAATGTGAGTAGATGAATACATATCAATAAAAATCAGAAATTCACCTACAATCAATATTCTTCGTCTTTTGGTTGTTTCGCTTAATTTAGATTTATTAAGAGCCTTTATAAACATATTGTACATTTGTCCGTTTTGTATATGTTTATGCTTCAAATAGAAATTGATAAAGCACATACAGTCAACTCTATAATCCTTTGCCGACCGTTTTTTCACCTCTTTGTTTTCTAAAAAGTCATCTAACTTATTTATCAATTCATTTCTGGTATATGTCATATCTATACTCCTACTTATATTTTAATTTATTGCAAGCGATATAGCATTTTTGATAAAAGAAACAATTGCAACTATAATAACTATTGGCATAATTAAAGGGCTGAATATTACGCTTATTATTATTTTTATTGCAAATTGCACTAAACCCAAACCTATAAAATAACTTAGAACACAATAGCTTACCAATGTACTTGTGATCCAATATGCTCTAAAAAATACAGATGCAACATTCCAAAAGTTTTCCGTTAAGAAAATATTGTTTATTTGTAACTCATTTTTTATAAAGTCTATTGTTGATACAGCTACGCTGTTTGGAATCCTTAACAATCCAATAATAAAATTATTCGAGTTAGTTCCATCCATTGCCTTAATGAAAACTACGCTTAATATTCCAAACACTATTAACATCAAAAATAAACATATTGATTTTGTCATTTTATTTAATATTGCATCTGTGAATTTATCACTAACTGCTCTTTCCGATTTCACGCTCATTTTAACACCTACTTATCCAATTTTAAATCTATTTCATCTAAAATGTCTTTAGTTGTTTCAAGCTCTTTGGTGTCCAAACTTTTAGATATTGTTTCCAGCTCTTTTCCGATACTTTTCTCTTCAACATTTTTCAAAACAGAATTGTCGAACTCGTTTGTTTCTATTTGAGTAGCATATTTGAGTGATAATTGCTTTCCTATATAAGAAATATCAATTTCTCTAACACACTCTCCAAACCATCTATTAGCTACAGAAAAGTTTCTTACAATTCTCGCTGTTTCAGCTCGAGATATAAGACTCTTACTTATATAACAAGAACCTTGCCTATGTGTAAAATCATTTTTTTCCATAAACCGTCGAATTTTGCTATACGCCGTTGGTGCTGCTTTATGAGTAAGAATTTCATATTTATTAGTATCTAAATCAAAGTTAATCATTATCCGCTTTTTAGGCATTTTTAATCACCGCATTATAATAAGCTGCAATACAGTCCTCAATATCATTCTCAATATACCAAGTCCATTCTTTAATAACTTTCATAAACCACTTAGAATCAGGCAATTTCATTATTATATAAAAGAAAGGGTCTGTATTATCTAAATCAGAGCTATCAAATACTCCTTTTTCAATTTCTGTAAGATTATGCTTAAAAGCATATTTTCTTATTATATTCAAACATTCATCTTCTGTCATTCCATTTGCTTTTAACTTGTTCTCATCAAATACAAATTTCATTCTTAGAATTTCTTGTTCCATACTCTCCTACTTTCTTTTGGCAAAATTGCCAAATAATACTTTTCTTTGCTTATTATATCATAAAGAGTGGTTTTCTTACAATATTTCAAGATAATTTTTAACTAATCACAAATATTAGGTTCATCTTCGACTAATTTCTGTTCATCAGAATAATAGCCCATTTTTATATATTCTTGTTCTTTTAGGTAATCAGTTACGCCATAAACAGTTTTATCGTCAATCTGACCTGTGTATGAATGTAACTGTTTTACATTTTCCATTATTATTCGAGATAGTTCTTTACAAGGCGGCATATCTGGTGTTTTATATAAATCAAATAATTTATTCCAATATTCGGCTGCTTTTGGAATATTCCCTTCTGAATAATATTTTTTTATTTTATTTACACAGTCTTGTGATTCTTCCTGCTTTATTTCTTCTTTTGTCAGTATTCTAAACTTGTCTTCATTTGGAACAAGAGCTAATCTCCTACCATTATCCCATTTCATAAATATTTGTCCTATATCATCTACAAAATCAACTGTACCTCTTGTTCCACTTTCAATCGCTTGTGAATCTTCCATCTGTTCAAGTTCTATCCTTGTACCCTCTGGATATTTTGCTTTAATTTTTCCAGCTTCTCTTGTTAAATTTTCAAAATCATTTCTCATAATCCATTTTCCTCTTTCTTTATTTATACAAATATATCCTCTTTTTTCTAACATTCTTCTTGCTGCTTGCGTTGAAGAATTATCAGGATGTCCATTTGCTGTTTCTATTGTTTGTTCAATTCTTGACGGTTTAATAATTTTACCATCTTGAACTAATTGCTCATACTCTTTTATGGCGTTATTTCTTTTTGTGTGATATTCTTCGATTGCTATAAGTGTATCTTTTTCGAGCCTTTTTCTTTGCCTGTGTGTCAGTCCTCGTGGTATTTTGGTTTTATCTATAGTGTAATCACTAATAGGCGAAGATACACCGTTTATTGCTAACCATTGTTTTAATGACATTTTCTTGCTCATATTGTATTCTCTCCTTCTATTTTTAAAATACCACTTGTGGCACTGTTTTTCAATTCGCAATATAACCAAAGATTATCCCATTTTTTTGGTTATTTTGTACCAATTATGTGCTTTGGCAATTTTGCCAACAAATAAGGCAAGTCATTTACTCCCTTATTAAGAAAAATAACTTGCCTTAAATAATTATAAATAATTTTCTGGATTCACTCTTACACCGTTTACTCTGACTTCAAAATGACAATGAGGTCCTGTACTATTACCTGTTGAGCCACTATAAGCTATTGCTTGTCCTTTTGTTACAGTATCTCCAACTCCTACAAGAAGTTTACTATTATGTGCATAAAGAGTCGTCAAACCATTGCCGTGATCTATAATGATATAATGTCCGTAACTATAATTTAATTCTTTAGCTACAATTACTTTGCCGTCTGCCGCTGCACAAACTTTTGTGCCTGTAGGACAAGGAAAATCAATTCCACCGTGATATTTACCTGATGAGTAATTAGGATAGCCAGCAGATATATTCCTATACGAAGTTGGATAATCCAGTTTACCATTAGAAGAACCATCACCAGTAGAACCAGAAATAGCTCCAGTATTAACAGACGATTTTCTTTTCTCATCAATTAACTTCATAAACTCGTCCGAATCATAAAGTTCTTTCATTAAGTCAAGATCCTCATTAGTAATAGATGTAGCAGAATTCGTTTGACCTTTTTTTCTGTAAAAAGTATCCACAACCGAATAATTTTTATTAAGCCATTCTGTAAAGTCCTTTGGTTTACAACCATCACTATATAAATCAGCTTTATTAAATTCCTCTAATATATATTGCTCTGCTTCATCAAACTTTATATCCATATCTAAGCAATGTATCACAGTAAACGCAGCCTTCCAATCAACTTTAGTATTCAAGTCGCTATCTATCTGGTTCATATATTCCACATAGCTTGATATTGTAGTGCTTTTTGCATACTCACCAAATATACCGCTTACACTTCCTGCGATTCCACCAGCAATTGCATAAAATAGTGATAATAGTATAAGAAGAATTGCTCCTATAACTATTACAGGAGATGCTTCCGCTAAAAGTGCTGCAAGTGATTTTAATAACTTTGCTAATACATTAAAAACAGACTTAACAATTTTTCCAACCAACTTAGCTGTACTTGTTCTAACTTTCTGTCTGATACCTCTTGTAGATACTTCCACTGTCTTCCCAGCTGTTCTCATTGATGTATCTTTTATTTCAGAAGTAAATGCCTCTCCTATATTTCCTTCACTTGCTGTTTGTAGTTTTTTGCCTTTTCTTACTACAAATTTACTAACTCTATTAGCAGCTTTTTTCGTTTTAATTGTTTTACTGAATAATTCCGAACCTTTTTGAGTTCTATTTATTCTTGTTTGAATTTTAGCCTGATTATCGGTATTTACTGTTTCTTTGTTTATTGTTTCCTGAGTATTCTGCTGTTTGCTATTAGCTTTTGTTTTTATTTTTGATTTATGAGAACTACCATTATTTGTATCCTCATTTATAAAATTATTATAGTTTGCATTTCTGACGGCAGCGTTTGCATTGTATTCCTGAGTATCTTCTACAGGATTACTTGTTTCTGCTGTTTTAGTTTTTATAACCTCTTTGTTATCGAATTTTGTTCTTTTAAAAGAAGTTACATTTTCGTCAGATGTTTCACCTACATTTGTTTGCACTCCTTCTGTTTTTTCAACATTAGTTGTAATTCCCTCAGTATCCTCTTGCTCAACATTAGTTTCAAGCCTTGATGATAGCTTTTCTTTATGTTTTTCCGAATACCATTTATTAAGGTCATTTGTATAAGAAAGTGCTATATTTTCAATATTTGATTTTGCTATTTGGCTATCAGCTTTAATATTACTTGCATCTTTTCTTGTGTCTTTGTAGTTATCACTCAATTACACACACATCCCTTAATCTCTTGCTTTTTGCATATTTGATGTTTGGTTAAGCTCGTAAATATAGTAATCTTCTGGCACACTTAACTTAAATGCAACAATATCTTCACCAAAGACAATTAGTCCTTGTCCTGCTGGCGAATCCATTACAAAGCTGCTTTCTTCATCTGATATTCCAAATATTTTACAAATCGGCGGAAGATCCAACGCTTTTTGTTTCAATATAACAGCAAACTCACTATTTGAAAGAATATTTCTACCTTGTTCGCAGCTCAATACATCCTGAATATTCTGTGTAATGATAGTTGGTAAAGCACCATATTTTCTACCAATTTTATAAATTCTTTCGATATAATCTGCTGAGAACTTATTATCAAGCATAATATGGAATTCATCAATGAATATCCAAGTGTTCTTGCCTTCATCCCTATTCTGTGACATTTTATTCATTATATGCTCCAGAACAACAAGATAACCTGTAGTCTTCATACTTTGAGTAAGTTTTGATAAGTCAAATGATACTATTCTATTTTGCATTTCTACATTTGTATGCTTTGCAAATATATCCATAGCACCTTTTACATATCTTTCAAGAATCAATGCTAAGTTCTTTGCTTCGCCTTCTGAAAATCTTTCAAGCTCCGCATAGAAATGAGGGAAATCAGGCTCATAATCTTTATCATCTGGATGCTCTAAATAATTTTCGTACATAATCTTTGAGCATCTATCAATAATTGATTTTTGTTCACCTGTTAAACCATTACCGCCAACAATAGATTCAATAAAAGCTAATATATATTCCATTTTTGATTTTATCGGGTCTTCATCCGATAAATAACCAAATGATATATCAAATGGATTGATATATGTTTCTGCTTGCGTTGATATTTTTATTGTTTGCCCTCTCAGGTCTTTTATAATCTTCTCATACTCTGATTGATAATCAACAATAATAATATCATCATCTGGATACCTTAATAATATCTGCTCAATGTTTGTCTTGACTATGAATGACTTACCTGAACCTGATGTAGCTAATACTGCACCGTTTCCATTCATTAACCTTTTTCTATCTACGAATACAATATTCTTAGATACCATATCCATACCGTAAAATATCGAACCTTCGTGTAGTAGTTGTTTTGTATTGAATGGTACAAATGCCGCAGTCGCTTCACTTGTTAAGCTTCTTTGAAATTGCAATGTGTTAAAGCCTAACGGTAATAAATTAAGCAATCCTTCTAATTGTTGCCAGTCTAATGTTCCCATAGTAACAATGTTCTCACCAGCAATTTTGTTCACTTTATCTGTTGCTTGACTAAGCTCCTTTTCATTTTCTGCAATAATACATACCAACAAATTGGTAGTAAATGATTTTTGTTTCTTTTTTGTCAGAGCTGTTCTTAGTTCAAGTGCATCTGCAATTTTTGCTTCAAGTTTTTCATCTCGAACCAATGAATAATCATATTTGTTTTTATTGGCTCTTTTTACTTTTTTGAGCCTTTCATCCTTCATACCAGATATTTTTTTATTAAGAGTATTTATAACTTTTGCTGGATTCGTACCATTTATATTCTCTGTAACTATAATGTTAGCATCTTTAATTGTTGTAAGCTGATTATAAAGTTTAGGTGTTATGCTTGTATTAAGTTTGTCTAAGTACATTACCTTGATATACTTTTTATCACCAATAACAATATAATCTTTCTCCCGAAAATTCATATCTTCTTTTGGAGCTAAAAAATCATACACATTTATATCATCATTTACATACTGTTGAAGAATATTTTCACACTCTGGATAATCTTGTTCTAATGTGTTTATGTTAAATATATTATATATAAATTCAAGTCTTTCCTGAATAGTCCATTTACGAACTTTAGAACCAAATAACTTGAATTTTTCTTCCAATTTAATCTGATAACCCATAAACAAGTCTTTTGCATCATCAAGATTTTCCGCTTCAACTGTTATTACAATCAATCTTTTTTCGCATAGTGTTTCTTTTTGATGACCTATTACACTTGTAATTAACTCGTTAAATTCTTCTGCAATACGCTTTTCGTTATCACTTGCATTTTCTTTAGTATTATAAATAAACCGATTTTTATAATCATCAGTTTCAAGAATTGTACTTGTATGAACAACTTGTATATGTTCATTTACGCTGTGAGAGTTAAGAAAGTCAACATATTTAAGAAATATTGCTTCTTGAACCTCAGGGCTTGCTTTTGAGAATGATATATCACTATATTCGTAGCAAATACTATAGTGTGTATCATCAATTCTCATTATGCCAGATTTCTCATCTGTTTCTTTAAATAATAATTCCATTACTTCTGGATTTATCTTCGGTAAAGCCACAGACTCTTTAGTTTTCTTTTTATTTTCTTCCGAACTTTTATCTTTGTTTTTGACTATTTGATTTTCTTTTTTCTTAAATAACATTTTTATCACTCCTTATATTTTTCTATTAACTGTGGGATTGAATAAAATGTATTTTCCTTCAATTCACTAAACATCCCACATAAAGTTATCTCATTTGATATTGGTTGATATTTTAATTTTCTTTTTGTACCACCATATAAGACAACTTTTGTGGGGAATACAAAATGATTATTGCAAAATACTTTTATATACTTTGCATTATAGTGTTCAAGATGATATTCTAAAAAGAACAATTCATATTTATTTTTCTTTGAGTTTTTCAAGTATTTGTGCTAACATCCTTTTTTCTTCATCAGTCATAGTTTCAAGTGTCTTTTCGTCAATACTTACATCCTCTTTTTTTATTTCAGACTGTAATCCTTTATTCTCTTTGTTTAATAATTGTTCTGATGCAGAAGCTGTAGTTTCTTCTTGCTCTGCATCATCTTTAATAGAGGATGTATTTTTATCATCTTTAAACATATATCCGTATTTTTTCTTAGCTTTAGCAAGTTCTTTTTCTTGCTTTTCTTTTTTCTTACGCTGTTTTGGTGTCAAATCATCATCATCATATTCTATAACTTTTGACTTTTTATTTTTATTCTTTTTATCATCAAGCATCTTCTGATATTCTTTAGTTGTCATATATTTAAGTGGCTTATTAAATACAAAATAATGACGATACCAGTATGGAATAATTTTCTCTGCTGGTAATTTATGAATTTTCACAAACCCAATAAAACCAATTATCGCAGCTTCAATAATAACAATGTAGCTTGCCATATCAGAAGTAATAAAAGTATATTTAGGCAATAATATATATGTTGGAATTACGATAATCAGCATTAAAGCTGAAAATAGCCATTGTCTAAGTGTCATAATTCCTATTTTTTCGTGATAATCATTATATTCCTCAAATACTTGTATTTCGATTTCATCCATCTTACCACGCTCCTTTTATGTTCTTCCGAATATTCTTTCAGAGAATTCGTGACTTAACTGTATAATTGCAACAAACAACGCATTCATTACAAGTACACCTATTATTTGCGGAAACGCATTTGTCATTTTAGATACGCTACTCAGTCCTTGTGTATATATCCAAGAACCCAATAGTATAACTATTGATTCAAAGCCGACACCTGCCGCATACATAAAATATGAGATTGCTTTTCCTCTATATGTTTCGCCTTCGACTGCCATTGCCAATGGAATAGGTGAGAATGCCATACAAAGCATTAGTTTTACAACTCTTAATAACACTTGCGCCCATATTTGAATAATACTGCCAATAAACGGTATTGCAAGGATTACATAGAGGAGTATTCCAAATAATATATTGCCAAGACTCGTATAATTTTTAAATGCGTTTGCAACATTTTGTGAAATTGAACTTACTCCTGATCCAGCCGACAGTGCATTTGATACATCCACATATATATTATTCACTATTCCCATTATTGTAGTTAGTAGCGAATATGACCTTTGAACAAATGCTTTTATAAGAAAGAAATAACATCCCCATAAAAGCACTCGCTCCCAACCAACTTTTTCAATTTCTGTAAATCTTTTTATCAGACTTATCATAAAGAATAATGTAAGTAGCGATAGTGCTACAGGAACAACAAGCTCATTTATAGTTTTTCCTATAGTGTATATTGATAAGGTTTTAGTTTTATCAAAATTTGTGAGAGATGCAATTGTGCCATACATATCATCAGTAGAAAAATTGATACCAAATAATTTAACATCTATCTTATAAATACTTGATATTCCTTTGCCAATTTCGGTAGAAAGAGAACTCATTATTCCATCCCACCATTCATTGATTTTATTAAGAATATCCTCACCCCAAGACACTATTCATCACCACCTTCTTATTTATTTCTTTGTTTTTATTTAAAGCCAAAGGCTGATGGAGAAGCACCTATTGCTGCAACCATAAATCCAGCCATTAAAGTAAGTAATCCCCTACTCTTTCCTTCCGAATCCTCTCTTTGCCAGCCCAACGCAAACATTACGCCACCAACCATTGCAACAACAACACCAATTTTCACAAGCCACTTACCAATTGCGGTAACAAATGTATCAATTGATTCTGTGCCGTTATCTGCAAAAGCCGTAATAGGTGTTGCTATTTCCATAAGAGCTACACCACAAACCGCTATAATTGCCTTTGGCATCTTCTTTGTGAAATTTGTATTCTTTACTTCACTTTGCAGAAGTAAAGCCTTATTTACAAACTTCATATAGCAGTTTATAATCTTTTGTTTAATTTTGTTTTTCATAATATCATCAACCTTTCAAATATAATTTTGGCAATTTTGCCAACTATTCTCGCCAACTATTAAATTCTTCAATTACAATGTCGGCAGACAGTTCTTTTTGTTCTCTATACCCTTTTTTACCACCGCTTCCCTTTACATATTTGTAAATAGGTATCATTGTGCCTTTCGGGTAAAATATTTTGGCTTGCTTTGGACTATTTCGTACAGGATATACCTTGCTTCTATCAACATTGATATACCATCCATAATATTCTGATGAAGCAGGAAATCCTATGCTAATTAGCCAGATACTTTTACCTTTTTTATCTCTTTTTGTTATTGGTCTTGGATTAAACATCTGCTTTCTTGCAAAAACTAAAGATACCCATCCGCTTATTTGATTTTCTTCCATTTCATTTACCTTTGCCTATTAACTGTTATTTATTTAATTATAAAAAAATCGCTCCTTTCTAATTGCGCAAAAAAGAAGTCGGGATGTTCCTGACTTCTTTTCACTTTTACAAATACTATATTAACTATTAAAATAGCATTTGTCAATATTAAATTATATAATTTACAGCAAAACTAATAACAATTATGCTACATATAACGCACCATTCAACACCATTTAACAGCCCATACCATATTTTAAACAAGATTGGTACGCTGAAAATATTATCATTCTGTTCAATCAATGCAACTGTCGAAAATGAATATTCCCGAACTAAATCATTATCATAATTTTCAAGCGTAAGCATTTCTTCAATAAATTGTTCTTGCTCGGAATTAAGTTCTATTTTCTTATAATTAGCATACTTTCTTATTCTTTTTGTATGCCATCTAATAAGCTGCTCTTTATTTTTTATTTTATGCAACACTCTTGTTAGATGTTTCGTATACGCACCATTGCAATCAGGTGCAGCTATCAAATCCCAAATAAGTACATATATTTCGTTATTTATTTTTCCCTTTATTCTTTTGTCTAAATATTTATTCAATATTTTCACATCCTTACTTGTTTAATCTTTTTTGTGTCCTCTCCTCTTCAAGCTGTAGCTGTTGTTTAGTCTTGTAAAAACAACATTTGTTACTACCGTAACATTTCATTTCAGACAAACAAGCACATTTTTTCTCACTCATATATGCAAAACAATTTTTTAAGCTCACTTATTTCACCTCTTTGTAATATTCTACAATAGCAGTAGTAATTTCACCGCTTCTTGCATTTGTGATATATGTAATTTTATTTATTTCTGCATTTTCTTCGGATAATTCATTTAATGAAACATTAAGTCGATCTTGAATAAAATAACCCTTCCAATTGTTAATTGGAAATACTTGCTTAACTTGAAGCGTCTTACTCATAATGTAGACCTCTTTTCTTTAAATTGCTCTGTATGCGTTTTAGTTCTTTCTTTGTATAATACAGTCCATAAACATTAACAATAACTGTTATTGACAATATTAGTACATAAGATATGAAAACTTTGTCGAAACTGCAAAACGCCCATAAAATAATTGCAGCAACTAAGAATCCGCTATTAAAGGGCATCACTATATCAAATACAAGAAATCTTTTCTTCATCCTTTTGTATAAAGTAATGTTTCTTTCTTTTGAAATAGATTTTTTTTCATAATTAGGACTTATCCAATCACTAATAGCAACTTTGCTATTGGTTATCACATTATTCATTGAAATTCTCCTTTATTTAATTATTTGTCGTATCGTCATTATAGTGAACTAGTTCACAATTTTGGTAGCCTAAGCCTGTCAATGCAAGTGCTAATTGTTCAGGTTTAATAACAATTTCAAGAATTTTTCTCATTTTTTCATTTGTAACAGATATACAAATCTGATTTGGATTGTTTAGATTACGAGTAATAGTTATCTTTGCTTTTTGATATGTCGTAAAGTCTTGTGTATCTTTCATAACATTTTACCTTTCTTTGCATTAGTTACCTTATTTCTTTAACTATATAATACCACTTGTGGCACTGTTTTTCAATTCGCAATATAACCAATGATTATCCCATTTTTTGGGTTATTTTGTACCACTTGTAGTATTTGTTTTGGCAAAATTGCCAACTGTTATTTTATATCTTTTTTGATAAGTCCTTTTATATATCCAGATTTATTTGGCTGCTTTTCAAGATGCTCAATTAAAGGCTGTTCTGTGTTTTTATAAAATTCTACCGTAATACTTTTAGTTGCTCTTTTACGATATTCTGCTTTGTTCTTCTTTTTGTTATCTGACATTTTGTTCTCCTTAGTTTTTCTTCTTTCTTTTTAATATCGTCATAGTTTACTCCATATCAATTTTATAATTTTGTTCAATACTTCCTTCAGGAATGTATATTACTGTTTGTTGTTGCTTGTGATATGTCGAACTTGATGTTTCAACAACATCACCCACATTATATTTATGATAACATATATAATCAGAGAGTGGTGAAGTCCATATATTTGGTTCTTTTACAAGAATTTTTCGTTCAACACGATTATATATCTTAACATTTGGCTGTTCTCCATTTGAACAGTATCTAAGTTTTACATTGTCGTTAATAGATATTTTGTTAAACTTGATGTCACCTGCATCGTTTTCTGTATAATAGCAGTAGTAGTCGCTATTATCAATAGAACCAAACCCTAAGAAAAAATTGCCTTCTGTGGTGTTACGGTTTTTGAGAGCAATTATTTTTGTGCTGCTATCTAATTCGTCATATGAATACTCCGTGTCTATATAAGAGATAAAAACATCACCCAATAGTGTACAGACAGACACAGCACTAAAAATCACTATTAGAATGGCAATCCATTCTCCAAAAACAATCTTTGTACCTTTAGTATGGATAAGGAAAAACCATATCCAAAGAGAAATAACTAATCCTATTATAATCCAAATCATTTTAATGCCTACTTTCTTTTGTTGTGATTTAATATTGCTTGTCTGACTGCTTGTTCACTGTCATATGGATTAAGGAACATTTCACAGCCACCATCATAATCTTCAAAATCAACACCAATATGGTGCTTATCAATAAAATTCGTAACAATTTCATCATATTTTAAGAGTTTACAAGCACTACTTGTACGCTTATGAAGTGCTTTATCAATGTATTTGGGTATTTTCATTTTCTTTTACTCCTTTATCTTTTGTATATGCTTCCGACCTGTTTTGCCCCATTTTTTTATTTTTTATTTGCTTGAATACTTTATAACTGACAATGCTCACAACAATTAGTAAAATAATCGCTGCGAGCATTATTCCTATTTTTTTTAGTTGAATCATTATTCTTCGATATGTGTCTTTATCCACTATCGAAGAAATAACTATCATACCTGCAATAAAATAGGATGCAGCTTTAATAATCAAGTCTGTTTTATTTTTATATTTCTTTATATTATCCTATCCTTTCATATAGCAGTTATTTATTCTTTTTGGATATTTCCTTTTGCATTTCGTTATATCTTCCTATTTGTAGCAAACACATTGCAAAAACTCCAAAAAGCTCTCCAACTATAAATGTGATAACATATAACATAAGCATCACTCCTTTTTAGAACACTATAACCTTACTTCCTGTTCTTAATAAGTTTATGGATAAAATGTCTATGTATCAAAAAGTATTATAAATCTCATCAACAAGACTGATATAATCCTGTGCAACACCACTTTTGCAATTTCCTTCAAGTAACACTTGTCTTTCGTTTGATGCAGTGATAATAGGCTTAGCCTGATAACGAATAACGCTGTTAAAACATCTCTCTGGAAATAACCTTCTCATAGTATTTTCAACTTTATTTTCTACAGCCGTCCTATTTCTCATTGTAAACAGTAATTTAAAATCAAATGATAAAAATGACGAATATGATAATATTTCAAGCATTTGTTGAAGTGTAACATCAACTCCTTCCAAACTTCCTGAATCTATCTTAATTGGAATAATAATCAAATCACCCTCATTCTTGCAAGCTGTTACACCGTTTATTGTTATTGCATTTATAAATGGACTATTATCAATAATACAGACATCATATTTATTTGCTACCTTTTGCAATGCAATATCAAGTCTTGTATCACTCTTCATACAATTGGTTTTTAGTTTCATATCCGTTTCAATAAGTTTTGAACTCGCTGGCAAAATATCCAAGTTTTGATATACTGTTTTTTTTACTGCTTTTTCCATTAGTGTAGGATCAAGTAGCACATCACTTACATCATAACCATTTATTTGCTTATTCATATATGAGTGCAGCACTTCAATTCCTTCAAGTCCATTTGGTTCTTGTGATTGATTTTGTTTGTTTTCAAAAACATTTATCATTTCATCAAGATTTATCATTGATATGCTTTTATGCAGTTTTAATATCGTAGCAGAAGTATTCGCCTGAGGATCAAGGTCAACTACAATAGTCTTTAACCCTTTATTTGATAATCCGTAAGCAAGATTCTTAACAGTTTCACTTTTTCCTGTTCCGCCTTTTTGAGTTATTACATTAAGAATTTTCATAATTAGTTATCTCCTTTACTTTCAGAGTAATCATATTTTTCTTTAAGCCCAAGAAAATTATTTAAAAACTCATTAAGCTCATCCGTATTTGCAAATTTAAAGTTAATCGCCTTTTGACTTACAGTTGTTGTAAGACCGTATTTGCTTTTTAGCTTTTTTGCAAAGTCCTTGTTGTATTCTTTTCTTTTGGATTCTCCTGAGCCTGTTTTCTTATTCTTTTCCCCTTCAAACTCTTTAATTATATTGTCAACATTTCTACTCGATATTCCGAGTGATTGCGCAATATAATCTCTTTTGTACAGCTCAGGTCTTTTCCCATTATCAACTAAGTATTGATAATATTTTTCTTTAGCCTTAATTTCTTTGTACAATGTTTTATGGTCTGGCTTTCTTTGAAGGTTAGCATCATTTATAACATCCTGCATTTCTATAAGGTTCTTAGGCTTAGCTTGAACAACAACATTCATCATACCGTTGTGCTTGCCCTGCGTAAACAATAATTTTATTGCTCTATACCTTTTTTCTCCAGAAATAAGGGTATATTTTTTGCCGTCTTCGCCTTCATCCTCGTACACAACACCATTGTGTAGTTGTCCATATTTTTCAATAGACAAGGACAATGATATTACTTCATCCTCATTGATTTCATAATCGTTGTTTGGATTCACACGAATATCATCAATATGTATTTTCAGACTTTGTTTTCCGCCGTTTAATGTTTTTGCTAAACTCATAATTTTATCCTTTCAAATCTTTAAAATAACAAACTTCATCATTCTTATTTATATATCTACTATTTTCAAAATTCACTTCTATATCCAATCCACTAAAAACAATCTGTAATGGATTTAATCCAGCTTCTTTTTTGCCGTTAGTAAAATCTGCATATTTTCGTCTTGTGCCAAAGTTATCATTTTTTACAATAATATCTCCTCTTTCATCACCAAAATTCACTATAACAGCCTTTATAAACTTATTTACATTTGTATGAACTTCGTCAATATCAAATACATCCTTATAAAGTCTTGTGGTTAATTCTTTTTTCATAATACTTTTCCTTTCAAATATTACATTTCTTATTTGTTATATATATAATACCACTTGTGGCACTTACTTTCTATTCGCATAATAACCAAAGTTTATCCCTTATTTTTGTTTATTTTGTACCACTTGTAGTATTTGTTTGGTAAA